>Ga0255767_1002117_pt1 | contig 17348 bp, 18 predicted proteins | sample 071ome_24_FD_179967 | JGI IMG/M metagenome (GOLD analysis project Ga0255767, IMG submission 179967) | Coastal salt marsh microbial communities from the Groves Creek Marsh, Skidaway Island, Georgia - 071402CT metaG (version 2) | ecosystem: Environmental > Aquatic > Marine > Intertidal zone > Salt...
GGACGGAAGCCTCCCGCCGACGGACGAACCGTCGATTTACCACCTGCTTAAACCGGAGACGCTTGAACACGGTGATGGCCGCGCCGTACTGCGTTTCACTCCCGAACCGACCTGGACCATCGGCAAAGGGGTGGTGCAGGGCGGGATCGTGACCGCCATGCTCGACATGGCGATGGCCTATGCGTCGAACGGTCTGTCGACGGCGACGATCACCGTCGACATCCTGCGGCCGGCAATCGGGCCGCTCACCGCAACAGGTGAGGTGACCAAGATGGGCCGCCGGCTGTTGTTCGCAACCGGCGAACTCCACGACGACACCGGCCAACTCATCGCCCGAGGCAACCAGACGGCGATCCCGCCGACCTGAGCCCAAGGCCGTCAGGGTCAGAGCTCTCGGTCGAGCACCTCACAGGCCCGAGCGATCTCGTCGGGCGTGTTGTAGTGCACCGCCGACAACCGAACGACGCCGTCGTCGACGTCGAGCCCCAATCCCTCCATGAGCCGGTGGGCGTAGAAGTTGCCGTGACCGCACGACACCTTCGCGGCGATCAGGGCGTCATAGATCGACGCTGACGTGCGGCCCGGCACATGGAAGGAAAACGTGGGGGCCCGCACGGCATGGTCCGCGGTCGGGGCACCAACCAGTCGGACCGTGTCCTTGGCGAGCAAGAGTTCGAGGAGCGGCTCACCGATCGACTGTTCGTGAGCACCGAAGACATCGAACAGCGCTGCGGTCCGCTGCCGCCGGTCGGCCCCCGCGATGCCGTGATGGTCGGCCAGCGTGTCGTAGTAGTCGACAACACCAGCGACGGCGCCGATCGCAGCATGGTCGGGCCCGGCTGGCGTCAGGTAGGCGGCCGGGTGGCCTTCCTTGAAGTAGTGGCTCTGGTTGTCGAGTTGCTCAAGCAGCGACTGCCGGGTGTACATCAACCCAAGGTGGGGCCCGTAGGTCTTGTAGGTCGAGTAGAGGTACACGTCGCAGTCGAGCGCAGCGACGTCCGGGAGCGCATGGGGGGCGTACGACACTCCGTCGATGACAATGTGACCGCCGACGGCATGAATCCGGTCGGCGAGGTCACGGCCGGGGTTGATCGTCGCTGCGATATTGGAGGCGTGGGTGACCGCCAGCAGGCGAGTCCGGTCGGTGATCAACGCATCGAGTGCGGCCGGGTCGAGGAGGCCGGTCTCGGGATCGACCCGCCATTCCTTCACCACGATGCCGGTGTCGGCGAGGCGCCGCCATGCGCCGCTGTTCGCCTCGTGGTCCTGGTTGGTGACGATGATCTCATCGCCGTCCTCCCACATCGGACGCATGGCCTTGGCAAGCACATAGGTGTTCTGGCTGGTCGACGGGCCGAAGTGGATCTCGTCCTCGGCGGCATTGAAGAGCTCCGCCATCACGGTGCGAGACCGCGCCATTGCCTGTGACGCCATCACCGACGGACCGAAATCCCACTCCGGCTGGCACTTGCCATGGGCGAACAGGTCGGTCAGCAGATCGACAACCTGGCGAGGGCAATAGCTCCCGCCCGCGTTCTCCAGGTGGGCCCACTCCCCCGTCTTGGGATGACTGAACGACGGGAACTGGGCGCGAACGAAGTCGAGGTCAAGCGTCGGCATACGGGGCACGCTAGCCCGCCCGGCGACGCACGCTCCGGCTGAACCGGTGGGGCGGACTCAGGCGTTGTTGGCGCAGCCGTTCAGCATCGCTTCGATATCGGCCGGAATACTGGCCGGATCGTTGCGAAGCTCGGACTCGAGGTCCTTGAACGCCTGGAAGTCGCGGCCGACGACAGCGCCGGCCACATCCTCAAGCCGGTTGTCGCCACTGATGGTGCCGCCGTAGTACTCGACGATTTCGCTGAAGGCGCACTCGCAGTAGTTGGCGAGCTGAGAAGCGGAGAAGGCTTGGTCGGCGCCGTCCTCGGCGTTGGCCTCGGTGCAGGCCCGAATGAAGTTGGGCCGGAGGTTGCCATCTTCTTCCGCTTCGGCCCACGACTGCGGATCATTGGACGATCCGCATGCGCCGGCGAAGAGGACCACGCTCAGGAGCAAGACGAAGATGGTGAGAGGGCGCTTCGCATTCCGCATGAGCGTCCGAGGTTATCGGGGCGACTGGGCTGCGTTACGCAGTGTGATCGAAAAGGCTGACCCCACGACCCCACTGGCTCGATCGGATTCGCCCCACCGCTTAGGAAGGCTCCCCGGCCCCGAGTTCGCGAGCCCGAGCGAACACCGAGTCGAGCATCTCTTCGGTCAGGCGACCGGTAAAGGTGTTTTGCTGGCTGACATGAAAGCTGCACAGCAGCGTCTTTCCGTCCGGCAGCGGCACTTCGACACCGTGACCAAACTTGGGCCGAGGTTTCACGCCGAGTTCCTGACAGGCCACCTGATAGCCGAATCCGCCGAGGACAATGATCACCTTCAGGTTGCTGAGCGCCCCAAGTTCACGTTGGAAGAATGGTCGACAGTTGTCTCGCTCGATGGTGGTCGGCTTGTTCTCGGGAGGGGCGCACTTGACCGGTGAGGTCACCCAGGCGCCATCAAGGACAAGACCGTCGTCGAGGGCCACCGACTCGGGCTGGTTGGCATAGCCAGCCCGGTACAGCGCCCGGTAGAGCCAGTCTCCGCTGCGGTCACCGGTGAACATGCGGCCCGTGCGGTTGGCGCCATGGGCAGCTGGTGCCAGCCCGACGACGAGGAGGTGCGCGGCCGGGTCACCGAAGCCCGGTACCCCTCGGGCCCAGTAGTCGTCGTCGCGGTAGGCCGCCCGCTTCTCACGCCCGATCTGCTCGCGCCACTCGACGAGTCGAGGGCACTGGGCGCATTCACTGACATCGTCGGCGAGAACCGCCAGCGAGCGTGCCGCCTTGTTCCGATCTCGGGAATCCACAGGGCGCAGGCTACGTTGGCAAACCGATGGCACGTCGATCGACTCCCCCAAAGCCCACGCTCGTCCTCTTTGTTCGCCACGGGCAAACCCCGACGACCGGGGCATCGCTGCCCGGTCGGGCCCCTGGGCTGCATCTCGCCGAGACCGGCATCGCTCAGGCCGAGGCGGCGGCCCAACGAGTCGGAGCGCTGAAGCACGTCGCTGCGGTGTACGCCTCCCCGATGGAACGCACCCGCGAAACCGCTGCGCCGATCGCCAAGATCCGCAAGCTGCGGGTTCGGCAGGCCAAGGGTCTGATCGAGTGCGACTTCGGCGACTGGACGGGGAAGAAACTCGCCGATCTCCGGAAGCTCGACGCATGGAAGACGGTGCAGCGGTACCCCAGCGGCTTCCGCTTTCCTGGTGGCGAGTCGTTCGCCGAGATGCAGTCACGGGCGGTCGACGCAACCCACGAACTCGTCGCCGCTCACCCGGGCGAGACCATCGTGGCCGTGTCACATGCCGACGTGATCAAGGCCGTGGTCGCCGCCGCCACCGGCACCCACCTCGATCTCTTCCAACGGATCGTCGTGTCACCGTGCTCCATCACGGCAATTCTCTACGGCGCCGAAGGCCCGATTGTTCTGACCGTCAACTCCACCGGCGACGACCTGTCCGCGTTGGCTCCGTCATGACCGACTCCTTCGCATTCAACGAGGTGGAGTTTTTCACCGTCGGCACACTCGGCCCCCGCGGCGAGCGGGTGTTCTACCTGCAAGGGCGTGGTGACGGCCAGTTGGTCTCGCTACGGCTCGAAAAACAGCAGGTGGCGACCCTTGCCGACTACCTGGAGCGCGTGCTCGACGATCTCCCCGAGACCGCCATCGGCCCGCTGCCAAGCGATCTCACCCTGCGCGAGCCAGTCGTGTCGGCATGGACCGTCGGCCAGATGGGAGTGGCCTACGCCGCCGATGATGACCGACTGATCGTCATTGCGGAGGAGATGGTCGTCGACGAGCTGGAGGTCGAGCCGGCGTCGGCCCGCTTCGTGTTGCGTCGCGAGCAAGTGATCGGGCTGATTGACCGAGCACGCGACGTCGTGTCTGCTGGCCGCACCCCCTGCCCGTTCTGCGGCACGCCTCTGCAGCCTCGCAATGGCGGCTGGTGCGCCTGCAGCAACTGACGACGATGCCTGCCAACGACCCGGATGACGAGTCGCCATTTCTTCAGCGTGACCCGATCCCAACCGATCGGGCACTGAGCCTGCTCACTGACGGCACGGTCGAACTGCTCGGCCGCATGCCCTATTCGAGCAACGCGACCTTTCTCGTCGATATCCATCACGACGGGCTCGAGGCACAGGGCATCTACAAACCGCTCGCCGGAGAGTCGCCGTTGTGGGATTTCCCCGACGGGCTCTACAAGCGTGAGGTTGCCGCCTTCGTGGTCAGCGAGGCGCTCGGGTGGGACCTGGTGCCGCCCACCGTCGTCCGCGACCTCGTCCATGGCATCGGGTCCCTGCAGCTCTTCATGCCCTGCCGGTTCGAGGAGCACTACTACACGCTCCGCGAAGCGACCGATCGCTTCGACGATGCGTTCCGTCAGATCTGTGCCTTCGACATCGTGATCAACAACACCGACCGCAAGGCCGGTCACTGTGTCCTCGGAACCGATGACCGGATCTGGGCAATTGACCATGGTGTCGCCTTCCACCACGAGTTCAAGCTCCGAACCGTGATCTGGGACTTTGTTGGCGAGCCGGTGTCCGACGGCATGTGCGATGACCTGTGGCGCGTGGCCGATGACCTGCCATCAGCGCTCGATGACCTCCTCAGCCCGTTCGAACGGGATGCCGTGCGAACCCGAACCACTGCGCTGGGTACGGCCCGGACCTTCCCCCGGGACGACACCGGCGGGAGACGGTATCCCTGGCCACTGGTCTGAGCGCCACGGTTCACGGGCTGAAGATGTTGCGTTCTTCGTCCCATTGACAGAAAAACCTGAAAAAACTGCCCGCAAACCCGGCACGGAAAAATCATCTGTGCCATAATGTACGAATCACGTCGCCTCGCCGGATCCCCGGCTGGGGCGATTTCTGCTTTTGGCAGTGAGCAGGGCCGAGGGCCTGCATCGGGAAACGGTCTGATCGGCTCGGAGGCGGGCGTTGCGCTACTCGGCCGGTGCTGGCTGATCGGTCGTTCTCGCGACCGGAAGCGCGATGCGGACCGTCGAGCGTGCCGGTCGACCTACCTCGAACGTTCCCCCGAGCTCCGTGACGACCCGTTCGACGAGGAGCAGGCCGAGCTGGGCGCCATGGTCTCCAGCCTCCTCGAGCTCCGATGCCACCGAGACGGGCGTCGACCCGGGGGCGTCGAACCCAGGACCGGGGTCGACAATGTCGATGAGCACGGTGCCGTCCCCCTCGAGTGCCGCCCGCATCGACACCATGCCCGCATCGGCGTGCAGTCCGACATTCGCGAGAACCTCATCGAGGACCAGATCGAGATCCGGAGAACTCCCGACCGGAAAATCGCCGGCCGCCCCAACGCTGGTGGTCAGCAGATGCCCGCTCGTCGCAAGCCGTTCCCGCCATCGGTCTTCGGCATCGAAGAGCAACTGGCGAACCGTGCCCGGTGCGAGCCTCGCGGCAAGCGCCGCGGGATCCGCTTCCACGTAACGGATCAGCCGACGAGAGATGTGCTGCATGCGCTCTGCTGACCGCGTGGCCGAGGCCAACCATTGCGCTTCCTGCTGGGTGTCCGGTGTCTGACCGAGGAGCTCCAACATGCCGATCACTGACGCAAGCGGGCTCTGCATGGCATGGCTCATACCAACGAGAAGACGCTCCAGCGTCGCCGCTGACGCAGCAACCTTCTCCTGCTCTACCTCGAGCAGCGCCGTCCGCTCGGAAACTCGCTGGTCGAGCTTTCGATTTTGGCGGTTCAACACGGAGCGCTGACGAGCCGACGCAGCGGACTCGATCATGGTGCCGATCGCGCGCGCCACCATGTCCAACTGCAGCTTGTCTTCCTCGGAAAGTTCGAAGCTCGAGACGAGCGTGAGCAGGCCCCAGTTGCGGTGTTGGCGAAAGTCAAAGGGAAAACCGCTTACGACGACGCCATCGTCGGCTGAGACCTGCGCCTCTCGGCGTTGGAAGGTGTGCACGTCGCTGGAGCGATCGACGTCGTAGGGCAGGGCCTCCGCGGGGGTGCCGGCGGCGGCGAGCAGGTACTGGCGATTGAAGGAAAGACCGTGTACGGACGCGCCGTCGAGATTCCAGCCGCGAACGATTTGCTCGAGATACTCGTCGAAGAGGTCCCGTTTCTCCCGCTGCAGTCGCAAGGCGCTCGCGCCAAGGGCCACCGCATCGGCTGGGGCCGGCGCCGTCACCGACAACGCGATGTCGTCCATCCGTTCGAAGGCGCGCTCTCTGTCGAGCCGACCGGCACGCTCGCCATAGCGAAAGGCCCACTGGGTCAACATCGACAGGACCATCTCGCGGCCGAACCGGACATGTTCATGCACCTCTGCGTCGGGCGTGGCTGGAACCACGAACAACAGATCGAACCGAGGAAGCATCGACGTCTGTGCTGTCACCACGTGACGGATGGTGCGCTTCGACGTGTCATCAGGGGCTGGCGCTTCACCAGTCACCCAGGCGGGTTCGCCCTCATCGAAGTTCTCGACTGCGGTCGCAAGGACATCCAGGTGGGCCCAGAGCACATCGGAGCGAACACACAGGCTGAAGAGATCCCGGATGTAGCGTGCGTCGGCGAGTTCGGCTTGGAATTCGGTGATCGCCTTGAGCGTGGCGACGAACTCAACATGCAGGGCCAACAGTTCGGAGCGGACACGTTCGCCGGTGTCAGCGTTCGCCGCAGTCAAGCCTTGCGGCCGTCGCAACCTCACGAACGGACGGCGCCCGCTTCGACGGCCAGCAGTGCCCGCTTGAGGATCGGCAAGACCGATGCAGGGCGGAGGTCCTGCTCGACCGACATTGCGGCGAGGTCATCTCCGGTCGCGTAGACGACGGCGAGCCGCGGGTCGCTGGGATCCGTGATCGACTTCAAGGACCGAAGGATGGCCGGGGCAATATCGACCTGCAACTCCCGCATGGGTTTCGTCGTGACGACTGAGCCAACGAGCATGCTCAGCGCCTGCGCCTGCCGTGCTTTGAACCAGATCGCAATCGCGGCGAGCGAGACACCGACCATGCACATGCCGTGAGCCCACCAGTACGCACCGGAGCCGGGGCCGCCAAAGTAGAAGAACACCGGGACTGCGGCGTTGACCGTGAGGGCAGCGGCGAGCGCAGCCGAGTAGTGATCATCGAATCGAGCCGCAAGCTGGGCGAAATGACGAGCAGCGAGGAGCTGGACGATGATCGCAACGCCGGCCGCAACGGCAACTGACGCTGTCTCGGGCTTGAACGGGGTGAAGAACGGCGTGAAGAACAGCGTGATCGCGGTAACGGCGGCAGCGACAACGATGAGGAGTGAAAGTGCGCGCCACGTCGAGGAGCGATCGAGCCGATCACGGGTGGCGAGCAGGAATGCCAGCGTTGGAATACAGAAGAGCGCACTCAGTTGTCCGCTTGCGCCGAATTCCTTGCCGGTTCCATCGAAGAACGCGCCCGGCGAAAACAGGCCGTGGGCCAGCACCAGCAGGCCAGCCGCCGTAAACGCAGCGGCAACGAGCGCATTTTCGGTGAAACGAAGCCGAACCGACACCACCAGCGACGCGCCGGCTGCCGCCGTGCAGAGCACACCAGAGGCAACCATCACGGTGGCGATGACCCACGGACTTGAGGCGCTCCCGGCGCCAGTGAGGCCCAGCACGAGGGCGGGTCCGAACGCCGCTATCCCGAGCAGCGTCACTCCTCTCGACACGCTCTCCGAACGGACGTTCACGAACCACCTCACCAGGTTTGCAGTGCACGTGGACCACTGCCTTGGGCGGGGACACCGCCCTCCGACTGCATGGCCACGCGAAACCCGGAGTTTAGACGAGCCACTAATTCTCTGTCGAGAAAAACGAGAACGCCCCCCGGCCGAAGACCGAGGGGCGTCACCATCGAGATGGCTGCGGGTGGCTCAGCGTGCCTTGAGCGCGTCGATGAGCGCTGGCATCACCTTATGAACGTCGCCAACGACACCGAGGTCAGCGACCGCAAAGATCGGTGCTTCCGGATCCTTGTTGATCGCAACGATGTTCTTGGAGCCCTTCATGCCCACGAGGTGCTGCGTGGCACCGGAGATACCCGCCGCGATGTACACGGTGGGCTTCACGACCTTGCCGGTCTGTCCCACCTGCATCGAGTACGGAACCCAACCGGCATCGACGATGGCCCGGCTTGCGCCAGCTGCGCCACCGACCGTCTTGGCGAGGTCATCAACCATGGTGAAGGCGTCGGCCTCGCCGAGACCACGACCACCCGAGACCACGATGTTCGCCTCGTCAAGCTTGGGGCCGTCGGATTCCTCGACATAGCTGTTGGTGACCTTCGCACCGCCAACCGCGCCCAAGTCCGGCACCTCAAGATCTTCCGTGTCGGCTTCTGCGCCGCCCACGCCCTCGGCCTCGAACGACTTGGGACGAACGAGGAAGATCCCCGCCTTCCCCGACGTGTTCTTGGTCCGGACGTCGGTCGTGCCACCAAAGACCGGCTCGGAACCGATCAGCTCATCGCCGTCAGCCTCGAGGGCAACGACATTGGTGATCACCGGCGAATCGAGCTTCACGGACAGACGGCCAGCAACGTCACGGCCATCCTGCGTGGTGCCGAGCAAGAACGCATCAGGCCCGTCACCATCGTCGACGGCGGCTGCAACCGCAGCGGCAACCGCCACGCCCTGCAGACCACCGTCGAGATCACCGGTGCTGTACACGGTCTCGGCGCCGTGCTCACCGAGTTCTTCGGCGAAGTCGTCGCCGTCGCCGGCCATAAACACCTCAACGGTGTCGGCCAGGTCACGAGCGGCCGCCAGCATTTCCAGGGTGATCGAGGCAACGGCATCGCCGTTGGTTTCTCCGAACACCCAGATCTTGTCGAGTCCCATGATCAGTGCCTCCTAGAGAACCTTGAGATCGTCGAGGAAGGCCACGATGCGTTCGTAGGCATCGCCTTCATCCTCAATGACTTCGCCGGCTTCACGAGCGGGAGCTTCGGCGATCGAAACGATTTCCTGGCCTGCGCCAGCCCATCCGACCTGGCTGGCGTCGACGCCGAGTCCGGCGAGATCGAGTTCGTCAACCGGCTTGGACTTGGCCGCCATGATGCCCTTGAACGACGGGTAGCGGGGCTCGACCACACCAGCGGTGACCGAGACCAGCGCCGGCAGCGGGCATTCGACATCGTCGTAGCCAGCTTCGGTCTGGCGCTGCACCTTGGCCGTGCCGTTCTCGATGGCCACCGACTTGGCGAACGTCACCGACGGGAGATCCATCAACGCCGCCACCTGCTCGGGCACGGTGCCGGTATAGCCGTCGGACGACTCCGTCGCCGCAAGCACGAGATCGGGCTCTTGGCGGGCAATCGCCGCCGCCAGCACCTTTGCGGTTCCGAGGGCATCAGAGCCTTGGAGTGCGTCGTCACTGACGACGGTGGCGCTGGCCGCACCCATGGCGAGCGCCGTGCGCAAGCCGGCGACCTCGTTATTGGGAGCCATCGACACGAGGTGAACTTCGCCTTCACCGGCAGCGTCGACCAACTGCAGCGCCATTTCGACCCCGTAGGAATCGGACTCGTCCAAGATGAGCTTCGAATCCCGTTTGAGCGTCTTGGTCTCAGGGTCGAGCGCACCCGGGTCAGCCGGATCCGGGATCTGCTTCACACAGACAACAACCTTCATGACCGAGGAGTCTGCCAGTCCAAAGGAGGAATGCCTATTCGGGCGAACCGGATAGTTTGGTCGTTCTTGCGGATCCTGTTCATCGTGAATTCCGTGGCGTCGTCGGTCACGGCCCGGCGCCGGGTCGTGATCCACAAGGCGTTGTCGGCCGACCATGACGTGACACTGGCGGAAACGAGCCGGCGTGGTCACGCCACCCGGCTCGCCCAGTCGGCCGCGCGAGAGAGCTTCGATCTCGTCGTCGTCCTCGGCGGCGACGGCACGCTGAACGAGGCCGCCAACGGCCTCGCCGGCACCGAAACCGCCCTCGCCACCCTGCCCGGGGGATCAACCAACGTCTTCGCCCGCATTCTCGGTCTTCCTGATGACAGTGTCGATGCGGTCGGCGTTCTGCTGGAGGCACTCGACGCCGGCAACATCAAACGCATCGGGCTCGGGTCGGTCGAGGGCCGGTACTTTCTGTTCCACTGCGGCATCGGCTTCGACGCAGCGGTGGTCGAGCAGGTCGAGCGGCGTGGTCCCTGGAAACGGTGGGCCGGTCATCCCCTCTTCATCTATGCCGCCATCGACACCTGGCTACGGCGGGTCGACCGGCGAACCCCGCCGCTCCGACTCGTCGACGGCAGCGGGAGCGTGCTGACCACCGGCTTCTTCACCGTGGTGATGAATGCCGATCCGTACACGTTCCTCGGCAGCCGAGCCCTTGAACTCGTGCCCGGCCTGTCACTCGAGGATCCGCTGGCCGCCGTCACACTCGAGCAGCTGGATCTTCGCACCCTCGGCCCGGTTGCCGGGACAGCGCTGGCGCACCGCCCACTCGACGGCTGCCGCAACCTCGACATCCGCACCGACCTGCGCTCGCTCGTCATCGAGAGTGATCCGCCCACGCCCTATCAGGTCGACGGCGACCATCTCGGCGCCAGCAAGCGCCTGCGTTTCGCGTGGACCCCAGCCCACCTGTCGCTGCTGGTCCCGCTCAGCTGAGCCGACCGCTCAGGATTCCGGTGTCGATCGCTCGTCGAGGACCCGGCGGGCGACATCAGGAACGTCGGTACAAATCCCATCGACCCCCATGTCGGCAAGTGCACCGATGCGATCCGGGTCGTTGACCGTCCACACGTTGACCTGCAGGCCCTCCGCATGTGCTCGCTGAACGAGCGATTCGGTCACCAGCGGGTCGTACGGGTGGATTGCCGACATCTCGTGGGCGAGCGCACGGTCGATTGCCGACACCGGATCGCCGATGGCGAAGAGGTAGGCGAGCGGGATCGTGGGATCGACGGCGTGCAGACGGTCGAGCGTGTCGATGTTGAACGACGAGACCAAAGCGTTCGCCGGCCCGAGATACGCCTGGACGAGACCGGCAACCGCGTCGGAGACGAGGTGATCGGCGTCGTAATCGGGGTCGGACGGCAGGTTCTTGATCTCGATGTTGACGCCAAGGCCCTCGCAGGCTTCGAGCGCCTCGGCCAGACTGGGGATGAACTCGGGCAGTTCCTCGACGGAAAGCTCGGCGAGGAGACGACCATCCTCGAGCTGGGCATCGTGGTGCACCACGGCGACGCCGTCGGTGGTGCGCCGCACATCGAGCTCAACCCACTCCGCCCCGAGCTCCCGGGCCAAGCGAAAAGCCGGAAGCGTGTTCTCGCGAGCGGCTTCGCGTGCGCCTCGGTGGGCGATCACGGTGGGGGCCGGTGCCATGGGTTCCAGTCTTTCACCTCCCCCTGCCATTCCAGCGTTCTTCCGCCAGATTTCGGGACGTGTTTGCGACGAGGCAGGCACACGAGCCAGAAAAAGAGAACCGGTTTCACCAAGGCCCTTGCCAAGAGTAGAACCGGTTCCTATTGTGGCGGACGACCGGGACGTCGCCCGGATCTCATACCCGGGGGGGGAATCGTGGCTCTGACCGCTGATGCATTTTCGAGCAGTGTGGACTGGCGCAAGGATGCTCGCTGTCGCGACACCGACCCCGGACTGTTCTTTCCCGTCGGAACCACCGGCCTCGCGGTTGAGCAGATCGCTGACGCGAAAGCCGTGTGCGACGAGTGCGCCTGCAAGCAGGCCTGCCTGGAGTTCGCCCTGTCGACCAACCAGGACACCGGCGTCTGGGGCGGCACCTCCGAGGAGGAGCGTCGGGTGATCCGGCGCCAGCGGCGCAAGCAGCGCGCCGCCCTGTCCGCCTGATCTCCGAGCGTTCGGTCGCTCACGCTCGGCCGACGTTTTTCGTCGGTTCGACCTAGCCAACCGTCACCGGGTCGCGGCGACGAGGGATGCGGATCTCTACCAGCGTCCCCACCGGATCCTGCGTGCGCGCCGGCCCCATCGTGATCGTGCCGCCGAGATCGGCCACCACGAACTGGCGAACGATCGCAAGGCCGAGACCACTGTCACGGTCGAGCGAGAAGCCATCGGGAAGCCCCGACCCGTCGTCGCTCACTCGCACGATCAGATCGCGGCGATCCCCGATCAGATCGATCTGCACCGAGGTGGTTCTTCCCGGGAGCGCATGATCGACGGCGTTCTGGACCAGCTCGACCATCGCCACGGCGAGCGGCATGGCCGTCTCCCCGTGCAGGTCGCCGAGTTCACCATCGACTCGGACATGCACAGGACGCTCCGGGGACGCAAACCCCTCCTCGACCATACGCACGACGCGACGCACGACCGTGTCGAAGTCGACCTCGTCGGTTGCGTCGGTCGCCAGGGTCTCGTGAACGATGGCGATCGACCCGATGCGGCGGGCGCTCTGCGCCACCGCGTCCTTGGCCTCTCCGGAACCGAGTCGACGGGCCTGAAGCTGCAACAGCGACTGGATCGTCTGGAGGTTGTTCTTCACCCGATGGTGAATCTCGCGGATCGTGGCGTCCTTCGATACGAGAAGCCGATCGCGGCTCCGCAACTCTGAGACATCACGGGTCAGGGCAAGCACACCCGTCGATCGTCCGCCCTGGACGAGCGGATGGCAGCGAATGACGACCGATCGGTCTTCGCCGTCTTCGATCTCGGTGATCGTGCTCCGTCGCGATTCCAACGCCCGACGCACGACCGCATCATCGATCCCGACCGAGTCGAGTCGGCGACCGATCACCTCGGCCTGCACACCAAGACGGTGGAGCGCGGAAAGTGCGTTTGGTGATGCAAACTCCACCCGCTGCTCACGGTCGAGTACAAGCACACCATCCCCGACCCGCGGCTCGCGGTATTCGCCTGATTTCTCAGGACGACCGGCGGGGAACGCCCCCTCCTCGACCATGGAGGCGAGTCGATCAAAGAGCACTCGATACTCCCGTTCGAGCCCCGTACCGGCTCTGACCGACCGGGCCTGCTCCTCTCGGGTGAGCACGGCGATGATCTCGTCACCGAACCGCACCGGAACATGGTCGACCACCAGGCCTCCCGGCCCGAGTGGGGCCGTGATCCCTTCCTCGACCATCTCGTCGATCGCGCCGGCCGGAAGGGGCCCAGCGAGCGGACGCTCGCAGCGCAGCCCCTCGAGGAGGCACTGGCGCAGCAGTGGGCGGTCCACGGCTCGGACGCGCTCACCGACCGGGTCACCGGCGTGCGCAGTGACCCCGGTCGTGGACCGGACATGGCCGATCACCACGAACTCGGTCGCCGCCGCGTCAGCCGGTGCGTACAGCAGCAGGTCAGCGAAGGAGAGGTCGCAGGGAAGCGACCACGACCCAACCAGCCGCTGCAGATGAGAAATCGCCGGACCGTTCAGCCGGGTGTGGGCGGCCGCAAGGTCGGCGAGGCTCGCCATCGGTCAGGCGGCTCGGCTCAGCCGAAACCGATTGGGTTTGAACCCTCGGGACCAAGCTCGACATAGGCGATACGCGCCGCCGAGACGGCGACGTCCTTGCCCTTGTCGTCGGTAAGCCACAGGGTGCCTTCGCCGCCAGCCAGCGCAGCATCGATCTGGGCCTTCAGCGCGTCTCGGTCGACATCATCAGCGAGCTGCAACGCAATCTCGCGGGGGTTGTCGGTGACGCCAATACGGATGTCCACAGGAAGTCTCCCGGTTCAGTGCGGTCAGCTGTTGATCGTGAGTTCAGGATGCGTGCGCTTGCTGGGCGCATGCGCCAGCACCCACTTTGCCATCTCGACGAAGGCAAGCGACGCCTCGTTGTCGGGATCGACCGCCATCACCGGGCGGCCTTGGTCGGAGCCCTCACGCATCGGCATCGTCATCGGGACCTGCCCGATCAGGTCAACCTCGAGGCGCTCGGCAAGATCCTGACCGCCACCGGCACCGAACAGGTCGTAGCGCTTGCCGTCATCGCCGGTGAACCACGACATGTTTTCGATCACGCCCTTCACCCTGATGTTGACCTGGTCGAACATGAACGCCGAGCGTTGGGCGACCTTCTGGGCGGCTGGGTTGGGCGTCGTGACGACGAACGCCTCGGCAGTAGGAAGGAACTGAGCCAACGACAGCGAGATGTCACCGGTGCCGGGCGGGAGGTCGACGAGCAGGAAGTCGGGCTCATCCCAGAACACGTCGGTGAGGAACTGCTCCAGGGCCTTGTGCAGCATCGGGCCGCGCCAGATCACCGGCTGATCCTCCTGGGCGAAGAAGCCCATCGAGATGCAGCGCACACCGTGGGTGGTGGGCGGCACGATCATGTCGTCAATCACCGTGGGCGGATGCTCAACACCGAGCATCCGCGGGATCGAGAACCCCCAGACATCGGCATCGACAACCGCAACCGACTTGCCCTGCTGGGCGAGGGCGATCGCCAGGTTGGCTGTCACCGACGACTTGCCAACCCCACCCTTGCCCGACGCAATGAGCAGGGTCCGCGTGCGGTTGCCGGCCTGGGCGAAGGGAATAGCACGACCCTCGGCGTGGCCGTGGGCGGCCTGGGATCCGGCGCTGGCGGCCGGATTGCCGTGGACAAGTTCGCGGACTTTGGCCCGCTGCTCGTCCGTCATGACTCCGAAGTCAATGGTGACGAGGTTTACCCCGTCGAGCGCCGTGACGGCGTCGCTGACCTCGGTCTGGATCTGGTTGCGCAGCGGGCATCCGGCGATGGTGAGGTCGATGCCAACCTCCACGTGGCCCCCGTCGATGGTCGTCGAGCGCACCATGCCGAGATCAACGATGCTGCGGTGGAGTTCGGGATCTTGGACCGGACGGAGGGCGTCGATGACGGCGGCTTCGGTGACGGACATGCGATCTCCAGGCGGGGGGTGGGCTCGGGCGACGGGAATTTCTCCTACCGCCGTAGGTAGAATATCGGCGTGGACTCGCACTCCCCCAGTTCGGCTGAGATCGGCACCATCCTCCGGCGTGAACTCTCACCGACCGAGTTCGCATCCACCGTCACCGCCATCACCTCTGCGTTCGGTGACCCAACCCGGCGCGACATCTTCCTCTTCGCCCACGCCAGCGACGACGGCGTAACGGCGGCGGAAACGGCAAAGCACTTCGACCTCCACGCCAACGTCGCCCGACACCACCTCGACAAACTCGCTTCCGGTGGGTACCTGATCGTGGAGGTTGCCAAGCCCAGCGGCGGGGTCGGCCGCCCTTCGAAGCGCTACACGACCTCGGACGAGCAGGTGCACCTCGAAGTTGATGTTCGCCAGGACGACATCCTCGTCGCCTTGCTCGGGCGGGCGTTGAAGATGCTGCCGCCCGACGTCGCCGAGTCGATGGCCGAAGAGGTGGGGTTGGAGTACGGCACGGCCATGGCGGAGACACTGGAGCCAGCTGCCACCCACCGCTCATTCCAGGGAGCGCTGCACGCAATCGCCGATGCCCTCTCTGCCCACGGGTTTGCGGCTCGTGCCGAGCACACCGACGCTGACGCCGGAACCGAAGAACTCCAAATCGTCGCGGAGCATTGCCCGTTCGGCGACGCCGTCGTCGAACATCCGGTGATCTGCGCCGTCGACCGCGGCATCGTCAAGGGAATGCTGGCCCACATGCTCGGCACATCCCCCGACGCCGAGCAAGCATCATCGCTGCCGCAGGGCGACGACGTGTGCGTCACCCACGTCACCCTCTAAGACACAGGCCGCCGACCGTTCCTTCGGGGAGAATCACCCCGGCTACCGGACTACGGTGCGACCGTGACCTTGCATCTGGTGCGCCATGCACACGCCGGCGACCGAACACCATGGGGAAGCGGTGACGATCTCGAACGTCCCCTCACGCCGACCGGCCACGAGCAGGCCGCAGCAATCGATCGCTGGTTCGCCGAGCGCTCCGTTCGGGCCGTGTGGTCATCTCGGGCGGTGCGCTGCGCGGAAACCGTCACCCCGCTGGCCCAACGACTCGGGCTCGAGATCGAACTGCGGGATGAACTGACCGAGGGGGCTCGACCCGCCGTCCTGCTCGAACTCCTCCGAGCGCAGGCATTGCATGACGGCGACCTTGTGTTGTGCTCCCACGGCGACCTGATCCCTGAGGTCCTCGATCCCCTGCTGCGCGAGGGCATGGTGATCATTGGTGGTCGGGGCTGCGAGAAGGGCTCGATCTGGTCGCTCGAAGCGCGCGGGCGAGACATCGTGAGCGGCACCTACACCGCTCGCCCCTAACCCAACGCTGCGCTACGGGTCAGGAATGACGCGGATCGACGAGTAACACATCTCGTCAACGGTTCCCTCGTTCCAGGTCACATAGCGCGGCTCGGCGAGATGGACGAGCGAACGGTCCCACCAACACTCGAATCGAACCGTGTCACCTCGCTCGATCCGGATCTCGTCGACCGGCGTGTAGTTCAACTGCCACTCGAAGCTCCACACCGGAATATCGAGCAGCACGATTTCCTCGGGCGTGTCCGGGTGCAGTGTCATCCGGTAGGCCGCACCGAACTCGTGCATGTGGCCGAGCACCGAGAAGACGGTTCCGGTGTTGCGGGCGTCGAGATCACACGAGCTGTGCGCAACCGTGCCGTCGAGTTGGTCATAGTCGGAGAGCCGCCCGCCACAGCCGCGGATCATGGTGTCGGGCAAGAACGCCGCGGTTGGCCCATAGAGATCGGCGAGCTCCGCGAGCACGGCGTCGCGGTCACACAGCGGCGCACCCGTCGCGATCTCGTCGGGCGTGCACGGCATCTCGGCCGGCGTGGTGTACGCCGAGCCCTGAATGGACCGCATGCCAGCGGCCACCTGCTCGTCGGTGGCGGTCTGAAGCACGATGGTCGACTGGTCCGGCGGCGTCTCGTGGTCGAAGTGGTAGTGAATCTGGTTGACCATCACATCGCCCGGCTGCAGATAAATCCCGACCCCCTCGGGGAAGTGGGACGGCTGCTGTCCGGGTGCCCAGCCATCGATACCGAAGACGCCACCGCTGGTGAGGCCCTCACCGACGAAGCACTCGTACCCCGGCTGGTCATCCTCGGCCGAGCGCCGCTCAATCTCCGGCAGTGCTGACGCCGGCACCCGGCTGATGATGGCGTGATGCACGACGCTCGCCGCGTCCGGTTCGAAACCCATACCGGTGATCCAGGTGCCGTCACCCTCGGGGTCGGGGACCTCATAGACCTGGCAGCGGTAGTCGTCCTTCTGCTCGAGCGAGCCGACGTAGGGCTCAGCCGGGCGGGTCACGATGTCTCGCCGGAGGGGTTGGAGGATCTGAGCGGTCGAGACGAGCGGGGTGTCAGGGGCGATATCGA
>Ga0255767_1002119_pt1 | contig 17346 bp, 7 predicted proteins | sample 071ome_24_FD_179967 | JGI IMG/M metagenome (GOLD analysis project Ga0255767, IMG submission 179967) | Coastal salt marsh microbial communities from the Groves Creek Marsh, Skidaway Island, Georgia - 071402CT metaG (version 2) | ecosystem: Environmental > Aquatic > Marine > Intertidal zone > Salt...
GAAAACGCGCGTGTGCACGCCGTTTTGTTTCCTGGACGAGAGCGGGGAAGAGATTCCGGTCATTTTCGAGAACGCTTTCGAAGTCGTTCGCGCTTTTTGTTGTTCGTCAAAAAATCAAACGCAAGAAAACGAGGACTGGGAAAAGACAAGAATGGGTGCTCATATTTTAGAAAACGTCGTCCTGCGCGAGTGGAGAATACGTGCGACCACTCCACGAGAGAACGAGAGCGAAAGATGCAACAAGCGAAAATATAACGATAAAGTCGTTGAGAGTATCATTCCTGAAAGAAATAACGAAGAAAAAGAAGAAGAAAGAATCGGTTCCACCCATCACCTCGAGGCGCGTTCGTTTGAACTGATCGTATCGCCATCGAGTGAGAAGGAGAGCGAATCGGCGCTTTTAGAGAGCGAAACGCGATATGAAAACAATGTAAACTACCAAGTAGATGCCAATTTACAGCGTGCGCGCACGAAGACGAAGAAGAGTGATGATGACTCGAAACGGGCAACATCAGCAGCATCGACGGCGACTTCGATTCCATTATTAAGGACGACACGAGATGGGAGCGTTCGGCTCGCATCCATGGAAGAACTTCGTGAAAGTGGGCGATTGGATGTAGTCGACGACGCCGTAAAAGTACCGAAGAAGGTGTCACATCGTATTTCAATCGGTGTTGTTGACGATATGAAAAGTGGAGCTACCGATGTGAATCGCGCGTGCTTCTTAAAAATGACGACACCAATTATTCGCATACCGGATGAGAAGCCTATGTTCTTTGCTCTTTTCCTATCCGTCGGAAAAGCTTCAAGAAATAAAGAAAAAGAGGAGGATGAGGCGATGGATAGGGCGCGTGTAGAGGAATGGGTTATGTTTCAAGGCGAAAGAATGATGGCTTTTTATCCGCTCCTTGCGTGCACGTCAAACTCTCAGCCTCGCAAAGATGGTGAGGTGGACGAAAATGAAAACAGTCCTAAAAACATTCAAAGAACGTGGGGCACGCACTGGGTGAACAACCTTCGATCAGTGAATTTGTACCCAGACGATCCAACGCGCGGCAATCTTCGCGTCCTTTTTGCCACGGAAGGCACCGCGATCGGGTTCAACAGAGTCACTCTGTCGAGCGGTCGTGACGAACAGCGCTCAGACATAGCGAGTGTCTCTTGCGCGTGCGAATCGTGTAAAAATGAACGCACGGTGCATTCGCGCACAGGTATAGTAACGGCTGTAGATTTAGAGGATAATTTCACGTTCACGCTCGATAACCATGTCGTCGTCATGGTTTTGCAGCATTTATTAAGTGTGGATACTATGAACGCAGCTCTCCTTTATCCAGGACTCCAGATTGGTGCGCGAGTGCAAGTTACGCACGGTCATCCTATATACGCAAACATATGCGCTGAAGATGCACAAATCGGAGATTTGAATGGTGTCGACGATTCATGGACAGAAGAAAAACATCTAATCGCACTTGGTGCGTGTGCGAGAACGTTCATAAAAGTAGTCAACCTCGCTCCTTTCCTCGAAGGGCAAGAGGAAGAAGTGCTCGAGGCAAAACAATCGGGAAACTTCTGCACAGATGTAAAAAATCCAACGACTCGACCGTCCATAACCGCGATGCACGCGTTAACTTTCAAAAAACACGCACGAGTTTCTGCATCGCGCAGAGACACGTTGCGAAGTTTGTGCGATTCTCTAGGATTTGGTCTCGCTTTTGAAACTTTGAGTGCGTTTGACGCGCTCTGGATGCGTCTGCCCTCGATGCAAAATGGGGCGTCAAGCGCGACACAAGTGCGAGACTTGCTTACAGTAGCTCGTGAGCCCGATCAAATGTGCTTGACGTTCTTGAACGGTTTCGCGCCGGATACTACAAACGATAAACAAGACTACTCCCCAATCATGAACCGTGCGAGAAGAATGCCGTTATTATTCGCCGTCCTGGCGCTCAACGACTACCGTCGCCAACACATCCACGGTGTTGGCGAGAACACGTCGCACGTTTTTTCACTCGTGCATCCCATGGACGGATTGAAGAATTGTGATCCGTTTCGATTGGCGTACGATGAATGTTTATTCGCGCCAAGGAATCTGGGTGGATTTCGAGAATTTGAACGACACGTAGAATATCCGTCACTCTTGGATGTAGTCACAGAATCTCAAAACACGTTATCGCGCGTGATTATCGCGCGCGAGACGACGGTGCCGTTCAAATCGCGCGAGGACGCGCGTAAGGGAACGAGTAATGGTGGCGCAAAAGATGTGATGATGAAGGATGTTCACATTGTTCATGGATACGATGCTCGACTCCCGAGGGGCCACGTTTTGCGCATCGCGACGTTGCGCTCCTTGCGCACAGACAGAACAAGGAAAGGGCGGGCGTCTCTTTTCATCGCACACTTAGAGCGAGACACGCGTTTCCAGTGGGATCGCTTCACATTGAAGGATGCTTCAGGATGTGTACCTATCGAATTTGAGTTTGAAGATGTTGGGCCGGAAGATATAGGAGCATATTTCAACAAATTGGAAGGGAAGATTGAAGAGTTGCCAACGACGTATCTGGTCGCATTAACAGCGTGGAGAACGTTATGTGAAGGTATTGAAAGTGACAATATTGGACGCGACGACGATGCGTTCGAGCACAGTCGAACGCGCATCTGTGCACGATTGGATGATGTTATTTTCTTGGATGAACGGATTTTCGCGCATTCGCAAAATAATATTTGCGCATCCCGAGAAACGTGCGTTCCTGACCAAAATGCGTTGTCCGTTAAGCAAGCATTGTTTTGGAGTGCACGAGCGCCATCGCACTACGGAAACGGAGCTCTTTGCGTACCCACGCCTACCGATATTGACGTTCGCGGAGTTGTAATAGTCGAACAGCGCGTCACCGGCGACGTGGGCGCTTCTACTACGTTTGGGAATCAGCACAGAAAAAAGCAGCGCGAACTGCAACTCATTTTACAGGATTGTGACGATTCGCGTAACGTGATCAAAATATATTGCAGAAACGCGTTTGCTGGTGGCAATTCTGGATTAGGTTTCGGGGTAGGGGCTACCGTTATCATAAAACGTGTGAATAGATACGTATCGGCGAGAAGTATGAAAGTAACGTACCGCCTGACGGATCGGTCGAGAATCACTGTTATTGAGCCGTGGTTTGTTTCGAAGCATAGAAAAAAGATGATAGAACATGGCCGAAGAGATTATAGCGTCGATGAGAACTCGTATTTGAATGAAAATGAAGATGAAGATGTAGTTGTTGCGAGTCCACCGCAAGTCCCAACTTCTTCCGAATGTTGCAACGCTTTGCAAAATTTACCAAGAGACACGCGATCCTCGTTACGAAGCTTGTCTTGGAACAGTTCCGCAAATCCTGAAGAAGAGGAGTCTCGATCTCAGTTTATATTCACACGCGATGACCGATTGATCTCGATCAGAGCTCGGATATCTGGCGTGACGATGGTTCAATCGAGCTTGACGTGTCCTTCGTGCGACGTGTCGGCGTGTTTGCTCTCAAGACCATCGTCACTGTATATAACCACGGATAATGTTGATCTGTGCAAAGCTACGGAGGCTTGCTTTAAGCAAAAGGCGTCTCCAATTTTTCAGCTCGAACTCAATGTTACGATAGACGATGGAACGGGAGTTGCCGATTGCTGGATTTCAAGCTCGGCCGCGGCTGGCTTACTTCCGGAGAAGATGTATCGCGATATCGTCTCACTCACACGTAAACACGGAAAAGTTGTGGCGAGAACGTCTACGAGTACAGCGGATGAGCGTGAAAATCACGGCGCTTTGGATTTCGGCTACAGCGCGATAGGATATCAAGGGTACACGCTGAGTAAGGTTGACGCGAGACCAATCGTGGAAGCCATCAAGTACATCAACGCTACCCCACACATGCTTTTTGAATGTGCGCGCAACTATAAAGTTCATTCCCATCCACAATACGGTGATACGTTTTGTGCATACGATCGTCCCTCTATGTTTGCTAGGAACGTAAAATGCGGTGGTTTCCCGATGCGCACGATATGTGCCCCTGGCGGTCGTTTACGCGCCGTGAGAGTAACAAACATCGACGTCAAGCTCGAACTTCGTGAGAAATTGCGTCGCTTTCGCCGCAGAGATAGAAACGCGTAACAGAACGCCAACGATAGATTTTTAGATTAGAATAAGGGCGCAAGTAGACTACCAGTAATAATATAATTGTATAAAATAATTTTTAAAGGTGGGTTGTTTTTTTTAATCAACGTCTTCTATTATATCCTCCTCCTCTGCATCTTGAAAGCTATTATCCATCTCATCTATTTCCTCGCGCGTGAATAAACTATCACTATTGATTCTATCCTCTATTTTTCTATATCCTTCCTCGATGATTTTCTTGTATGGTAAATTTGTCGTGACAAACGTGTCGAAGCTGCCCTCGAAAAAGGTATTTCGAAGCCGAAAAGTAGAGCTATTGTCGCGATATTTAGACGACCACATCAATTCTCTCAATCCTTTGCTCGATTCTTCTACTTCTTTTGCTTTTCTGCTCGCACTCGGCGCTCTTAATGGCCTCCATGTTGTTTCTGGTGGTCGAGAGTGCACAGAAACGCAACCGCGGGCAGAGACACTGGAAGCCAATCTATCCAACAATAGCGATTGCGACTGATCAAAGCCATATTTACATCTCTGGCTAGCGCAGCTAAACACGTCCGCATCAGTCGTGTGTTTCAGAAATTGCGACAACGCTTCAATCTTCCTGTTGTCTATAAAATCGGGCGTGTTTTCAAAGAGGAAATCTATAATTGTTCTGGGGGCGGCATCCACTCGCGCTCTATTCAAGGTCATTTCGACATCGGAGTCTAGCGTATCATCCAGCGGCTTTCTTTTGGCGTATAGAAATTTACCGAGCGCGTGGAATAGTGAAATAATCGATTCCTTCTTTCTTTCTCGATCATCATGATCGTCATGATCATGATCATCATCAATACTTGCATCCTTTCGACTGCGTTTCTTCGTATTCGCTCTCTTTTCTGCTGTTTTATCTTTCTCGGCGTAAATATCGCCCACGATGCGCGAATAGAACAACTGAAGAGAAAACACGAGAGAACGCACATCTCCATTACACTCAAGAACTAGGGCTTCGACGCCCTCGAGCATTTTCGACTTTATAGAAGATAAGCGATCGAAATCATCATCTTCGAAAAGACTTTTGATGAAAACGTCATCCGTTGTTTTGGACGAAAATTCCAAGGCAATGACGCGTTTCGCAGCATCTTCAAGCGCTTTCTTCGTGCATGGGTTTAACTTGATCTCAACTAAATATTCAGAAATGTTCTGCCGATTTTGTGCAGTCAAACGCTCCAACTTTTCGTGAATAATCCGCCTGACGAGTTTAAGACCTTCACTGCTCTTGGACTCGTTCGCAAAGGAAAGAGGGTCGCCTTCGCCGATATCTGACGATGATGAGAAAACGACAGGTACTCTATTCTTTGCAGACGTGGATACGAGACCTTCGATTGCTGCTACAAATTTACTTCTGCCGCGTTCATCACCTTGTGCCACGGTCGGGACGTCTCGAATCAAGATAACTGTGCCACTACTTCTCTTGTTGCCACCTTCCAACTTCACCGTCGTCGATATCGCGTTGTACTTTGTTCGATTGAGAAAGTTAACGAAATCGTCTATTTTGCTCGTGTATGAATCGCCATCGTCGAAACGATTATCGTTCGTTATTGAAACATTCTCGTTGTAAACCTTTGGTGCCGGAGGTTTCCACTCGAGCACAGAGAAGTGCTTTTCTTTTGCTAAAGTTACAAAGGCACTGGATTTGCCGCATCCACTCGGACCAGTCAAAAACAACACGGACGGTTTCGACGTTTTACTGCTCTGCCTTTCTAGAAAATCGATCATTCCTTCAGCCTTCTTCTTAGGAACGACAATTTCAGCGCTCGATCGTGGATGATACTTCTCTGGCCACGACGTCGTTAGCGTGTTTGGTATTGGAATCCCCCCGCTCGTCTGCGTCACTCTCTTTGGTTGTTTTTCCTTTTTTAAATTTGCGACGAGCGTCGACTTCCTCAAGTCCAGACGGCGACCTCCCGGCATCTCTTATTCACGCAACCGTTCGCGCCTTTTGATCACTACTCTCGCATTGTGTTTTGGAAGTGCATTTGAGCTTCAATGACTCTGTATTGCATTACGTGTAAGAGGGAGAGTGACTTGTGGGGTAAGTTGACGAAGAAATTTTTGAAAAACAATCATATAACGAACACAAACGCCATCAACAAACTTCAAAAACCAACACGTTTCCACGTTTTGCGCGTTGCTATTTTTCTAAAACGCCGTTTACAAGCATCTGACCATGGCGGTCAGCGCAGGGAAACGAACCATCGCGAGGAAAATGGCGAACACACAGAACATGGAGCAAGCGAAAAAGAAGAAAGAAGAAGGAGACGGAGAAGAAGAAGAAGAAGAACTCAACGAAACCCCTAACGACGATGGAGGCAATGGAGGCGGCGAAGGTGGAGGTGAGGAGAAAGTTGCCGCCGAGAACAATCACGCAAGGGATGGAAAAGAGGAAGAAAAAGATGACGATGACGAAGAAGATTTATTGCCAGAATCATTCGGACAGAAACAGGCGAAGGATAAGCAACCTCGTCAAGTTGCGGAAAAAGTTTTCGTCGATGTTGAGCTGCTCGCGAAAGATGACTTCAAAGCTGAAAACTGCGTGAACAAGAATTTAATCGTAATTGATTTGAACGGATTACTGATGCAGCGAAGTTTCAGTCCTCTCGGTGCATCTTCTTCCGGTTTCAGAATAGACCAGGATGCTAAAGTAGGTAATTTTTACGTTTACAACAGACCTCACATGAGAGAGTTCCTAGACTTTCTCCACGCCAATTTTACAGTAGGTGTGTGGTCTAGTGCGACAGAGTACAACTCTCGCATGCTCGTGCGCCATCTCTGGGGCAAGAAGAAAGAAAAACAGCTCGCATTCGTTTGGGGTCAAGAGAAATGCACGAACGTTGGGGTTTTCACAGAGCCAAGGGTAAAGCCTGTCTTTTTGAAGGAGCTCGACAAATTATGGTCGTTCAACGCCGTCATGGAGAAGTTTAGGAATGGACGCACGGTTTTGATCGATGACTCTCCCTACAAAGCGGTAAACAATCCAATGCACTCCGCTCTCCATCCGGCTGAGTTCAAAATTGTATTCAAAGAGGGAAATCCTTTGAGCAGTGCTCCTCCTTCTCCTCCTCCTTCTCCTCTTCCCGATACAGTGGTATTAAAGCAAGTGAAAGGAATCAAACGTAATAGCGGTATCGCGCCAAAGTTAGGAAAGAAACGTTTGAAAAAGTTTATAAAGGAAACACGCACTTCGAGCACATTTGACCAACTTTCTGGAAACGACTTTGCACGATTTCAAGTAGAAGAAGATGATGCGCTCGCGCCAGAAGGAGAGTTGCGGTCGTATTTAGCCGAATTAGTAGCAAACGAGAAAGGCGCAGCAGCGTTCATCGAACAAAACCGGTACACCGGAAAGCAAGCTCCGCTCGGACCAATAGAAATAGTGAAAGACATGGTAGCGAAGGCGAAAGAAATCGAAGCCAACGTAGCGAAGGGAATCGTCTTGACATCGCAAATGGTCAAAACACAAGATGCCGCTGAAATAGTATTGGATGATTTGTAAAACCGAAACTCCCCTAGACAACTCTGGTACATTTTGTATGCACTAGGGTGTTGTCAGATTGGAGTCGTCCATCTGCTCACTCTGCTCTTTCATACCGTTGTGTTTCTTTCTTTTTTCTTTTCTACGTGCGCATTTTACAACCCTTTTCTTTTTCTAAACTAAATAATGTTTCGATAAAAATTCACCGGGAACGTCACTCATCACGGCACATTTACGCAGCTCGCTATAAGCTTCATCTCTCATGGATGCCGGACAATCACCGGCGTCGCCGTTGTCAACCGCTTCAGTAGGGATGCCTAGTTTATCTAATTTCGTTGGATCCTTGACGTAAACGTGTAAACCGCCAGGGCATTCTGATTCACCGCCGTTGCATTTTAAGAAGCAGCTCCACGTTCCGGGAGGCCTGCAAAAGCCAGGCAACGCCACTGGCAAAGGATTGTTTGATTTGCACGAACACGCGCCACCGGGCGCTAAATTTGCTGGCTTAATCCCCGTATGTTCTGGACATCCACTCACGCACGGCTCTGCTAACGTCAAAAATCCCTTTTTGGCGAGCTTTTTTATCTGCGCATACTCCAAATCGTAATCGTGGATGGCCACCTTCCCTTTTCTTGGTTTTTCCGCGTTGAAATAATGATGCGAAACGCCATATCCAGGTCTGAAGTGGAACCCATACACGTCCACTTTCACGCAATTGCACAAGGCGAACCAAATGGCAAAATATCCTCCAGTAGGTAACGTTGCAACGTTGGAAGAAACAAACTCAGAGAATTGAGGATCAAACGCGACGAGAGGTTGCTTTGGTGCCTCTTTACGGAATTTGATGTATAGCTGAACGCCTACTTGCGACTGCATTTGCATGACATCGACTTCGTTATCTTCGTGGTACCCCGCGTGGATGGTGTTCACGAAGCGAAGAGTCGTTTTCGTCCCGACTATTTTTTTGTAACCTTCCGTCGGGGCCAGATTGAAGCGAATGACTAAATCCGTCGAGTCGATCGTCGGTCCGAATTTGTACTTTTTCAACATCCCCGCGTTGCCTACCACCGAGCATCGCTTGTACACGCGTCCACGAAAAGGATCTTTAGCCGGAGCAAAACGGACTAAATCCTTACTCACCGGTAAAGCGAACGCGTGCGTACCACCGGAAGCTTTTGGGTTTGTCTGGTATCGCAAAACCATGTCGTCAATTTCTCTCAATCGCTCTCTGTTGACTATGTGGTGTCCTTTAAAAATAGCGTGCATGCCACTCGGCATGTGTTTTGGTTTGTCACATCGTTCACCTTCCCAAAGCGTGACGCACAAACATTTCGATTGCACGCAAACGCCGTGTCGTCCGCACCAATTATCGCCGGCACACGAGCCGTCGTCTACGGCGAAGTCGTGGTCGTTTGATGGCATCATGTGCGTTTCATCCGAACCGCTGAACCCAAAAGCTTGTAAAACTCCTTTTTGTTCTAAACTCTCTACATATTTATCAAACTCAGCGACGTTTCGCAGTCTCGTGTTGTGAATGCGGTCCAAAGCTGCTTTCCTTTGAGCTGAATCACCGAGCGAAGCTGACCCGTAGTTGGTTCCCGCCGAGTACGCGCCGTCCTTCCTCGCCGCGCCCGCTCTGTTACCTCTCAGTCGAGATAAGAGAGACGCGTGATCGCTTTCCACGTTTCCACCGCTACTACTACCACTACCACCAGTTCTGCTCCCGCCCTTCTTCGAACGCCGTCCACCGTGCGCCGCTTTCGACGACGGAATAGAGGAAGAAAGTACCTCGTCGTCATCCTCTTCTTCCTCTCGCGAAGCTGCTTTTTTACCCCCGAACTCGTCGTATACATCCGACGCCGCGATATTATCGCCACCGCTGTTGTTATTATTATTATTATTACTTCCACTGCTACTGCCCGTTTCTACGCTGCTACCACCATCTTCGAGGATATCGTTTTCGTAGTTGTTATTATACTGATGCGAAGAGAGCGAATAGTTCGAGTGCACCTGATCGAATTTATAAAACGCGAGAACTATCGCCACGAAGATCAAGATGAGACGAACGAGCTTGTTTTGTCTCCTGGAAGCCTTCTTACTCGACGTCGGCGGCATTTCTGCCTCAGACTTCCTCGAGTTACCTCGATTTCAGGTTCAACTCAGGAGAGAAGGAATGCGGGTTGAGGGGGAAATCACACAAGAGTGATGAGGAGGACGAGAAGCCCAGAATTTGCAAATTTGAGAAAATGCGTGTGCAAGACGAGAGTGAACACCTACGCGTAAGTACTAAGCAAATCGCTCTGTTTCGAGAAGGAAGAAAAAGCATGCGGTTTTAAACGTGATCATGGCATCGAAAGATATACATACATAGCGGCAAAGAAAAATATTTCATTACAACGATCACATCATCTACTTAATCGAAAACCTTGCACTCTGCGGCGTCTTCGTTACCGTCGCAAAACTCATCCATGCCCGAATCCATCGCAGAGCCAGCTTCTTTACTCGAAGAACTCGTTGCCGAGGCAGAAGGGAACTTTTGATAGTACACGGACTTTGCATCAGAATTGATGGCGCGGACGTCATCCCACTTTTTAGAATCGCTGCCTTCCTTCGCGGCGGCTTCGCACTGTTTGCGTAAGAACACGGAGAACGTGTCCCAGTCGGAAGCGGTTGCCGATAAAATGACGTTACTGCCTCTTTTGACGATGGAAGAATTTTTCAACGTCATCTTCTTCTTGGAAGAAACAGAGGAAGAAGAAGAGATCATCGCCGCGACGGGCACAGAATTCACACGAGCTGCAATCATATTCACGGAAGTAATAACGAAAATCGTTTTTGAGCGTGGATCTTGTGTTTTTGGTAAAAGTTTCAAGATTATTTTGTTGTGTGTGTGGGATTATTTTAACCAGCCTGCCTGCCGAGATTTTTTTCTCAGAACTCACTCTGTCAAGATTTCCGTTTTTCCCGAAGGCTGCTTTTGGACTCACAATGAAAAAAAGAAAAAGATCTCTCTTCTCTGGCGGTTGTCGTCGTTAAAAAAACATGTCGCTTTGGGTAGATAAATATCGTCCAATCGAACTTAATCAGTGCGAGCACGTCAACGCTGGCGTCGCGAATCACTTGAAACAGCTCGTCAAGGATGGAGACTGTCCACACTGTGCGTCCGTTTGTTCTGTTCTTCTCCTTTTGATGGTGGAAATTTCAAACCGACCGTGTTTTGTGTTGCTCGCTTTTCAAAAATTCCTCTTTCTCTTCTTCTTCAACTTTGCATTTGTCGCGCTGCTAACACAACTCTTCGTGACGCTCACCGATGTGTTTTCATCTTCTCTCTATCTTCTACGCAGTGTTATTTTACGGTCCGCCGGGTTCAGGGAAGAAATCGCTCGTCCTCGCGCTTTTGAGCACGATTTTTGGCCCAGGCGCTCACAAGACGAAAGTCGAACAGAAAACGTGGAAAATCGACGCGACGTCGACGAGAAAAATTGAAGTCGATTTAATGACGCAAAGCTCAAACTATCACATTGAAATCAATCCATCAGATGCAGGATATAAAGACAGATACGTTGTGCAGGAGGTCATTAAAGAAATGGCGCGCTCTCGACCAATCGATGCGCAAGGAAACGCAGGATACAAGATACTCGTTCTCACGGAGTGCGATAAGCTTTCAAAAGAGGCGCAACACGGCTTGAGAAGAACGATGGAGAAATATTCATCGGCGTGTAGATTAATTTTAATCGCGGACTCGGTAAATAGAGTGTTAGAGGCGGTGCGCAGTAGATGCTTACCTGTGCGCGTCGCAGCTCCTCGAGCGGAAGAAATTGAAAAGGTCTTGTACGACATCGCTGCCAAGGAAAAATTGACGCTTCCACCGCAGCTCTGTTCAAAAGTAGCGGTCTTTGCAAAACGCGATATGCGCCGGGCTATTTTGGCGCTGGAAGCGTGCAGAGTCGCTAATTATCCATTCAAAGAAACACAGTCTGTACAAACGACGGATTGGGAGTTGTACATCGCGCAAATCGCCGCTGAAATTTTAGCCGAGCAAAGTCCGAAACGTCTTTTGCAAGTTCGCGGTCGTATTTACGAGCTTCTCGTGAACTGCATTCCGCCGACTTTGATTTTCCAGACGCTTTGCTTTTACTTATCGAAGCGATTAGACGACGAGATGAAACACGAAGTCATTCGTTGGTCTGCTCACTTCGAACATAAACTCCAGCTCGGCTCGAAAGCAATCATGCACATAGAGGCGTTCATCGCGCAGTTCATGGCTACGTATAAAAGGAAGCTGATTTCTGCGTTTGCATAGAATTGTACCTAGATAGAGAATATGAATGCATACACACGTACTCGACAATAGTAGGACGAGGTTTTTTTTGTACTCGTATTGTTCGCAAAATACAAAAGTCGCAAGAGATTACAAATTCTATTTTGAGTCAACTAAATCACCGTTCTATTGCTTTTCATCTTTAGCCGCTTCACTAGATTTCGTTGTTGTCGTCGTCGATTCGATCGCTACCGTGTAGATTTGTTGCAGAAACCCGGCTATAGCTCCGAGAACTGCGCCGGAGATGATCAACGTCATCTCGTCCTCTTCGAATATTGGATGTAAGACTCTTTCAAACTCCTTGGGAGTCATGAGTTCCATGCGCTCACGCATGAGCTCCTTCAACGCGAGAGTCTTATCCGTGTATTCATGCAATACTTCCACGTGTTTTGGTAACTCGTTCGAGAGTTCTGCACTAATTGATTGGATAATTTGCACATCCGTCGTGGTTTCCCCTAGTGAATCTAATCCTCGCTCCAAGCCTTCTTTCGTTACGAAATCTTTCGTGTACGTTTCGAGCATGTGGTCAAACTCTGGACGTTTTCGGCCGGTGAAAATATTGTTCCAAATCTTTTCGCTCGTCAATACGTTTTCTGCGAGATGGTCGCTAAACTCACCCGAAACTTCGTGTTGTCTTTGGAGGAACAAACCTTGCAGTTTGAACCCGCAAAAATACACCGGTTCTATTGGCTCAAATATCAACTTTAACGCTATCCAGTTCGTCAAGTACCCAACGATTGTGCCACCAACTGTCAAGGTCCACGGATTATCGTAAAACATCCACACCACCATTTGAACCAGACCGAGTAAAAATCCAAAAAAGAATCCAGAATCTGTGAGAAACTTCAATTCAGCGCGTCCGCATCGCTGGAACAGTTCGCACAGAACTGATCGATCCACGCTCATTTCCGTAACTACTAACTCCTTCAAATCAATAACTCGATCAACGTTCGCTTGTAATAAAACGACAAATCCGGCGAGGTATTTAGAGACGACAGATTCGTGCAACTCCGAAAGTAAAGGTCCAGGAAGTGTAGGAACGGCATTTTTTGCTATATCCATCGCCCAGGGAAATTTGTTCAGCGTGAGCGTACTCGCCACGGCGTGAGCGATTTCCGGAATTCTAGTGAAAAGTAAATTTGATATATCCTCTGGACTCAACCGCAAGAACGTCTGAGATACGTCTATCAACTTTTCCGTGACCATGGTGACCATTGTAAATGCCATGCGCGGCGCCTTTGCCGGCACGATGCCTTGCCACCCAAGTGCTCCCAGAGGACTCAACACATCGAATCCGTACAAACTCCCTTCCAACGCTCGCCAAAGTGCGGGCCCCCAAAATACTACTGGATAAAAGATCATTTTCACCGCGAGCCAATTCGTGATGTAACCGACGAATGCGGCGACGACCGGAATAAACATCGCGCCCCTAGGATTCGCTTTAAATTTACCCACCGCTCGAGCAATGGCTTTTTTCAGGTACCCACCAATTCTAACACGTTCATCACTACTACTACTAACAACCATGCTACTAATGCCGCTACTACTGCTGCTATTGATTTCGTTCTTATGGCGCATAAATGCTGTCAGCTTCTTGAAGTTTCCAAACACAAAGCGCATACACGCAATCATGGCGACGCGTTGAGAGAAAAGCAGAATGCCAGACGTGAAACCGGAACTAAAACCAGGAATATTGATTGGTTTACCAAAATACATTCTGGCACCATACACGACAAGCGCTACGACGACGAGCGAAATCAAGAACGCGCGAGCGACTGCTTTCATGATTTGCGCGATTGGTGTCGATCTTTTTGTTGTTGTTGTCATCTCCTGCGCGTCGTTGCTTCCCTGGTCCGCGGGCGTCGCAAAAGTCTTCACGCATTCACCCCTGTGACGACTCCATGGCACACTCACGTTCTCATTTTGTTCGCTTTTGCTTGCGATAGCGAAAACTGTGGTATTTCTATCTCGTCTTTCTCGTATTCTTCCATTCATTCTTATTATTTGTTCGCGTTCCGTGCAATTTTTCCTCGAGTAACGACAGAGGAGAGGCAAAGAAGTGACATTTTTCCTTTGCCTTTTCCCCTTCCCGGTTGCAGATGCATTCCAAGATGCTCTGGACGCCGGATTAATACAAACGCGCATTTGAATAGTATTTATGGGCTAGCACAAGCTGGTTGTACAGTGAAGAGAAGAGCCTTCGTTCACTTCCTCGTTATTCTTGTCGCTGTTCTTTGATAGAATGCGAAGTCGTTATATTCTTCCTGCTCTCTCTTTTGTTTTCTGCGTATTATAATCTCCTCGCGATGTCTTTTTGAAAGCGACGGATGAGTTGTGTGTATGAGTGAGTGTGTGATCAAAATAAAAAACACTCGTATTTGGTATCCTCGAGTGATTGTAATCAGATCGAACCGCGCGATGTCGAAGTCGTAAAAGCGCGCGCGCGCGTTTGTTTTCTTCCAAAGTTTTTGAAGTTTTTTTTTGCGAAGTTTGGATCCGGACCTTTTGATGAGATGTCCTTACTATTTCGTTTTTCCCCTCCCACAACCTCCTCTCTTCCCTTCTTTCGTTACCAAAAAAGCATGTCCAGAACAGACGACGCCGACGAAGAAGGAGCGGAAGGAAGCGATGACGCGTTTCTTTCCGATTACGAGGCCTACGTTGATCCAGGACCAGAACCAGAGCTTTCGAGCGCGTACGAAGTAATTTCTGTTCCGCTGCACAAGCATAAAATTATTGACAACGAAGACGCGGAAGGAAAAGACGACGAAGATAGAGAAGAAGACAATCTAGAAGATAGTAATCGCATGCACGTAGAATTAGGGGTACCTGAGCGCAGAGGTGAGGGATTAAATGCGCACGTAGTGTTTGGCGTTTCGTATTGGACGACGTTACCGAAGTATGCCAGAAAATCTGGTTTAGTTCGACGACGGTTCTCACAGTTTAATAAGCTGTATCAAGCTTTAGTCGAAGAAGTCGCCGGTGTGATCGTACCAACGTTACCACCAAAGACCACGTTTCCTTTGGACGATCCAAACGCACCCGCGATAACATCACGCGCGACATTATTGAGAGTATTTATAGCGAAGATCTCGATGCATCCTCTTCTGTCGCGCTCGCAGGCTTTGCACGATTTTCTCGACTGCTCCAAGAGCAATACGGCGTATAACAAGGTGAAGCACTCGACAACGAAAGATGTTAAAAAGAAAACTACATCGGCACTTTCATCTATTTTTGGTAGCGTTACGAATGCGATTTCATCCATCAACGATACGATTGCGAGTAAAACTTCAGACGGTGAATTCGGCGGTGGCTCGCATCTGTTTGACGTGGAAGGAATGCTTCGCGAACCGGCGTTGCACTCGGAGGTGTGTCAATACATATCTTCACTTCGCGAAAGAACGGAGAAAATGCTCGCCTCGGCGAAGAAAGTAATCAAACATAAAGAGAAAACGACGGAGTATTTTTCGGATTTGTCCACTGTGTTTAACACCATGCAAGAGCACGAAACGAGAGGAGTAGAAATCATAGAACGAATTTCCGTGGCGGCCAAGGCGAAGAACCAGTCGACGACATCTGCATCATCATCGCGACAGGGCATTTGTTGGCGTAAGGCTGCAAAGACATTCGCTCGGATAGCGCAAATTGACGATACCCCGGAAACCACCGAGCTCAAGCACGATAGAAACAGATTATTCCTTGAAAAGATTAGCGAGTCTTTGCAACTGATCATGGAGGTTGTCAACGCGCTCGCGGCGAGGAAAAAAATAGTAGACGAATACAACCACACGTTACAAAGCATAGCGAGGAACCAGTATAAGATTTCTTCCCTGGGTTTCCCAGAGGCTGGGCCGAAACGGGAGGAAAAAAGAAGACTCGAGTTGAAAGTAGCCGATTATCGAGTCAAGAAAACGACGTTGTTTAAAAAGTACGAGACCGCCAAGGCGAATATGGAGAACGAGTTGCTCTGGTTCCACACCGAACTTTCCAAGTCCCTCGGAAGTTCGTTGCGATTGTTTGTCATGACGCAAGGTGCAGAGGCTGGAGAATTGCACAGAAGTTTACTACAAATTTAGCTTCATTGAATTGTATATAATGTAAGATATGAACTCTCAGCAGCGTTGTTTGTTTGTTTGTTTGTTTTGATATTTCTATATCATAGGTGTTTTTGACCAGCTTATGTGACTGGCAAGGGAAGCAAGCTGTGGCTTTTCGAGCTTGTTTTGGGAAGTGTGTGTTAGTTACTCCATAAAAAGCGGAATCCTTCTCTCTCTCTTTTCCCCAACTAAAGAACGAGATGAGCTCGAGAGATTCTGAAGTGATGGTCGACATGTCCAAGAACAACGGAGGAGAATATCGTTCTTCAAAGTCGTCGTCGCTATTCGCGACCGTCTATAACGGAGTACACACAATTGTTTTGCTCGTCGCGTTCTCTCTTTCGGTTTACGCCGCAAAAACTGTTCGGGATTTTGAGAACGACACTAAAACCACAGTGCGATTCTCGATTGGAAAACCATCTTCTTTATCAAGTAACGAGGAATCGTTTTCATTCTTTCGAGGATCTGGTGTTTGGCACGATAAGCGGGATCTTGAAGTCGCGCGCTCGGATTTCCAAGCCGTCTCTATTGAAGGAGACGGGACGGATTTCGTGTATATTTTCGGAGGCAAAGATGCGAGTGGGGCGTACCTCAAAACCGCTCTCAAATACGATACAGTCAATGATTTATACGTTTCGATGGGTGATATGCCACAAGCGAGAGCGCGATATGCCGCAGCTGTCATGAAGAACGACAATAATCAAGATGAAATTTGGGTTCTTGGCGGTATCTCTGCGGTTACCCCGGATGGCACCGAATATGGACAAGACGAGGACGAGCTCTGTCCGATGGTTTACAACGTCGCCACTAACACGTGGAGGACGGAATCAGGAGAACGGTGCTTACCATCGGTCGTTAAAGATGCTTGTGCGGCCACTGGATCCAACAACGCTATTTACCTCATGGGTGGTTACGGAGCAGACTATTCTATACTAAACTCGGTGTACAAGCTCAACGGGCCGTTGTCAACCGCGTGGGTCAAAACTTCCGATCTCCCAGATCCAAGAGGTGATGTGACCTGCGCTGCGTTGAAAGATAAAATTTATCTCGCAGGAGGCTGGCACGACCCGAGCGGCGAATACAAGTTTGTGAGTCAGTCAGCGCTCTTTTCGCTCGAAGTGTCGACGGACGTTTGGACGTCGACGCACTCGGAAATGAAACACAGCAGAGGCGACTTTCAACTCGTCGCCAATCCAAGTACAAACTCCTTGCTTGCAATTGGGGGCGAAACGAACACCACAGACAACAGCGCAACACAGCTTGCCACACACCATGT
>Ga0255767_1002126_pt1 | contig 17311 bp, 17 predicted proteins | sample 071ome_24_FD_179967 | JGI IMG/M metagenome (GOLD analysis project Ga0255767, IMG submission 179967) | Coastal salt marsh microbial communities from the Groves Creek Marsh, Skidaway Island, Georgia - 071402CT metaG (version 2) | ecosystem: Environmental > Aquatic > Marine > Intertidal zone > Salt...
CACAGTAAAGACAGCGGTGATCGTCTCGGCGAAACAGTGTGCGGTTACAAAGCGGAGAGGTGAAGTGATTCAGTACCCGGCCTTCGAGAGCGACAATGGGTTGCAGAATAATTTCGGATCGAATTCCGGTGAGTCGCTGCACACCCCCGAATACGGGGGGAAGGCATTCCCCGATGCCGTAGAGAACATCGCCGCGGGCGTAGGCGGTGACCGCCTCGTTTAGTGTCAGCCACCCTCTGGGTTGACCCGACACGTCCAGCTTGAGAATCGCTTGCATGGGTCTCGCTCACTGGTTTCTTCGACGGTACTGAAAAACGTCCATCATGACAATGAGTGGCAGCGAAAATTCCGCCTGTGATGGCGGGCCCGGTTTTGATATCTGAATCACGCGTTGCTGGGATAAAGGCGCTTGCCTTGATGATTGCCCCGTCTATCGATCGACAATCGGCGGTATACTCCGCGGCCTGCAGGGTTGCCGGGGCCCCATGCCCTTGCGAAAAAGACAGGGCCCGTGTGTAGATACGCTATCTGATAATGTGAAAAGCCAATCGGCGGCACTCTGTTGCTGCGCCTTATCGTGGGGGTAGGGCGTGTTCAGGATGAATTTTTTTGGGGGAGTGAGTGGTGAAAAAACTGTGGGATACCGTTGATGCAGCGCTTTTGAAGAGTTTGCCTAATGCTGGACGGGGCTTTGAGCAGCAGATCGACATACCTGAGTTTACGTTTCTCGGCGTCGCAGAGCAGCCGGACTTTGGTCATATCAAAATGTGGTTCTACGGCGAAGAAAAAACCATTGAGTTAAAGTCCCTGAAGGAATACCTGTATCAGTTCAGAGATACCATCATCAGTTATGAGAGATGCATGAGTGTGCTGTATGAGCATTTGATGTCAGCGTATGAGCCGGCGCGGTTACGGTTGGAAATTGAATTTCGCCCTAGGGGTGGCATCAGCAGTAAACTGGTGGCTGATAGCGACTGGGGCCATCTCGGCGGCTCAGATAAAATCTGGCAGCACCACGCCTGATCCACGTCCGGGGGTATGCTTTTTCGGCTGGTGCCCACTTGGGAAATATCTCGGAGAAACAAAAATGACAAAAACGGTTCACTGGGGACGATGGCTTTTGTGTCTGTGTCTGGCCGCCCCCGAGCTACTCGCGATGGAGCGGCCCAACATCCTCGTGATCTGGGGTGACGACATCGGCTTTTGGAATCTCTCCACGAACAATATGGGCATGATGGGCTACCAGACGCCAAATATTGACCGTATTGCCAACGAAGGCGCCAAGTTCACCGATTATTACGGACAGCAAAGCTGCACCGCTGGTCGTTCCGCGTTTATCACGGGGCAGTCACCCATTCGCACGGGGCTGACCAAAGTGGGTATTCCGGGCGCCGACCTGGGCATTCGCCCGGAGGATGTGACGCTGGCAACGCTCCTCAAGGAGCAGGGTTATGTCACGGGCCAATTCGGTAAAAACCATCTGGGTGATCGCGACGAGTTCCTGCCCACAGAGCACGGTTTTGACGAGTTTTTTGGCAACCTCTATCACTTGAACGCTGAGGAGGAGCCCGAGGATCCGGACTACCCGCAAAACCCTGCGTTTCGCGCGCGATTTGGTCCCCGTGGGGTGGTGCATAGCTTTGCTGATGGGCGGGTAACCGATACCGGGCCGCTGAACCGCAAGCGCATGGAGACCGTCGATCTCGAGTTTCTCGATGGTGCGCAGCAGTTTATTCAGCGCGCGGCAGAGGAGGACAAACCGTTTTTTGTTTGGTTTAACTCTACGCGCATGCATTTTTATACCCATACGCCGGAGGCAGAAGAGGGGCTCTCTGGGCAGGGTTTTTATAACGATGCCATGGTCGGTCACGATAATCTGGTGGGGCGGTTGCTTGATCAGCTCGATGAATTGGGCATTGCCGATAACACCATCGTTTTGTACAGCACCGATAACGGGCCTCACTTTAATACGTGGCCTGACGCGGCGATTACACCCTTCCGCAGTGAAAAAAATACCAACTGGGAAGGCGGATTCCGCGTTCCGGCGATGGTCCGCTGGCCGGGAAAAATTCAGGCGGGGTCGATTTTCAATGACATCATGTCGCACGAAGATTGGGTGCCAACAATCATGGCGGCCGTCGGTAGGCCCACGATCGCCGAGGAACTCAAGGCCGGGGTCACGGTTAACGGGCGTGATTACCACAACCATCTTGACGGCTTTAATTTTCTTCCCTATTTGACGGGGGATGCAGACACAGGTCCGCGCAATGCGTTTTATTACTGGAGCGATGACGGCTTGCTCACGGCGATGCGCGTGGGCGACTGGAAGGTTGTCTACGCCGAACAACGGGCGAAGGAGTTCGATGTCTGGCGCGAGCAGTTTCAGACGCTGCGCATCCCCAAGGTATTTCATTTGCGTCGGGATCCCTTTGAGCGGGCGGACGAAAATTCAAATACCTATAACGATTGGTGGGTTCGGGTGGCGTTGCCCCGCATGGCAATGGCCAGGACAGAACTGCATGGCTTCCTCGAATCGCTCAAGGTGTATCCGCCGCGGCAGCGGCCCGCGACCTTCACCATCGATCAAATGATGGAGCAGTTGTACGACCAGCAGTAATACTCTCGGCAGTGCCGCCTTTGGCGCCGTTGCTGGGCCGACGCTAATTGCCGAGGTACGACCGCAGCACGACAGTGAATAAAAAAGCGAGCCTGAGCTCGCTTTTTCAACGTGGTTTGGCCTCAGTGCCCGCCAGCGGGGTCCACCTCCCAGCTCTCGCTGAGGAACGCGTTCACAACGCCGCCGTCTACGGCAATGGTCTCTCCGACGACATAGTTGCCAGAGCGGGCAGCGAGATAAATCGCTACCGCTGCCATATCTTCGTCATTGCCGATCCGACCGGCGGGCACGTGTTGGCCCACAATGTCCCCAAGATCCCGCGCGGCTTTGTTCATCTCTGAGGCGAAGGCACCAGGTGCGATGCCGGTAACGAGAATGCCGTCTTTGACCAGTCGCGCGGCGAGTCGCTTGGTGAGATTGATGACAGCGGCTTTTGATGCCTGATAGCTGTAGGTCTCCCAAGGGTTAAGTCGCAAACCGTCGACGGAGGCAATATTGATGACCTTCGCCGGTTGCTCCCTAGAGGCAGCAGACTTGAGGAGGCCATGCATTGCCTGAGTCAGAAAAAAGATCGACTTTACATTGAGATTCATGACTTTATCCCAACCGGCTTCGGGGAAGGTCTCGAAGGCTTCGCCCCAAGCGGCCCCCGCGTTGTTGACCAGAATATCCACATGGTCTTCATGTTCTGCCATCGTGGCAGCCAGCGCCTTGCACCCGTCTACCGTGGAGATGTCCTCAGGGACCGCGATGCAATTGGGCCCTAACTCCGCGGCAACCGCTTCGCAGACGTCGGCCTTGCGGCTGGAGATATAAACCTTCGCGCCCTGCCCAATAAAGCCGCTGGCGATCATCTTTCCAATGCCTCGAGAGCCGCCAGTGACCAGAGCGGTACGACCCGCCAGCGAGAAAAGTGATTGGGTATCCATAGGGGTCATCCTGTGTTGATAAAAAGACGCTGGGTATTAAATCGGCACGCATTATGCCATAAGAAAAATTGGCTACCCTCAGGTGTTGTTGCCGGGGGCAATCGCGTTGGGGTAGGTCATGGTCTTGCCCTAGAGATCGTCTTCGCGAACTAAGACCCTGCGTCACTCTGTAAGGGGATGCCAGATTACGCGGCGGCACTCACCTGCCAAAAATTGCCTTCGAGGATCATTCCCGACGCCTCTGTGTAGTAGGGCGAGACTGCGATTTTAACTTTGTCCATTACCGGCTGCCGCAGCGGCTCGGGCGCTTCTCTCACCATCTGAGCGATGGGGCCGATCTGAACCAGGCGATCAACGATTTCTTCGATCGAGAGCCCTTTTCCGAATACCAGGGGCTGAGATACGGGGTTGATGGTGATGTCAGAAAAATCTGCCTCGAACAGAATCTGCTCGACATATTCAGCTTCCTCAAAGGCAAAAGGACCCGGCGCGCGCGCCGGCATTTCAGGTGGAGGGGGTAAGAGCTCCATAGCAGCCAAGGCGGGAATCGTCATAAACGGATTCACAGCGCGCGGCTGCCAGCAGCAAAATGCCAGTTGTCCACCGGGCCGCATGGCACCGCGAATGTTGCTGAACGCCGCCACCGGCTCGTCAAAAAACATCACCCCGAAGCGGGAGAAGACCACATCGAAGTGTGTCTCAGAAAAGCGGTAGGTTTGTGCGTCGGCTTTGATAAACGAGACCGGCGCACTGTCCTCGGGGGCTTGCTCCGCCAGCCCCTGCGCAAGGTTCAGCATGGGCGCTGAAATATCAACGCCTGTGACCGAGCCGCTGGCGCCGATACGCCGTGCGAGTGACAGGGTGGGGTGACCACAGCCGCAGCCAATATCGAGGGCATGTGTCCCTGCTGAGATTGCCAGTGAATCGAGGACTCTTTCCCCCAGGGGGGCGAGCATGGCCTCCATCAGCGCATCATGGGTCACCCAATTTTTTCCGGTGTCGCCGTTCCAGAATTCTATTTGTGCTGCGTTTTGCATGGACTGAACCTGATCAGGGAAGAGATAGCATGCCGACTGCTTGAGTACGCAGGCTACCGAGATACAGCGTGTCGCCGCAAGCCGTTGCACCGGTAATGTAATTAAATGGATTGCTTTGATCCTGAAGGTTATGGATCACCTCGCCCTCGAGATTCACGCCAATCACGAAGCTGGCGGGTTGCGCTGCCGCATCCAATAGTGGCAGTGGCAGTAGCGATAGCACTGCGCGTAATCGTGGGAGAGAGGCCAGCGCATCGATGGAGGCTCTCAGCGATGGCATGGCAATCCAGAAGGTATCAACACCATCGAAGCGGATATTATCGGGGGTGCCGGGTAGCGCATCCACAAAGATATCCTGCTCTCCGGCGCGCGCGCCCTTAAGCCACAGCCGATGGACGCGACCCATGCCGGTTTCATTCACCAACACATACGCATCCCCGGGTCCCAGTGTCACGCCATTGGCAAAAAATAACCCGTCCATCATCACGTCGACCCGTTGGGTCACCGGATCGTACCTGAGCAGTCGTCCGGTGCGACTGCCTTCAAAGAAATCGAGTGCGACCTGCCGGTAGTCAAAGCGCTGGCTGGCATCCGAGAACCAGATGTGCCCGCTTTGCTCCACATCCAAATCATCAACAAAACGAAGCGGCTCATCACCGATTTTGTCTGCGAGAAGCCGGACGGCGCCCTCTGCGGACATGTGAAGCAGGCCCTTGATCGAGTCGGCGATCCAGAGACCACCTTGGTCATCCGGCCTGAGTCCCAGCGGCCTGCCCTCGGTAGTACCTAATCGAATCCACTCGCCCGATGACGCTCGCCGCAAGACGGCACCGCCATCAAGGCCCGTGTAGAGCGCACCACTGTTATCGCAGGCCACATGCTCAGGGGCGGGACCCACCGGCATGAGCGTCAGTTCGGCCAAGGCCTGATTTGGAGAATAGACGCCGGTGAGACCGGGGTTAGGGGGAGGACTCCAGCTGACGGCTTGCACGGGAGCCCATCGTGGCAAAAGCCAAACGCCGACCAAGGCCAGCGTTATCAGCACGGCAAATCCTTTGAAGACGGCGCTCATAGGCCGTCAGCAGATCCCCCCAGAACCGCGTCCATAGCGCTTCGCAACCGAGAAGACCAATCCTTCAACATCCGATCAGCCGCTTGGCGGTTGGTGATCTTGTTGGCGTAATTGACCATGGTGTCCGGGTCTGCCTTGCTGTCGTAGGCGCGCACCAACACATCCGAGGTTTCGGCATCGATGAGCTCCAGATACATCGTCATCGAGCCCGCTGAGGCCGAGTAGGTGCGGCTCATATTCGGACTTTGAAGATCCGGGCTAGTGATATCAAGATTGACGATATTGGGAAACACCAGTAGCACTGCCTCGCCTTCCTGCCACTCGGTCACAAGATCATATGCGGGCGCTTCGCCCAGCGCATTAGTAAAAAAGGTGGTGCACTCTTCGCCCAGCTCGGTTTTGATGCGGTCAATATCCCGCTGCTTCACCTGCTGAGAGCTGCTGCGATGGGCAGAGTTGTAATCGCGTTGCCAATTTTTGCGGAAGGCGACCTGACAGGGCACGACGCCGAACTTGGCATAGCTCTCGAGCTGTGCACCGGGCTTCATATAAACGGCACTGTGCTTGTCGCTACGCACCAACTCCAAACCGTCAGGCGTGGTGGCGGGCGGCGGTGTGCTGGTAGACGCGCACCCGACCAAGGAGATAAGGCCCAGCATGCTGGCACCGATAATCATGTTTTTCATCTCATTTTCCTTTTCATCAAACCCTGAGCTGCTGCCGCCAAGCGACGCCGTTCGCACGTTCCACTGTGCCAGAACCCAGTATCTGTCCGCACCCCTTGATAACGCAATTGTCACCATCTGATAACGATTGGCGCGAGACGCCTCGGGGTGTATTTCTTGGCTATTTATGGTCACTGCTTGGGTCCGCGGCAGGATGAAGTGGTGCAATAGGCACCATCAAAAGAGCGCGGGCCAATGACTGCGCTGTGCCTTGATGCTACTCAGGTACACCAGTATTCTCATGCTAAATGGTTAGGAGCATTCCCATGAATCAGGCCTTGCCCCCCCGCGCAAAGTTTCATCACATGAAAGATGGCACCCAGGAAGACTGGAGCATCATTGGCGCGGAGTTTTTCGAGTTCCGGAGCGATGTCTGTCGGCGACTCAAGGATCACCTGCTGTTGCTCCAGGGCGACTTCGGTGGCTTTCCTGTAGATCGTCTTACCCATTGCTTACAAACCGCCACCCTGGCCCATGATGACGGTAAAGACGAGGAGTATGTCGTGTGCGCGCTACTCCATGACATTGGCGATACTCTGGGACCCGCCAACCACGCGGATGTCGCCGCCGTATTACTTGAGCCTTACGTGAGTGAGGCGAACCACTGGATGGTCAAACATCATGGCATCTTCCAGGGATATTACTTTTTTCACTATTTGGGCCTCGACCGTAACCTGCGGGATCAGTTCAAGGATCACCCGCACTATGCCCAAACACTCGAGTTCATCGAAAAGTACGATGCTCCCGCATTTGATCCAGACGCGACGTGTTACGAGCTCTCATTTTTTGAGCCGATGATGGAGCGGGTGTTCAAAGAACCGCGGCGGTCTCTGTACCTTAAGGATTCAGATTAGCACCGCTGCTAAAGTACCACGCACGTTGCTGTATTGAGGGCTTGATGAGGCTGTTATTCATCTGCACCCATAATCGTTGCCGCAGCATTTTATGTGAGGCCATTGCGCAGCAGCGCGGCGCTGGAGTGTTGCAGGCGGCCAGTGCGGGAAGCGCGCCGGTTGCCGCTGTTCACCCCCTGACCTTGCGATTCCTCAAGGCGCGTGGCTACGAAACGCAGGGCCTGGTGAGCCAGTCCTGGGAGGACCTCCAGTCGTTCGCCCCCGACAAAGTGGTAACGGTATGTGACAGCGCGGCCGGCGAAGCCTGCCCCGTTTGGATGGGTGAAGTGGAAAAAATCCACTGGGGTTTGCCCGACCCCTCTCGGGTGGAGGGTAGCGATGCTGATATCGAAGCAGCCTTTATGTCGGTGATCGATCGCATCGAGGACAAGGTCGATAGCTGGCTGCGCGAGGCGGGCCGATGAACGCTGCTTATATGGCCAACACGTGTGATGCACCCAGCAAAAAACCCGGAGACGCCATATGACAATTGCCTATCAGCTCGATACCGCCGGTGCTGCGTTTCGCCGTACTGAAATAGAACGGCGCCCCCTCGGGCCGCGCGACGTACATCTTGATCTGCAGTTTTGCGGCATTTGTCACTCCGATCTGGTCGCTGCCAGTAACAAGCTTGGCGGCGGGATGTACCCCATGGTGCCCGGTCACGAAATGGTCGGCATCGTCACCGAAGTTGGCGCAGATGTTGAAGGCGTCAGCGTGGGCGATGCGGTTGGTGTGGGTTGCATCGCCGACAGCTGCCGCGTGTGCAAGTCCTGTTCGGCGGGCGACGAGCATTACTGCGACACCGGCTTTACCTTGAGCTTTAACAGCAAAGACCGCGAGGGCAGGGTGAACTACGGCGGGTATGCCTCGGATTACGTGGTCGATTACGACTATATTGTGCCTATCCCCCAAGGCGCTGATCTCGCGCGGATGGCGCCGCTGTTGTGTGGGGGGATTACGGTATACACGCCGCTGAAGCGCTTCGGTGTGGGGCCCGGCACGACCTTATGTGTATTGGGCGTGGGTGGGTTGGGGCACCTCGCTATCCAGTTTGCAAGCGCCATGGGCGCGCGGGTCATCGTCGCCTCGCGTTCAGCGGCCAAGCGCGCCGATGCCACCCGATTGGGTGCCGAAGTGGCGCTGGATCCTGATTCCGCTGCGTTACAGGATTGGATGGGGCAGTGCGATCTGATACTGGATACGATTTCGAATGCCCACGATTTGAATCGTTGGTTTCCGTTACTGCGGCGTGGTGGCAAATTGTGTTTGCTGGGTGTACCCACAGAGGATCTCAGCGTATTCCCCGCACTAATCGTGTTTGGCGACCGCAGTTTGGAGGGCTCGCTGATTGGCGGGATCTCTGATACACGAGACATGATCCAGTTTGCTCATGAACACGGCGTGGGTGCCGAGATAGAGTTGATCCAACCCGATGACATTGAGGCCGCGTGGCACCGGTTGCATGCGGGGGATGTGCAGTACCGGTTTGTCATTGACCTCCGATCGCTTGGCGACGGCTGATCGTGCCCTCGCCGATACATACCCAGTTCACCCGTGGCTATCGCTGGTATGCCCTGTTCATTCTGACATTGGGGTACATTTTTAACTTTGTAGATCGGCAGGTCATGACGATTCTGCTGGAGCCGATCAAGGCAGAGTTTGGCGCCACCGATACGCAGATGGGGTTGCTGACAGGTCTGGCTTTTGCGCTGTTTTACGCCACCCTCGGTGTACCGATGGCGCGCCTCGCAGATCGTTGGTCGCGCCGAAATGTACTGGCGCTGTCGATGACCGTGTGGAGTGCCATGACGGCGCTCTGCGCGACCGCTACGAGTTTTGGTCAATTGGCGCTGTATCGCATTGCCGTGGGGGTGGGGGAGGCGGGCGGTACGCCCCCGTCACAGTCGCTGCTCGCGGACTACTTTCCTCCCGAGCAACGCTCGCTGGCGCAGGGTGTTTTGGCGTCGGGGACCAACATCGGCGTGCTGGTGGGATTATTCGGTGGTGCGCTCCTCGCCGAAGCCTTTGGCTGGAGAAGCGTCTTCTGGATATTTGGCATACCGGGCGTGTTGTTGGCGGTGCTTATTCGCACGACTATCCGGGAACCGCACCGAGAACCCATGTTAGAGGTAGAAGACGGTTCTTTGTGGGAAGCGATCCGTCGCATTGCTGCGCTGCCCGCGTTTCCGGCAATCGCCCTCGGTGTTGGCATGACAGCGGTCTCCGGGTATGGGCTCGGGGTGTGGTCACCGAGCTTCATGATTCGCGTCCATGGACTCACCTTGCTGGATGCTGGTTTATATCTCGGTTTGATTGGCGTATTCGGCGGCATTTTGGGGACGTTGCTGAGTGCGGTGCTGGTGGACCGATTTGCGCAGCAAGACGCGCGATGGCAGCTGCGTTTGCCCATGATTGGCGTGGTGATTTCTATTCCTACACAGGCGCTGTTCCTGCTGTGGCCCGCCGAGCAGGTTTGGATGCTGGGCGATAAGGTTTTCCCAGTGGCACTGGTGTTTATGTTCTTCAGCGCCATCTTCGCGAGTTTCTGGATCGCGCCGAGTTACGCCGCGGTGCAAAACTTGGTTCCCGCTCACTGGCGGACCCAGGCGGCGGCCTTGCTGCTGTTCATTCTGAACTTGTTGGGTATGGGGCTGGGGCCCCTCGCCGTGGGGTGGTTGAGCGACGTCTATGCGGATCTGGGGGTACAGTCCATTCGCTACGCCCTGTTAAGTAGCCTAGTATTTTGTGCCCTCGGTGCGGTCGCATTTTCCCGCGCGAGTACACCCTACGCCGGCGCAGTGAGTCACACGTCTTCTCGCTGACCTGATTCCCGGCACAACTTTCACTATTGTTTAGCATGACTGCGTGATCGGTCGCGTATCGAACGACGTATGCAGGACTCCATCGTATTTCCATAGCCGGAGAGATTCGTGTCTCACAGAATAGAGAACCCGATGCATCAGCCCGCGGAACCGGCTCGATTGCGCGATAGGCCCGCACCATCGCCGCTACCGGTCAGCCGCCCACCGGCGTCTCCTATGGCAGCTGGGAAAGGCACAATGGTGCTTGATAAAAGCGATGGGACGCTCGTTTCCGAAACCGAAAGCACTGCGAACCCCGCCACCGCTGGCGTGACTGCGGGGTGGCCCGACTTTGGCGCGTTGCCGGGCTGGTTGCAGCAGGAGCTCCGCTCGGACCACGCCGGTGAATACGGCGCGGTAATGATTTACCGGGGAGTACTGGCGGTGTCCAAAGACACGAGTGTGCGGCAGTTCGCTGAGCGGCATTTGCTAACTGAGGGGCAACATCTGGCTTTGATGGAAGAGATAGTGTCCCGGCGTGGACGCACAAAGCTGCTGCCACTTTGGCGGCTGATGGGATGGTTAACGGGTGCGCTTCCTGCGCTGGTGGGACGGCATGCGGTATTTGCCACTATCGAAGCGGTGGAGACTTTTGTTGATCATCATTACGAACAGCAAATTCAACGACTGCCAGCGCAGGGAACGTATGCATCGTTGAGAGAGACGCTCCTCAAGTGTCAGGCCGATGAGGTGAGCCACCGTGACGAGGCCGCGCGCCTTGCCCTGCCCCGACGCGGCATTCTGTTGCGCGCTTGGTGTGCGGTCGTAGGAACAGGCTCGATGCTCGCGGTGATCGCGGCGAAGCGAGTCTAGGCGTCAGCGGCCGCTTTGAGGCCGCCAAGAAAAATGTGCTAGGGTCTCTCATGCCATATTAATAAGGGGGATGGCATGAAACACTTAAAAATAATCTTGCTGTTGATCGCGGGATGTTTTTCGTTCGCTGCAATGGCTGATAACCACGGGGATGAATCCAAGGCTTTACCCATGGCGCTTTGGTCAACGTATGAGATTCCAGCAGGCGCGAAGCCCAGTGAGATCGAGGCGTCGCTCATTGAATACCTAAAAGCAGAGGAAGCGCGGGGCTTTAATAATTGCTCCCTCTATAAGCACGAGTTCGGGTCGCCCCGGGCGTTTTATACCACCTGCACCTTCGATGATATTGATCATTTCGCGCGCATCATGGATGGCTCACCACCGCCGCCAACGCCAGACGAGCCGCAACTGTTTGGGGGCCACTCTGATCACCTTGTGATGACGACGCAGCTCAAGATGACCAAGGCGCCTCAGTATGTCCTCATCGCCGCCACGTCTTTTGCGCCTCAGCTGTCCAACGCCGAGATGCAGGAAAAAGCGGAGGAGTTTTACAGCGCTTATGACGAAGCGTTTGGTAACTGCAACCGGTATGAGCATGCGTGGGGGCCAGAACTGGCTTTTTATGCATCCTGCGGCTTTGATAAATACGCGGACTTTGCGGCGGGGGTTAACCGCGTCATGAAAATCTTTGGCGAGCGGCTGAACACCGCACACCTCATGATTCAATCCCACCGGGATGATATTTTGGTCAAAGTGATGGACTGAATGGGCTCGCCCGCATCGTTTCGCGATAAATGCTAAGCTGGCGCGCAGGCTTAATAGGGTATAGGGGTCTGGTGATGCAGAGTCAGTGGTCTAAGCGATGGCTTCTTTTGCCGCTACTGGGTTTCTCTTTTCACGCGGATGCCGCAGAGGTGTACTCGGCGAATCTTACTCTGGATCCGGCCTATGCACCGGGCAGTTGTGCTCTGGTAAGCCAGAACGGGTACGCCGGTACTGACCGGCAGTTGTTCATACCGAGTGTTGCTGGCTATTACAGCGTTAAAGATTACAGCGAAGCCTTCAGCCCCTATTGGTTCATCACCGTAGAATCCTTCGATCCCAATCAAACCCTGGTTGCTCAATCGCTTGCGAGCAGCGCAAATGTTTTTGAGTTGCCAGGGCAGGTTTATCTTGAGGCGGGCACGCGTGTCTATATTTGGTCGGGTTACTGGGGTGGATACGGTAATAGCGTGGCCAATTGCGAGGCGGCTGGCAGTACAAAAACGGTCACCGGGCGCATAGTTGGTGAGGATTCCGGGGTGCCAGCACCGCCGACTGATTTAGTTGCTACCGCAATCAGTGGTGGTGCTTCCATTGCATTCACGGCGGGGTCAGACAATGGCAGTGCGATTACTAATTATCAGGTTGGCTTCTATGACGAAGAAGAAGAGGACTGGGTCTATGTCGCGCTGTCGCCCGCAGATGCAACGAGTCCCGTCGTAGTCAGCGGCTTCACCAATGGCGTCGAAACCTCGGTTCGTCTCAAAGCGGTTAACGCAAATGGCGCCGGCACTGACTCTCCCACTGTCGCTTTTACGCCGGCAGAGGTTGCTGAGCCAGCGACACCTGTGCCAGTCCTGCCCGGGTATTACATATGGCTTTTTGTGGCGCTAACAGGATGGTTTGGAACGAGGCGTTTGTCTAAATAACGTTCTGAGCAGGTTGTTGACCCGAAATCGATGGGTGACCTTGTCGGCAACCTCTGCTGCTAAAGACCCATTTGGGCGAGCGCATGTGTTTTTGCCGACGCAGGTGCCACTGCCGGTTCGATGAGCAACGGTGCTTCTTGCCGTTGCGTCAGTTTAGGTGAGCGAGTCGGGGATCATTTGGGTGAACCCAATCATCACCAATCACCTGCTGCACACCTAGGTCTCCAGGGACCTTATCGAGCCCGATCATGCGATCTGCGTTCTGGTTCCAGTGGTAAATGCGCGCTTCCTGATAACTCAGCGGCACCCCTTTAAAGCCCGGTGATTCCATCGATTTCTGTATCTGGGTGCCGAACTCGGTGTCCTCCCGCAGGATCTTGCAGAGCTCTTCGCCGTTATTCAGGGTCCAGTAATCTGGGCCCGGGCCGTCGCCCCAGTCAGGCGCAATCGTCCAGCACTCCAGCCGACACTTATTAATGCCGTTAGGCCAAAACAGCAGTGGGGCAAGCACAAACTCGGTCAATTGCGACACCCAGTTGGGAAAGATGCCGTAGGACTGGATGCACGTTCTTGCTATTTCACTCACGGTGGCGATCTCGGCGCGCGCGCCGACGTCACGGGTCGACTCTGCGTTTTCGGTTTCACTGACCCGCGGTGGGGGTGCCACCATACGGCCATGCCCGTTGGGGTAGAGCGTATTCACATTACGGCGATGGTCCAACAACGGCGCAACGGTAGTGGGGTGAATGTTGGGTACGTGGTACACCTCGGTATTCGCCTCCATCGCGATCTTCCAGTTGCAGTCCAAATCAAAGCTATGGCGCGCTGAGAGTCGGCACTGGTCAAACTGGAACTCCCGCCATTCATCGGCAATGGGGCCCAGCCAGTCGAGCAGACTGATTGCCTCCGGATCGAAATTCACAAAAATAAATTTGCCGAAGGTTTCGCAGCGAATCGGTGGCAGGCTGCGGCAGCTGAAATCCAAGTCGCGAAAATCCTCCGGATCTTTCACAGCCTGCAGCTGACCGTCCAGTGAGTAGCTCCAGCCATGATATTTGCAGGTGAGCCGGAGCCGTTTGCCGCGCGGTTCTGTGACGACTGGCGCGCCGCGGTGGGAGCAGACGTTATAGAACGCTTTCACCTCACCTTTTTCGGTATGCACAATAACTACCGGCTCCCCGGCTTGCTCCCAGGTCATATAGCAACCCGGTTCGGGAATCTCGTCGAGGTGTGCGGCAAACAACCAGGATTTTTTAAAAATCTCCGCCTGCTCCAGCTCAAAGAATCGCGGGTCGGTGTAGCGACCCGCCGGGATGTCCGGCAGGTGAGGAAAAGCCTCGGGCGGTTCCGTGCGCGCAGCCTCGTATTCCATGAGCGCGCGTAGGGTTTTAATTTCCTGTTGTTCCATGGGGTCAGTGCTCCGCTACTGTTGCCGCCGCCGGCTGATGCCCTAAAGAAGTGAATGCTGATGCCACAATCGCTGATCTCTGGACCAATTGGTGTCGCGTCGCTCGCATCTTAAGTCAGTCAGTCGGGATGTGAAAACACTGATTGCCCGGCGGACAGTACTTACACGGGCGATGTGCAGTGGCGATGAATCGTGTCAAAGAGTGTCGCTATGCGTAATGAATCTGTGCGGTGTCGCGTAACGCCAACTCTGGCCGTAGCGCTGTCCCTCCAGAACCTGAGCGGCTATGCTGGAGACAGTATCGCAGCTCAGGGACAGACGTTATGACACGCTCTTTACGCGCCTATCGGCTGTTGCTATTGCTTATTCTGGCCTTCGTCTGGTCCGGCTCGCCGCCTGGTCTCGCGCAAGCTGAGGGCGAGGCCTCTGAGCCGACAGTCGTCGCCCAAAATTTACTTCGCGAAGCGATTGCAGGCGCTGCCGATAGAGAGGTGATCGTGAGTCGCGTGAGCTTTCCCCCTAATACCGAGCTGCCATGGCACTGGCACCCGGGCGAAGAAATTTTTTATGTGATGTCGGGCGCCGTGACGCTGAAGCGCCGGGGCTTGCCCGATGTGGCGGCGCAAGCGGGTGATGCCCACAGCATCGCGCCAAAGATTGTCCATACCGGGCATACGGCTGATGAGGGCGTCGAGTTGGTGATTTTCAGGATACATACGGTGGGCGAGCCGGAGCGGTATCTTCTCGACTAAGGGTCGATGCAAGGCGAGCGGGAAATCAAGGGAATCGAACAGGAGGTGGTGCATGTCAGCGACGGGGAAGTGCTTATGCGGGCGGATCCACTACACCCTTGAGCATCCGTCATCCGCCCTGGATGTCTGCCACTGCAAGAACTGCCAACGGCAATCCGGGGCCGCGTTTGTGCCGTTTCTGGCTATTCCCATGGCAGAACTGCACCTCAACGGATCACCCAAGGCCTTTATGGACGACGACACAGAGAGCGGCAACACCGTCGCGCGTTACTTTTGTGGTGACTGCGGATCGCCCGTATACGTGGTTGTGGAGGCAGCGCCGAACACGGCCTATGTCGCGGTGGGTACTCTCGATGATACCCATGATCTGACACCCAAATGTCACGGCTGGACCGCCTCTAAGCAGGGATGGGTTCACATTGCCGATGGTGCGCCCCAGCACGAATTTGAACCTCACCTGCAACCCGAAGCCGCTGTGACGGACGCTGGGACCGAGTAGGGGCTTTATTCGTGCGCATTACTTTGGGTCCGGGTGTCATGGTCGCAGCGGCCTTTGTAGGCCCTGGCACTGTCACCACCGCCAGCGTGGCCGGTGCAAGTTCGGGTATGACTTTGCTGTGGGCCGTCGTTATTTCTGTGCTCGCCACGATCGTACTTCAGGAGCTGTCTATTCGCAGCGCCTTGTCGACCAATCAGGATTTGGCGCCTTTGATTCGCCAGTTTGGTCACGCGCGTGGATGGGGTATGCCGATTGCACTCCTCATCCTGTGCTCCGTCGGTCTTGGCAATGCCGCGTATCAATCAGGGAATTTAGTCGGTGCGGCGCTCGGTTTGACGGGCGCCACGCCTATCACATTTATTTATGCCGTGGGGGTCACGGGCGCTCTCGCTGCGGTGCTGATAGTGATCGACCGCTACCGCTTGCTGGAACGGGTCATGCTCATACTGGTGGGCTTGATGACCTGTGTGCTCACGGGTTTGGCGGTGGCCTGCCTGCCGGAATTAGCGGCAGTGCATCGGCAGGTGGTAGCGAGCGGTGAGTCGGTTGACGCCACGTTGGCACTCGCACTGATCGGTACAACGGTCGTGCCTTACAACCTGTTTCTGCATGCGACAGCGGTGCGGCATCGATGGTCGGGAATCGCCTTGCCAGAGGCATTGCGACAGGCACGTACTGAGTCTGTGGTAGCGATTGTTACCGGGGGCGTTGTGACGGTAGCGATCATGGTCGTTGCCACGGTTGTCATCGCGGGCGATACCTCGCAGCCAGCGCTGGAGGCCTTGCGGTTCGGTATTGACGAACGCTTCCCCGGGGTAGGGCGTTGGGCCATTGGATTGGGTTTGTTTGCCGCCGGATTGACGTCAGCCATTGCAGCGCCGGTAGCAGCGGGCTGGGCCGTGTGCGGCGTGATGGGTTGGAATGCCTCATCCGGTAGCATGGCTTTCAAAGCTGTCGCGCTTATCGTGCTGGCGGTCGGCATGTCCTTCGCTATTTTTACTGCACGACCCGTCTCACTGATTGTGCTGGCGCAGGCGACCAACGCGTTGCTCCTGCCCCTCGTTGCGCTGGTATTACTCGCGATTGTTAACAGCCCTTTGATTCCCAATGACTATCGCAACGGGTGGCGGCAGAACCTGATCGTGACGGCGGTTATCGGAGTCGTGCTGATGCTGGCGACGACAAAATTAATCTCGGTTTTCAGCTGAGGTTTGCATACGAGTGATGTGCGCTGTTTGCCGACAATACCGTGGGCGAGGGGCTTTAGTTATATGACGCCGATAGGCAGCAGACCCCACTCGCGTTGCAGAGGACATGAATGATGCTTGATCTCAAAGACAGAACCGTCGTGATTACCGGGGGGGCGACCGGTATCGGATTAGGGTTGGCTAAAGCCTGTGGCGAGAAGGGCGCGCGAGTCGTGATTGGCGAGCGGCGGCCCGCGCGGCTCGACGAGGCCGTCAGCGCGCTTAGGCACAGGGGCTATTCCGCCCACGGTGTGGTGGTCGACGTCACGTCGGCTGAGCAACTGGAAGCCCTTGCCGGGGAGGCGTTCGACACCGCGGGTGATGTTGCGCTGGTCATTAATAACGCCGGCGTCGGACAGCGCCCGGGTTCGGTGCTGGACACACCCCTCGAAGAATTGCAGCGCGTCATGTCCGTGAACTTTCAGGCGGTTTGGCAGGGATGCCAGGTGTTTGGCCGGCGCTTGATTGAGCAGGGCCGTCCAGCGGCTATTTACAACACCGGATCCGAGAACAGTTTTTTTGTTGCGGTGCACAACGCGGCTGCGTACGTAGCGAGTAAGCACGCGGTATTGGGCCTGACTGATGCGCTGCGTAGCGAGATGCCTGCGCACATCGCCGTGGGTATGATCGCGCCGGGGTTTGTTGCAACGGAACTGATACCGGAGGCCATGCGCGATTTAGGGATGCCGGTTGATGAGTTTGCCGCGATCACCTTGCCGCAGATACTCGCGGGGGAGCGTTACGTGGTGTCCCATGGCTACAAT
>Ga0255767_1002136_pt1 | contig 17250 bp, 15 predicted proteins | sample 071ome_24_FD_179967 | JGI IMG/M metagenome (GOLD analysis project Ga0255767, IMG submission 179967) | Coastal salt marsh microbial communities from the Groves Creek Marsh, Skidaway Island, Georgia - 071402CT metaG (version 2) | ecosystem: Environmental > Aquatic > Marine > Intertidal zone > Salt...
CGCCGGTACCGGTATCCTCCGACTCGTGCCGACCTACGACTATCGGTGTGAACGCACCGGCGAGATGTTCGAGATGTGGCAGTCCTTTGCCGAGGACACGCTCACGGTCTGCCCGCGAACCCACGATGGCGATGCCGACGTGTGTGGAGCCGAGGTGAAGAAGGTGTTCTCCAAGGTCGGCATCGCGTTCAAGGGTGACGGCTTCTACAAGAACGACCACGGCTCATCGTCCCAGCGGTCATCGACCGAGTCGTCGGGTTCCGAGTCGTCGAGTTCCGAGTCGTCGGGTTCCAAATCATCGGGTTCCTCGGCGTCCACGACGAGCGCTTCCACCACTGCGACGAAAGCCTCCAACCCCTCAAGCAGTTCGTCGTCTGCCGACTGACGACATCCGATCGACACCTCCCCCGGTCCGTTCTCGAATCTGCGAGGTTGTCTCCTGTGGTCGTACCCCCGCGTCCGTCCCTGCCCACACCGCTTCACATCACCGTCGCAGGACGGTTGCGCACGGCTGCGGCCCGCTACCGACTCCTTCGGATCACGGCTGTGGTCACGATCGCCCTCGTGGTCGCAGCAACACTCGAGCGAGCGCACGACAGGGCTGCCGACGCCGAGGCCGCCTGGACCACGACCGGAAGCGTGCTCGTTGCCGCCGCCGACATCCCTGCGGGCGAACTGCTCGGCCCAGCATCGATCACTGCGATGCCGGTTCCTGCTGGCCTCCGGCCCCCCGATGCCTTGACCGATGTCGAACCCGGTGCCCGCACGATGGTGGACCTTGCCGTCGGGGAGATTCTCCGATCGTCACGAGTGGACCGTGAGGCGGGCTCGGGCTTGGCTGCGGTCCTTCCCGATGACCATCTTGCCTTCACCATCCCGGCAGACGACACCGAGGCCGTCGCCGGTGACGTCGTCCGACTGTACGACCTCACCACCAACCGGGTCGCGGTCGACGGCGCCAGAGTTCTGAACCGCCACGACGACATGATCACGGTGGCCGTCCCAGAGCGCAACACCCGCGACCTCGTCGCAGCACTCGGCACCGGCGGCACCGTCGTCGCGATCATGCGGCCGGCGCTGAACCAGGGCTGACGACAGGCGTCATGCGCCATGTACGCCGCCGCAACACCGGGGCCAAGAACGTTGGATGATCGACCGTCTCGCTCGCAAACGGTCAGCCAATCGCCACCACGATCAACACGACGAGACCGACTGCGACCCGGTAGATCACGAACGGAGTGAACGAACGCGTGTTGACCAAACGCAGCATTCCCCACACGGCAACCCAACCGGTGAACGCCGAACTGGCCATACCCCACAGGAACGGCGCCCAGAAGTCAGCCGGGATGGAAGCATCGAGGAGGGAGTAGACCCCGGCCCCGCCCACGATGGGAAGACTCATCAAGAACACGAGTCGGGCAGCCGCTTCGCGTTCGAAACCCAGCATCCGGCTGACGGTGAGCGTGGCACCGCTCCGACTCACCCCCGGCTGCAACGCCAACGCCTGACCGAACCCCATCATCAGCGCATCACGCAACCGGAACTCGCGCAGGGCGCGTCGCTCAGGTCTGCGATCGGCAACCAGCAGGACCAAGCCGAACACGATCAACATCACCGCGATCAGCCAGATGTGATCGAGGTCGTCGAGCAGGCTGTCGGCGACCACCCCGGCACTGGCGGCGGGCACGGCACTCACCGCCAGGAACCACGCGATCCGGCCGTCGACCCCCAAGGCTGCGCCACGAAGCGGGGCGAGCCCGGCACGCAGGTACTTGACCACGTCGTGACGCAGATACGCCACTGCCCCAACCAGCGTGCCGAGATGCACTGCGACATCGAACGGCCGCTCGAGATCATCGGGCAACGAATCCCAGCCGAAGGCCCATCTCGTGAGTTCGAGGTGCCCACTGCTGGAGATCGGAAGAAACTCCGAGAGCCCCTGAACGATACCCAGGACGATGGCGTGCAGGATCGGCATGCGATGACGAGGCTACGCAGCAGATCCGCCACCGAGGGTGAGTCCCTCGAGCACGAGCGTCGGCACCAACGATCCGCCGGGGAGGCGCTCGAGATCGGCTCCGACGGCCGCAATGTCGAGCAGCACTCGCGGGATCGCCCCCGCCAGCGTGCCTTCGCGAATCGGCTCGGCGAGCTGGCCGTTGCGGATCATCACTCCCTCGACGCCCACGCTGAGGTCGCCACTCACCGCATTGACCCCCGAGTGCAGACCCTGGAGGCTGGCGACGAGCAGACCGTCGTCGATCGACGAGATGAAACGCTCGAGGTCGCCCTCACCCGGTGCAACCGAGAGCGAACGGTGGCCCGGACTCGGCGTGCCTCTCACACCTCGCAACGCCGAGCCAGTCGTGACCGTGTCGAGTCCGCGGGCACTTCGGCTGTCGTGCAAGAAGCCGTCGAGTACGCCACCGGTGATCAACGGGACGCGACGACACGCAATCCCTTCACCGTCGAACGACGATGCCGACAACGACTCCGGATCGGTGGGGTCATCCATGACCGAAAGTGCTGCCGCAGCAACCGATTCGCCCAACCGATCGGCAAAGGGCGTTCGGCCCTTCACCACTCGCTCGCCCGACAGCATGCCGGCGACGATGCCGAGCATGGTTGCTGCGAACCGTGGTTCGAGCACGACCATCGGACGACCGGTGATCGGTGGGCCAGCTCCGATGAGCTGCACACCCCGCTCGACGGCGAGTCGGGCGACGTTCTCGACGTCGAGATCCTGCGGCGCTCCGGCAGCGTCGACGGCTCCACCTGTTCGGGTCGAGCCATCCGGATCGTCGATCAACGCACTCGTCGACAGTGAGCAGGAGCTGCCGCGGTCCCAGCCGTCGATGCCCAACGAACTGACGATGGCGCTCTCGGCGCGGGTGTCGGCGTAGAGGGACGTACGCACGTTCCGCACCCGCCGGTCGGCCCCGATCGTGGCCCGTTCGAGTTCCACCGCCAGCGCAAGCTTGTCGTCGACGCTGGTCGACGCGATCCGGTCGTCCCACGGGTCGAGGTCGACCGCAGCGACGCCGTCGGGCTCGGCCAACCCAACTCGGTCGTCAGGTTCGGCGAAAGCTGCGTTGTCACGTGCCTCCTCGACGAGTTCGTCGACCACATCGGCATCGAAGGTGCCGGCGTGCGCGAATCCCTCTCGGCCATCGACGACCACACGCACGCCAACCCCACGGCTCTCGGCCACGGTCAGCGATTCCACCATCCCGCCGTGAACCCGTACCTCGGTCCGCACGGCCGACCCGGCACAGACCTCGATCTGCTCACCTGGTTGTGCCTGACCCACCAGGCGCCGGGCCAGGCGGGTTGATTCGGGCACCGTCACGCGCCGGACATGGTGACGTCGCCGACGACCAAGGAGACCCCGGCAGCACTCATCGGAAGCCACTCGAGATCGTCACCGATCGCAATGATGTCTTGGAGCAGTCGCTGCACCGTCGAAGCGATCGTCACTTCTCGAATCGGCTCGGCCAAGGTCCCGTTGCGAATACGAAGACCTTCGGCTCCGGTACTGAAGTCACCCGACACGGGATTGACCCCAGAGTGCAGCCCAGCCACACCCTGCACGAGGAAGCCGTTGTCGATGTCGGCGATCAACTCTGCCTGCGACCGGTCACCGGGAACCAACGCAAGCGCCTGTGCGCCAACCCCCGGTGCGCTCTTGAAACCGGCGCGAACCGCTGAGCCGGTCGACGTCACTGCGGCGCGTCGTCCTGAGTAGGAGTTGTGCAGGAACCCGGTGAGAACACCGTTGTCGATGAGGGGTGTGCGGCGAGTTGCGAGGCCCTCCCCGTCGATGGCGGTCGCGGTGAACGCAGCGGCGTTGGTCGGGTCGTCGACCAACGTGATCGAGGGATGGGCCACCATGTCGCCCATCCGCTCGGCGAACATCGACCGGCCCTTCACAACCGCCTCACCGGTGAGTGTGTGGCCGACGATGCCGAGGAGTTGTGCTGTGACCCACGGGTCGAGGACCACCGTGAGCCGCTCACTTGCCGGTTTGGACGCACCGAGCAGTCGAGTTGCACGTTCAGCAGCATCCCGTGCAGCCGCCCCCGGATCGAGCGTCCGCGGATCACGGCCGATCGAGAAACCGAAACCGGTCTGGGTCTCGCCATCGGCCTCCGCCAGCGCATAGGCCGACACGTAGCAACCCGTTTCACGCTCGACCACTGCGATGCCGGTGCTGGTGGCGACAGCCGATTCGTAGACGGAATCGATGTACTCGGCCGACTCGATGCCGCAGATGCGAGGATCAGCGGCGAGTGTGGCCCGCTCGAGTTCGATTGCCAACTCGACCTTGTCGTCGGTGGAGAACGAGTCGAGGCCAGGGGCGTACAGCTCCAGTTCGACGGCTGCGACCCCATCGGGCTCGGCAACCCCGTTGAACTCGTCGGGCTCGGCGAACGCAGCGTTGTCGCGGGCTTCGCGAAGCGTCTCCTGCAGTGCATCGTCATCGAGGGTTCCGGCGTACGCAAACCCCTGCTTGCCGTCGACGACGACTCGCACACCGATGCCTTGGCTCTCGGCGCTCGTGAATGCCTCGACCGAACCGTCGTACGCACGGGCTTCGGTTTCGCGTTCGTGGACTACGTACGCCTCGATGTGTTCGCCGTCGTTGGCCCACGCGACGACGCGGTGCGCGATGTCGAGAAGCTCAGCCATGAATCAGGCGGCGGTGCCGCCGACGGTGAGGCTGGTGACCCGCAGGGTCGGGGTGCCATCACCGACCGGAACACCCTGACCGTCCTTGCCGCACGTTCCGGGCGAACCCATCTTGAAATCGTCGCCGAGCATGTCGATACGAGTAAGAACCTCGGGTCCATTCCCGATCAGGTTGCCCTCCCGGATCGGTTCTGCGATCTCCCCATTTTCGATGAGATACGCCTCGGTCATACCGAACACGAAATCGCCGGTGGCGGTATTCACCTGCCCACCGCCCAGTTGGGCGACGTAGACGCCGTGATCGGTGGCCGCAATGATGTCGGCCGGATCATCGTGGCCGGCAGTGATGTAGGTGTTGGTCATCCGAACCATCGGCAGGTGCTGATAGCTCTGCCGCCGACCATTCCCCGAGCTCGGACGCCCCTGCTTGCGGGCCCGAAGCTGATCCCACATGTAGTCCGTGAGCACGCCGTCTTGGATCAACACATTGTGGGCTGCCGGTCGCCCTTCGTCGTCGATGGCGAAGTGGCCCCACTCGCCGGCCATGGTGCCGTCGTCGATGAGTGTGACCAGCGGCGACGCAACCTCGTCACCGATGCGATTCGCAAAGACTGATGCCCCCTTGGCGATGAGGTCGGCTTCCAGTCCGTGCCCGCACGCCTCGTGGAACAGGACGCCGCCTCCACCGGGGCCGACCACGACCGGGATGGCTCCGGAGGGTGCTGGACGAGCCGCCAGTTTCGTGATGGCGCGCTGGGCGGCACGACGACCCATGTCTTCGACATCGGTTTCCTCGAAGAGTTCGAAGCCGACGGTGCGGCCCGTCGACTCGCGACCGGTCTGCAATCCGGTGTCGCCGGTGGCGACGCACGAGACACTGAACAGGGTTCGAACCTGGTCGTCCTCGGCAAGCAGCCCGTCGCTGTTCGCGACGAGAATTCGGCGTCGCGAATCGCCGTAACGGGCCGACACCTGCGAGATGGCGGCTCCTTCGCTGCGAGCGGCCTCGTTCGCCAGCGTCAACAGACCGACCTTCGTCGCCTTGGCGACATCTTCGGGCGGGATGCGAGCCGGTGCACTGCGAGCGACATCGATCGGAGAAACGGCAATCGTCTTGGCGCCGCCTCCACCGCCGCGGGCAGCTGTCGCCGCCGCCTCGGCCGCACTGCGCAGGCCTGCCTCGCTGAGATCGGCGGTGTGCGCGAATCCGGTTGTGTCGCCGACGACGACCCGGACACCGGCACCTCGGTCGCGGCCACTGGTGAGTTCTTCGACCCGCCCGTCGTCGAGCACCGCCGACGACGAGCGCTTGTCTTCGACGAACACTTCGGCGAAGTCACCGCCGGTGCTCATCGCAGTGGACAACGTACGGTTGATCAGCTCGTGGTCGAGCACTGGGCCTCCCGGGTCTGCGAGCCATCATCGTATCGGCCCGGTGACCGCTCGCCCGATCGGTCACCAGTGCGGGTCGCCGACCCCGATCCGCCAGACATCTGCGGCCTCACCGTCCGGAGTGATCATGCGCTGGCGCGCAACGGTGACGCCATTCGACATCTCGATCGAGCCCCCCGTTTCGCGAAGCTCGTCGAACATCCGCTGCAACTGCTCGATCGAAGCCTCGAGGGCGGCGCCGGAACGAATCTCGTCGGTGATCACCTCCTCGACACGCTCGGCGGATCCCGACCCGACGATTCGGACGTGACCGACGCCGTTCGTCCAGACGAAACGCAATTCGACGACGACCTCGAGCGGGTCAGCCGAGGGAAGCTCCGAGACGACCGTCAGAGTTCGGATCAGCCAACCGCGATCACCGAAGTGCACGATCGGCAGCTCACGTTCACCTGTCGACAGCGCAGGCGGACCGCTGTCGAGGGGCGCTGAGTTCCGGGGCGCGAGATCCGAACCGATCCGGTTCGCACCAACGACAACAACAGCACCGAGGACCACGACACCAATGAGGACCACACGGACACCTGGCCTCGACACCACTCACCTCCCGGGGGGAACCACGTCGGAAGGCGGAGCCCGTCGCACCGCAAGACACCGATGACCGTAGCGGGCACCGGGGTACGATCGGCGGTCGATGTCGGAGCAGCAGGCACCGCCGTCCGATCCCCCGTCGGTCTCGGTCGAAACCAGCCAACGTCACGCGCCCCTGCGCTGGTGGGTCGAGATCCTGCTGACCATCGCCTTTTATGCGGTGTACTCGGCAATCCGAAACCAGTTCGGCTCGGCGCTGGGCCAGTCGATCAAGGATGACGCCTTCGACAATGCTCGACGCATCATCGACCTCGAACGTGCGATGGGGCTGTACCACGAAGAGTGGATTCACAACCGTTTCGTGGATTGGGACGGGTTCATCGTCTTCTGGAACCTGTTCTACGGCTCGCTTCATTTCGTGGTCACGATCGCAACGATGATCTTTCTCTTTCGCCACTGGCCGAACCGGTACGCGTTCATGCGGTCGACGCTGTGTGCGATGACCGGAATCGCACTGCTCGGCTTCGCCTTCTTCCCGCTGATGCCGCCGCGGCTGCTCTCGAACTGCACGTCACCATTCGGGGCCTGTGTGCCCGGATTCGACTATGTGGACACCCTCGTCGAATCGGGCGGACTGTGGTCGTTCGAGTCGGGCACGATGGAAGTGATCAGCAACCAGTACGCGGCAATGCCGAGCCTGCACATCGGCTGGGCGGTCTGGTGCACCATCGGGCTCTACCCGACCCTGCGTCGTCGCTGGACCCGCATCGCCATCGTGACCTACCCGATCTTGACCTTCTTCGCGATCATCGTGACCGCCAACCACTACTGGCTCGACGCCGTCGGAGGCCTGATCGCTCTGGCCATCGGCCTTCGCATTGCACCGTCCCTGACCCGTCTTCTCCCAGGTCCGAACGGTACGCTCAACCCCTGATGTTGCTCGATGCGCTTTCGGGTCCCGACGATCTCCGCGGTCGGTCGTACGCCGAACTCGAGGATCTCGCCGACCAGATTCGGCGGCTGATCATCGACTCGGTCAACGAACACGGCGGCCACCTCGGCTCGAACCTCGGTGCGGTCGAGCTCACGATCGCGCTGCACCGGGTCTTCCGCTCACCCCACGACCTCATCCTGTGGGACACGGGCCACCAAGCGTACGTGCACAAGATGCTCACCGGCCGTGCCGCCGACTTCTCGTCGCTGCGCGAGTCGGGCGGGCTTTCCGGGTACCCGAGTCGGGCCGAATCCGAGCACGACTGGATCGAGAACAGCCATGCCTCCACCGTGCTCAGCTATGCGCACGGACTGGCCACTGCATTCCGGGCAACCGATGCGCGGCGTCGCATCGTGGCGGTCATCGGTGATGGTGCGATGACCGGCGGCATGGCCTTCGAAGGTCTCAACAACCTCGGCCACGCAGGAAGCGACGTCACCATCGTGCTCAACGACAACGGTCGCTCCTACGCCCCCACCGTCTCTCGCCTGTCGGAGAGCCTGATCAAGATCCGCAACAACCCCACCTACATGAACCGCCAAGCCAAGGTGGAGGAGATCGCAGGTCGGATTCCCTGGGTCGGAGATCAGATCAGTCGCGGCGTCCGCATGTCGAAAGCTGCCGTACGCGAGATGTGGGAACCGCCAGCGTTTTTCGAGGATCTCGGCGTTCGCTACATGGGGCCGTTCGATGGCCACGACATCGCCTCGGTCGAAGAAGCTCTCGACAACGCGGCCGAATTCGACGGACCCGTCGTCGTCCACGTCCTGACCCAGAAGGGCCGGGGCTACGAACCAGCCGAGCAAGATCACGTCAAGAACATGCACGATGCAAAGCCGGGGCTGCGTGAAACCGGCAGCGCGCTCAAGGAGGGCTCCTACACCGCCGCCTTCAGCGAGACACTCGTCAAGCTCGGCGACCAATATCCCGAACTTGTGGCGATCACGGCTGCAATGCCGGACTCCACCGGCCTGCTGCCGTTCCGCGAGCGTTTTCCCGATCGATGCTTCGACGTGGGGATCGCCGAGCAGCACGCAGTCACCGCCGCCGCCGGCATGGCGATGGGTGGGCTGCGTCCGTTGATTGCGGTCTACGCCACGTTCCTGACCCGTGCGATCGACCAGGTCAATCTCGATGTCGGTCTCCACGGCCAGCCGGTGATCTTCTGCCTCGATCGTGCCGGCATCACCGGCCCCGACGGTGCCAGCCACCACGGCGTCCTCGATCTGGTCCTCCTCACCAAGGTTCCCGGTATGACCGTCTTCGCGCCGTCGAGTTACCAGGAACTGCAGCAGATGATGGTGGACACCATGGACCTGACCGGCGGGCCTGTCGCCATCCGCTGGAGCCGAGGGGCGGCACCCCATGTCGGCCACGGCGAGGTCGGCGCTGGCCTGAGCGCTCGAAAACTCTGCTCAGGTGACGGCCGCGTGGCCCTGCTCGGGTTCGGGCAGATGCTCACCGCTGCCAGCGATGCTGCTGCCCTGCTCGCAAAGCAGGGCATCGACTGCACCCTGTACGACCCGCGCGTCGTGCAGCCCCTCGATCCGGCGATGATCGAGGACATCGCCGACCACGACCTCGTGGTCACGATCGAAGACGGTCTTCGTATCGGCGGTGCTGGTGCCGGTGTGCGTGACGCACTCGGCGAGCGCGGCGCCGACTGTCGGGTCAAGGTGCTCGGTGTGCCCACCGAATACATCCCCCACGGAAACCCCGACCTGATCCACGCAGCGTTCGGCCTCGACGGTCCCGGCATCGCCTCGAGCGTGCACGAACTGCTCGACTGACCGGTGGGGGCGCGTCGGCGTCTCCACTGCCAAACTCTTCACCATGCAGCGATGGTCCAACTGGTCCGGAAAGGTGACGGCAAGGCCCGCAGCGATCCATTTCGTGAAGTCCGAGATCGACGCCGTTGCCCTTGCCGCCGCAACCGCCCGTGCCGGCTCGACCATCCGATCGGTGGGCACCGCTCACAGCCACTATCCGCTGGTGCCGACGGACGGCACGATCGTCGACGTGTCGGGGCTCAGCGGCGTGATCTCGATCGATGCGGACGCCAAGCGGGCCCGGGTCCGGGCCGGCACCGCAATCCATGCGCTCGGACTGCCACTGCTCGACGCTGGACTCGGCCTGCTCAACCAGGGCGACATCGACAGGCAGACGATCGCCGGCGCCACCGCAACCGGCACGCACGGCACGGGAGTGACTCTGCAGAACTTCAGCGCGACGGTGACGGGACTCAGCATCGCCACCGCCGACGGAGACCTCGTCCGAGCGTCCGAAGACGACAAGCGGGAGGTGTGGACCGCAGCTCGCCATCACCTCGGCGCCTTCGGGATCGTCACCGATCTCGAACTGCAGCTTCGTGATGCCTACCGGGTTCGTGAGACCGGCTGGAACGCAACACTCGACGAGACACTCGAGACGCTGGCCGAGAGCGTTCACGCTCACCGTCACTTCGAGTTCTTCTGGTTCCCAACGGCCGACAATGCTGTGATCAAGGCCACCGACGAGACCGACGACCCGGCCGAGTATCCGATCGCCGACGAGGGCAACCGATGCGGCTGGTCCCACGAGGTGCTGTCGAACAGTCGTACCTGGCCCCACTCCGAGATGGAATACGCGGTCCCGCTCGAGGCCGGCCCCGACTGCCTCGCTGCGATTCGCGATCTCCTCCGGCGCGAGGTTCCCGAGATGCCTTTTCCGATCGAGTACCGGACGCTGGCAGCCGACGACGTCTGGCTGTCGGTTGCATACGAGCGACCGACAGCCACGATCTCGTTGCACATGGACGCTCGTGAGGACGACGAGCCGTTGTTTCGCGCTGCCGAGGCCGTCTTTGCCGATTTCGACGGGCGTCCCCACTGGGGCAAAGTCCATTACCGCAGCGGTGCTGAGATGGCGTCGCTGCACCCCCGGTGGGACGACTGGTGGGACGTTCGCGACACACTCGACCCCAACGGGGTGTTTCTCAACGATGCACTGCGGAACCTTCGCGACCGCTGAGGCTCAGCTGTAGTACGGATTTTCACCCTGATCGTGATCGGTGGTGTCGACCACTTCGGTGATCTCGGGGATCGCTTCGAGGATCGCTTTGGTGATGCCCTCGCGAAGCGTCGCTGCACTCATGGCACAACCCTGGCAACCTCCACCCATCGTGACGAAGGCCCTGTCGTCTTCGACACCGACCAGTTCGGCAAAGCCACCATGTGCTGCCAACGCCGGGTTGATGCGTTCGGCGAGCAACACCCGGACCTTGTCGGCAGCGTCGCCGGTGAGCTCGAGTTGACCCATGTCACCGAGTGGATTGGGGCGGTTCGGATTGCGAATCACCAGGCCGCCCTGCCCGGCAACGGAAGGAAGGTCGAGGGTGGCACCCCGCATGGAGTCGACCGAGTTGGCAGGAATGATCACGGCCAAACCGTCGGTCATGTGCACATGATCGTCGTCGGCCGCCTCGGCAACCGGTTCGAGCGACAGGTCGTAGGTGTAGTCGACACCGGAGATTCCGGTGACTTCGACACGCAAGCCCAGACCGTCGGCATCGTCTTCCTTGGCACGGATCTCCAGAACGGTCTCCCGGGCGGCATCGGTGACGATCATCACCTCTCCGATGTCGGTCGTTTCCGCGGTGTCGGTCATGCTTCAGAGGCTAACGGCACCGGGCCTCGGTGCCTGCCCGCGTTTGGGGCCGGTCAGGCGTGTCCGTCGATCTCGTCGAGTTCGGTGGTGCGCTCCAGCCAGACCTCTTCGAGCGCAACGAGTTCGGCCTCGCGGGTCGCCAATGCAGCTCCGACCCGGGCAAGTTCGAGATGGTCGGCGGCGGCTGCAAGCGCCTGACGAAGTTCCTCGACGTCTCGCTCCGCCTTGGCGATGTCGTTCTCCACCACTTTGAGCTCATGGCGAACCGTGGAGCGAGACCGGCCGGATGTGGAGCCGGATCGCTCCACGCTGGTGGAGGAAGGACGAACAGAGGCCGACGAGCCAAGGGTTCGTGCTGATGCGGGTGCCCGTTGCGCCAACCAGCCGGCGTACCCACCAGGCCAGCGTTGGGCTCGACCATCGTCGATGACGATTACATCGTCGACGGTCCGATCGAGGAAGGAACGGTCGTGACTGATGACGACGACGGCGCCGGGCCAATCCTCGAGAAAGTCCTCGAGCGCACGAAGGGTGTCGAGATCGAGATCGTTGGTCGGCTCGTCGAGCAGCAGAACGTTGGGTTTGGCGGCCAATGTCACGACGAGCTGGAGCCGTCGGCGCTCGCCTCCGGACAGCAGCTCGATCGGCGCCCACTGGGCATCGGTGTCGAACCAGAACCGCTCGAGCAAGGCAATGTCCCACCAGTCGGGCTCGGCGCCATCGCCGGCCACGGTCTGGCGAACCCGCAGCTTCGGATCGAGCGCACGCCCCTGCTGATCGTGGAGTCCCACGCGAACCGTCGAACCCTCGACTCTCGATCCGGCGAGTGGATCTCGACGCCCGGCGATCACGTCGAGCAATGTCGACTTGCCCGAACCGTTTGCACCGACGATCCCGAGCCGTTCACGCCGATCGAGGAGCAGATCCAGGCCCTCGATCAAGGGGGCGTCCGGGTCGAACCCGATGACGACGTCGTGCAACTCGATCACCTGGTCACCAAGCCGAGGCGTGCCGTCGTGAAGTGCGGCAAGGTCGAGGTCACCCGCCCTTGCCGCGGCCTGTGGTCGGGAGGTGACGATATCGGTCGCTCGTTCGACCCGAGCTCGACTCTTGCTGGTGCGAGCTTTCGGGCCGCGCCGCAGCCATGCGAGCTCGCGACGTGCGAGATTCTGACGGGTCTTCTCGTGAGCGGCCGCGCGCTCCTCACGAGCCGCTCGGCCCTCGAGGTAGCCGGCGTAGCCGCCGTCGTGGGTGTAGGCCGATCCCCGGTCGAGTTCGAGAACTCTCGTTGCGAGCCGATCGAGCACGGCGCGGTCGTGGGTGACGACCACGAGCCCACCGCTGAACTGAGCCAACTCGTTCTCGAGCCACTCGATTGCATCGACGTCGAGATGATTGGTCGGCTCGTCCAACACCAACAGGTCAGCATCGGCCACGAGCGCCCTTGCCAGTGCCACTCGCTTCTCCTGACCGCCCGACAGCTCCTCGGTAGGACGATCGATCACATCGGCGAGACCGAGCCGATCGATCACTGCTTCGCCTCGCCAGTCGGCACCAACCGCGCTGCGCACCGAACCCGACGGGAGGGTGGTTACCTGATCAACAGCTGCGACGGTGACACCGCGCCCGCGACGCACGTCACCGCCTTCGGGCTCACAGGTTCCGGCAATGATCGACAGCAAGGTCGACTTGCCGGTTCCGTTGATGCCGACCACCCCCAGCCGGTCACCGCTGGCTACCGTGACCGATACGTCGGAAAAGAGCGGACGGTTCGGTCTGCTCATGCTGACGCTCTCGACGTCGACGAGGATCACGTGGCGCAGACTACGAGCCAACCCATCACCTTGCGGCACCCGATCGCCGATGCCCTCGCAGCTCGCGGTCCATGGCAGCCCGCTCCACTCACCCGACTGCTGACCAACGTCAGCGGAGCGGTCCGTTCCGTGTCTGCTGCGATCGACGGGATCGAGCGAACATGGCACGACCTCGCAGTCGAGTCGCTCGAGGACACGGGCGCAATCCCCTACCGACCCGAGGTCACGCAACCGACGACTCCGCCGGCCGACCGACCTCCGATCTGGGTCGTACTCGGAGATTCGACGGCGCAGGGAATCGGTGCCTCGACGCTCGACCACGGCTGGGTCTCGCGAATCGAAACTGCGCTCGCTGCTGCTGGACGTCGCCATGCGGTCATCAATCTCAGCCGCAGTGGAGCCGACAGCACCCACGTCATCGACGAGCAATTGCCGCTCCTTGCCTTCTTGCCGTATGCACCATCGCTGGTGACCATCTGTGCCGGTGCAAACGACCTGATGCGCAATCCGTACCCGCCCCGGTTGGCCCGTCGTCTCGAGCGCATGGCCGCAGCTGCGCCACGCGGCACCGTCATCGCCTCCCTTCCCGCGCCGCGATTCAGTCCAGCCGGTATCCACGTCAATCGAGCGCTTCGCCGGGCCGCAGCCGCACACGGACACCTCGTCGCAGAACTCGGACCACACCTGGTCAGCCCGTTGAAGGGGCTTTCCATCGACCGTTTCCATCCAAACGACACCGGGTACGGCGCATGGGTCCGAGCATTCGCCGCAACGCTCGGCATCGATGCCGAGCTCGTTCCCGCGCACGGCACGTTCACTTCTGTTGTACGCGCCCCTGCAATGCGCGGAACGACAGCGTCTGACTGACGGCGGCGAGTCCGACGATGGCAAGCAGCGCCTTGCCCAACTCGCCCCATTGCCACGAGACGAACAGCGACCGAAGACCGGCGAGCAGGTACGTGACCGGGTTGTAACCGGCGATCGCACCGAGCCATCCGGTCATGTTCTCGATCGGAAGGTAGGCGGTGGTGAGAAAGGCGAACGGAAAAAACAAGAGGAACGAGGAATTGACTGCGCCGGGGTTGCCGGTCTTCAGCGCAATGGCGTACGGGATGCCGGTGTAGGCCAGGCCCCACGACGCGCCGATCAAGATGAAGGCCGCCACCCCGAACGGACCGGTCGGGAAGCGGACCCCGATGACGAAACCCAGGCTCAACACGGGAACGATGAGCGCCACGACCAGCACGAAGTCGGCCAGCATGTGACCGAGGAGAAGCGCTCGACGCGACACCGGAGTCGTCATCAACCGATCGAAGTAGCCGTTCTGGATGTCGAGAACAAGCGCCGGTGCACGACTGACGCCAGTCACTGCAAACACGATCGCAACCGGCAGTTGGAACGCCTTGTAACTGATCTGGATCGAGGTGAACGCTGCAGCCGACTGCAGCGAGCCGATGTTCACCACCAGAAAGAACAGCGGGATCATCAGCGCCGGGACAACGGTGGGCAGGTCGCGGGGCAACTGGCGGATAGAGCGGCGTGCGATCGCCCACACATCCTCGACGAACGTTGCCTTTCGGGCTCGGATCTCGGCAGTACCGGTCATGTCGAGCCTCCCTCGAGGTGAGTGCCGGTGACGTCGAGAAAGACATCGTCGAGCGTCGGGGTCCGCAAGCTCAGTTCGCGAACGTGCACCCCAGCCCCGGCAAGCGCGAGCGCCACTGGAGAGAGCGCCCGACTGCCATTATCGGTGCTCACGCGAATCTCGTCACCGAAGACATCGACCGAGTCGAGCCCGTCGACCTCGTCGAGCACGCTTTTCGCAATCGCTGGGTCACCCTCGACGACGGCGGTGACCACATCGGTACCGATCGAGCGCTTGAGTTCGGCCGGGGTTCCTTCGGCCACGAGTCGGCCTGCATTGATAATGCCGACCCGATCAGCCAGCTCATCGGCCTCCTCGAGGTACTGCGTGGTGAGAAACAAGGTGAGTCCGACCTCGCGATTGAGACGACGAACCTCTTCCCACACTCGGAGCCGTCCCGGCGGGTCGAGACCTGTCGTCGGTTCGTCGAGGAACAACACCGACGGGTTGTGCATCAGCGCAGCAGCGAGATCGAGCCGTCGGGCCATCCCGCCGCTGTAGGTACCGACCAGTCGGTCGAGCGCACGCATGTCGAGGATGGGAGCCAGCTCCTCGATACGGGCATCGATCTGCGCACGAGCCAGACCGAACAGTCGACCTTGCGTGACGAGGATTTCGCGACCGGTCATGTTTGCGTCGAGTCCGACCTCCTGGAGCGCAACACCGATCACGAGGCGGACGGCGTCGGGCGATTGCTGCACGTCGAGACCACCAACCCAGGCGCGACCACCCGACGGGGTGAGAAGCGTGGTGAGCATGCGCACGACGGTTGACTTGCCGGCCCCGTTCGGGCCGAGGAACCCGTAAATCTCCCCGGCCCGGACCTCCAGATCGATGCCATCGACCGCCGTGAGATCGCCGAACGTTCGGCGAAGGCCCTCGAGTCGAACAGCGATGGCTTCGGAGGTCATGGGGCGCAAGCTAGTCGGGCCGGGTGCCACGGAGCGTTGAATCCATCGATCAGTGGCCGCCCGTCTGTCCGTAGACTGACCTCAGTGGCCCGTGCGCCCGAAACGAGGAATCCATGGCCGAGCATGTCAACCAGATCGATGCTGTCGAGTTCTACTGGCGACCCGGCTGCGGCTTTTGCATGATGCTCGAGCGGAACCTCGACAGGGCCGGGATCCCACTGTCGAAACACAACATCTGGGAGGACCCGTCACACGCCGGCGTGGTGCGATCGCATGCAAACGGCAACGAGACGGTCCCGACACTCGTGATCGGCGACACGGCGTTGGTGAACCCGTCGGCCGACGACGTCCTCGCAGTGCTCGCCGACAAGGCGCCACACCTCGTGCCCCGGGTGTGAACGGCGTCTCGGCCCTCTCGATTCGGAACGGCGAGCGGCTGCAGCCTCGCTGAAGAAGCGGCTCTACTCGAGGAAGCGGCCACAGACGGGCCATGGCTGCGGGCCACGACGGGCATAGAGCTCACGCGCCCTGGCATCCTGTTCCTCCGGCGAGGCGAGTGCAGGATCACCGGTTCCACCCACGGTTTTCCACGTCGGCAGGTCGAACTGGTACGCCCCCCGATACAGGCCGGAAGGACTGATCGCCTGATAGTCATGCGTCGACTCGCAGAGGCGGAGTTTCTCCCACTTCTCTGCCGGGGCAATGCCGTACTGGCCGCTGGCGATCGCGATGGCAGCCCGATCCCATGCCTCTGCCAGCGGCAGGACGGCCAAGATCTCCGCTTCACGGTCAGCCAGGCCCTCGAGAACCCGCTCATGGACGCCGATCTCGAACCGGAGGCTCGTTGCGACCTCGATGGTCTCGATGACCGACGAGTCGGCAAGGCCCCGCAGCGCACGCAACCGATCGATTGCAATCTTCGACGAGCCTGCGTGCGAACGAACCAAGGTTCGGCGCCAAACAACATCGTTGGCATCGCCGACCGCCGCAAGGTACTCGAGCGATCCTGTGTCGCCACCAGTGATGAACGTCTCCACGGCGAGCCGCTCGAGGTTCACGGTTGCAGCCTCGATCTCGGCAGCCAACCGGCGCTGATCGTCACCGAGCGCGTCACGGTCGGACAGCACCTCGGCCAACTGCGCTTCCGCCGACGTAAGCGCCACCAGCCGCGCCGCTCGTTCGGCTGCGATCCCGGTCAGCTCGGCTCGCAACGCATCACCGGTTGCGATGTCACCGCGCAGATCCTCGACCGTCTCTGCCGAGGCGGCCAGCGCATACATGCCACTGAGCACCCCGAGCACGGCAAGCAACCCGACGAAGACCCGCAATCGGGGCGGACGGCGCTCGGGGATGTCAAAGCGTTCGTGGAACTCCGACCGCGCCACATCGAGGGAACCGCCGGATCGGATGTCGTCCGGTGCAACTGAACGCAGACAGGTCTTCATGGCGCATCGAGAGCGGGAGCACCCCTGGACGCGCCTGCGCCCGGTCGAACCTCCACCCGACGAATCGGGAATCTATCGACTGTCCTCGGGAACGAAAAGGGGGGAGGCAGATCCCGGCGCCGGTAGC
>Ga0255767_1002146_pt1 | contig 17216 bp, 15 predicted proteins | sample 071ome_24_FD_179967 | JGI IMG/M metagenome (GOLD analysis project Ga0255767, IMG submission 179967) | Coastal salt marsh microbial communities from the Groves Creek Marsh, Skidaway Island, Georgia - 071402CT metaG (version 2) | ecosystem: Environmental > Aquatic > Marine > Intertidal zone > Salt...
CTTCGTACGTCACCGTGTTTGCAAGTTCTATCGCGCGGAGCATGTATCGTTCGTCTTCGCTCGTGTAGTCTTTATATATCGAGAAAGAGAAAGAGAGAGAGGTCAGGTAAAGAAAAAGAGAGAGAGAGAGAGAAACACAAAGAAAAAAAAAGCACCACCGGTAGCATCATGATATGGATCGGAAATCTCTTGTGGAATGGTAGAAGCGAACATCGTACGAATACTCTCGACTTCTGGCAGAATGTGGTGTTTCGTCACTTCCAAATGCTCCTCGCACATACACGCGCATCGCGAGACACAAATCGTGCGCTAGGGGAAATCCCCCTTTTTTTCCCGGGGAAAAGAAAGAGAAAAAGAAAGAATGTAACACTCGCGCGATTATTAATAATATACCGTAACGAACGCCATCGGGAATCGCTCCTACTACCCGTTTTCGTAAAGAACGTCGTCCAAAGTCTCTCGCGGTTGTTCTGTTAAAGGTGAGCGCAAACGACGGCGCGACGACGCGTGATGTCGTCGCGCACTGACAGTGGTTCATATTTTCGTTGTCGTTGTTAACCTTTTTTTGTACTGAAAATGAAGATTTTAGGGAAAGAAATGCTCTTGAAAGTGTCGACGCGCGCGCGATATATAGCATCACAACACGGTATAAACACAATGAAGGACCAGCACGACCTCCTCTTGCTCAAAAACTGCGACGCGCACGTGAGGCGTTTGCAAAATCAACTCGAAGATCTCTCCAATCCTTCTCTCGTCGCGCGAATGCAATCCCCAGATTCTCTCGTCGAATCCATGCGTCGCGACACGCTTCAATCGTTAAAAAAGTTCGCGTCCATTCGAGAGAAACTCGCGCGAGGAAACTTAAACGTCTCCTCGTGGTCGTCGACAGAAATCAAGAAAAAGGTCACCTTCGAGAGAATTAAAGACGCGTTCGAGACGGAGGCGATTTACGCGCTGTTCTTTGAACGAGATCGAGAAGGGTTGAGAGACCGATTGGCGGTCGTCGAGAGGGAGTTACGATTAGGGAAAGAGGACGAAAAATTGGAGAATGAAAAGATTGAGATTTTAGTCGCGCTGAAAAATTTAGGCGAGCGGATGACGGAAGAGGAAAAGTTGACGATGCGAGAAGGATTGGAGAGAGGGGTGATGGAAGATTTGGAGATGATGATGGAGGACGTTTGAGTAGTGCGTTCGTTAAACTTGTTTTTGTGTATTTTTAGATGTGTAGCAATAGTAGTCGCGAGTAAGAATATGTGTATTACAATAATAGCGCGTTTGTATAGTTTTTAGTAGTTGATCTCTAAACGTGTCACGGTTGCGGACGCGCTTGGACGACACACAAAGTGCCGTCCGAGAGCAAGCAGCCTTCGACGTCTTGCGGGACGTTGCCTAAAGCCGATTCTAAGTACATGCCAAGACCGCCGAGTTTACCGCCGACGACGTCGTTTCTTCGTTTTTCATCGGTGGTGAGCCAGTGGTTACCGTCGTCACAAAAGACGCGTTTCATTTGCAACGCGCTGGAATCCGAGTTGGAATCGTCGGCGATGTACATTTCACCGAAAGATGAGAACGTTTTTACGGTGACTTGTTTCGTAGCTTTCGCAATGTCGAATCTCCAGGGCGTACCTCGCACGTTCCCGGACGCTAACGTTTCGCCTAATCCTAACGCCATCTCCGCGTACATGTCTTGATCGCTCTCCGTTAATGGGTGTTTCGTGTGCAAAACAAACGAGCATTCTGGTTTCAAGGCGACTTGTACTAACGCGCACATTTTCGCGTCCTTTTGCGTGACGTTCGCGGCTTTTCGCGAGGCGACGGCTCGCGCGGTATATAAACTCGCCCAAACTTTCGAAACCGCCAACGCGAACTGTTCGTACGATTGTAAATCGACGTTCGGGATTGAGTCGTATAATCCAGCCGCGGACATGCCGGCTAAATCTTCCACGTTGGCAGAGGAGCGGACGAACGCTTTCGCGTTTGCACTCGAACCCATACCAGCTAAGACTTTTTGGTACACTTCTTGGGAAGGACGAAGTTCGTTCTCAACCAACGCAAACACCTCTAAACGCGCCGCTTCCAATTCGGCTTCGGAAACATTTGAATCGAGAATTTCTAATCGTTCTTGTAAATATTGCGTTTTACCTGCTTCCGCGGCCGCGACTTCCATCGCACCGAACGGAATCGCCACACCAGTGGGTGCGCTGAACGCAAACGGCGAAGATTGCGAGTCGCTGGAGAGTTTTTCGAGTTTCGCGCAAAACGCGGATTTCGAACCGGCGACCGAAACGGCAAAGTCAAGCGTGCTCTCCGAAAGATTCGCGAAGGATAACGGTTCGTTCGCGTACGACGTATCCGCGGTAATAGAAGTAGCAGATGCTGCAGGAGCAGCTGATGCGCTAGGGCCAGATGATGAAACGCCACCAGAAACAGGCGCGTCGGTCAACTCTATCTTCACGTCGCCCGGTTTCGAACGAAGCAACACGTTCTTACCTTCAAACGAACGAATCGTTTCCGTCAACGCTCCATCTTCAACAGCGACTAGAGGGACTGCCGATTGTCGAGCTCGCAGTGCCAAGTGCGATAAGTGAGGTAAAGCATGAGATAAAACGATGCCCATGACGTTCGGACCCATGGTCGAGACCTCCTCGTCGCCGTCGGCCGAATCGCAAAGTAAAATACACGGCTCCGTGATGTTTTCGCGACAGTAGTTCGGGTCTAATCGTGCAACTCGTCGCAACGGGAACACGATATCGCCTTTCGACGATTGAACGACGCAATCCCAGCCTTGTGCGCCGGTGATATTTCTCGACGCTCTGCTTAATGCCCCCGCTAACTTGGCGGATTGAAATACCACGGACGCTCTGATTTGCCCTTCCGTGAAGATGTCAACCGCGTAGTTATCGATACCTAACGCCGGGCCAAGTTGATGCGCTCTGTTCGTGAACAAGTTTTCGAGCACCTCGCAAAAGTTTTCAGCCGCACGCTTGGCGCGTTCCGCGATGGCATTTACTCTTAAGCCACCATCGTTGGATCCGAGAAACGAAGCCGATTCGCTGGCTAATTTTCGCGCGTCTTCTGCGACGCGTTGCATTTCCTCACTTTTGGAGCTTAAATACAAAGTATCGAATGAAACGGCGAGTGCATTGAGGCATTCGCTGACTTCTTCGCTCGTGTAGTTTTGCTTCGGCGGGTCGCTTTCCGCGCCGAGAAGGTTGGAGCATCGAGAGAGTAAGACGAACGCGTAGTCTTCCAAGGAAATTTCCGCCAGTCGCCACTGTTGCCGAGCGGACATGTCTTGAATGTTTCCACTTTCAAGCGATCGAACAATGGCCGTCCGAGACTCGTGCAATAGACGCAACGTTTCGAGAAGTGTTTTTAACGACGCGTTTTGATCGTCCGCGTTCGCTTTAGCTCTTAAAAATGCGTTCGCCGCGTTTGCGCTCTCCGATCCACCGTCTTGGTTAGCGAGTTTTTCCAATCGTTCGGCGACACCAGAGGCGTTAAAGAACTCTTTCAATTCTTTGTAGAAGATTTCAAACTCGTCCACGAACGCTTTCGGGTAATCCGTCCCTGGTGCGGTGAGTTTTTGTAACATCTTCTCTGAGGCGACCAGATCTTCCGGGCCGGCGCATCTGTGTAATTTATTTTGAATCGTGTGTTTAATTTCTTGTCTGACTTCTCGACACTTGCCGTGTTCATCTCCTTTACCGTGAGCAATATCACGAATGCGCGTCAACGGTACGGATTGCGTAAACTCTGCGGTAAATGCGGGTAAACGTGGGTGTAATCGTCGAATAGCCGCGAGCGTGGACATGTTATCGGTACCCTCAATTGATTCAATTTTGCCAAACATGCGTTCAGCCGAGCCGGCATGATGGTTCGGTCTATAGTGCGTGCCATCTTCAACGCACGAAATAGCCCCGACTGAAATCCAAAACAAGTAAATCGTACTAAATGCCAACGCGTCCTCCATATCGTTCCCGTCATTTTCACACAGGAGCTTTTCGACGCTTTGCAATTTTTGCCTCCAAGACGACGCGGATTGATCATTGGACACGAGCGCCGCCGCAAAGGACGGCAAATTCGACGTATCCCATCTATTTCGGTCTCTGTTAGATCGGTCTTTGCGATTGTTTGAAAGTTCGACCTCGTCGCCGACCCAGTTAGACACCGCCGCGAAAACGCGTTCTCCGTTGTTGTTATCCGTAGGCTGTTGTTCTTGTTGTTGTTGCTGCTGCTCGTGTTTCTGCTCTTGCTGCGGTGGTGGCGGTGGTGGCGGTGGTGGCGGTGGCGGCGGCATTGGCGTCACCGGAGCTGGTGCTGGAGCAGCCGCGGCAACTGGTTGCTGAGATCCTCTTGCGTCTACTGCCATCCTCCCGAAGTCCAAAACCGCGTGCGACCGTCTTCCCTCGTCCCTCAACCACGTCGCGCAATCCTCGCTCCTAATCAACATCGCCACTCTCTCTCCGTGATACCCGTTCGTAAACTCAAACACGTGCTCAAACGAATCTCTGCCGTTCAAAAACTTCGACTCCTCCGACTGCGCGTCCGGCTCTCTTCCGTTTGGCGGGACGTTCCGCACGAAATGTTTCGGCGACTTCCAATCCTCGTCGTGCGGACCAATCATCCCCCAATGGATGAGCGCGTCTTGTTCGTTCAAAATTTGCGGACAATCTAACTTTACTTTCATTCTGAACGCGACATCGCTCAACTGGACGACGGATACGTCCATCGCTCCTCTCGTCCTCCCGTCCTCCGTGGACAGGTGGATCTTCTCCCAACGCTCCTCCACGACCGGAGCACCGACGCGATTCACCGTTCCATTCATCATCTTCTTCTCGTTTGCTTTCTCGAGTATCTTTCTGGCGTACTTCTCCGTCTCCGCGTCGTAAAATGGATTCGACGTGACCGCGTACCGTTCGTTCGGAGTGGACTTTGTTCCCGACGCGATGATGGTTTTACGGAGACATCTTCCCCGCCGACGGGACGAAGAAGAAAACGAAGAAGAAACACCAGATCTGCGCGAGTTTTCGGATCGGATCGACGAGAAACGCGCGCAGCGCGTGCACGACAAAGAAATCATGGTTTAATGGGTAGCGCGACGACGGCGAAAGAATGAGACGACGACGACGACGACTGAAAGAGAGAGAGTGTGTGCGCTCTGCTCTAGATTTCTTTCTGAAGATATTTTCAAATTTCGAGTAGAAAAAATTGTCTCACAACTCTGAACTCTCTCACTTTCTCTCTCTCTCTCTCTCTCTCTCTCTCTCTGTACGTCTGCGTTTGGCTCAGGGCAGTGCAGAACAGTAGGTCGATCCTTTGTCAGTTCGAAATCACGGTGCAAAGAATTCATAGAACTCAATAGAACTTTAGTCATCACCGCCAAACGAGATCCGCCAAACGAAGAGGGAAGAGGAAAGCGTTGATTTTACGCGAGCGCTTCGTCGACGCCCTCTGTCTCTGTCTCTGTTAGAAGTCATCGCGCGCGCGTGCAGAATTGGCTCAGATATTGTGGGTCATATAGGTACGTAACGAAACAGGAAAAAACACACCGTGTTCGTGTAAATAGCGCAAGCAGTCCAAATGTCCCTGTTTTGCGGCCCACGCGCACGCCCATTCGTTCACGGGACAATTTTTTTCCTCGATCAAATACTTTAGGCAGTGTATGTGCCCGTTTTTCGCCGCGCTGTACTACACGGTATCGCGTTCTTCTTGTGTATTAACCAACGAAGCAGCGATACTCGACCAGATCCAGCCACCCTGTGCACTACATCCGATTGTCTCGGAATGTGATCCCACGCGAACTCGAGAGTGCTCACGCTCGAGAACTCCGCGACGTTAAACTTCGCATCTCGCACGACGTATCCTTGCCTCCGAATCACCGCTCTACTCTCACGACTCGCGTCGTATAAGAACTTAACATCCGTCGTGTTCAGAGACTTCAACACCTCCCCCCAAATATCCGGGTACCTCTTCACGAGCAGCCACGGAAGCGAACGCGTCTCCCTCGCCTCTTCCTCCTCCTCCTCTTCTTCTTCTCTTCGACGACGAAACGGTTCTCCGATCGCGCGCGCGCGCGCGCTCCTTCCTCCTCTTCTTCTTCTTCTTCTCCGCGCGAGATCGCCGACGTCGGCAGTTTTCGTCGGGGGACTCGTCCCTATCGCTCGCGTTTAAAAGATTAGATATAAAAAATGGAGCGTAACGATACATAATATTTTCGATATTCTCTGTCTGAGATCTGCGAGATGCGAAAAAAAACGAAAAGGCGTTTTCTCTTGTGTTTTTTTTCCCTCGATTGATGGCAAAAGAGCTTGCGTTTTCCCCATAAACAGAAGAAGCTTCGCTCACACGCACGCGCACCTCTGTCTGCGACGGGTGCGACGAAACTAAAAAAAGACAGCGCCGGTGAAGCGATCGAAACAAACGAGAAAAGAAGTACTCATTTAAGTGAGAGTTCGGAGGTCGGGTTGCGTTTCGAAGAAGCGCGCGTGGGACTGCACGCGCGCGCACGTAAAAGGGAAAGAGAAGAACCCCCACACCGCCGCCAGAGAGAGACATTTTCCAACATAATAAACGCGATGGAGTTGCACCGCGCGTCGTTCGTGGAGTGGCAACCGACGTCCGTCGTCGCCGTGAAAGCGACGTCTTCGTATCACGGAGGGAAATGCGTCGCACTGGCGCGCGAAAACGGCGACATGGAGATTTACGACGCGCACTCGTGGCGGTTGATTGGAAGAGTTCCCGGGAAGGATGGAGATGCCATCACGCGGTTGGAGTGGCTGCAACCGTTTCGCGTGGACCACGAGATGAATTTTGGCGAAGACGACGATAACGGAGGAGATGGTGGTTCAGATGGAGACGACGAGGACGACGGGTTGGAGTCGTTAAAGACGGGCGTTTGTCCACCGGCTCGATTAGTTTCGGTGGCGTTGGACGGAACCGTCACCGAGTGGGATTTGAACTCGCTGAAGCCGCACTCGACGTGCGAATCGCACGGCGGGTCGATTTGGGATTGCGCGAGCGAACCTATGGAGGCGGTGAAGCACGGACAACCGCAGCGGTTGGCCATCGCGTGCGACGATGGATGCGTGCGGCTGGTGATTTCCATGGCAAAGAGTGCAGTAGGAGGTGGCCTGAGGCATAAAGAAACGCTGCCGAAGGTGAGCGGTAAGGTGTTGTCGGTGTGTTGGAACAAGGATGGCACGAGGATCGCGGCTGGGACGAGCGAAGGCAGAATTCACGTGTTTGATGTCGAATTGAAAAGAGAAATTGAGTGCATTTTGATCGGGAACCAACCTCCGAAACAATCTCACAGAGAGAAACACAGAAATCCGAATAGTTTGAAAAAGAAGCGAAATCGAGTCGGGTCGGACGTTTCGAGAAATCACGATCCGACGTGCGTCTGGAAAATGCTCTACCTACCGGACGATACTTTAGTCACCGCGGATTCTGACGGAAACGTCACGTTTTATGACTCGCGATTTTACACCGTACTGAAACGATTCCCGTCGCACGATGCCGACGTGGTCGCTTTGGCCGTAGCGCCAAACGGGAGAATAGTCTTTGCCTCTGGCGTGGATCACAAAATAGTCGCGTTTGAAAATTTAGATGAAATCAATCGAAACGAGAAAGGATTCAACGAGTGGGTGCAAACGTCCATGAAACGGCCGCACACACACGACGTAAAATGTTTAGAAATGCTTAGAAATTCAAAAGTTCCCGGTGGCGTTTTGCTTTCCGCAGGAGTTGACGCGCAGTTGTTAGCGCACCGCGCCGATGCGTTTGGCAAGAAGCACCCGGTGCGAGTCGTTTCGGTGCCGAGGAAAACGCCAATCGCGGTGACTTCTACCGCCATGCACACGTTCAACGATAGCAGTTTAACAACAACACCGGTTGGAACGCCCTCAAATGGTAATGGAGCAACGTTGAGCGAGCGGTCGAATGGGTTCACGTGCCCGGATCCGCCTTTAGCCATGTGCGAACACGGTAGGTACGTGGACGTTTGGAAACTAGGCGAGGCTTTAGGAACGACGACAGCGTCGACGAGTAGTCAGCACCAACAAGAAAACATCAACACGTCTAACGCGAGGAAGAAACAACGAATAGATGACAACACTCCGAACAAGAAGAACCGTCAGCTTTTACGATCGGCGCCGGAATGCGTCCTTCGTCTTTTCGTCTCCGGTCGACACTCAATTCTCTGTTCCGCGATATCGCCGGACGGATGTTGGGTAGTACTTTCCGATGCCGTTTCGCCGCCGCGCATATTCGCCATTCGGGAACCAAATAGCAAAGAGAAAGAGGAGATGAACTCAGACGACGAGGAAGAGGAGGCGTTCTTTGACGGTGCAACAGATGTCAAACGCAAGTCTGGTTGGCGCGCGAAGAAAGTCGAGTTGCCGGAAGAGATTACACGACCGGCGGCACACTTGTTGTTCACCGCGGATGCAAAAAGGTTGATTATTGTTTCTATCAATGGTCCGATTAAGATTATTGACTTGGAAAATTGGGAAGTTGTGGGTACTTTGAGAGCGCACATCGCGACAAAAACCGCAACGCAGCGAGCGTTCGCCAAAGAATCTGGAAGAAGACGATTACAACACAGGCACCAGTCAGGCTTCGGTGGATTTCAAGGAGGGGAAGGCAACATGGTTACGGCCGAAACGGTTGGTTGTCCCGCGGTGACAAACATTTGTTGCAGCGGCGATTCGCAATGGCTCGCTGTCGCCTCCTGTCGCGCGCCAAACGTCGTCAGCGATGCTGACAACGCCTTCTCGGCCAACGCCAACGTCGGTGGCGTCTTCATCTACTCCATGGACGCGATGAAACTTCACTCGCGTTTACCTCCACCTTTGAACATGGACTCGTGGTCAGCAATTCACGCGATGGCGTTTAATGAAACCAGAGTCTTAGCGATAGCGTGCGGCACGTCCAACTCCTTGTGGACGATTGACGTGGAAACCGGCGAACCGTTGCCGTGGAGTTTGAACTTGGCGAAAAGAAACGCGCACGCCCCGGACGCTTTATACAACACGCCCGGTCAAATATGTGGTTTATCGTTTGCCATTGGCGGTGGTGGCGACAAAGAACAGACGTCGTCCAAGCGGGGAGGAAAATCTTCATCCGCGAAAAAATCATCCGCGAACAAAGACGCCCGCCTCCCAGAACTCGTCCTCTTTGCGCACACCCCGAACGCCATCGCCCGCATCGACCTCCGCGCTAAAATCACTGACGACTGCGTCCTCTCCAAACTCGGCAAATCGAAAGTCTTGACGGGATCGGCCAAGAAAAAACGCCGTCAGCGCGAAAAGCAGCTCAAAGAGAAGCAAGCCTCCCAACACGTCAACGGCGCGAGCGAACTCCCCGGCGGCGTCAAGTCGGTGATATTAAACGACCCGTGTTTGTTTTTCGGAACGGTTGGAAAAAACAAGGCGCTGTTGGTCGAGCGACCGTGGGTGGACGTGCTCCGAAAGATGCAAAAACCGCTGTACAGACACCGATTCGGAACGTGAGAATATAATTTAATTCAATAAAGTATGCTCGTGGTGTGCTCGTGGTGTGCTAATCAAAAATCGACTTTTTATTCGCACTCGTATTCGTGACGCGTGTTCCTGGGATTTTATGCTTCACGAATTGGTCGAAGAAATCGTTCGGCATCGCGTCTTCGCCGTATTTGCCCGGGTCGTCGTCGTCGTCGTCCGACGCGTCGTCCGGACGATCGTCGTCGAAGACGATCAGTTGCTCGTCGGTGTCGCCTTGGAAAACGTCGGCCTGCATCTCAATTTTTATGAGGAATAAAAAGCAAAATGTAGGGGATTTGGGCACACAAGCAAACACAAGAAGGGGTGTTCAGAAACTGTATTTATTACAACAAAGTAAACATGGCAACATCGTCGTATCATTTCTCGTTATACACACAACACGCGAATTCATGAATTCGCGCGTTTTCAGTTCTTCGTCTTTTATATACATATACATTCTTTATCTTACTTTTTCTGCGTCCGTCGATAGCGCGAACCAAAATCCAACCATCATCGCGAACGAAGCGAGTGTGTATTCATAAATCTACTTTTCGTTGATCAACTTCAAACCCAAAGCGATCAAGGCGATTTGCAGAACAATCTGCGGGTACCACGCGACTTTTGCGACCGGGGAGAAGAAAGTGACGTTGATAAACATGCAAAGATGTCCAGTTAACATCGCCGTGACTTGCTTCAAGTACGCCTTCGTAATCTCCGCGCCGAATAAGAATGGGCCACCGAGGAAAGAGAGGAAGAGGACCGCAGTCATTCTCGACCACCAATTCGCGATCACACTCCCGCCGTCGACGTTCCAATACGACATGGCGATGTGCATGAACTTCGGGAAGGGCGGATCTGGACCGAACCAAAGTTGCGCGGAGCCAGGAAGCAACATCCCTATGGAAAAGAAACCAAACATGGCGAAAATAAAAGTACAAAACTTTTTCTCCAAATCGGCGTTTCCGCCGGCTTTTACCGTTGGCACCGGATTCCCTGCGGTTGACCTCATGGCGACAGACCTCGTCGCTTTCGTTTTGTTGTTGTTGACGAACAAAGTCGCTTTGAGAGCAACCTCTTTTTCCATCGGAGAAAAAAGAGAGTGTGCTGACGAGGCAATTTTAATTGCACCTCTTCTGGAAACTTTTCTCGCGTTGAAGTTTTCGACGCGCGATCGCAATCCGAGAACGGCGGATGATGAAGACGTTAACGCAAACATTATTGTTTTGTTTTTGTTGAAGTTTTTTGATTGGTTGTGTGTGTGTGTGTGTGTGTGTGTGTTTCTGGTAGACAGAAGTGACGATCAACTCAATAATTATTCCAATTGGACCTTTCAAAAATATCTTCTCTCGCCTTTTTTGTCGACCAATCAAATGCGAGCGAGAAAACACCTAATTTTGCCGCTGCTGCTGCCGCTGCTGTGCGTATTCGATTCTATTATTACAAAGTTCTTTAAATCATCCTTAAATATCTATGACGATGAAGTCCTCGTCGGTGTCGTCGTCGTCGCTATCCACGTATTCGTAACTCTTCCTAATGCTTTCGCCGAAACCGTCGTCGACGACGTTGAAAAAATCCTCGCCTCCACCTAAAGCGTGTTTGCTTTCTCCTCCTCCCGCTTGCGTGTTGGAGTTTTTAGTAGGCTCGTAGGTTGAATCGCCGCCTAGGGCGGAGTACATGTCGTCGACGATGTGCGAGGTGTAATTTTGGCTGACACCGTAGGTTTGCGCGTCCAAGCAGTCTTGAAGCATTCGATTCCGGTCGGTCTCGAATTTACCTCCGGATTTTGAAAAGAGAAAGACTAGATTTTTGGTCGCGTTTGGAATCCACGTGTCGTGAATTTCTACGTCACCTCGCATGTTCTGCAAAGCGCCGCTGGATGCGCCAAACATGCTGTTGTCGCCGTTTTGCCACTCTACTTGTTTTGGCTGACCGTTGGAGTCGCGCTCGCAAATTACATATTTGTACTCGTGGGTTACGTCCAAGCCTAAAGGGACTTCCTTCGTCCACGTCATTTTGTTTGCGCACGTCATTTCTTCGCTCGCGTTGACTTTCCAGTCGCACCAGGAACCAGTGAGAGCCAAGAACTGATGTGGAGGTAAATCAAACTTGACGACGAATTTTGCGTCCACCGAAAATGGAAGTTGCATGGATGTATCTTCGAGCTGGATGCGTTGTTGCTCCGTGGCCATCGTCGCCATTTGAATCTCGGCTCGAAGCTTTTCGTTTTGTAAATATTCAACTGCTCTTGCTCGAGAACCGAGGACGCTTTCATCTCATCCAGTTGCTCTCGAAGTTCTATCATCTCTATATACACATACTCTTAGACATTCGTTTCATTTGTTGTTTTGCAATATTATCTTGCTTACGGTGCTCACAAATACGATTCTCGCCGCAAAAACTCCCCTCACAAAACAAAAAAAAATGAGAACATGAAAGCGCCTTCTCCGTCCGCGCTGAACCACGCGCTGTCCTTCTCTAAAAGCGCGTCTGCGCGCTCGTGCAAGACGTTCGCTTCTTCTTCATCATCTCCTTCTTCGGGCGCGGCAGCCGGAAAAAATCGCGCGCAACTGTGCGATGAAAAGATAAACGAGTTTCAATCGAAGACATCCTTGTTTTGTCCACCCGAGTGTGGCCGGTGTTGCGCCACCAGCGAGAACGTGGAAGCGACGAGAGACGAAATGAAAGCTTTAGCTTTGAAATTAATCGAGCAAGGATTGGGCGAATCGTTCGTGGGAAAATTAGAGAAAGAGTACCTCGAAAACGGAAACATGAAGTGCGCTTTTTACCACTCGATTGATGAAAAGAGCGGGAAAGGGACGTGCACAGTTTACGAACATAGGCCGGCGATGTGTCGATTGTTTGGATTCAGCGGGAGAGAATCGAAAGATGGAACAAAGAAGAAAGAATTTGTTGGATGCGAACACATGGATAGGGAAGACGTGGCTCGAGCTAAGTTGTACGTGGCCAACGGGGAAGTTGACGTGCCGATTGCGTCGCACGAGGCTAGGGCGATGAGGAGCGAAGCGGGAGCCGACGAGACGCTCCTTCCGATAAATGTTGCAGCGTACGAAGCTCTGACGAAGGCGATGTTCTTGCGCAGAATGACTGAGCAACAAGAAGAAGATAGTAGCGGCAGCAGTAGCAGCAGTAGTGATAGCAGTAGTAGTGGCGATGGTGATGAAAAAGTTGTTATTATCTAAATTTAAAAGATTCTAAGTGTGATTAGTTTTTTTTATACACGCGGATGTTTCTTTTTACGGGTTCACGCCAATCAACATGTTGCTACCGTTACCTCCGGGCAAGTACACGATGTTCTTGCTCCCGCTCAACGTCTTCGCCACCTCTCTCGCGGCTTCGATCCGTCTCAACTCAATCAACGCCGGCCCGGCGCTTTTCGTGGCTTGCGAAATCAACTTTGCGGACTCAGATTCCCCTTCCGCTCTAATCACTGCCGCTTCTCTTTCTTGCTCGGATCTCATAACTTCAAACTTAGCCCTCTCGGCGTCTTGCTGCGCAACCTGTTTCGCCTCGATCGCTCGCGAATACTCGTGACTAAAACTTAAATGCGTCAACGCCACGTCCTCTAACAAAATCCCAAAATCATCCGCGCGTCTCCTCAAACTCTTCGCGATTTGTTCCGTCACTTCTTGTCTTCTCGTCAACAACTCGTCCGCGTTGTATTGCGCCACGGTCGCTTTCAACACCTCGTTCCCGATCGACGGCAACACTCGATCGTCGTAATCCGGGCCTAAATTTAAGTGTATCGTCGATAACTGATCCACGTTCGGTCGGCACAACACTCTCAGAGTTAAGTTCACTTGCTGCAAATCTTTCGTCCCGGTGACCGAACTCAAGCTCTTCGGCCGAGTGCGAATGTCGTAGATGGTTGGGGATTGAATTATGGGAATCATGAAATGCGTGCCTTCCGAACTCGTGTCTTTCAAAACGCCTCGGAAACGGTCAAACATCACCGCGCGCTCTCCACCGTCGACTGTTGTATAAAAGAAAAGAAAAAGAGAGAGAGATATGTGAGGTCAGTCGCGCGATAATACTTTAATAACTTTTCATTTTTGATCTTCCTTTTCCCGGGGGTGACACGACGACGCCGGAATCTCATCAACCCTCTCTTTCTGGTGGCAGAGGAGAAAAAAGAAGGAAAAACGCACCGTCGTACATGGCGCTCGCGACTGCGGTCGCGCCGACGCCGACGAACGCGCCCACTCGCGCTAAAGAACTCAACGCTTGCGCGGCGAGTTGCGCCGGGGATGCCATTATTTTACGATAATAATAATATAAAGAGAGTTAGAGAGAGAGAGAGAGGCGCTTTCTTATGTGGAGGCTGCTGAGGAGAGAGAGAGAGATACAAAGCGGCCGCAAAAAAAAGGAAAAAAAGCGGCCACCTATGCTTTCGCTTTTGGCCAATCTCACGTACGTAAAAGCGAGAGAGTAGGCAAAACTTCTCGCGAAGGAGATAGATGAATGTGGGAGCATTAATATTCGCTGCTTATGTGGTTCCCGGGAAAAAAGCAACCAACCAACAACAACACGGCGAGCGACATAAAAAAGAGCAACTGAACTCTCTCTCTCTCTGTCTCCTGCTCACCCGACGGCTCGGGGGCACGCGCAAAGTTCGAATACACACAAAAAAGCAACGAGGAAGAGGAGAACGCGCAGAATGAACTCGCGCGGAGGAGGAGGAGGAGCGGCGGCGGCGGCGTCTTCTGGGCAGAAGATTCACCATCGAACGGTGCTGCCGAAATCGCAAGCGATGATGCAACCGGGAAGGTTCGGGCGTTCGCTCGTGCAGTTGATGAGTTGCATCGTCGTCTTTTCGATGTGCGCGTTCGCGTGGAAGTGGTGCGAGCTGAGAGGAGAGAGGCGGCGAGTGATGATGAGACGGAGACGCGATGGGAGAAGAGGAGGAGAGGAAGAAGAGGAGGAGGAGGTTGGGTACGAGCAGTTTTTGAAGAGCGAAAGTTATTTGTCGTCCGTGAACGGGGCGTATCGGTGAAGCGCGTTGGATTCGAACTGCGGAGTTGCCGCGCGCGCGCACTCGCGTTTACGATTCGTATTCACTCTTCGATCGTGTCGTGATGTAGATGTAGATTTAGATTTTGTTTCTTTATGTATAGATGTAGACTTAGTTTATATTATTAAAAGACGACGCGTTATTATTTTGCTTCCTCTTTCTTTTCTTCCGTGGCTTCACCGTCCGTCGTGGTGCCTTCGCCGGAGTCCGCGGCGCCTCCAGAATTCGCGCCTTTGCTCAAAGCTTCACCGATTTTCATGACGGCTTTTTGCAAGTCAGCGATTTTTTCTTTCAACGCTTCGCTGTCGTCGCCTTCCATGGCCGTTCTCAACGCCATTTGCGCGTTTTGGATCTCGTCTTTGATTTCTTGCGGCAAGTTGGCGCCGTGTTCTTGGATGTTTTTATCCGCGGAATAAATTAAAGTGTCCGCCTCGTTCTTCGCGTCAATCATTTCTTTTCGTTTTTTATCGTCTTCGGCGTGGGATTCGGCGTCGCGAACCATTTGTTCGACTTGAGCATCGGAGAGACCACCGGAGCTGGTGATGGCGACCGAGTTTTCTTTACCCGTGGCTTTGTCCTTCGCCGAAACGTTGACGATGCCGTTCGCGTCGATATCGAACGTGACTTCGATTTGCGGCACACCGCGCGGGGCCGGTGGGATACCCATCAAGTCAAAGTTGCCTAAGATTTTGTTATCCGCGGCCATTTCTCTTTCACCTTGCAAGACCTTGATGCCGACTTGGGTTTGGGAATCCGCGGCGGTGGAAAAGACTTGGGACTTTTTGGTCGGAATCGTCGTGTTTCTGTTGATCAATCGAGTGAAGACGCCACCCAAGGTTTCGATGCCTAAGGAAAGCGGAGTCACGTCCAACAAGAGAATATCTTTCACGTCGCCTCTCAAGACGCCACCTTGAATAGCCGCGCCCATGGCGACGACTTCGTCTGGGTTCACACCTTTACTCGGGTCTCTCTTGAACAAATCTTTCACAATGGAGTGCACTTTCGGCATTCTGGTCATACCACCAACTAACAAGACTTCGCTCAACTCGCTCGGGGAGATGCCGGCGTCTTTCAACGCGTTCGTGCACGGCGTCTTCGTTCTTTCCAAGAGAGAACCGACCAACTCTTCCAATTTCGCTCTTGTCAAAGTCATCGCCAAGTGTTTCGGTCCAGTCGCGTCCGCGGTGATAAACGGCAAGTTGATCTCCGTAGAAGTCGTGCTGGACAACTCAATCTTTGCTTTTTCTGCGGCTTCTCTCAAACGTTGCACGGCTAACTTGTCGCCTTTGAGATCGATCCCAGACTCTTTTTTAAACACGTTTTGTAATTCGTTCATCACCACGGTGTCAAAATCTTCGCCGCCTAAAAATGTATCCCCGTTCGTCGCTTTCACTTCAAAAACGCCTCCAGAGATTTCCAAAATGGACACATCAAACGTCCCGCCACCTAAATCGTACACCGCTACGATACCCTCCTTCTTATCCACGCCATAACTCAACGCCGCCGCGGTCGGTTCGTTGATAATTCTCAAAACGTCCAAACCGGCAATCTTCCCCGCATCCTTAGTCGCCTGTCTCTGCGCGTCGTTAAAATACGCAGGCACCGTGACCACGGCTTGCGACACCCCTCTTCCTAAGTACGATTCCGCGGTTTCTTTCATCTTTTGCAAAACGAACGCGCCGACTTGCGACGGCGAGTATTCTTTCCCGCCCGCTTTCACCCACGCGTCGCCGTTGCTCGCCTTCACAATCTCATACGGCACGAGCTCTTGCTCCTTCTTCGTGTGCGGATCGTCGAATCGTCTACCAATCAAACGTTTGCACGCGTACAACGTGTTCGAAGGGTTCGTCACGGCCTGTCTCTTTGCCGGTTGCCCGATTAACCGTTCGCCTTTCTCCGTGAACGCCACCATCGACGGCGTCGTCCTCGACCCTTCCGCGTTTTCGATGACTTTCGCGTTCTTCCCGTCCATGACCGCCACGCACGAGTTCGTCGTTCCTAAATCGATACCAATGACATCCTTCGAGTACGAGCGGATTTTCGCCGAGAGTCCTTGCGCGATCGATGGAAGCACCTGTTGCGATGAGAGAATCGATGACGACGACGACGCCGTCGCCGCCCGATTGGAGATCTGTATTTTTAAGAAGAAGAAGAAGAAGAAAGAAGACGAGAAAGTCAGCGCCATCATCCTTCGCGCGACGACGACGACGAAAACAGAAACGCGCGACGAGAGACCGGTTTTGCGTGTTCGAACGACCCTCCCAAAAACGGGAAAAAAAAGGAACCACAAAACCAAGCGCGCTTGGGCGCCGTCGATTGGAAATTTTCTCTTCCAATTTCCTTCGATCCCATCGGCCCAACATCAAAAACGCGTTTTTCGAGACGGACTAAAAAAACAAAATCACGCACCAGAGAGGAGGAGGTGTTGTTCGCGAACTTGCGCGCGACGCGAAGCATTTTGGATTTCTTTGTTTAACGCAAACGAACGAACGCGTTTGTGTATCTCAGTCGCGCGTGTTTCTTTACAATAGTGACGTGCCCAAAAATCGAAGCAAGCTTCTTTCTTGAGAAAAAAAAAAGGCCAACAAACGATGAAAGGCACCCATCCACGTTTTCTTCGTCCCCGAATTTTGTAATTTTGGATGATGATCGTTTTTCTTTTTTCG
>Ga0255767_1002154_pt1 | contig 17193 bp, 14 predicted proteins | sample 071ome_24_FD_179967 | JGI IMG/M metagenome (GOLD analysis project Ga0255767, IMG submission 179967) | Coastal salt marsh microbial communities from the Groves Creek Marsh, Skidaway Island, Georgia - 071402CT metaG (version 2) | ecosystem: Environmental > Aquatic > Marine > Intertidal zone > Salt...
TTCGGCGAGGTCCTTGCGGATCTCCATATCGCCACCCAGCCGCACTTCACTGGGCAAGTATCCCAGTACCACGTTGGCGTCGGTCACGGTCGGCAGGTCACCGCCTTTGTTGTAGGCAGCCGGTCCCGGTTCGGCACCGGCACTTTCCGGGCCAACGCGCAAGGCGCCCGTGAGTTCAGGCACGTGGGCGATCGAACCACCCCCGGCACCCACAGTGCGCACATCCACAGAGGATGCTCTCACAGTCACATCGCCAACCGTTGTCTCCCTCCTCAGCTGTGCATTGCTGTCCTGCACCAGTGCCACGTCGGTAGACGTACCGCCCATATCAAAGGTCAGCAGGTTTTCAAATCCCGCCTGCTTGGCGACCCAGACGGCACCGGATACACCACCGGCGGGTCCCGACATCAACAGATTCACCGGCAGAGATTGGGCGACCTTTGCCGAGGCCATGCCACCGTCAGAACGGAGGATATGCAGCTTCACGTCCTTCATTTTCGCCTTGAGTTTTCGTTCAAGGCTTTTCACGTAAGCGGCCACCTTGGGGCGGACGTAAGAGTTCGCCACCGTCGTAATCGTGCGCTCGTACTCCTGCATCTCGGGTACCACGTCATAAGAGAGCGAGACCGGAATACCGGGTAGCACCTGCTTGGCGATTTTCTCTACTTCCTTTTCGTGTGCTGGATTAGCGTAGGAATTGACCAGAGAAATCGTCAACGCTTCAATATTTTCTTTCTTAAGCTTTTTCAGCTCTTTAGTCAGTGCACCCTTGTTCAGCTTTCGCACCACCGAGCCGTCAGCGCCCATGCGCTCATCCGCCTCAATCGTGCACGACAGCGGAGCCAGCGGCTGGCTCTTGTTATAGATCACCCAACCGCCCAGACCGCCGGGCACATAGGAACGCGCAATCTGCAGTACCTGTCGATAGCCTTTAGTGGTCACCAATCCCACTTTAGCCCCGGTTCCGGTCAGGACCGTGTTAGTCGCGACCGTGGTGCCGTGCATTACTTGCGCGATTTCGGAGGGATCCACCCCGGCGTTGTCACAGACCTTTGCGACACCGTTCATCACACCGATAGAGGAATCAGCCGGCGTACTCGGGACTTTCGCGGTATGGATGGAACCTGATTTTTCATCAACGAGAATCAGGTCGGTAAATGTGCCGCCGACGTCGACACCAAGACGATAAGGCATATTGGCCTCCTCTTGTTATTGATCTTCTAATGATCGCAACGCGAGTCGCAGGGTTCAGCAAACTGCGAGTGCCCAGCGGCACTCAAAACAATTGACCGGACATTTGCTACAATTTCGCTTCCGATCCAAAGATGCACCAATCTGCGCACAGGTGCAAGGTATCATCCCTCCCCCACATCCAAGATTCACTGGAGCTCATCATGATGAAACCCCTCGCCGGCATTCGTGTACTGGCTATTGAGCAGTTTGGCGCGGGCCCTTACGGGTCAATGTACCTCGCAGAACTGGGGGCCGAGGTGATCAAGATCGAGAATCGCGCCACGGGGGGCGATCCGTCGCGTCAATCAGGGTCGGTCACCCTCGCAGAAGACGACAGCGCCTATTTCCAAGCTTTTAACCTCGCCAAAAAAAGCGTGACGCTGAATCTCAAAAGCGACGAGGGCCGCGCACTTTTTCACGAGCTGGTTAAAACTAGCGATGTGGTCTGGAACAATCTGCGCGGCAGCCAACCTGCGAAGATGGGGCTGACCTATGACGCCCTCAAAGGCGTCAAGCCCGACATCATTTGCACCCACATCTCTGCCTACGGGCGCGACAACGACCGCGCTGACTGGCCCGGTTACGACTACCTGATGCAAGCCGAGTGTGGCTTTTTATCGGTGACCGGCGAGCCCGGCACCCCGCCCTCTCGCTTCGGCCTGTCGATGATCGATTTCATGACCGGGGTCGTGGCCGCACTGGGGTGCGTGTCGGCACTGTTGGCGCGACCGAGCCAAGGTGGCCGGGACGTGGATATCAGCCTGTTCGATGTGGCACTGCACCAGCTGACTTATCCGGGTACTTGGTACCTCAACCACGGTATCGAGACCGGCCGCGTGGCGCGCTCGGCCCATCCTTACAACACGCCAGTGCAACTGTATAAGACCCGCGACGGCTGGATCTTCATCATGTGCATGACCGACAAGTTTTGGCAGCTGCTGCTAGAGCGTTCAGAGCACACTGAGCTGGCAGGTGATCCGCGCTTTAATTCGATGGCAGGTCGCGCAGAAAACCGCGACGCGTTGACCGAGGTCTTGGACGAGATCTTCCAGACAGAAGTCACCGACCACTGGTTCGAAAAGCTGCAGACTTATATTCCGGTCGCGCCGGTGTACGACTTACCCAACGCGCTCGATAACCCCTTCGTGGCCTCCATCGGCATGATGCAAACCATGACCCACCGCGAATTCGGCGAGTATCGAGGCCTGAGCAATCCCATCAAAATCGATCAGCAACGCATGCAGACTCACTGTGGCGCCGGCCTAGGGGCGGATAATCTGGAGATTCTCGGTAAAGAGCTCGGCGTGGAAGATCTTGAGGACTTGGCAGCGCGGGGCGTCATCTGAGTTTTCAGGCGGCCGCCGCCGACTCCTCAGTAAAGGTGGCTCGCCAGACGTCTCGGCGGGTAACCGCCCGGCTCAGTGACTCCCGGGCTCAGTGAGCACCCAGGAAGTCAAACAAGATCTTGCCGAAGGCAATCTTCTCTTCTTTACCTGCTACAACATGGGCCACGTTATCCATCGTAACTCCCACGGAATTTCTGAGCCCTTCCTCGAGGGGCTTGGTCGTGCGAGGTCCGGTAATGATGTCCTCGCCCGCATGAATCACCAGCGTCGGCGCCTCTATCTCACCGAGGTGCGGTCGAATGTCGTGCCCCCGGCAGGCTTGCACAAAGCGCAGATGGGTTTGGATACGTCCCTCCAGCGCGCCCCACACACCGCCGCTGCCGAGAAGTTTCTCCCGATTGGCGTTGTAGTAGTCAGGCTTAAACGACAGCGAGGCGACCATCGACTGAAAGGCGTGGAATCCCGCGTGTTCGTGGATGTCACCAAATGCCTGAAGGTGGTCCGAGAGCATGGGGTCAGCCCAGGTCCAGCAGCCCATATTCACCATACATCGCACCAGGTCGGGCCGCTTAACCGCAACCCACTGCCCGATGCACGCACCAATGCCGACCAATCCCACGAAATACACCGACTTCATATTGAGGTGATCCAACAGCCCAATAATGTCGTCGGCAAACAACTGCGTTGAAGGCGCCATCGAGTAGTCATCGGTTGACTCACCGAGCCCCCGGTAATCGATGATGACGGTCGAGAACTGATCGGTCATGCCTCTCGCCAGATAATGATGCCGGCCGTGACAGAACGTGTCCCAGCCACCGATATAAACGGCTGGCGGCCCGTCGCCATGCACCTCGTAATACATGTCGTGTCCGTTGATCTGGGCAATAGGCATGATGGTTCTCCTAACGAATAATCGAATTCAATGGTGTGACGTTACGTTGGCAGGCACTGTCCGACCCAGCAGATCGCTCAGAGTCCATTGATATGTGCCAGCACACTTTCCAGATCAGTCACATCGGCATAGCGCCGACCCACATCCCGGAGGTTACTCGCATGAGCCTCCTCATCCTGATCACCACAGCAGTCGGCTGGAACAATCGTCCGGTAACCGGCTGAGAAGCTGTCCACGATGGAGGCGCGCACGCACCCCGAGGTCGTGCAACCCGTGATGATGGTGGTGTCAATACAGTGGGTGACCAACCACGGCTTCAGTGGGGTCTCATAAAAAATGGAAGGTGCCGTTTTGATGAACTGGAAGATGTACTCATCGTCGCGGATGCGTGGATCAAGCTCGGTGCACGGATGCCCGTGATAGAAGCTGCCGTCATAAAGAGAGTCGATCTTCCAATAGGTCATCTCATCGGGACCCCCCCAGGACACCGCGCAGGAAGCGACCGGGACGCCTTTGGACTTGCACGCCGCGAGTAACACCGCAGTATTGTCCACAGCGCGCTGCACGTGATCGCTGCGACCCAGTGGATTACTGGCATCCGTAAAGCCTTGCTGGAAATCGACCATAACAAGCGCTGGCCGCTCACCAAATCCAATATCGCGCTGGCCGTAGCCAGCTTCTGCAAATTTATCCATGGGTCATGGGATCCCGTTGTCTTGGTCACGTCGGTCACGCAATATGACTTAGAATGTACGGATGTTTCAAGGACGGCGATCCCGCTATGAGCCAGCCCAGCTTCATCGACAACTTCAGTCAGCAGTTTTCTCTAGAACCCAGTCGCACAGCCCTGCTGGTCATTGACATGCAGAACGCTACCGGCAATCGCAACATGGGGCTCGGCAAACTGCTGGCGGAACAAGGCCAAAGCGAGTCCGCTCAATATCGCTTTGATCGCATCGACAACCTGCTGATCCCCAATATCCAAAGACTCATTGCGGGGTTCCGCGACGCCGGCGCACACGTAATCTGGATCACCTACGGCGCTAATGCAGCTGATGCCAGCGATGCGCCTCACCACATCGCCCCCATCATTAAAGCCACCAACAATATAGCGGGTCAGCCCGAGCATGAGGTGGTCGATGCGCTGAAGCCCGGGCCCGGCGATCTGGTGTTGAACAAGACGACTCAGGGTGCGTTTCGTTCTACCGCGCTGGACAGCTCGTTGCGCGCGCTGGGTGTCGATACTGTGGTCTCTACCGGGGTCTCCACCAATAACTGTGTCGCCATGACCTCGATGGAGGCCTGCGATCTGCAATATCGTGTGGTGGTGACCAGTGACGCCACCGGCACCGATAGCGAAGAGATGCAGGAAGCGACGCTGACCATGCTGAAAAGACTGTGGTCCCGCGTCCTCACGACCGACGAAGTCCTCAGCGAACTCACCGCTGGAGGAAGCCCCACCTGACCCGCCTCCAGAACCCCCGTCTCATCGGCGGGCTGCTGGTAGCCATCGGGGCCGTCTTACTGGCCGCCAAGGGGCTGTTCGCCAAAGCCCTTTATGGCATGGGCCTCAGCTTTCACGACGTAGCAGCCATTCGCTCGGTGCTGGCAGTGCCGGGCTTCGCACTGCTGGCGTGGCTGTATCGCAGCAAACTTAAAATAGAGCAGGACGCCACCTCCCGACGCAACGACCTACTCCTCGCCCTCTTCGCCGGATTCCTCTGCTACTACTTGGGTGCGCTGGCGAATTTTTATGCCCTGACCATCATCGACGCCAGCGTTGAGCGGCCATTGCTGTTTGCCTACCCCATCTTCGTGGTCATCATTACCACAGTGATCACGCGGCAACCGCCTTCGGCGAGGGTGCTGCTCGCGTTGCTGTTGACCACGCTGGGGGTCGTGCTGGTGACCGGCGCTCTAAACGCCCGCCTCTCGGCCAGCCAATGGTCTGGTATGGCGTGGATCCTGTTCTGCTCACTGAGTATTGCCATTTACACCCTCATCAGCGGTGAGCTGACCCAGCGGCTGGGCAGCGGCCTATTTACCCTCACTGCGATGACGGCGGCCGCGGCCGGCATGGCGGTCCATTATCAAATTTTCGCAGGCTGGGAGAATGTCGATCTATCCGTTCCCGCGTGGTGGACGCTAGTAGCGCTCGTGGTCTTCTCTACCGTTTTGCCGTTATTCCTGATGGCTGAAGGCGTGCGTCGCATCGGCGCTTCTCAGGCCTCTTTGATCAGCACACTGGGGCCGCCCGCCACCGCTATCATGGCGCAGGAGCTGACAGGCGAGATCCTCTCTCCAGCCCAGTGGCTCGGCATTGCATTGGTGCTCATTGGCGTCATGGCGCTCGAAGTGAGGCGAAACCGACGCTCCTGAAGTCCGCACTTGCTTGCTGTGAGTTGGTATTTTTGACAAATGTCCGTACAATTAGGTGCTATCGGTTTTGAGGATTTGCTTATGTACGGCACACGCTCACTGGGCGCCAGCTTCGGCGCGGAAGTGTTGGATTTCCAGCTCTCCGGGACACCCTCGGAGGCAGACATTGCGGCGATCCGAGAGCTGTGGGCGGAGCACAAACTGTTGCTGTTCCGGAATCAGTCCTTCGACGAGGCGGCGCTCGTGGGCTTTAGTCGTCAGTTTGGTGATCTGGAGATTCATGTCAGGGAGGAGTATCTCTCCCGTGAGCACCCCGAAATACTCTACGTGTCCAATATCGAACGAGACGGGCGACGCATCGGCATTCTGTCTGATAGCGAGGTCGGCTGGCACTATGATCAGATATACCTGCCCAAGCCCGCAGTGGGCTCCCTACTGATGGCCGATACGCTCCCCCCGGAGGGCGGCAATACAGAATTTGCGGACATGTGTGCTGCCTGGGAAGCGCTCCCGGAGGCAACGCGCGAGAAGCTGGATGGCTGTCTGGCCAATCAGTCCTACGAGGCCTTCAATCAAGCTTACAGCGTGCCCACCAATAACAAACAAAAAGCGCGATCACCGGATATCCACCATCCGATTGTGCGCACGCACCCAGTCACCCAAAGAAAAGCGCTGTACCTGTGCCCGGGCATGACCACCGAGATCGTGGGCTGGGTTCGCGAGGAGAGCGCCGAGATGCTAGCGTTTCTCTTTGACTGGACCACCAAGCCAGAGTTTGTGTACTCGCACGCTTGGCAACCAGGCGATGCAGTCATGTGGGACAACGCCTGCACGATGCATCGCAGAGATCCTTTTGACCCCGCGCATGCCCGTTTGATGAAGCGCACCACTATCCTGCCGCCCGCAGAGCTGGCGGTGCCGTTCTAACCTGGAGGTTCCTATGCCGCCCGCGGGGCGGCGATAGATTCAGTCTTCAGCGCCACCCTCTGGCGGAGCCGGAGGCTGGCAGCCGGTTGCACAGCATTGCCCTGGCTGTTTCTGGCGGTTTGGTGCGCCAGAAGAGCCGGTCTCCGCAACGCCGCGATCCAAAAGCCGCTCCACCAATGAACGCCGCTCCTCAATGGGATAACGCCGGTAGATCTCGCGCTTCATCGCCTGAGGCGATCCGCCCCCGTGCAAACTGATGACGGAGTACCAGCCGCCGGTTGATGAGGCGGTAATGTCCTCCATGAAACGGGCCACCTGCATACGTTGGTCGTACGGGATGTCCGGACGCCCTGCCAGCACTGAAGCGAGGTCCCCGGAGGTTGCAGGGTTATGATCTTCATCCGGCCCGGGCAAGGCCACGATCAACCCGCCAGACACCTCGTGCGCAATGCGATGCATGTCGTAGATCTGCGTGGCCAGCAGCAACTTGCCGACGTTGGAGAAGACAGGTTCCGGCATCCACGACCCGCAGGGATCCTCAACGCCATAGACCGACGCCGCCACGCCGCAAGCAAAGAAGCCTTCTACCAGCTTGATCAGCTCGGCCATGCTGTCTCGCAAATGGGGGACGGTATCCATATCGAGACCGTTGGCCTCGGTCATGAGAGAACCGGCACCGATCAGCAGATCTCCGAAACCGGCGCGCGCGCCGATGCAGCTGTGTCGGTGGTGGTTGGCGTAGGACGTCACCAAATGCTCGGTGTAGTCATGCTCGCCCGCAAAGAACACCTGATCCCACGGCACCAGTACCTGATCAAAATGACACACGGCAGTGCTTTGGCCATATTTGGCGCTGAAATGCGCTGCCGCCTCACCGGGCCGGCCCGCCGGCCGCGAAATAATCGTCAGCCCCTTGGCATCGATGGGTACCGCACAGCAGACCGCAAAGTCGGCATCCTCCTTGCGCATGGTTCGGCATGGCATTACCAGCAACTCGTGCATGTAGGGGCCACCCGTCACAATGGCTTTCACGCCTGAAATCACGATGCCATCCGCACGCCGCTCAACAATGTGCACGTAGCTATCAGCAACCTCTTGATCCCCGGGCCGCTTGCTCCGATCACCCTTACCGTCCGTCATGGCGACACCGAGGGTCAGATCTTCATCCTGAACGCGGTGTAGGTAGGACAGGAAGCGTTCATGCTGCTCTCCCCCGGTGTCCTCGGTCATCTGCCAAGTGGCCTGATAGATGGCATTGAGCGCATCGTGGGTCAGGTAGCGCTGTGCGCAACCACTCTCACGGCAGACCAGTCGCACCGCCTCCAACTTAGAGAGCAGGTCCTCGCTATGCCGATTGATATGTAGCATGCGGTTCACGGTCTTACCCGAGGTCGCCTGCTCGGCCAACATCAAGCCGCCGTACTCAGGTTTCTGGGCAAACTCATAGGTCACCCCGACCGCTCGCACTCCCGGCTGCAGCCGCGGGTCATCCGCGACCGACTCGACACGGTCCCCATCGACATACACCGTGGGGCTGTACTCGCGCAAACTTTCTTCGTAATCGGCCGCGCTCATGATGCGACCACCAGCTTTCATTAACATGCTTCGCTCCCGGAGGGCTGTTGCGCCGCCCTGTTGGATTCAGTGCGCAACAGCGCCGTCAACTCTGCTACGTCATTCATTTCATCAAGGTTCAACATTACGTTCCACAACTGCTCGGCCCTGTCAGCTGGAATGGTCAGCGCACAGTTATCGAGGAATTTGGCCTTCACCTGCTCGGCGGGGAGTAACTGTCCCTCCGCGCCCCGATTCACGGCCTCAAAATGCTCAAGCTCAGTGCCGTCTGTCAGAGTAATTTTAACGCCACCCGAAAAAGTGTCGGGGTAGCGAGATCGCGCGTCATGCGCGCAGACAACGCGCTGCGCCAACGACAGGACCTCAGGGTCCATCCGCGCGGCGTCCTCAAGGTCAGCCAAACTGAAGCTGCCTTTGCACAGCGCGGTGGCCACCGCATAGGGCGCACTAAATTTGGCGTCATATTCGCTTTGGGGCGCTCGCTTTGCCTCAATAGGACTCGCCACAACACCAAACTGCCGGTCGTCGAGCAATATGGTGACTGACTTGATTACGTCGGGCGCGATTGCATGCTCCGATCGTAAGGCCAGCGCGGCATCAACGGGCGCATGATTAAAGTGGCAGATGGGATAGGGTTTGATGGCCACGGTACGCAACGCCCAATCGCGGAACAGTTGCGATGACACCGCCTCTGTCTCCACCGAGGTGCCCGGCGCGTAGAGCGCATAAAAACCGAAGCGCCCTCCGTAGGCCTCGCCCGGTCCCTGAAACCCAGATACACCGAGCGCCGCCGCCTGCAAGGCTGCGGAGGCTGCCCAACCAGGGTGTAGTCGCTTGGTCCAACTGCCATCGTCCAAAAACGCCATGCTGCCGCTACTCAGGCTGAGCGCCACGCCCTGTGCACGCACCAAGGCCTCGCTGTCTGCTCCCATCATGCGTGCCGCGGCGACCGTGGCGCCAAATACCCCCACGACACCCGTGGGATGGAAACCTACCTGCTGGAATACGCCACCCGCCTGCGTGCCCAGCATCGCGTCGACTTCGATCGCCATCAAGGTGGCAAGAAGTAACTCTGCACCGCTTAGACCACGCTGCTCAGCAAGCGCCAGCGCAGCAGGGAAGGCACTGGCGGAACAATGGACGACCGACGCCAGGTGGGTGTCGTCGTAGTCCAATCCATGTATCAACAGCCCGTTCATCAAGGCTGCATCACGCAGTGAGACGGTTGCGGACTGGCCAATAATGGTCGAGATGCCCTCGCTGCCCAGCAGATTCAGCGAATCTAGCGATTTATGAGCAAAATCGTAGGCGCGCGAGGCGAAGGCAATACCCACGGCGTCTGCAAGACACAGCTTGAGGTAGTCCCATACATCCTGCGGCACCTGATCCCGCTCCAGGGCGATGACCCTGTCAGCGATCGCGCGACTTAGCGGTGCGGTTTGGTGGGTAAGCGGTGATACCTGCATCAGCGGCTCCGGAAATGTCCGGACATGATACACCAACCGCTTTCAGATGCCGACTGATCAGCCGGCTATCAAACTCTTAACTCAGCAAGCTGTCGGCCAGCGCCAGAATACGCTGACTCTTATAGACAATGGGGTAATCAATGAAGTAACCGTCCAGCTGAATGGAGGCCGAGCCCTCCGCCTCTGCGGCTTCGAACGCTGCCACGACTGCCCGGGCATGGGCAATCTCCTCGTCGGAAGGTGTGAATACCTGATGAGTTAAGGGAATCTGGGCAGGGTGGATACAGAGTTTGCCGCCAAAGCCGAACTGTTTGCCGTGGCGTGCGGACTGCAAAAACCGCTCATCATCTTTGATCTGCAACACGACTGTGTCGATCGGCGGCTCTAGATTGCCCAGACGCGCGGCATGAGACAGCTTTGCTCGCGCATAGGCCAACACCGACTCATCAGCGTTCCATTCGTAATTCAGATCCAGCGTGTAGTCCCCGCCGCCAAACGCCATGCGCTTGATGCGGCTGTCGGCAGTGGCAATCTTCCTCGCTCGCTCTACTCCTGCTGCCGTTTCAATGATCGGCATCAGGTCCAAGCTGCCCACAGCCATGCCCTGCGCCGTCTCGGCAGCGGCGAGCACGTTTTCCAGCTCGTCGAGACACGCCCGCGACTCCACCTTCGGCAACACCACACCATCGAGCCATGGCCCGACGGTGGCTTTGATGTCCTCGGCGCAATAAGGCGTATCGATGCTGTTGACGCGAACGTAGTGTCGGGTACCACTGTTGGGACGGGCGGTGAAAGCATCCACCACGCATTGCCGCGCAGCGGGTTTTTCACTGATTGCCACGGCATCTTCCAAATCCAGGATGACGGCATCGGCGCCCACCTCAAAAACCTTTTCCACGCGCCGAGGATGATTCGCGGGGGTGAACAGGAAACTCCGAATGGGCGTGAAATCTTCAGGTGTCATTTCAGTTGTTCCAGGACCAGTGATCGGCGGTCTGCCAACCGCGGGTGAATTCGAAGGTATAGCTAAAGTTGCTGGCCGGGTGCTCAGAGATCGACACCTCGAAAATGCGCCCGCCTCTGCCCTCATAAAATCGACTGACGCTCAGCGAGGGCGAGCCTGGCTCGACGCCGAGGACCGTGGCTTTCCGGTCAGACAGCACCCCAGCAGTCAGGCGAATCGTGATGTTCTCGATCGATTCCTTGAATGTCTCGGCGATCATCTCGTAAACAGGGCGTGAGCTAGCACCGAGACGCTGAGCTATAGAGCCGTACTCCGGAATCACATAAACGTCGGCCAAGCAGATCGGCATGCCCTCTTCTCCCAACGTTCTCAATCCTGAAATCTGAACCCACTCGTCTCCCACCTGACAGCCCAACTCCCTCGCCAATGGCTTGTCCGCCTTAATGCGATCGTCGGACAGCAGTCGAAAAATACTGCTGTCGGGATAACTGAAGAGCTCTGAAGGCGAGCGCACCATTTGCACGAAGGCGGGAGACGCCTCGGTAGACAGCACCAGCGTACCTCGCCCTCGCTGTCGCTTCACGAGCCCCATATCCTCCAGCACACGCAACGCCTCGCGGATTGTATGCCGACTGGCGTCGAAGCGATCGATCAGCTCTAGCTCACCGGGTAAAAAGCTTCCGACGGGAAACTTCCCCTCCCGAATACCGACCAGCAGGTTGTCCGAAATCTGTCGGTACAGCGGCACTCGGGACGAGCCCTGAGGTTCGTCATTGGCCCGCTTTTTCACTTGCTCAACTTGCATGACAGGTCTGAACCCCCCAGACTTCACTTGTCCAGACATTTTAGATAGTTATCGGGTGACCACAACCCGTTCTATCGCTCTCACAAGGTATTTGATCATGTCTAAAACCTCTGCAAAGTCGCGCTACGCTCACCAAAGCGGCCGTCACTTTGAGGACTTCACGGTGGGGGACATTTATCACCACCTGCCTGGAAGAACGATCTCACAACACGACAACGCCTGGTTCACCCTGCTCACCATGAATACCCACCCACTCCATTTCGATGAGGAGTACGCCGCGGAGACCGAATTCGGTCGTCCGCTGGTCGCGAGCCCACTGACGGTGGCTGTCATCGTGGGCATGAGCGTATCGGACGTGAGTGAGGCAGCCATCGCCAATTTGGGCTGGAAAGAAATCAAATTGCCCGCCCCGGTATTTCCGGGCGATACCCTTTACGCGAACACGGAAGTGCTGGATAAACGTGAGTCACGCTCCCGACCCAACGCGGGCATCGTCAGCGTGCTCACCCGCGGCATCAACCAGGACGACATCGAAGTCTGCGTCTTTGAGCGGCAGATCCTCATTCCCAAGCGCAACCCCGCTTAAGCCCGTTTTTCAGGAGATACAGCATGAGCCACGACGCGTCGGTCGAACAACAGATGTTGGCCACCATCGACAAATGGGTCGAACAGGAGCTGCGCCCTATCGCGCGCGAGTTCGATCAGGCGGACGAGTACCCGGCTGACCTGGTCGAACAAATGAAAGAGTTGGGACTTTTTGGCGCCACGATCTCTGAGGAGTATGGCGGCCTGGGTCTGAGCGCCTCCACCTACGCACGGATTGTCTCGCGGATATGTGAGGTCTGGATGGCGCCCTCGGGCATCTTCAACTCTCACCTGATCATGGCAAGCTGTGTCGAACGCGCCGGTACGCAGGCCCAGAAGGAGCACTTTCTGCCCAAGTTCGCCACCGGAGAACTGCGTGGCGGTATTGGCCTGACCGAGCCCGACGCCGGGTCAGACCTGCAAGGTATTCGTCTGGTCGCCAAGAAAGATGGTGATCACTACATTTTGAACGGCACCAAGACCTGGATCTCCAACGGGATTAAGGGCAACTGTCTCGCCGTACTCACCAAGACCGATCCCAGCGCCTCGCCGCCGCACCGTGGCATGAGCCTCTTTATCTGCGAGAAGGGCGAGGGCTTTAGTGTCGGCAAAAAGCTCAAGAAACTGGGTTACCGGTCGATTGACAGTGCCGAGCTGATCTTTGAGGACTTCCGGGTCTCTGCGGACAATTTGGTGGGCGGGGAAGAAGGCAAGGGCTTCCAGCAGGTTGCCGGTGGCCTTGAGCTGGGGCGCATTAATATTGCTGCGCGTGGCGCGGGGATGGCAAAGGGTGCGACCAATATGGCCCTCCATTACGCAATGGATCGAAAAACCTTTGGCAAGGCCATTGCCGAACATCAGGCCATCCAACTGAAACTGGCCGAAATGTCGACCCGCGCGGCTGCGGCTGAATTATTGGTGCATCAAGCCGCCGACAAATTTGATCGCCACGAGCGCTGCGATCTGGAGGCAGGACAAGCTAAATTCTTCGCCTCGGAAGCGGCGGTGCAAAACAGTCTCGATGCGATGCGGGTCTTTGGTGGTTACAGCTACTCCCCCGAGTATGAGATCGAGCGCTTCTACCGAGACGCGCCGCTGCTGTGCATTGGTGAGGGCACCAACGAGATCCAGCGCATGATCATCGCCAAACAGATGGTGGCGCGGGCCAGCTGATCAATCCAGTACCGTCATGAACTCCGCGGCATCCAGCCGTTCTGTACGGTAGGTATTGATTAGCGCTTCCGGGTCGGCGTATCCAAGAGACATGCCGCATACAAGCATCTGCTCGGCAGGTGCTTCCAGAATAGACATCACCGTATCATGGTAAGGGCAGAACGCCGCTTGAGCACAGGTCTCCAACCCCATTTCCCGGGCGGCCAACATGAAGGATTGTAAGAACATCCCGTAGTCGACCCAGCTGCCCTGCTCCATATCCCGGTCGATGGTAAAGAAAAGGCCTACTGGCGCGCCAAAAAACTGATAGTTCTGCACTCGGTAGCTTTTGACTGCCTCGGCGTCCTGCCGCTCTATTCCTAGCAGCCCGTATAACCCAAAGCCTGTTTGTCGGCGTCGACCGATATAAGGCTGTCGCCACTGGCGAGGATAGTAGTGATATTCGTATTCACCCTCATCACCATCTAGATAACGCGCCGAACAGGCGTCTGTAATGCGCTTTTTGCGATCAGAACGCACGATATAAGCGTGCCAGGGCTGAATATTGGACCCGGACGGTGCCCGCCCAGCAACATTCAAAAGTGCTTTTATCTGATCGTCAGTGACGGGTCTATCGCTCAGAAAAGCACGAATACTCTGCCGACCGACGATGGCCTCACTGACGCGCACGATTTAACTCAAGCGCACTGCTTGGACAGCCAAGTATGGGCTCTTCCGCCCTGCGGGGCGCCGATCATTTCGCTCAAGAGCGCAACCGCCTCCAGAAGCTTGGGCATATCGAGCCCGGTTTCATAACCAATTGACTCGCATAGCATCACCACGTCTTCAGTGGCCACATTCCCTTTGGCGCCGGGCGCAAAGGGACAGCCTCCCAGCCCCCCTGCCGAGGCGTCGAACTGACGGACACCCGCTTGCAACGCGGCGTAAACGTTAGCCAGACCCATGGCACGGGTATCGTGAAAGTGACACCCCAGCCGCTCGGCTCCATATCGATCAACCAGTTTGTGCATCATAGAGTGCACGGCGGCAGGATTGGCGGCACCAATGGTATCGGCAATCATCAAACGCGCTGGCTGGTGTTGCATCAAGCGGTCCACCTGCTCCAGCACCAGCGATTCCTCAACGGCTCCCTCATAGGGGCACTCAAACGCCACAGCGAGATAGGCGTGGATATCGACGCCCTCCACTGCTGCACGATCCAGAATCTCCTCCCCCATGACAAACGTGTCTTCGAGGCTCTTGCGGATATTGTTCTGGTTCATCTCTTCAGTGGCAGCGAGCGCGATGGCGTGACTGCGAATACCCGCCATGACGGCCAGTTCGTATCCCTTCATGTTGGGTACCAGCGCGCTGTAGGCAAGCTGTGCCGGCGGAAGATTCGCGGCTATTTCGTCCGTCCCTGCCATCTGGGGGACGGCTTTAGGCGACACAAACGACCCGATCTCAAGCTCGGGCACGCCGGTCTGGGCGAGAGCACCCAATAGCGCGATCCGCTGCTCTACACTAAGGTGCTTGGGCTGCGCCTGAAGCCCGTCGCGGGCTGCAACCTCTTTGATAATCACCTTCTCGGCCATGGTTATCTCCTTTTAAGGGGGCTCTGGAAGCTCCGCCACCAGAACCTGGCGGCGCCAAGTGTAGCGCCACTGGATCAGCGTCACCACTCAGGGCTCGAGCCCGCTCAGCTTACCGTCAACTTTCGGGCGGCGTCGGCAATAGAAGCGGCGTCGACCTTAAAGTGGGCGCGCAAGTCTGAACGCCGCTCACTCATCCCGAAACCATCGGTGCCCAGAGCCGTAAACGGCCCGGTTGTCCAGCTAGCAATCATACGAGGCAAGGCGCGCACATAATCCGTCGCGGCGACAGTGGGCACATCGGTCTCAGGAAAAATCGTGTCCAACCAGGCTGGCTCAGCATCGGCAGTGCCCGCCTGCTCCGCTCGCTCTGCATCGCGCGCCAACTCAACATAACTGGTGATGCTATACACCGCCACCGAGTAGCCCTCTTCCCTAAGCGTCGCGGCCGCCTGCAGCACTTCGAACAGAATCGTGCCGGATCCCAGTAGATTGACGCGTGGCCCGTCGCCCGTGGCGGGCTCCAGCAGATAACCACCCCGCACCACGCCCTCGTCGAGATCTTCATGTGCGGGTCGAGCCGGCATGGGCAGCGCTTCGTTGTACATCATCAGATAAAACAGCTCATCGTGATCCTCCACGAACATCCGCTGTATGCCGAATCGGACGAGAACCGCCAATTCCCAAGCGAAGGCACAATCATAGGTGCGCACCGACGGCACGGTGCTCGCGAGAATCGGAGAGTGCCCGTCCTGATGCTGGAGGCCCTCGCCGTTCAAGGTGGTACGGCCCGCCGTACCACCCAACAGAAAGCCCCGGGCCATCATGTCGGCAGACGCCCAGATCATGTCGCCCACGCGCTGGAAGCCAAACATCGAGTAGAAGATGTAAAACGGGATGGTGGGCACCGCAAAGGTGGCATAGGCAGTGCCCGCTGCAATGAACGAGGCAATCGCCCCCGCCTCGCAAATACCCTCCTGCAAAATCTGCCCGTCAATGGCTTCCCGATAAGTATTTAATGCCTCAGCGTCGACGGGGGTATACCGTTGACCGTCGGGCGAGTAGATGCCCGCCACCTTGAACAATGCGTCCATGCCAAAAGTGCGCGCCTCATCCGGCACGATGGGCACAATAAACTCGCCTACCTCAGGGTCTTTCAGAAGCTTGGTCAACAGGCGCACCATGGCAGTGGTCGTAGACAAGCTCCGTGACTCGCTGCCTCCGTCGAAGGTCGTGAAGATCGCCGCATCCGGCGCCTTCAGACTGGCAGCAGGTACCTCGCGTCGGGGTAGATAGCCGCCCAGTGCTTCCCTGCGCGCCCGCAAGTATCTGAGCTCGTCGCTGTCCTCCTCCGGACAATAAAAATCGGCCCGGGCAATCGCCTCATCGTCAAGCGGTATCCCCCAGCTGCGCGCGCAGGCGATCCGCTCCTCGCGGCTCAAATCTTTCTTTTGATGCGCGGTATTGCGCCCCTGCAAGGCAGAGCCCATGCCATCACCCTTGACGGTCTTCACAAGAATGACTGTCGGGCGATCCTCGCTCTCACAGGCCCGGCGGTACGCGGCGTAGAGCTTTTTCGGGTCCTGCCCACCGCGCTTGATCTGCGCCACCTCAACATCGGTGAGCGTATTCATAAGCTGCTCCAGGCGGGGGTCGCCGTGCACCCAATGCTCGCGCTGCTCGTCTCCAGGGAGGATGGAGTAGCGCTGATAATCGCCGTCAAGGCACTCCTCCATGCGGTGGCGCAAAACACCCTCGTGATCCGAGGCGAGTAGCGCATCCCAGCCACTGCCCCAAATCACCTTCAGGACCTGCCAGTCGGCACCACGAAACGCCCGCTCCAGCTCTTGAATGATCTTGCCGTTACCGCGAACCGGTCCATCGAGGCGCTGCAGATTACAGTTGACCACTATCACCAAGTTGTCGAGTCGCTCTCGAGCGGCGATATTGATGGTGCCCAGCACCTCGGGCTCGTCTGCCTCACCGTCGCCGATAAAGCACCAGATCCGCGCGTCATCGGACGCCAGCAGTCCGCGATGCTGAAGATACTTGGCGAACCGCGCGATATAGATAGACATGGGCACGGACAGGCCCATGGACGCGTTGGGCACCTGCCAGAACTCGGGCATGGATCGAGGGTGCGGGTAGGAAGGCAAACCCCCGCCCTCTCCCAACTCACGTCGGAAATTACGCAGCTGCTGCTCGGTCAGTCGTCCTTCCAGATAGGCTCTGGCGTAGATACCCGGCGCGGCGTGCGGCTGGGGGAGGACGAGGTCT
>Ga0255767_1002156_pt1 | contig 17190 bp, 14 predicted proteins | sample 071ome_24_FD_179967 | JGI IMG/M metagenome (GOLD analysis project Ga0255767, IMG submission 179967) | Coastal salt marsh microbial communities from the Groves Creek Marsh, Skidaway Island, Georgia - 071402CT metaG (version 2) | ecosystem: Environmental > Aquatic > Marine > Intertidal zone > Salt...
CGTCAGGTCGAAAGTGAACTTGAAGCCTTCCGAGCTGTAGGCCTTTTTTTGCGTTCTCGAAACTGTCGCCATGAACCGCGATGCCGCCACCCTGCCAGCCGCACTGGTGCTCGTTCATCTGCACCCTGGCCTTCTCCGAGGCAGGCATGCCGTGGAATTTCTTCGACGCGTCCATCGCGCCGTCCACGATGTCCTGGGACATGCCGTGGTTCACAACGAAGTAAAAACCGATCTCCGTGCTGGCCCGGTGAATCTGGGCCGCGACGTTCTCCAGCGCGCCCGGCGTGCCCGCCAGGAACGGCCCCACATCGATGATCGGGATTTCCTCAAACTCCGCATGGGACACGAGACCGGCGATGCTTTCCGCCGAAGCCTGGGTAGATGTGAGCTTGGTCATGGGTTTCCTCCGGGCGCGTTTGTCTGTTACACCTACTATTACCAAAAACTGGACGTACGTACAGTCAGTTTTTCTGGCCGTGACTCCCCTGACCGTGTCATAGTGGCAGTGTTTCTGGTGAGGTTTTCCAAATGGCTCAGGCCGCCGTCCGAAAAGAAAGACGCACCGCATCCGACAAGCGCATCCGCATACTCGACGGGGCCGAGGAGCTCTTCTCCGAGAAGGATTTCGACGGAACCAATGTCCGCGAGATCGCGGCGATGGCCGACGTGCCGCTCAGCCTCGTCAGCTACCACTTCCCAACGAAGATGGAGCTGTTCGATGCGGTAATTGAAAGGCGGGCCGACGAAATTTCCGGCGACCGCCTGGCCGCGCTGAAGGATGCAAAATCGCGCAAGGGTTCGGATCTGGATATCCGCGATATCCTGGATGCCTATGCGGCGCCCTTCTTCCGGCGAAGTGCGCACCGAAACCCCGGCTGGCGGAACTATTGCCAGCTCATCGCGCGGGTCGGCACGTCGCGGCGGTGGCAGCCCGTCGTCGGCAAGTACTATGACGCCACCAGCGAAGTTTTCACGTACGAGATCGAGCGCCTTTACCCGGATACGGCGCCGGACGTGCTGCACCGGGGGTTTTATCTGGTGATCGGCGCCATGCTGCTGATGTGCGCCGATACCGGCCGCCTTGCCGTCATGTCGGGCGACCGGTACCGCGAAATTCGCGCCGAGCAGCTCATCGCCGAGTTCGACACCTTCGTGGCCAGTGGTTTCCACACACTGGCCACGCCGGGCTGATTTTTCCGGCTAGCTGGCGACGAACAGTCCCGCCGCGAAGCCTTCATCGACAACGAAATTCGCGCCGTAGATTGCCTTGCCGGTCTTCGGCGAGGCCAGGAACAGCGCCGTGTTGGCAATGTCGGTGGCTTCCGAATAGGTGCGGCCCGACGGGGTGAGCATTTCCATGAAATCCAGCACCGGTTTCAGTTCCGGATCGGTGCGGATGTCCTCGTTCATCGGTGTGGCTGTGTTGCCCGGCGATATCGAGTTTACATGGATGCCGCTGCGCGACAATTCGACGGCCAGTGCCCGGGTCATCATGATGATCCCCGCCTTGGTCGCGCAGTAGATCGGATAGGCCGGAATGGCGGTCACGCCCGCCACCGACGCAAGATTGATGATGTTGCCTTGCTTGCGCGCCTTCATGTGCGGCACCACAGCGTTGGTGACGTTCCAGTTGCCCTTCAGGTTGATATCGACCATGCGGTTCATGTCCGCGGTCTTCGTCTCGCCCGCCGGGGTCGGGTAGAACACGCCCGCCGCGTTCACCAGGATGTCGATCTTCTTGAAGTCCTTCACCACCTTCTCGACGAGCTTGTTCACCTCGGCGGGCTTGGTGACGTCGGCAGCGTAGCCCTTCGACTTGCGCTTGATCTCCTTGGCGACCTTGTTGGCCTTACGGACGTTCGAGCTCGCCACGACGGCACAGGTCGCGCCCTCGGATGCAAACAGCCGGGCGATTTCCTCGCCGATGCCCTGCGAGCCGCCGGTGATCAGCGCCACCTTGTTCCTGAGTTGCATGGTGTCTCTCCGTGATATGCCGTTTGGGTGTTGGGTTAGTATCCGGCCGACAGGCCTTCATCCATGAGCAGCAGCGCGCCGTGGGCGGCGCTGGCGTCCTGCGAACACAGGAACAGCACCCCACCCGCCATCTCGTAGGCGTCGGCGAACGGCCGGGGGCTGAGGGTCTTCTGCTTGATGGTATCGTAGATCTCCGCGTATTCGGGCTCCGTGCGAACATTCTCGTTCATGGGCGTCGCCGTGTTTCCGGGCGCCAGGCAGTTCACATTGATGTTGTGGGGCGCCAGCGCCGCCGCAAACGAGCGGGTCATGTTGATGACGCCCGCCTTAACCGCCGAATAGACGATGTAGTTGCTGCGTCCGGCGACGCCTGCGCCCGAGCCCAGATTCACGATCTTGCCGCTGCCCGCCGCGATCATGTGCGGCGCGACGGCGTTGCACATGAAGAAGCAACCCTTGAGGTTGATGTCGGCCATGCGGTCGTACATTTCCTCGTCCGTCTCACCGATGCGTGTCGGGTAGAACACCCCCGCTCCGTTCACCAGGACGTCGATCCGCCCGAACGCGTCCATTACGTCGGCGACCAGTGTGTCGATCTGGGCAACATCGCTCACGTCACATGCGAAACCGCGCGCGCCGTTGCCGCAGCGTTCCACGACAGCCGCCGCGCGCTCCACCGACGAGCCGGAGACCACGGCAACCTGCGCGCCTTCTTCCGCGAAGCGCGCGCAGACTTCCGCACCGATCCCCGATGAGCCTCCGGTGACCAGCGCCACCTTGTCCTTGAACCGCATATCTTTCCCCTAGACTGATGCGTACATGGCTTCGATCAGCGGCCCGGCGAACGGGCCGGTATCCGCGATCGGGGCCATCCGGTTGCCGCAATAGCTGAAGCCGATCCGGCGCTCCGGGTCGCCGAACCCGATGGCCCCGCCGATGCCCGTATGGCCGAAATTGTCCCGGTATCCGCCGAACGGGAACGGCGGGCAGGACAGCATGAACCCGCAGCCGAACCGGAACGGCCGGTTGGTCATACGGTCCAGATCGTCCCAGTGTTCGCTGGTCGCATCCGCGATCAGGCCTTCCGACAGGAGCCGCCAGCCGTCGATGAGCCCATCATTTGCCATGCCGCCATACAGCCGCGCGATGGCCCGCGCGTTGCCATGTCCGTTGGCGGAGGCGAACAGACCGCGGACCCAGTTGTCCGAGTTGAAGTCTTCGCTTCTGGGCAGCGGGTTCCAGGCGCGGGTGAGCGGTGACTCCGCTTCCCCCTTGATTCCATCGCGCGACGGCGTGCCCGGTGTCTCGACGAACTCGGCGCGCCGCGCAGCCTCCTCATTGTTGAGGCCAATATGAAAATCGATGCCGAACGGGTCGGCCACGTCCTCCCGCCAGACCCGGCCCACATCGCGCCCATCGGCATGACGGACGAGCGCGTTGATCAGCGGACCATAGGTGAAGGAATGATATGCGCCGCCGGTGCCCGGTACCCATTCGGGCGTGGCGGCCTCAAGCGCCTGCTCGACCGCCAGCCCGTCCCACAGGGATGCAGCCGGCGCAGCATCTGCATAGATCACACCCGATTGATGCGAGATCAGCGTGCGCACGTTCATGTCTTCCTTGCCGCCGCCCGTGAAACCAGGCCAGTAGCGCGAGACCTTGGCTTCCAGGCTCACGATGCCCCGGTCGATCAGGGTGAGCAGCGCGATCGCCGCGCAGGACTTGGAGACCGACATCATGCAGGTGATCGTGTCGCGCTCCCATGGCTGCGTCCGCGCCGCGTCCCGGTAGCCACCCCACAAATCCACGACGGTCTCGCCATCGATCACGACCGACACGCAGGCGCCTACTTCGTCTCCGCAGACCGGGTCACCCTCATTCATATTGCGACGGAAGGCATCTTCCACCGCCGAGAACTTCGGATCGCACGTGCCGCTGACCGGAATCTCCGCCATCGTCCTACCCCGCTTCTTGCCTGAGCCGGGCGGTCTCATCCGCAAGCACATGACCGTCGGGATCGACCGCGACCGCATACACCTTGCGCGCACGATCAACGGACAGGAACCCCTCGGCCACCTGCCGGGCCACACGCGTGGGGTCGCGCTCTTCAGGTGGCCCGAACCCGCCGCCCCCGCAGGAGCGCGAGACCATCAGTTCGCCCGGCTCCAGGAAGACCTGGCCGACGCGCGGCACTTCTTCCTGCGTTCCGTTCACTGTAAGTTTGTGCTGACCGGCATTCGCCGCGGCTAAGCCGCCGCGTACGCCCTTCGGGCCATTGATCGAGCCGTCGGAATTATAGATCAGCGACATCGTCCCGGCACGCGGCCCGAACACAGCAAAACCCTGCGGCGCGCCGCAGTTGCGCCCTGCTCCTTCGCTGTCGGGAACGAAGCCACGCGCATGGACGTAGATCGGCAGGCGCAGCTCATCGAGTTCGACGGAATCGAGGAAACACATCCCGGCATTGCCAACATGCCCCACCGTCCACCACGCATCCGTATGCGCACTGGCCGCGCCGTTGGTCCGGCCGAGGAATATCTGGTTCACATAGGGTTTGCCGGTCTCGGGATTGGTGCCGGAGATCACCGCCGCCGCCGGCGGGCTCGACGCCCCGCATTCGGCGAGCCCGACCTGTTCGGAAATCTTCGCCATCGAGGCCTGCACCGAGTTGGACACCCGGTCGGCAACGTTCGTTGTGGCCGCCGAACAACTCGTCGGGTGCTTCGGGATGCCGACGACGCAATTCTCACGCAGTTTCACGTTGATCCGGCGGAACGAGCCCGCGTTCTTCGGCACCGTGTGATCGATGGAATTGAACACGCCCACCATCGCCGCGGTGCGCGAACAGGCCTCCGACAGGTTGAGGCCGCAGGGCAGTGCGTCGGGGTTGTCGCGCAGATCGACCGAGACCCGACCGGCATCGGGATCGACCGTCACGCTGACGTTGATCTTCACACCTTCCTCGGGCGTGCCTGGGATCGGGTCATGGGTGCTGGAATGCCCCGCCGTTCCCGCCGGCAACAACCGGAGCGCCGCTTCCATGCGGGCTTCGGAATAGTCGAAGAAGCGGTCCGCGAAAGCATCCAGCGCATCCCAGCCCACATCCTCGCCCAGTGAGGTCAGCTCACGCTCACCGATGCGCGCCGCACCGACCATGGCCAGGTAGTCGCCCCACCACTGATCCGGCACCCGGATACGCAGACGGCACATCCGCACAATATCCTCGATATTTGCATAGTCGCGCTGCACCCGCACCGCCGGGAAGATCAGCGCACCCTCCTCGTACACGTCGCGCGCGCGGGCGTGATAGGTGGTCGGGATCGAGTTGCCGATATCCGCCTGATGCGCCTTGGCCTCGACCGTGAAGCGATGCCGCCCCTCGCGATCCATCACCGGCACGAGGATCGTGTGATCCGCCGGGTGCGAACAGCCGTGATAGGGCGAATTGTGCAGGAAGGCGTCGCCCCGCTTCAGTTCAGGATGAAACTCCGCCATCGAGCGAGCCATGATATCCGGACCGGAGAGCACATGAATCGGCAGGCTTTCGGTCGCTGTCAGCAGCCGGTGATCGGCAGTGACGATACAGCAGGAAAAATCCCGCGCCGTGTTAAGCACGCCGGAGCGTCCGGTGCGTAGCAGCGTGTTGGCCATCTTGCGGACGATGCCGTCCAGCCGGTTGGCCAACAGGGCAAGCTGGACACCATCGGTGCCCGCATCGCCCGGCGCTGTACCGTCCGCCACCATCAGGCTGTCATGTCCGCCCGCAGCTTGTCGGTCGCGGCCCGGTCGAGCCGCCCCTCGCCATCGACCACCACGCCATAGACGGACGCGGCGCGCGCGGCGCTGACATATTCCTCGCGCACGTCGTGGGCGACCATCTCCGGATCACGATCGAGCGGGCTGCCGTAGCCGCCACCGCCGCAGGATCTGGAGCCGATCCGCTCGCCGGCCACGAGGCTGACCACCGCGCAGTTCGGAAGCCCCTCATGCTCGCCGTTTCGGGTGATCTTGAACTGTCCGGCGTTGGCGCCGCCGAGGCCGCCGCGCACGCCCTTGGGCCCGTTGATGCCGCCGTCGCTGACATAGGCGACATCAAGGTTGCCAACGCGCGGCCCGAACTCCGTATAGGCCGAGCGCGCGCCGCAGAACTTGCCCGCACCCTCGGTGTCCGGCGCGAAGGCACGGGTTTTCACGTAGAGCGGCTGGCGCAGTTCATCGAGCTCGATAGAATCCTGATAGCAGAGCCCGCCATTGCCGACATGGCAGATCGACTGCCAGCAATCCGCATAGGGCGCGCCCGCGCCGCCGGTCAGGCCCAGGAATACCTGGTTCACGAAGGGCTCGCCGCTATCCGGGTTGGTGCCCGAGACCACGCCCACGGCGGGCGGAATGATCGCGCCGCATTCGGCAAGGCCGTAACCGTCGGCGATCTCCGCCATGGCTGCCTGGGTCGGGTTGGACACCCGGTCGGCGATATTGGTCGTCGCCACCGAACAACTCGTCGGATGTTTGGGAATGCCGCAGACCGAGTTCTCGCGCAGCAGCACATCGATGCGGCGGAACGAGCCCGCATTCTTCGGCACCGTGTGGTCGATGGAATTGAACACGCCGACCATCGCCGCCGTGCGCGCGCAGGCCTCCGAAAGGTTCAGGCCGCAGGGCTGCGCATCCATGTTGTCGCGCAGGTCCACCGTCACCTTCGCACCTTCGGGATCAATGGTGACGGAGCTGGTGATGGGGATGCCGTCCTCCGGTGTGCCGGGGATCGCGTCATGGGTCGAGGTGCGCGTCGCCGTCCCGGCTGGGAGCTGCCTGATCGCACCGACCATCCGCTCCTCGGAATAGGCGAACCAGTCCTCGTTGAAGGCTTCCAGCGTGTCCCAGCCGACCTCCTTGCCCAGCGCCAGCAGCTCGCGCTCACCGATCCGCGCCGCACCCATCATGGCCAGAAAATCACCCCACCACTGGTCTGGCACCCGGATACGCAGGCGGCACATCCGCACGATGTCCATGTTGTATTCGTAGTCTTCCTGCACCTTCACGGCCGGGAAGATCAGCGCGCCTTCCTCGTAAACGTCGCGCGCGGTGCCATGATAGGTCGTCGGGATCGAGTTACCGATATCCGCCTGGTGCGCTTTCGCCGCTACGGTGTAGCGGTGGATGCCGTCATCGTCGATGACGGGGACAAGGATCGTGTGGTCCGCCGCGTGGGAACAGCCGTGATAGGGCGAGTTGTGCAGGAACGCGTCGCCGCGTTTGAGCTCCGGGTGATATTCCTTCATGGTCGCGGCCATGATGTCCGGACCGGACAGCACATGGATCGGCAGGCTTTCGGCCACCGCCGCGAGCTGGTTGTCCGCCGTCAGGATGCAGCAGGAGAAGTCCCGCGCGATGTTGAGCACACCCGAGCGCCCCGTGCGCATCAGGGTGTTGCCCATCTTGGACGAGATCCCCTCCAGCCGGTTGGACAAGAGGGCAAGCTGCACGCCGTCGATGTTCTGCCTGGCCATCTTCGCTCTCCCTGCCGCTATGCCTTCGCCGTACCCGGCACAATGGACACGCTGCCCGACGGGCGCCGTTCCGCCGTCGCGCCCGGGTCCACCACCACAGTCGTGAACGGGGATTCGATGATCGCGGGCCCTTCAAGAACTTCGCCCGCCTTCATCGCCTCGAACCGGCGCACCGTCGCGTCAACATAGCCGTGACCCGAGAAATAAACCTTCCGAGTACCATCGACCGAAGTCTGCAACTCCCGTTCGGCCAGAGAGCCCGCCTCGCTTTCGCGCAGCCGGCATTTCACCGATGCGGTCCAGCCGACCACCTCGATCTCGGAGTCCGGATCGGCAATGGCGAAGATGTCTTCATGGGTCTTGTGGAACTCGGCGACCAACGCGCGCACATCGTCATCGCCGTTGAACCGCCGCGAGGCCAGTGGCACCTCGATCTCCCAAACCTGTTCGGGATAGCGCGCCTCGGCGAAGAACTCGATGGTCTGGTCGATGGAGCCCTGCCCCGGCCCGTCGATGAAGGCGTTGCAGTTGGCTTCCAGCGCGTCGAGGATCGCGTTTACGCCGTCAGTGTCGAAGTTCTCGGACGTCGCAAAGAAGGTCCGCGTGTACTGGGAATGCAGGTCCGACATCATCGCGCCCGCCGCACTCAGTGCCGCCCCGACCTCCGGGATCAGCACGCGTTCGCTGCCGAGCCGCCGCCCGATGGCGGTGGAGTTCAGACCCGCCGCGCCGCCGCCACCGATCAGCACCGCCTCGCGCGGGTCGATGCCCTGGTTCACCGTGATGTCGATGATCGCCTGCACCATATTCTCGGTCGCGATGGAGATCACCGCAGCTGCCGCATCCTCAAGACTGAGGTTCATCGGACCGGCCACGTCACGCTCAATGGCCCTGCGCGCCGCATCAACGTCCAGCGACATGCTGCCGCCCAGGAAGAATTCGGGATCGAGATAGCCGAGAACCAGCGAGGCATCGGTCACCGTCGGCTTGCCACCGCCCTGCCCGTAACAGGCCGGGCCTGGCACAGCACCCGCGCTCTGCGGGCCGACATGAAGCATGCCGCCGTCATCGACCCAGGCGATGGAACCGCCGCCCGCGCCGATGGACTTCACATCCACCGAAGGAAAGCCGGTCATGTGACCACGATAGGGCTGGCCGATCCAGGTCTCGCGCGTCCACGGAATGCGCCCGCGCCGGACCAGGCTGACGTCATATGTCGTGCCGCCGGTGTCCGCGATCACCGCGTTGTCCGATCCCTCGTCCTCGCGCGCGAAATACCGGCCCGAGACCGGCGCCATCGACGGGCCTGAATTGATCAGGTGGATCGGCTGCTCGGCGATATCGGCCGCGTCCATCATACCGCCCTGGGACGTGACGATCAGGACGCGTCCGTCGAACCCGGCATCCGACAGGCGTCCCGTCAGGTTGCGCATGTAGGCGCTCATCTGCGGCTTGAGCGACGCGTCGATCGCCGCCGAGGACGCGCGCCGGTATTCGCGCAGCGACGGGTTGAGCACATGGGACAGCGTGTAGGGCACGCCCGGCAGATGCTGTTCGATCAGTTGACCCACCCGGTCCTCGTGCGACGGATTGATGATCGACCACAGCAGACAGACCGCGATGGCTTCCACATCCTTTGCCTTCAGCTCCTGAAGTATCTCGATGACCCGGCCCTCATCGAGCGGGTGCAGCTCCGATGCGTCGGCCAGGATGCGGCCCGGCACCTCAAAGGACAGCGCGCGCGGGATGTAGGGCTCAGGATAGGGAACGGTGAAGTTGAAGGGCTCCATGCGGCCGCCCTCGCGCCAGACGAGAATATCGCGATGTCCCTCGGTCGTCAGGAACGCCGTCTTTGCCGTATTGCCGGTGACGATCGCGTTGATGGCGTGGGTGGTGCCGTGAATGAACAGCTCGCCCTTGCCGAGCAGCTCGCCGAGGTCCATTCCAAACCCGTCAGCGGCGACCTGCAGGCTGTCGAGTACGCCACGGATCGGATCGTCCGGCGTCGTCGAGGCCTTGAACATGTGAAGACCGTTGTCGTCATCCTCGACGATCAGGTCGGTGAAGGTCCCACCGGTATCGACAGCAAATCGCATGGCTCTCCCCATCCCGGCGCACGGACCGTCGTTGCGGTGTGCGCGCAAATCACGATGGCAGATTATCAGAGCCGGTGCAGTCGAACATCATTTAATTAATGTTCATTAAGTAGTACGCTGACATCCCGAACAAGGATTGGTCATGGCCCAGGCTGGCACGAGCAAACGGACGCGAAGCGCCGACGAGACGCGCGCCCTGATCGTCAACGAGGCGGCGGGACTGTTCGCGCAGCGCGGCTATGAGCGCACCAGCCTGAACGCCATCGCGAAGGCCATCGGGATCAGCGCGCCAGCGCTCTACTATCACTTCGCATCCAAGGATGAGATCCTGTTCGCGACGCTCGAGAACACGATGCTCGTCCTCAACGAATTGTCGGAAGATGCCGTTGCGGCCGCCGGCACCGACCCGAAGGACCGCCTGCGCGCCTTCGTGGCGGCCCATGTGCGCCACGACGTGGGCAAGGCCGACATCATGCCGATGCTCAATGCCGGGCTCTACAATGTCGATAAGCTGATCGACGGTCTGCCCGCCGCGCGCCGAAAACGGCTGACCACGCTGCAACGCGACTTCGTGGACCGGCTGCGCGCGATCCTGACGGACGGGACAAAATCCGGCGACTTCGCAATCGAGAACATTGCCTCGACGGCGTTCGCAATCGTCGGGATCGTCGATTTCGCGGTTTACTGGTTCCGCAGCGAAGGCAAGCTCACCGTCGAGGACCTCGCCGTGCAGTATGGCGACCTCGCGCTGCGCATGGCCGGCGCCGCGGACACCTGAGACGAACCGGGAAAAGGCCTAGCTGTCGAGGAAGCCGAGCACTTCCTTCACGAAGACATCACGCTGCTGGATTTGCGGACAATGCCCGCAGTCCTCTATCTCGACGAGAGTCGCGCCGGGAATGCCCTCATGCAGCGCATAGGAGAGCGCGGGCGGCGTGGTGGCGTCGTCGAGCCCGACCATCACCATCGTCTCGTTGGTGATGCCGCCGATCTGGTCCGCCATTTCGACGCCTGCAAGCGCACGCGCCGTCGCGGCGAACGCCTTGGGGTTACATGTGGCGAGCGCGGCCTTGCGCTCCGCGATCACGTCCGGGTTCGCCGCGATATACGGCTCCGGAAACATGCGCAGCATCGCCGCATCCAGCACAGATTCCATGCCTTCCGCTTCCACCTTGTCGGCGAGGATATGCAGCGGCTTCTTGGCCGCCTCAGGGAAGCCCGGGCCGGTGTCTGCGAGGATCAACTTGCCGATACGCCCGCCATGGCGGATCGCCAGCGCGACGGACATGAAACCGCCCGCGCCGTTGCCCAGCACATCGGTGTCTTCAGGCAGGCCCGCCGCATCCATGATTCCGGCGATACGGTCGGCGTAGTCCTCGACCGCAGGCGACGGATTGTCGAGCGGCGGGGTTTTTCCATAGCCCGGGAGGTTCGGGATCGTCAGCCGGTGCTTCGCGGCCAGATCCGGCAGCGCCCGGTCGAAGACCGTGCGCTCGGCCAGCAGCGTATGCAGCAAGAGAAGATCGGGCCCTTCCCCGACCTGAATGACATCCGTATTGGCGATGTCCAGTTGACGCACGTCCATAACCGTTCTCCCTGAAAACGTTCTTGTGTTGTCTGTATTCGTGTCAGGCCGGAAGGCTCTGACTTAGAATTGCCTCGGCGGCGGTGGCTCCGTCCTCATCCCCGGAATTGGGTCCAAGCCAGACCATCAGAATATCCGCCTCGTCTCCATCGACCGCGACGAGGGTGTGCTCCATCGAGCTGTCGAGATAGGCGCTGTCGCCCTGTTCAAGACGGACCGGAGCGTAGTGTTCGGTGTGAATCTCAATTGTGCCGCTCAGGACATAAAAGAACTCCTCGCCCGAGTGCGAAATCATGCCTTCGAGTCGGTGAGGATCTTCCCGCCGCACCCGTTCGATGAGGGGCGTCATCCGCTTGTGACGGAGATCCGCGCACAGTGCATACATGTCGTACTTGGGCGTGGAGCGGAACACGATCTCGTGCTTGCGGCTGACACTTAGACGCGACGACACACCACCTTTGCTCCCGTCTAGCGTGACCAGCTCGCTCAGCGGAATCCGGAGCCCCTCGGCCAAGCGCATAAGATTGGCAAAAGTCGGAGAAACCTGATCGTTTTCGATCTTTGACAGTGCCGAGATCGACAGGCCTGTCACCTCCGATACTTCCGCCAAAGTCCGGCCCTGAGACTTCCGCAGGCTACGCACCTTCGTACCCAGTGTCGGTCCTTTTTCATCTTGCGATTGTGTCCGTATGTCGTCCATTCCGTCCTCGCCGATCAGAAATCGCGCAAAATACCAAGGAAACCCGCGATTCCACTCTAAGAAAACTTTTCCCAGCCGACAAAAGTGTTGTAACGTTTCCCTACCGCGTCGTCACATATCAGTGGTGACTAAAAACCTTGCCTGGGTGCACCCTCTAACTAAAGGCAGGAATTAGGGAGGAACGAAATGTTCAAAAAAGTAATGTGGTCGGATATCTCGCGCCGCGAGATTCTGAAAGCCGGTACCGCAGCAGCGGCCATGGGCGCAGCCTCGCCGATGATGGCGGGCAGTGCTTTTGCCGCAGCCGAGGATGACCGGATCGTCGCAGCCGCGAAGAAGGCAGTCCCGAACGGTCAGGACCTGACCGGCATCATGTGGGGCCTGTATTCGAGCGGCGCCAAGCCCGTCATGGACCAGTTCGGTGACCTGACCGGCATCAGCATCACGAAGCTCCAGGACATCAGCGCGTTCGACATTCCGCAGCGCGCCATGGCCGAAGCGCTTTCGAAGTCGCCGGAGTTCGACTTCTTCCACGTTGACACCAACATGATCCCGTCGCTGGCCTCGGCCGGTCTTCTGGAGCCGCTGGACGACTACATGGAAGCGGCCGGCTTCTCGATCAACGCGGTCGGCGATTTCGGCAAGTTCCTGACGTACAAGGGCAAGACCTACGGCATCACGACCGACGGCAACGTCCACACCCAGTTTGTCCGTAACGACCTGTTCAGCAACCCGGACGAGCAGAAGGCCTTCTCTGACAAGCATGGCCGTGAGCTGACCTGGGCGGAAACCTGGGAAGAAGACCTGGAGAACATGAAGTTCTTCCACCGCCCGGACCAGGACCTCTGGGGCAGCGCGAACCTGCGTGACCGTGGTTCATCCGTCGCCTGGTGGTACATGTATCTCTACAGCGCCGGCGGATTCCCGTTCACCGACGACATGGACCCGAACATCGACAATGAGATCGGCGAATACGCGTTCCAGACCTATCTGGACGTCAAGCAGGTCTCGCATCCGGAAGCTGCCGGTTGGGGCACGCCGCAGATGATCCCGCGGATCATCAACGGCCAGGCCTACTCCTGCCAGTACTGGGACGGCATCATCGCCCTGGCCGAGAACCCGGCCAAGTCGAAGACCACCGGCAAGTGGGTTTATGGCGCGGTGCCGGGCTCGAAGAAGAGCGGCAAGCTCATCAAGCGCTCTGTTTCCACGCCGAACGTCGGTATCCTCGTGAACCGTCACAGCCCGCGCAAGGAAGCCATGGCCTACCTCGCCATGTACCTCGGCACGGCTGCCAACAGCTCGCGCATCGTCGGCGATCCGGTGAACACGTTCCACGATCCGTGGCACGTCGAGCACTTCAAGCCGGGCTCGCTGCCGGAGAAGGTGTACACGAAGGGCGGCATGGACTCGATCAAGAAGAACCTCGAGATCGTGACCCCGCCGATCTTCATGACGGGCCTGCTGGAGTTCGAGACCGAGCTCAAGCGGAACCTGTCGGAGATGTATGCCGGCGACAAGACTGCCAAGCAGGCCGCGTCCGACACGTCGGACGCCTGGGGCCGCGCTATTCGCCGCATCGGCAAGCGCCGTCTCAAGGAAGAGCTCGCGACCTACAAGTCGCTCTTCCCGTCCGTGGACGTCCCGTCCTAAGCGACGGGTACGACCTGCTTATCCCTCATGAGCATGCTCTGGGGCGCTTTACGCGCCCCAGAGCACTCGAGGCTTTTCTGAGTTATGACCGCTGATACAACCATGAATGCCGAACCGGCTCCCCGGCGCGGCAACTCACGCGAAGCGACGCGCGCACAGGGTGTGAAACGGTTCAAATGGACCGTCCTGACCCCGCTGATGGCGCTGATGATCTTCATCCTGCTGCCGGCTTTCCTTCTGCAGGGCTACTTCTCGTTCTTCGCGTTCTCGATCTTCGACGCCGGCGATGACACGTCGTTCCTGTCCTACTTCCGCGCATCCACCTGGGTCGGTCTTGACCTGTGGGCTGACGCGTTCAGCGATGACAAGTTCGGCTATGCAATCATCCGTTCGCTGCTGTTCTCGACGGGAGTGACAACGGGGTGCTTCCTGCTCGGCTTCGGACTGGCGCTGCTGATGTACCGTCCCTTCCGTGGCCAGGGGCTCTATTACATCTTCTTCATTTTGCCGATGCTCACCGTTCCGATCGTCATCGCCTACACCGGCGAAATGATCCTGTATCAGAACGGCCCGCTGAACGACATGATCGGCATGATTACGGGCACACGCTCGGAGGCGCAGTTCCTCTACAACCAGAAAGTGGCCCTCATGACCATTGGCCTGCTGGAAATCTGGAACTGGACCCCCTTCAGCTTCATCATCATGATGGCCGGCCTCGCCGCACTGCCGAAGGAACCGCAGGAAGCTGCGCAAATTCTGGGTGCCAGCAAATGGCGCATTTTCTGGGAGGTGCAGCTTCCCCTGCTCCGCCCGGTCATCCTGCTCGCCCTGATCCTGCGCTTCCTGGAATCCATGGCCGAGTTCCCCAAGACCTGGGGCCTGCTCCAGGGCGGCCCGGGCTCCGCGACCGAGACGATTCCCGTCTATATCTTCATCAACGCCTGGCAGTTCTTCGACATCTCCTACGGTGCCGTCCTGTCCTACGTCGTGCTGTTCATGATGGTGGCGATCGTAATGAGCGCGATCTGGCTGCTACGGCGCGAGAAGAAGAGCCTCGATGAAATGTATCAAGCGCGTCCGGAGGAGGGCTGAGCCATGGCGATGACCAAATCCCAACGGCGTACGGCCTATGCCGGTCTGCGCTACCTCCTCCTGACGATCTGGCTCCTGATTGTGGCGTTCCCGATCTTCTGGATGGTTTCGACCTCGTTCAAGCCGGACCGTGAATGGTTTGCCTGGCCGCCGGTCTACATCTCCGAGAACGCCACGCTTGCGAACTACATGGCCGTGTGGGCCGATGTGCAGGGCCATTCGGTCGATGAGCAGACCGGTGAGATCAAGACCTATGCCCAGTCCCTCCAGCGGCCCTGGGTCGCACTGGGCAACAGTGCGCTGATCTCGTTTATCGCCACGACCCTGTCGGTGCTGTTCGGTTCCGTCCTCGCCTATGGCGTGTCGCGTTACCAGATCCTGTCCGAAGGGCGAATGTTCCAGTTGCTGATGTTACGGATGGTGCCGCCTATCGTTCTGGTGGCACCGATATCCATCTGGTACAGCGCGCTCGGCCTTCTCGACACGGTCCTCGGGCTGGTGATCCTCTATTTCCTGACGACCCTGCCCTACGCGGTGTGGATGTCGAAGAGTTTCATCGACGAGGTCCCGCGCGAAATGGAGCAGGCCGCCGAAATTCTCGGGGCCAGCCGCTGGCGCACGATCTGGGAAGTCGTCCTGCCGCTGGTCCGGTCGGGCCTGGTGGCGACCTTCCTGTTCATCCTGATCCTGACCTGGAGCGAGTACCTGCTGGCGCTACTCCTGTCGAAGGCCCAGGTCGTCACGCTGCCAGTCGAGCTTTCGAAGTACCAGGGCTCGACGGAAGGACGTGTTTATGGGCGTCAGGCCGCCCTGTCCGTTGGAATTACACTGCCACTCATCGTGGTGGGCATGATTATCCGCAAGCACCTGGCGCGCGGATTCAGTTTTGGGATGGTGAGGAGGTAGCGCACCATGTCTCGTATCGAACTCGAGAACCTGCGCAAGGAATACGGCAACGTTGTCGCCGTGAAACAGATGAACCTGACGATCGAGGACGGCGAGTTCATCGTTTTCGTGGGACCGTCGGGCTGCGGCAAGACGACAACACTGCGCATGATCGCCGGCTTCGAGGACCCGACGGGCGGGGAAATCCGCATCGACGGGACCGTGGTCAACGAAAAGGAACCCGGCGACCGCGACCTGGGCATGGTGTTCCAGAGCCACGCCCTGTTCCCGCACAAGACGGTGGCCGACAACATCGCCTTCGGTCTTCGCATGAAGAAGGTGCCGCAGGACGAACAGGCCAAACGGGTCAAGGAAGTCTCCGAACTGGTGCGCATCACCCACCTGCTGGGCAAGATGCCGGGGCAGTGTTCGGGCGGTGAATCCCAGCGAATCGCGCTGGCCCGTACGCTTGTCACGGAACCGTCGAACTTCCTGCTCGACGAGCCACTGTCGTCGCTTGACGCGAAGCTCCGCCGTGAACTGCGCGCGGAATGCGACCGTCTGCATGACGAACTGCAGAAGACGTTCATCTACGTCACGCATGACCAGGAAGAGGCCATGACACTGGCCGACCGGATCATCGTGATGAACCAGGGTGAAATCGTCCAGCAGGGCTCACCGCTCGACATCTACGGCGATCCGGTTTCGTACTTCGTGGCGGACTTCTTCGGAAACCCGGCCATGAACCTGATCGACGGCGAGTTCGTGAAGAACGGCGACGCGCTGGAATTCCGCAGCGCCCATTTCGATATTCCGCTGCCGGCGAAGTACGCCGCAACGGCCCCCGGAAAGGGGACCCTGGGCATCCGGCCGGAGAATGTGGGCATCGGCGACGGTACGGGCACAGGCGCCACCATCGAGCGCCAGGTCGGCCTCGTCGAACCGCTCGGCAAAGACACCCTGCTCTACTTCGAGACCGAGGAAGACCGCCCGTTTGTCGCTGTCGTTGAAGGCACCGAGCGCTACCAGCGCCATCAAACGGTGACCATCAACTTCCCCGACGACGGCATCTTTCTGTTCGACGCGAACGGAGACCGCATCCGCTAGTTTTTTTTCGGAAAAACAAGCTTGTCATAGCGCCGCGCGCCGATCGATCGGGGCGCGGCGTTTTTTCTTCAAGGGAGGCCGAGATGACCGTGGTGAGCACCGGACGTTTTGACATCAACTACATCGAAGAAGGAGAGGGTTTTCCCGTTCTCTTGATTCATGGCCTCGCGGGTGATCACACGGCCTGGCTCCCGCAAATTGCCGCCTGGAAAGATCGCTATCGGGTCATCGCGTTCGATAACCCGGGTTCCGGTGACAGTTCACTTGTCGGCAAGCCCGCCGGGACTGCCGATCTCGCCGATGCCACGCTTGGCCTGATGGACAGGCTGGGTATCGAGAAAGCACATGTGGTCGGTCGTTCCATGGGCGGTGCCGTCGCACAACATATGGCGCTGAAGTCTCCGGAACGACTTCAGTCCCTCGCAATGGCGGCATCCTTTGCACGACTGGATAATGTCGGAGCCCAGGTGATCGCCAACCTCCAGCAGCTGCTGAAATGGCGCGGCAATTGGGCGGAATGGGCACCCCATGCTGTGTATCTGTTCGTGGCCCCCGCCTTCTATAACGAGAATCCGGAGCTTATGGCGC
>Ga0255767_1002163_pt1 | contig 17148 bp, 10 predicted proteins | sample 071ome_24_FD_179967 | JGI IMG/M metagenome (GOLD analysis project Ga0255767, IMG submission 179967) | Coastal salt marsh microbial communities from the Groves Creek Marsh, Skidaway Island, Georgia - 071402CT metaG (version 2) | ecosystem: Environmental > Aquatic > Marine > Intertidal zone > Salt...
GAAAGCCTCAGGCTCGTGCCCAGCGGGACCGCATCTTCGTGGATGTCTACTGGGACAATATCCGGGTCGATGCTTTAGAGGACTTGGATAGCGACCTCATTGCACGGGTCGTCATCGATGGCTGGGACAAGTTGATCGTCCGACCGGACCGTCAGGAGCTTTATGACCTGAAGAATGATCCCGACGACCGCACCGACCTCGCGGCACAAAATCCCGAAAAGGTGGAGAAGTTGTCTGTGCTCATGAACGACTGGCTGGAAGCAACCCCGATCGTCTTTCCTGACAATGGGATCAGAAACAATAAGGCAGCGTTCCAAAAGGCGGCCGCTAGAACTTCGTGGGTGGAAGTTTTCTCTGATGGTTGCACTCAGGATTGGAAGGCGAGGTGGTTTCTCGATGGTGAAGTCGGAACCGTGACGAACAGCAAGGAGGGCATGACTCTGACGGCCGGTCCGGAATTCAAAAACGATGCCCATCACATGGTGCTGTGGACGAAGGACACCTTCGAGGGCGACCTGAAAATCGAATACGAATATAGCCGGCTCGATGAGGCAACCAACTGCGTCAATATTCTCTATATCCAAGCGACAGGCAGCGGGGATAGCCCTTACGCAAAAGACATCACGAAGTGGAGTGAACTGCGAAAGGTGCCTGCGATGAAGACCTACTATAATCACATGAATACCTATCATATCAGTTATGCAGCCCACCCGGGCACGAAGAAGGCATACATCCGCGGTCGCCGCTACATGCCGGAGAAGCAGGGCCTGAATGGCACGGAACTGAAGCCGGACTATTCAACACCTAAACTGTTTGCCACCGGAGTGAAACACCACATCACGGTCATCAAGCAAGATCGTTATCTCTATATGCGAGTAGAGAATCCTGATCAGGTCGCCTATTTCCATATGATCAACCCAGACTTGCCCATGATCAGCGAAGGACGCATCGGACTGCGCCATATGTTTACACGTTCGGCTCGCTACGCGAATTTTCGCGTTAGTGTTCCTCAATAAAATCCGGCCGGATACTATTTACCCATGAAAACTATGTTTACATCGAATCGCAGCCCCATTCTGTTTCCGAGGTTGCGTATGGCTGGAGAAAAATCCGATAATCTTTCCCCGTTTACCCTAAAATTATTATGAAGAAAACAAGAACATGCAGAATTTTGCAGTTCCCCATTTTGGTCCTCTCCGTGTTTTTTATTCTGTCTCCTGCTTCAGTTTGGGCTGAGTCAGGCCCGCACGAAATTATAGCGGCTGACCTGCTGACGGTGAAGGAACCGAAGTCAGAAGCGGAGTCGCGGCTGCGGGTCATTCGCTTGACGACGCGGGACGGCTCGACCGGCTACGGGGATTACCTGGATTTCGGTCTCGCCGCCAAGAATGAGGAAGAGACACTGGCAAGGTTGGTGAACCGATATGCTGCGCAGGGTCACAAGCAAAACATCTTCATGACCGACCCGTCGATGAGGGCGGTTGGCATTGGTCACACGGTCATCGGCCAGACTGCCCATGATGTTCTCAATGCCCAAACGCCCTATTGGCCCGGGCGCGCCCTGTATCATCGGGAAGGCTTTGGCCGGATGTGGCAGGGTCCGGGAAAGCCTGCACTCATCATTGCCCTGCAGACCGCCTTGCTCGACCTCACAACGGAAGATGGCCCGAGCCAAGTGCGGCTCTGCCCTTCGATTCGGATTGACCAGGAGGTCGAAGGCAAACTCCGCCTCTGCACTCCTGAGGAATTACAGCAGAAGGTCATATCGCTCAAGGAAGCGGGCTTTCCCGCCGTCCGCCTGGAGCTGGCCGGAGCCCTGGGTGATGAGATGAAGGCACGCGGCGAATGTGCCCCCTACCGCTACCCGCAGGAGGTACTGGGGCGTATCAGCAGCCTATTGTCCGCGTCGAAAAAGGCAGCCGGTGCGGAAATGGATGTGGTCGTCGCCGCGGATACGAACTTGAGTACGGATGGTATGACCTACCTGGCTCTGCGTTGCCAACGAAACGGGGTGACCCTGCTCGAAAACCCAATGGCTCTCCGTCACCTGCCCGAACAAGGCGCGGCCTGCAAGGAGTTCCGCCAGCCTCTTGGTTTTGGCGGAGATTACCATGTGATTGAAGACTTCGCCCAAGGCATCAAGCATCAGGTCGGCACAGTCCTGACACCGGATGCCGGCCGCATTGGCGGGGTGACGATGCTCGTGCGGACGGCGGACCTGGCAAAGGACGCCAAACTGAAGGTGGCCCCGGTTGTGCAAGGTGGCCCCCTTTCCCTGCTGGCTGTTGCCCGGGCACTCTCCGGACGCGACGAGGTGCTGTGGGTGACGGCGCCCCATCTTGCGGAATGGTTGAAGTGCGACGGTGTGCTGAAGACCCCCTTGCGGATGGAACAAGGAACTCTGGTAACGGAATCGTGTGTAATTGATGAAACCAAGTTTCAGGTAAAGCGGATCGCCCAGGTAGAAACCCAAACCCAGGAACAGTAATGGACCACCAAGACATGCCCGACCTAGCCAATCGCAGAAACTTTATAAAGCAATCCACTATGGGGATGGGGACACTGGCGGCGCTGCCTTCACTGAATCTCCCAATGCTGGAAGCGGCCTCGGGCAGTCGTGTCGAGGCGATGGAACTGCTCGTCTTAAAACAAAACCGCGAGCAGCGGCGTGTGCTGAAAGTCATCTCCAGCACCGGTGCCGCCGGCTATGCGGATTTCCCTGACCTCGACTATGCACCGGGGCTGGGCGGGGTCGCCAAGAACGATCTGATTGGCGCCAATCCCTTCGCTGTGGAAGCCATCTGGTCAAGGATGCGGCAAGCCGGTGTCCTTTGTTCGCATCGCACCGCCTTGGATTATGCCCTGTGGGATCTGCTCGGCAAGGAAACGGGTAAACCCGTCTACGAACTGCTCGGCGGCCCCGTACGCGAACGGATCCGGGTCTACTACTACGGCAAGCCGCCCAAACAGCAGCTGGAAAATGAAGACGCCTGGCGCGCCCTCGGTCAAGAACTGGCCAAGAAGCCCGGTGCGGTCGTGAAGGTCGATCCCTGGTTGGTTTTCGAACGGTTCGGCGACAGAAAAGTCTGGGAGGATACGGTCTATGAGGCTGGGGGAAGGATGCCGACCGAGGAGAACATCGCCTATAACGAAATGGTCTTCCGTTGCCTTCGTGAAGGGGCAGGGGACAAGGTGGACCTGATCCACGGTGGCCATGGTCAGTGTAGTGCCGAAGGCGCCATCGCGACCTGCAAACCGCTCGAACCATATGACCTTTTCTGGATCGAAGAGCCGACGGCGCCGACCAGCAGCATGGATGAAATGGCCAAAGTGGCTCGTGCCACCACGGTCCCCATTGCGACCGGAGAAAACCTTCAGGGCCTGGAAGACTTCACCCGCCTGATCGACAAGCGCGCCGCGTCGATTCTCAATCTGCCACCACCCAACGTGGGTGGCCTGACCGAAGCCCGAAAGATCGCCACCCTGGCCGAACTGCGGGGCATACAGTTGGCTCCCCATTTCTTTGCCTATGGACCTCTGAACTGGGTCGCCATGGCCCACCTCTGCATGGCCACCCCCAACGTGTTGATTCTGGAAGCGAATACCTTGCGGGAAAATCCGACCGGACCCAAAGGCCTGAACAGGAATCAATTTTTCAAAGAACCGATAAAAATCGACGGCTACTACTTCAAGCCATCCGGCAAACCCGGATTGGGCTACGAATACGATGAGAAGTTCGTCGTGAGCCGGAAACGGTTGGCCTGAAAATTCGCATCACGCTGGATACGGATGCCCCGCTACAGCACGCCAAAGATCAGTAACACATTTCCGCCCTCGTCGCGGAAGCCCGCGAGATTCATGAACCCACTAACCGATCGCCGAAACTTTCTCAAGCAGGTCACCCTCGGAGCCGGCGCACTCGCGGGTTTGCCATCACTCGACCTCCCAGCGCTAGCGGCCGATTCAGGCAGTCGCATCGAAGCAGTAGAACTGCTCGCGTTGAAACAAAACAGCGAGCTTCGGCACGTCCTAAAAATCGTCTCGAGTACCGGCACCGCTGGCTATGCAGATTTCCCGGACCTCGACTACGCCCCGGCACTGGGCGGCGTCGCTAAGGAACATCTCATCGGCGCCAATCCCTCAGCGGTGGAGGCCATCTGGTCAGCCCTGCGGGAGGCCGGTGTCCTCTGTTCACATCGAACCGCGGTAGATTACGCCCTTTGGGACCTGCTCGGCCGAGAAACCGGTCGGCCGGTCTACGAGCTACTCGGCGGTCCCGTGCGCGATCGGATTCGGGTCTACCACTATCAAAAACCGAGACAGGCAAACCAGGGGAGTGAAGAAGCCTGGCGTTCCCTGGGGCGAGCACTCGCCAAACAACCCGGGGCCGCCGCGAAGACCGATCCCTTCAACGTCTTCGATCGCCTCGTCGAAGGACAGAGCCACCTGAAAGCCTGGGAGAATGAAGTCGACGAGGCCGGCGGGCGAATCCCTACCGAAGAGAACCTGGCTTTCAACGAAAATGTGTTTCGTTGGCTGCGGGAAGAAGCCGGCGACAAGGTGGACCTTATCCACGGCAGCCATGGTCAGTGCAGTGCCGAAGGAGCCATCGCCACCTGCAAACGGCTCGAGCAGTTTGAGCTGTTCTGGATGGAAGAGCCGGTGTCCCCTACCAGCAGCATGGATGAAATGGCCAAAGTAGCCGCGGCCACCACCATCCCCCTCGCGACCGGAGAAAACCTGCAAGGCCTGGAAGACTTCGCCCGCTTGATCGACAAGCGGGCCGCTTCGGTTCTCAATCTACCACCGCCCAACGTCGGCGGCCTGACTGAAGCCCGAAAGATCGCCACCTTGGCCGAACTGCGGGGCATGCAAATTGCCCCACATTTCTTTTCCTACGGTCCCTTAACCTGGGCCGCCATGGTCAACCTCTGCATGGCCACCCCCAACGTGTTGATTCTGGAAGCGAATGCGATGAGAGAAACAAATCCGCCCAAGGCGACTAACAAAATGCTTCACGCGAATCACTTTTTCAAAGAACCGATCCGATTCGACGGCGCCTACTTCACGCCCTCAGGCAAGCCGGGTATGGGCTACGAGTACGATGATAAATTCACCGTGAGCCGGAAACGGCTAGCGTGATCGGGAATCGATTTTACAAGCTGAGATGCCTCAGCCTCAGTGGGGCAGAAAATGTAACGACCTATGTCCTGAAAGGGGGCCAGCCTTTACCGCCTCGACCTGCACCCAACAAAAACTTAAGAGAGCGAGGAAACCCTGGGGAAATTCATGTTCAACTAGGCTGGCGATGGCGGCATGGATGTAGGAAAGACAAACACCAAGATTCGGAAGTAATCTACTACCTCGCTGTCGAACTGGAGCCCAAACAAACAACCGAACCCGACTGATACGCTCTGCCTTACCCTCCTACGACAGAATCTCTCTCACCAAATCTCCGCCGGTCTCAGTAAGCCGGAAATCTCGCCCGCCGTAGTTGTAGGTCAGGCGCTTGTGGTCGAGGCCGAGCAGGTGAAGCACGGTGGCATGCCAGTCACGAATGTGAACGGGGTTTTCAACCGCCTTGTATCCGATCTCATCGGTAGCTCCATAGTTCATTCCCCCTTTGACTCCTCCACCCGCCATCCAGATGGAGAAGCCCTTGTGGTTGTGGTCTCGCCCGTCAATCCCCTGCATGTAGGGTGTGCGACCAAACTCTCCCGCCCAGACAACAAGGGTATCTTTCAGCATTCCCCGTTGTTTGAGATCCGTGAGCAAGGCCGCGATGGGTTGATCGGTTTCCCCGCAACTATCGGCAATGTTCTTGGTGAGGAGATTGTGGTGGTCCCAATTCTTCGGCGCCGCGATTTCAATGAAGCGAACTCCCGCTTCAGCCAAACGCCGAGCGAGCAGACATTGACGGGAAAACGCATCCTTGCCCTTGCCGATTCCGTACAGGTCGAGGGTGCTTTGCGGCTCGCTCGCGAAATCAAGAGTCCCCGGCACTTCCGACTGCATGCGATAAGCCAGTTCGTAGGATTCGATCATTCCCTCGATCTGCGGCTGGTAGGTGTCCTTCTTCAGTTTGTGCTCCCCCAGCCCTCGCACCAGATCGAGCATGGCCCGTTGCTCCTTCTGATCCATGTGCCTATTGGCAATATTCTTCATGGGAGGGCCGGGCGTTTGCTGCTTCTTGAGGAATGCCGCGTAAAGCGCAGGCAGCTGACTTCCACCAATGCGTGTCCCCTGACAGATCGAGGGTAGAAACGCGCTGCCATAGTTTCGCGGTCCTCCATTGTCAGCCGGAGGATTGAGAGTGATGAATCCGGGGAGATTGTCGTTCTCCGAACCGAGGCCGTAGACAACCCACGCTCCCATGGAAGGGCGAACGAACTGGAAACTCCCTGTGTGCATCTGGACAAATGCCGGCGAGTGATTAGGCACATCGGTGTGCATCGAATTGATGACACAAAGATCATCGGCGTGCTCTGCCAGCTTCGGCATCAGGGTGCTCAACCACAGCCCCGATTTTCCATGCTGAGAAAACGGATGGACCGGGCCGATCAAAGGAGCTCCGCCAAACTTTTCAGCAATGCCTGTCGTTTTGCCGTTCGCCTTGGCAAGCTCCGGCTTGTAGTCAAGCAGGTCGACATGTGAGGGGCCGCCCTTCATCGTCAGAAAGATGACGCGCTTGGCACGAGCCGGGAAATGCGTGCTTGCTGCCTGTGCCCTTGCGGTGCCTCCGGCAAGGGCGGAGAAGGCGAGCCACCCCATACCCAGGGTGCTCGATTGAAGGAAATCGCGACGGGAAGATGCGTAGGGATTCATAGAACTATTTCTCGGGAAGGTTTTGGGAGCAGGTTAGAATCAATCGGCAATTCGAAATTCGGGACTGGCAAACAATGCCTGGCAGAAACGAGTCGTCAGAATGTCTTCCTCTGTGCCCGGCGCTGCCTGCTCGAAGAAGCGGTTCGACATAGCGAGTTCTGTAGAATCGGGATCCCGATTGTAGCAGAGCTGAAAGGCTCGGTGGATACGGGCTTCTCGATCCGCTGCGCCGGACTCCATCACCCGCGCAGCGAAGGACTTGGCCTGATCATACACAAACTCACTGTTCATCAGATAGAGCGCTTGAGGCGGCACATTGGTCTCGGCACGCTTACCCACTACGAGACTCGGCTCCGCGAAGTCGAAAAGGCTGAGAACATCCGGAAGGTTCTCGCGAAACACCGGCAGATAAATCGAGCGGTAGGTAGTACCATCGAGATCACTTGGAATGCTCTTGTCAAAACCAATGATCGAGACCGAATGCGTCTTCACCTCGGCGGCCAGCGAAGCAGGACGAGGCGAGAGATTGATAGTTCCGGCGACAGCCAGCATCGAGTCGCGGATCGACTCCGCGTCCAACCGCCGCTTATTGGCTCGCCAGAGAAGGCGATTCTCTGGATCCTTCTGGAAGGCACCTTTTTGATACGTGGAACTCTGACGATAGGCTCTCGAAAGGACAATCTCTCGCACCAGACCTTTCACCGACCATCCCCCATCCTGAAAGCGGACGGCGAGATAGTCGAGTAACTCAGGATGCGAAGGAAGAGCCCCACTGTGCCCGAAATTGTCAGGAGTCGAAACCAGCCCTGCGCCAAACAAGTGCCCCCAGATTCGATTAGCCATGACACGAGCCGTGAGCGGATTCGCCTCGTCGGAAAGCCAATGAGCGAGCGCCAGTCTGCCACTGCTGTCCCCATCCTTCGGAGCGACCGCTTCCATCCCGAAGAGAGCAGGAATTCCACGTGGCACCGCATCAGAAGGGTGCTTGAGATCTCCTCTCACATAAAGGGGAGAGTCCCGCATTTCCTCCGACTCCTCTACCCCCATGCAGAGGGGCAGCAACTCTCCCTCGTCGTCCACCGTGGCGAGCTTCCCTTCAAGACCGCCCCGCCTCCAAAGATCCCGCAAGGTCATACGGAGGACCTCATTGAAGTTCTCCCGCATGAATTCCTTCTTCTGCTCTTCATTCATGCCAGTCGCCATCGTTTCCTGCGTATCCTTCTTCGCATCCAGTTGGGCGAGCTCGGCTTTCATTTCTTCGACCTTCTCTTTTTCAATCGGGTGCCCGGGTTTCAACTGTCCGGGCAGCTCCGGGAGAGTAAGCAGTTCTCCTCCCGTATTGTTTTCCGAATCAATCCAGGTGCCAAAATAGGTCTTAGTGCTGAGAAAAATCCCGATCAGCGAATAGTAATCGGTCATAGTCACCGGATCCGACTTGTGATCGTGACAACGAGCACAGGAGATCGAACTGGCGAGAAATCCACGCCCGAGGGCCTCAAGCTGCTCGTCAACAAGATCGGCCGTAAACATCGGCTTGTCCTGGCCGGCCAGTCCCTTTGCCCCCACCGCCAGGAACCCGGTGGCGATCATGAGTCGGGCGCGTTCTGCCTCCGACTCCGCAGGCAGGAGATCTCCTGCGACCTGCTCGAGAAGAAAGCGATCAAACGGGAGATCGCGATTCACCGCGTCGATGACGTAGTCGCGATACCGCCAGGCATGAGGATAAATGATGTTCGCCTCCCGCCCATTGGATTCCCCGAACCGGACCACGTCGAGCCAGTGCCTGCCCCACCGCACACCAAATCCGTCGGAAGCGAGGAGTTCGTCCACCGTGTCCTCCAGCTTTGAAGGATCGAAGGCGGCGACCTGCTCGGGACTCGGGGGCAATCCTGTCAGATCGAAATACAGCCTTCGCACGAGCGTCCGCGCCTCCGCATCAGGAGAAGGGCGAAGTTCATTCTTCTCCAGTTGTGCCAGAACAAATCGATCGATCGCAGTGTCGGGCCAGTCAGTCTCCTCGATCTCGGGCACAGAGGGTTGGGTGATCGGCTGATAACTCCAGTAATTGAGGCGAAGGCTCATCTCATCCGTCGCCGAAGGGGCCGCATCTCCCTCGCGTGGATCAACTGCTCCTGCCGTAATCCAAGCCTCGAAATCGCTCAAGAGTTCCTTCGAAAGTCTGGGAGACTTGGGTGGCATCTCCAGGTCTGGATCCTCGTGCCGCATCGCGACCAAAAGGAGACTCTCACTCGGTTTCCCGGGAACAATGGCAGGGCCGGTATCCCCTCCCTCCAGCGAAGCAGCCCTGGTATCCAGGAGAAGGTCTCCCTTCGATTTGCCCGACTCGGCCGAATGGCATTCATAGCAATGCTCGATCAGCGCAGGGCGAATGCGTTTCTCAAAAAAAGCTTCACTCGCTGGATCATCACTGGCAGTCGCGGAAACTTTCCCTAAAATCGGGAGGACCGCTACCAGCAGGGAGACACCGAGGGGGATTGTGATTTTCATAAAAGTGCAATGATAGAGGGCTACTTACTCATCCTTCTCGGACTGTTCTTCGATCCAGGTAGACGTATCCTTATTCGGCCAATCCCGATTGAGGGCGCGACTCGACCCTGTAAGCACGTTCCACAACACCCACTCAACCCTGCCGCTTTCCGAATCGAAGCGAGCAAAGGACAGTTCTTCAGCGCTTCGCCAGGCAGGAAGGGTCCGACACTTTCGGTACGGGTGAGAGGGAGAAACCAGTTCGACCCGGCCCGTCGCAACCTCGACAACGGCTATGGCATCCGTATCGCTTTCCACCACCGCCACCCGTGTGCCATCGGGTGACGCCACGAAATGACCCAGGTTCATAGGCAATGTCCCCGCCTCCGTTGGCACCCTGACCAATGCGCTGGATTCGGGCGACCATCGATACAGGGACGAAAGAGGAGCCACTGCCGAGTTGGCTGTCGGCAGTGAGCTTCCCTGTGAGGAGAAAAGAACCGTTCCATCCACCAAGACTTCGAGGTGGGGAAGAAAGGGAACCAAAGCGGTCGCTAAAGGCTCCCGCTTGGCCTTCCTCCCTTCCACCAGGTGGTAGCGATGAATCTGCTTTACCAGAGTCTCCCCCTGTCCCACTGGAACCAGGGTAACCACGCTGCTTTCCGATTCCCACTCATACGTAGAAAAGGCCCGTTTCGTGACGAGGTTCTCCACGCCGTCACCCAGATCGTGAATCACAAGCTCCACCGTTGTGCCTCTGCCGTGACGGCGCCCGAAGAGGAGCTTTTCCCCGGAAGGAGAAAGGCGACACGGCCCCAGGAGGCGCAGCGAGGCAAGGAGCGGTTGTTCTGGCAGGGCCAGTTCCTCCAAAGAGACTCGATCCACGCGATGAATCGCAAAATGCTCTACATCCTCCCGCCAATCGGAGTGCACGCCTCCCTCCCTCGAAAATTTCTCCAGAGCCGGAATCAACGTTTCCGGGTCCTTCTTCAGGCCAAGCGTCAGGGAATTTCGAAACAGATCTGCTTCCCCTATGCCCAGGCGAGCAAACGGATCTTCCGACTTGCCGACGTCTCCGTCTAGGATCTCAGCAACTCGCAACAGAGCAGGAACCTCAGCCGACAGAGCGAGAACCTGGTTCGCTTCGTCACGAGGAACCAAAGCGGTTACTTGACCCCAGCTTTCCACCTCTTGAACGGACTGCAGCAGAAAACCCCTGCTGTCGAGCAACCACTCCACTCGCACAACGCGCCACTCCTCCGGCACCTCCATTTTCGCCAGCAACGCACCGGTAGCATCCACCAAACGAAGTTGGTCCTCGGTTACCACCGCCGCCTGACTGCCATCCGGGGCCCACCAGAATCGCTCCTCAGGCAGACACCCTGTCAGCCAAAGGGTCACTCCCGCGAGGAGGGCAGAATAGAAGATGGAACGAATCGATTTCACGAGAATAGGATCAGTAAGGAAATGAGTAGATACACTGGAGAGATCAATGGCCGACCGGAGCGTTGGCAATCACGGTCTCCAGTCCAGAGGCGGTCAGTCGATACTGGGCCCACGGCATAGGAGCGGCATTGCCCACCGACTGGGCTGGTTCCCTCAAAGCGATCCCTTCACCGGAAACGCCTCCACCGAGAGGACCAATTGCCACTCTCTCTGCGTCGTAATTGCCTACCATATAGCCAGCCACTGCAACCCCCATCACAACAACCACTGCTGCGACTGCTCGAAGCGCCTCCCTCCGGAAACTCGGTAGTGGCAAAATTTTGGAACTCCTGTCCGCCCCCGCTGCCTCCTGCTCGCGAACCTCCTCGCTGAACAGTCGCTCGCTGAATAGGTCTGATCGAGCTGTTACTGCGGCCTTGGTGATGGACAGAGAAGCCTCGATCTTCTCGACTTCTCGCATGGCTTCCGGATGCAGTTCGAGATACGCAGCGAGCAACTCCTCCGCCTCTGGTGACAGTTCGCCAAAGCTTCGATCCAGCACGAGGGCTTCCAGTGATTCTGAGTTCATAATAAAGAAATCCGTTGAGGGTAAATACAGAGATAAAAAGTTCTTCAGGGTGATCCCGCTTCCTCTTCCTCGATCCGCTTTCGGATCAGGGAAATCGCGTTGTGCAATCGAGACCGAACCGTTCCAATCGGCACCTTCAGGGCTTCCGCCATTTCGGCATAGGAGAGAGAATGATAAAAACGAAGGTCGAGAATCTCCCTCTGCAGAGCGGGCAGCTGCTCGATCATTTCCCCGGCGGCGTCGACCCAGTCATCGCGGGGGTGAGCTGCAGCGATCTTCTCTATCTCCACAGCATCGGCCACCTCCGGCTCCCGCGAGGAGCGGCGCCACGCCGCTTGACTGACATGCCGCGCGATGCCGAAGAGATAAGCCCGCAGATTGTCTGGTCGCTTCCCCTTCTCAAGGCCCTCAGCCATTCGCAGGAAGGTCTCCTGGACGAGATCATCAGCTTGTTCCTTCCCTTCATTGCGGCGCACGAAAAACCCGGCGAGATCCGCAGCAGAATCTCGGAACAGGCGCTCAAGGTCAGGTGAACGGTCGATGTTCAAAAATGGGTGAAATGTAGTGATTAGGCCGGCATCCATGGCAAGACACAAGGTTTCATTACTCAACGTGTCATTATCTTGCCGAAAAGTTCACTCCGAGGGAACTTTTTTCACTTTTCCGTCCTCACAATGAACTTTTCCGGCAGAATTCGCCACGATAGGACTGGAGAATCTTCGAAATCCCCTGTCTACGGGAGCGTTCGGGTTCCTCCCCTACTTTCTGAGAATACCGCTGCTATGAATCGAATCGCGACCTTGTTTAATCTCTGTGTCCTGCCCCTTCTGTCATCCTACGCCGACGAAGAGAGGGACTACGGTCCCACCCTGCCCATCATCGCGAATGCCGGAACCGGCCCCGTCATGGACGTGGTGGTCATCGACCATCTCGCCTACGCCATAGGGCGGGGAGCGCTCCACGTGGTCGACATCAGCACACCAACTGAGCCCAAGGTGCTCGGAAAACTCGGCGGCTTGGGCGAGGTGCGGCAGCTGGTCGTCAGCGATGGTGTGGCCTACATCGGCTCACGCCATGACGGCCTGTTCATCGTGGAGGTTAAGAATCCCGGGCAGCCCAAGCTCCTGAAACACTACGACACCGTCGAGTTCGCCACCGGAATGGAGCTGGCTGGCGATGTGCTCTTTGCCGCCCATCGGAACTTCGGCGTCGAACTGATCGATGTCAGTGGCCCGAGCAATCCCCAACATCTCAGCCTCATTCGAACCGGAGAAGCCCAATCCGTGGTATCGCGCGACGGCTTTCTCTACGTCGGCGTGTGGGCCTCCTCTGAGCTGGTCGTGGTCGATGCACGGAATCCTCGCCAACCTACCATCACCGCGCGATGTCCCCTCGATGGCTACGGCGATGGAGTCGATGTCGAAGGAAACTATGTCTATGTGGCCACAGGACATCACTCCCGAGGCGCAGCACACAAAGAACCCGGTGATCCCGGATTCGGTGCGGGCCATGGATTGGAGGTCTTCAGTCTCGATGACCCTGCTCAGCCTGAGTTTGTATCGCGCATCAAATTCCCACCTCTCTACGAGATCGGAAATGATATGTGGTCCGTTACCGTCGCCAACGATCTGGCATTCGTCGCTGATACCTGGAATGGGATCTTCGTCGTTGATGTTTCCGACCCGGGGACCTTACAAGTAATAGCTCACTGCAAACCTCCCAAGCGAAGTATTGATTCCCCGAGAACGAGGAAAAGTACTTTCGGAAATTTCATCGGAGGCCTGGCCCTGACACAGGACTACATTCTCATGGCAGGAGGCTTCTCCGATCTGCACGTGGTAAAAGCTGCCGGCCTGGCCGCTGTCCCGACCCCGGAAACCGACAAGGCACCTTCCATCGGCAAAGCCCTGCCCCCGGAGGATTATGAGCCCGAGCGCTGGAAAATGTATCGGCCGGAAGGGCAGGTGTACTCTGTGGATCTTTGCAGTGAGAACCTGGCCGCCGTCGCCTGCGGCAGCGCCGGGACCCACATCGTCAAACTCTGGCCGGAAATAGAGTTGCTCCAGGTTTTGCCCAGTAAAGGCTTCGCCATGGACGTCAGTGTGTCCGGTAATCGTATCTATGTGGCCGAGAGTGCAGGCGGTCTTTCGATCTGGGAAAAGACGGGGGGTGACCAGTACAAACCTGTGGGCGGCTACCAGGTACGTGGAAAACCGATTCGGCAGGTCGAGACGCCTGATTCTGGAAATCGCATTATCATCCAGGTGGGAGGAAGCCAGTTCTCCATTCTCGATGTCAGTGATCCGGTGAAGGTAAAGCCGCTGTTAACCGATCAGCAAAGGGGCCTGTTGTATGGGGATCAGATGATGCGCGGCCTGGTCGAGGACCGCTACGCCGCCATACACTGGCATGTGGGAGGAGTCTACTGGTATGACCTCAAAGCCAAGCCGCTTCCTGTATCCACCGGTGATAACTTTCCGGTTCGCATTGGATCAAAAAACGGCCTGATTGCCCTGGGTGACAAGACCCTGGCTACGGTCCGGAAGGGTTATGTATTACTGGACAAAAGCGATCGGGGTCCGCTCGATGCACTTGAGATTTATTCCGTGGGGATTGGCAGACAGAACCCGGGAAATCCGAACATCGACAGTGGCATTTTTTATGCAGCGGATCGTTCCACCGGGCTGGTCACCGTCGCCAACATAAGCGACCCGAAAAATCCAAAGCCCATCGAAAATTTCGTAACCCCGGGCAATCCCGGCCGGATTGCCATAAGCAAAGGGTGCATGATCATCGCCGATGGATATCACGGCCTGATGGTGGAAAAAAAGTGATCTCCCATTGAGAAATTCCAGGCAATGAAAATACTGAAAACATACTTCGTGATGACAGCTCTGGTCATGGTGCCAGAATTGGTGCCGGCTGCTGAAACTTCCGCAGGAAACAAGGCTTCGGGATCCGAAGGCAAAGCCCGAGGCAGGGTCGAATCTTTTGCGGCTAAATATTATCACCCTGGCACAAAGTGTCTGTATACGCAAAACATCAACGGTCCCCAGGGCATCGCAGTTCTTGAGACACCAGAAGAAATTAAGAAAGGTAATGTAAAAGGAGAATTCAAGCCCTATGGATACGGCTCGGGCATTGTCGACACCAGTCTCCTGGGGGGGCAGCTGCTGTTTTCCCTTTGTGAAGCATACGATGCAAGCAGGGACGAATTTTATGGCAAGTGGGCACGCAATCTATACGAGGGCTTCAAACTGATGGCGGGCCTGTCCCCTGAGAAAGGTTTTGTCCCTAGAGGTCCACATCCAGATGGCAAAAGTTATTATACGGACATTTCACGGGATCAGATTTCTGCCACGATTTATGGATTGTGGCGCTTTCACCGATCAAAGCTGGCCAGTCCTGAGGACAGAAAATTTATCCAGTCAAGGCTCTCCGAGGTCATGGGGCGACTGGAAGACAATGGCTGGAAAAACCTTTGTGAAGACGGAAAAACCGTCTGCCGCATGGCGGGTGGACCGTGGGACAAAAATGACTCTCACGCGGCCACGACAATGTTGCCTTCGCTGCTCATGGTTTATGATGTGAGCCAGGATTCCAAGTGGCTCGACTATTACAATCAGTTTCTGCCGGGACAAATTCCTTACCTGGATCCACAGCAGAAATTCGAATTCCACGGGCACCCGCTATACATCTATCAGCAGATGTATAAACTGATTGCCTTTGAACAACTGGCCGGGAAATACGATCCGGACATCGTGCCAAGCATCAGGCGTGGAAGAAAAGCCTGGGGAGATTCTCTGCCGGCCCAGGAATGGCCGCGGACAAAAGATCTGGGGAAATACTCAGAGAATGACTTCCATAAACTAGGATGGCCAAAAGCTCCGTCAGAAAATGCGTTCGAAGGCTGGAAGCGATTTGATGCAAATTTTCAGGATGCCGAATATCTGCAACAAAATGGCATCGAGGGCAAAACGATTGCCTTGTTTTCCAATGTCTGCATTCACATCCCGCTGGCCAATTTCTATGGGGCTTACCTGTCGGGGGACAAACAGATCGTGGAGGAGGTGACCCCCCTGCTTGATGAAATGCTCGTTCAAGTGGATTTCTCCAGGATCAATAATGGCTTTGTAGAAATCATACCCGTCTTGTATGCATTGCAGGTAGAGTCAGCAGAGCAATCCTCAAGTGCGAAGAAATAAAGCGCGGCCGTTTCCTCATGAATCCATGGGGGTGGTGGTTGGATAGTAGGCGCTCGCACCCAGTCTGCATAATTTTTGGATCCCAGTGAACCTTTTCCCCTTTTCAGTTCACTTTACTATAGGAAAAAATTACCGGTAGGGAATTGCTTTTTCAGCCCATCCCTTCACCGCCGTCATCTCGCCTCCCGCCGATCGAACTGAGGGGCAGCCAGACCGGCTTTGCCCCAGAACAAATCCCTTGAAATTAGCGGCACTCGTCAATATGTGGAGGGATGTCTTTGTTTGAGGAAAAGAGGGAATCCCTTACGCATAGCCCCCCCTGGGTGAACCTAGGTGAAGCCGCAGGAATCGCGGCCGCGATGACCGCCGGATCTGATATCACCGTGCAAGAAGTCGACATCGAACACCTCCAACAATAGGTGCGCAAAAAGATGCCAGCGGCGCCACCTTCACGCTCACAGGCAAACCGGGCATGGGCTAGGAATACGATGAGAAGTTTGTTATCGAACAAACCACTAATTTGCAGTTAACCATAAAAATTTTGTAAGGTTTTTTAGAGCAAAGACATTTGATATATAAAATTATCTTTTTATTATTATTTGATAGATGAAAACTGAATTAAATCGTAGATCTTTCCTTCGCGGGGCAGGGGCATTAATCGCATTGCCTGCTCTTGAGTCCATTGGTTTCCGCCGGTTTGCTTCAGCGGCAACCAAAACCGTAGGTGCGATACCCAAGAGGGCCGTCTTCATGGGCATTGGTTTTGGGGTCACGAAACAAACCTGGTACCCAAGCATGGATAAAAAAGGAGCGGATTATACCCTGTCTGAAGGACTGAGCCCACTGGCCAGACATAAGAAAGATTTTACGGTGGTTCAGGGTTGTGCAAATAAGTTCAGTAATGAAGCCCACTGGGGAAGTACTTTTTGGCTGACCGGAGCCAACCGTTATTCAGTGCCCGGCCAAAATATGGCCAATAGTATTTCTGTTGACCAAGTGGTAGCCGGTCAATTCGGGAATCAAACCCGATTTACCTCTATTCAACTCGACAGCACGGATGGCGGTGCATCCGGACACGGTCCGGGTGGATCCCTGGCATGGGATAAGCGGGGTAAGCCGCTTCCGGGATTTAATGATCCGGTTAAGACTTTTCATAAACTTTTCTCTGCGGAAGACTTGCCTCTCGAACAAAGGCAGGCGGCCATTGCTGAAAAACGCAGTGTACTGGATGCGGTTTTGACCGAGGCCAACAGGGTGCAGAAAGGACTCAGCAGGAATGATAACAATAAACTGGATGAGTATTTTCAGGGCATTCGTGATATTGAGACCCGGTTAGGTAAGGATGAGGATTGGCTGGATAAGCCAAAACCCAAGGCACCGTTGGAAGAACCGCCTGTCGGGCTTAAGGGGAAGGAAGAAATTGAGATGATGTACAACCTTATCATTGCTGCTTTGCAAACCGACAGCACGCGTGCTTTGACCTACCGTATGCCGGGCCAGACCCTTCTTAAGAGTATGGATTTCACCCACAGCGCCCATAATGTCAGTCACTATTCTCCAGGTGAGCGTATGGAAGCATCCAAGGCCCGTGACAAAATGCACAGCACCTTGCTTGCT
>Ga0255767_1002164_pt1 | contig 17145 bp, 12 predicted proteins | sample 071ome_24_FD_179967 | JGI IMG/M metagenome (GOLD analysis project Ga0255767, IMG submission 179967) | Coastal salt marsh microbial communities from the Groves Creek Marsh, Skidaway Island, Georgia - 071402CT metaG (version 2) | ecosystem: Environmental > Aquatic > Marine > Intertidal zone > Salt...
TTATTGCTTCCGGCGTGAGTAATCTGGAGGACATCGCCACGATCGGTGTCATTAATAACTTCCCACGCAATATTGGGGCAGGAAGCACCACCGTCGTTGCTACAATCATTATCGTAATCATGCTCATCCCAGCCGTTAATACCTCCATCCCACAAACCATCGACAACGCCATTTTTGAACACCAATTGATCCGTAGGATCATCACCTCCTGTTGGTGGCGGATCTTCGGGCTCGGCTTCAACCGTTACAAAACGAGTTTTTTGCGATGAGTTACCTGAGAGATCTGTTGCCGAATACGTCAACATGTAGGTATCGGGCTCACTCCCAACGGAACCCTCTCTAACAGTATCAAGATCGCCATCGAGACTATCGAATGCGGTCGCTCCCTGCTCTTCGTATTGATCATCGTGTGCCAATGTCATTGAGGCACTGCCTACCAACGTCACAGTTGGAGGCGAGGTATCAACAACGGTCACGACACGCTGAACCTCGGCGGCCTCGTTACCTGCCTCATCCGTTGCCGTGTAAGTCAGCGTGTAAACGCCCAGTGCTGTCGTATTAACCGTGCCGGAGACAGTTACCTCCACCGCGCCATCTTTATCATCAATAGCCGAGTACCCTGGGTCGATCCAGGCGGTAGCGCCCTCCCAGGTCATATTTGCATCACCCGTCAAGGTAATATCTGGAGGCGTCGTGTCAGTAGAGGTCCCGTCGCCCGGAAAAAGAGTTTCCAGATTGGTTTCTTGCTGGAAAGTGCCGATATCAATCTGACCACCAGCCACGTCACTTACAGATGTCTGCAGGCCTGTTTGCGCCACAGCAGCAATATCGGCTGCAGTATCAGACGTAGGATTTTCTGTCTCGTCACCCAGCAGAGCGTTTACGTCGGCAATCGCACTCGACACCGCATTCATCACTGCGGGGACTACATCCGCCGCTGGTGCCACTGCTTCGACCGCATCTAACAGAATGCTAGAGACGACCGCTGGGTCGGAGAGGCTAATGTTATCGCCGGCTTCGTTAGTTGCCTGCACCACCTGTTCAACTACCGCCTTTGAAATGGCTGCGGGGTCGACTGAGCCCCCTGTCGCTTCGTTAACAATAGTGGCGGTGGTCTGAAGAAGCATACTGAGTTGCGCGTTAATACGCTGTGCATGCTGTGCGCCAGTGTCTTCGGTTTCTGAATCACCCCAAATGTCGGTTGCAACCAATGCCTCGGGCGTGCCCTCGATGCCAAGCTTATCGAGAATTGCTTGTTTTTCTTCTTCGCCCTCGACTGCACTCAACACGGTAGTAATCGCGTTGACGTTGGCAACAGTAGTTCCCGCGGCAACCTCAGTCACAAGAACTAGTCCTGTGAGATCGTTGCCCGTTGCTGTATCGATACCACCTGAGCAATGTACTTCGGTGTTAGCGCCTGCAATGACATCGCTGAAAAAGAAAAAGCCCTCTTCATCAGTAGTGGCCTCGTCGCTCGTCGCCGTGTCATCCACAACAACACGACACAATGCATCGCTGATAGGCCCGTCGACCACTCGACCCATAAGATCGTCAAGAACGTCTGTGACAGTGACAGTGATGCTCTCGCTATCAGACCGACTCCCATCGCTCACCGTGATAGTGACTTCATAAACATTCCCGCCATTTTCGCCGGCAGGGCTCTCAAAATTTGGGGCTTCTGAGAACGCCAAGGCACCGCCACTGCTTGCCAATGTGAAGCTGGTAGCGTCGGCTCCTGAAAGCGAATAGGTCAGGGTATTGCCGTCCACGTCGCTGCCACTAACGGTCGTAACCGCTGTCGTGTTTTCCGACACGGTCTGGTTGCCAATGGCGTCCAGAACAGGCGCATTATTTGTCGCGGATGGCGGAGCAGGTGCAGTTGTACCACCCCCGCCGCCTCCACAAGCTGCTAGCATCAGAGCCAAACAGAGAATGGGAACTAAAGACAAACGTCGGGTGGTGCGCGCGCGCATCGTTGGCATACTTGGGCCTTAATACTTCTTATAAATTAAGACAGGTAGCCTAAACTTGGGGTCAATTGCTCGCACCCCCATTTAGGACAAACCGCCCGTAAAATAGGCCAGACCGGCCGCTATTAACTGCGGCCTATAATAAGAAACTGCAACGCTAATGAACTGCGTGCAACGATCTAAATAGTAAGTACCTTTTCACCGCGTGCCATGCCCGCAACGCCTGACCGAACGACCTCTAGTATTTCTGCTTCGCCCAGAGCTGACAGGAACGAATCGAGTTTATCGATCGGGCCCGTGAGCTGCACAATATAGGTCGCTGGCCCCACATCGATGATCTGGCCGCGGAAGATATCCGTGGTGCGCTTTACCTCATCGCGATGGGTACCTTCAGCGCGCACCTTCACCAACAACATGTCACGTTCAACGTGCGCACCCTCAGTAAGATCGACGACCTTAACCACATCAACAATCTTGTTGAGATGCTTCGTAATCTGCTCAATCTTGAGGTCATCGCCCGTTGTCGTCAGTGTTAGTCGCGACAGCGTGTGATCTGTCGTTGGTGCGACGTTCAAGCTCTCGATGTTGTAGCCACGTTGCGAGAACAAACCGACAACGCGAGACAGTGCTCCGGGCTCGTTCTCCATCAATACGGAAAGTATGCGTCTCATAATCAAGTCCTCTCCGTTTTGCTTAGCCACATATCTTTCATGGCACCGTTAGGGGCTACTTGCATTGGATAAACGTGCTCGTGCGGCTCAATGAAAATATCAAGGAACACAAGCTTGTCTTTCATGGCAAACGCCTCACGCATCGCCGGCTCCAGATCCGCCTTGCCTTTGATTTCCATGCCCACATGGCCATAGGCCTCAGCGAGCTTCACAAAATCAGGTAACGAGCTCGCATAGTGGCTCTCGGAGTAGCGACTGTCGTACTGCATGTCCTGCCACTGTTTCACCATGCCCAAGTAGTTATTGCGCAAGTTCACAATCTTCACGGGCACGTCGTATTGCGCGCAGGTGGAGAGCTCCTGAATATTCATCTGGATGCTGCCCTCACCGGTCACACAGGCGACCTCGGCATCAGGCATTGCCAGTTTGATACCCATGGCCGCAGGCAGACCGAAACCCATGGTTCCCAAGCCACCGGAGTTAATCCATCGGCGGGGGTAATCAAATTTGTAGTACTGAGCCGCAAACATCTGATGTTGGCCCACGTCAGAGGTAACGTAGGCTTCGCCATTGGTCGCCTCGTACAGCGCGGTAATGGCGTCTTGCGGCATGATGAAATCAGACTCACCGTAGCGGCGGCCATGCCACAGTCCATGCGCTGCGCGCCAGTTATCAATTTGACTCCACCAGTCAGCGATTGCCTCTGCATCGGGCATGGTTCGCTCTGAGGAAGCCTGCTGTTGATCAATCTGCGCGTCGAGATCTTTCAATACCGTGGTCACAGGACCCACAATCGGTACGTCAACAGGAACGATCTTGGCGATGGACGCCGGATCGACATCGATATGAATGATTTTTGCGCCTGGACAGAATTTACTCACCGTATTAGTCACGCGGTCGTCAAAACGCGCGCCCACCGCAAGAATCACGTCGCTATGGTGCATGGCCATATTGGCTTCATAAAAGCCGTGCATGCCCAGCATGCCTAGGAACTGACCGTCAGTAGCTGGGTAAGCGCCCAAGCCCATCAGCGTATTAGTAACAGGGTAATTCAGCTTTCGCGCCAGCTGCGTCAGGAGCTCGCTGCCCTCACCCTGAATCACACCACCACCGGCATAAATAACGGGACGCTTCGCATTCAGTAATAGACGTGCTGCCTTACGTACCTGGCCCGAGTGACCTTTGGTAGATGGCTGATAAGAGCGCATCGACACGGACTCGGGATACTCGTAATCGAACTTGTGCTCCGGGTGAGTCAAATCTTTAGGCACGTCGACAACAACGGGACCGGGGCGACCCGTCGTAGCAATGTAAAAGGCCTTTTTGATGATGCTCGGAATATCTTCAGTCCGCTGCACCATGAAGGAGTGCTTAACGATGGGCCGTGAGATACCGACCATATCGGTTTCCTGGAATGCGTCCTCACCAATTAAGTGGCTCTGCACCTGACCCGAGATAACCACCATGGGAATCGAGTCCATGTAGGCCGTCGCGATGCCTGTAATGGCATTAGTCGCGCCGGGACCGGATGTCACCAACACCACACCCGGCTTTCCGGTCGCGCGCGCATAGCCGTCGGCCGCATGCGTTGCCGCCTGCTCGTGGCGCACCAAAATATGGGGTACTGAATTGGCTTTAAAGATGGAATCGTAGATGTGCAGTGCTGCACCACCCGGATACCCAAAGATGTACTCAACGCCCTCGTCTTCGAGTGCGCGGACGATCATGTCACCGCCTGACAATTGTTCCATTGTGTCGCTCCCTCCGTGTTAATACCTAACGGTGAGAACGCAATATGAATGGGCTCCTAGCGTGCGCACCGAGGTCTGTCGCACGAACCACTGGCCGGATCGATCCGGACACCTACCAGAACATCGATCACGAAACCCGTGTTCGGCCGCCCTGCGAGGTAGCGCAGTGTCGAGCCCGAGCGTGAATCACATAACCCTGCGAGACACTGACGGAACCCGCAAACAGCCTAAATAACTATCCCGTTATAGAGGTAGGCCAGAGGATGAGGGTACTCACCAATAACCGTTGCCGTTCGCGTGACGGCGAGTAGTTTCTTGATCGACCCCATTGAAGTCAAGAAATGATCGTAAATCGTGATTATTGACGTTCAAAACGCCCTAAATGAGCCCAAAAATGGCTCTATGTCGCATTTTTCTCCATCTCGGAACCTTAACTACTGTTCTTTCGGTGTCGTCATGGGGCCACCAACGAACATCTCGCAACGAACACCTCGCAACGAACGACTCGACAAAAACGAATCGCCCAAAAGATCCGCCAAAGAGGAGACCCGCAAAAGCGGGTATCCTCTTTGGCCAATACCTTGCGTGCGTTAGTGAAGGCTTTTTGTCGTCGGTGGCTCCGGGCCCCTATCGATCATGGCCTCGCTTGCAAACTTCAGCGACGAGCCATCAAGTGCCGCAAAGACCTTATCGCCCGGACTGAATTCGCCCTCGAGGATGGCTTGGGCTAAAGGGTTTTCAACCAGCTGTTGAATGGCTCGCTTTAGCGGTCGAGCCCCATAAACTGGATCAAAACCGACCCGTGACAACTGCTCGAATACCGCATCTGAAATCTCGAGCTTTAGCTCGCGCTCTTCCAAACGATGCGACAACGCTTGCAACTGAATTTCCGCAATCGATCGAATCTGCTCAGCACCCAAGGGGTGGAATACCACGGACTCATCAATACGGTTGATAAACTCAGGGCGGAAATGATCCGCTACTGCGCCCATGACCTCGCGCTTCATGTCATCGTAGTCACCATCAGCCATGTCCTGAATGATGTCCGAACCGAGGTTCGAGGTCATCACAATGACCGTGTTACGAAAGTCGACTGTGCGACCTTGGCCATCGGTCAATCGACCATCATCCAACACCTGAAGCAGGATATTGAAAACATCCGAATGTGCCTTTTCAATTTCGTCCAGGAGCAAAAGCGAGTAAGGACGGCGTCGCACTGCCTCAGTGAGATAACCACCCTCTTCATAGCCCACGTAACCAGGAGGCGCACCGATTAACCGCGCAACCGAGTGCTTTTCCATGAACTCCGACATGTCGATACGAATCATCGACTGCTCAGAGTCAAATAAAAACTCCGCGAGCGACTTACACAGCTCAGTCTTACCCACACCTGTAGGGCCTAAGAACAAAAACGAGCCATTCGGGCGCTTGGGATCCGATAGCCCAGCACGCGAGCGCCGCACCGCGTTGGAGACGACAGTCACAGCTTCGTCCTGTCCCACCACTCGCTCTTTGAGCGATGCTTCCATCCGCAGCAAACGACTGCGATCTCCCTCGAGCATTTTTGACACAGGGATACCGGTCCAACGCGATACAACCTCTGCCACTTCATCCTCAGTTACTCTGGATCGTAAGAGTGTCGGTTCAGGCGTATCCGCTCCCTCGGCCGCCTCTAGCCGCTTCTCGAGCTCCGGTATCACGCCGTACTGAATTTCAGACATGCGCGCGAGATCGCCGGCTCGATGCGCCGCTTCCAAATCAAGCTTGGCTTGCTCAAGCTCACTCTTGATTTGAGCAGACCCCTGTACAACTGCCTTTTCAGCCGTCCACACCTCTTCAAGGTCGGCAAACTCTTTTTGAACGGCATCAATCTGTTCGTCGAGAAGCTCAACTTGCTTAATCGCCGCATCGGTCGTGTCCTTCTTGACCGCTTCGCGCTCGATCTTAAGCTGAATAAGCCGACGTTCGAGTCGATCCATCGACTCTGGCTTGGAGTCAATCTCCATGCGAATGCGACTCGCTGCTTCGTCGATAAGGTCAATCGCCTTATCGGGCAGCTGACGATCAGTGATGTAACGCTGGCTTAAACGCGCAGCGGCAATGATGGCGCTGTCCGTAATGGCCACGGAGTGGTGCACCTCATAGCGCTCCTTAAGGCCACGCAGAATGGCAATCGTATCTTCCTCATTGGGCTCATCGACCAAGACGCGCTGAAAGCGCCGCTCAAGGGCCGCATCCTTCTCTACATACTGTCGATATTCATTGAGTGTAGTAGCGCCCACACAATGCAGCTCCCCACGCGCCAGCGCAGGTTTCAGCATGTTGCCGGCGTCCATCGACCCCTCGGCCTTACCCGCGCCCACCATGGTGTGAAGCTCGTCGATGAAGAGAATGACCCGGCCGTCCTCTTTACCTAGCTCGTTGAGGACCGACTTGAGCCGCTCTTCGAAGTCACCTCGGAACTTGGCACCGGCTAACAATGAGCCCAGATCGAGCGCCAATATGCGCTTTCCTTTGAGTCCCTCGGGCACTTCGCCATTAACCACGCGCTGAGCTAATCCCTCAATAATTGCGGTCTTACCCACACCGGGCTCGCCGATGAGGACGGGATTATTCTTAGTTCGACGCTGCAGCACCTGAATCGTGCGACGAATTTCATCATCACGGCCAATTACGGGGTCGAGTTCGCCCGCTTCAGCCCGCGCTGTAAGATCAACAGTATATTTTTCGAGCGCCTGACGTTGCTCTTCCGCATCGGCTGACTGCACACCATCACCGCCGCGAACATCATCAATCGCCTTCTTCAGCATCGGCTCGCTCAAACCTGCTTCAGACATCAAAGGTGCCAGCGGTGAGCTTTTCTCCATCATGGCGAGCAAGACAACATCACTTGAGATGTAGGCATCGGTGCGCTCTTGTGCCAGTTTGTCGGCCCGATTGAGCAGCCGGCCTAACGCTTGGGACCCCTGCACGTCGCCCGTGCTATCGGCCAAGGTAGGCACCTTGCTCAATGCATGCTCAACACCCGATTTCAGGGTTGCTAAATTTACACCCGCTTTCTGCAGTAACGGGGTAATCGCACCACCCGACTGATTCAAGAACGCGCTCAATAAGTGAGCGGGTTCGATCATCGAATGATCACGACCCACCGCCAGCGACTGCGCATCACCGAGCGCCTGCTGTAGCGGATTGGTCAGTTTGTCCATTCGCATATCTATCTCCTGTAAAGCACCGCTTCAGGTGCTTTCACTCTTTCATTACCAATAGACATGGGATTTGTAAGGGTATTTTTCAAGTCCCTGGTGCACACAAGCCAAAGACACACGAAAAGACCCTATGTTTTGAGGATTAGCGTGACCATTCGACCGGTTTCGCCATCGCGTCTGTACGAATAAAAGCGTTGCGGATCACTGTAGGTACAGGTATCTCCACCTGAAACGTGGCTGGGATCAAGACCCAATGCCAGGAGTTGTCGCCCTGCAAGTATATTGAGGTCAAGAAAATACTTGTTGTCAGTTTCAGGGATGGGATGGACCGCAAGGTCGTCTTCGCCGAGATAAAAAGCCGCTAGAACGTCACCACCCACCTCAAATGCACTGGGGCCGATAGCGGGACCCAGCCACGCCACAAGACGGCTGGCGTCCACGGGCATCGCCTCAATCGTACATTTCAAGATGCCTCCTGCGAGGCCGCGCCACCCACAGTGAGCAGCGGCAACACACTGACCATCAACGTCGGCGAGTATTATGGGCAAGCAATCGGCCGTCATAACGGCGCAGGCAAACCCCGGCTCATCGCTCCAAACCGCATCTGCCTCCACACCCTTCGAATACTCGGACGGCGCATGAATCACACGAGTGCCGTGGACCTGATTCAACCAGGTAATCATGCTTGCCGGTGGGAGTTGCCCGTAAAGCATCTGGCGGTTCGCTTGCACGACCTCATCGCTGTCACCCACGTGACCGCCCACGTTGAAACCTGCAAAACTCCCGGTGCTGGCACCGCCTGCGCGGGTGGTACTGATCACCTGAATACCGCGAGCGCCAATATCGGGTCGCAGCCAGTGATTGGAAGCATCAGCTGCCAAACCGATCCTCACTCTCGAGCACCTCTAACAGGTTCACAAGATCATCGGGAAGATCAGTCTCAAACTCCATCCAGTCCCTACTGGCTGGATGCTCGAATTCGAGTACTTGGGCATGAAGTGCCTGACGAGGGAAACCGCGTAATGTCGACATCAGAAGGTCCGATGCACCAGCGGGGACTCGCTGACGACCGCCGTAAACAGGGTCGCCAATCAATGGCCATTTCCTGTGCGCCATGTGAACCCGTATCTGATGCGTTCGGCCCGTCTCTAAATTGACCTGTAGCTGGGTGTAGTGCTTGAAGCGGTGCGCAATGCGGTAGTGCGTCACCGCTGGCTTGCCATCGGCTACCACCGCCATTTTGGTCCTTGCCGTGGGATGACGGTCAATCGGCGCATCGATTTTCCCACCCCCTGTAAGTGCGCCAGTGCAGACCGCGCAGTAAGTGCGGGATACGGTTCGCTCCGACAATTGCGCTACCAGCGACTTGTGAGCCAGTGCCGAGCGAGCCACAAACATGATGCCCGAAGTCTCTTTGTCGAGCCGGTGAACAATGCCACCTCGGGGTAATGCATCGAGCTCAGGCGCGTGGGCTAGGAGCGCGTTGACGAGAGTGCCATCGGCGTGACCTGCCGCCGGATGGACCACAACGCCAGCAGGCTTATTCACCACCAGGATGTGCTCATCCTCAAAAACAATATCAAGCGGCATACTCTGTGGCTGCCAATCGATGACCGGCTCAGCCGTTGCCGTGAGCGTCACCTGTGCACTGGCTGTCGCCTTGTCTCGCGGCTTTACCGTTCGACCATCAACCGTCAATCGTCCTTCTTTAATCCAGGTCGCAAGGCGATTTCTGGAGTAGTCAGGGAACAACTCGGCTGCAACCTGGTCCAAACGCATGCCATGGCATTGGATGGGGACGCGCGCCTCCAGGCAGTCTTCTTTAGGTGCGTCATTGCCCATGCTGAAAACCAAATTGAATGAGAGGTATGATCAAAGTGAAACCGCAGGTTAGAATATCGGACTACGATGCTATCAGATGGAAGCACCCGCAGTGACACAGCCCGTATTTTTTCAGTTGAAGTGGAGCGTACTGCTCTTAGTCGTCAGTCTCGCTTTGTCCGGATGTTCGCTGTTCGATAACGATGACGAGTTGAACGTCGATGCGACATCCGGCGAGCAGCAAATGTACCGTCAAGCACAACGCTATATCGATAGTTCCAATTACGACCTCGCGATCAGCACGCTGCAACAGCTCGAGAGCAGGTACCCCTTTGGTAAGTATGCCGAGCAAGCACAGCTCGAGTTAATTTATGCTCACCATGCCGCATTTGAGAATGAGGCGGCCATTGAAGCTGCCGACCGATTTATACGTTTACATCCACAACACCCTAGCGTCGATTACGCTTTTTATATGAAAGGCGTAGCTGCTTATGATCTGAATCAGACATTCTTTTCATCACTTATCCCGAGTGACGATTCAAAGCGCGATGTGTCGGGCGTAAGAGAGGCCTTCGCTGAGTTCTCCAACTTGCTGAACCGTTATCCAAACAGTCGTTACGCGCAGGATGCAAGAGCTCGCATGGTGTACATCCGCAACATGCTTGCGCGACACGAAATCCATGTCGCCAATTACTATTTCAAACGCGGCGCCTACATGGCGGCACTTAAACGCGGACAGAACGTGGTAGAAAGCATGCAAGAAACAACCGCGGTGGCTGACGGCCTCGCCGTCATGGCGCAAGCTTACATTCTCCTAGAAATGAATAAGTTGGCAGAGGACACGGTGCGTGTGTTATGCCTCAACTATCCAGAGCATCCAAACCTCGATGATGATTGCAACTTTGACGGCGGCTACGATATCGATGGCTTCGAACGCTCCTGGCTCAATCAAGCTACCTTTGGCCTGCTGGATCCGCCGGAAGCACCACAGTTCGATTATCGTCCGGGCTCCGAGTCTTAATAGGCGCAGTGCTCGTATAGGCCTCGACGCCAGATTCGGACCTAACTTTTCCGCCAAGCCCACGAGATGGGGTAACGCCGGTCTCGACCAAAACCACGTGTTGTGATGCGAACGCCAACCGGCGCCTGGCGACGCTTGTACTCGTTGAGATCGATCAATCGAATGACGCGTTTCACGTCGGACTCCGCAAACCCTGCCGCGACAATTTGCTCGGGGCTTTGATCTTCTTCCACGTATCGCTCAATGATCTCATCGAGCTCCTCGTAGGGCGGCAGATTGTCCTGATCCGTCTGATCGGGTGCCAGCTCAGCCGATGGCGGGCGATCGATAACGCGCTGTGGAATGCAGTAACCCAAGGTATTACGGTAGCAAGCTAGCGCATATACCAGAAGCTTCGGACAATCCTTGAGTGCGTCGAAACCACCGGCCATGTCGCCGTAAAGCGTGGAGTAACCCACAGCCAGCTCGCTCTTGTTCCCCGTCGTTAACACCAGACGGTGCTTTTTATTGGAAATCGACATCAAAAGAACACCCCGGCAACGTGCCTGAAGGTTTTCCTCGGTGGTATCGACCGACAGTCCATCAAACTGATCAGTAAGCCCCGCCATAAAGGCCTCGTAAATGGGCTCAATGGAGATGACATCGTACTCAACCCCCATAATGGATGCCTGCTCTCCCGCATCCTCGACACTCATATCCGCCGTGTATTTAAAGGGCATCATCACAGCTTGCACGCGGTCCGCACCCAAGGCATCAACGGCTACCGCCAGTGTCACCGCTGAATCGATGCCGCCCGACAGCCCCAAGACAACGCCCGGAAAGCCATTCTTCTCGACGTAATCACGAACGCCAAGCACTAATGCCTGCCAAACGGCAGCAACGTCAGACAATGCCGTTGCGGCGACTCCTTGCGCAATTTCAACACCGCGGACTGTGCGTTCCACCAAGAGGTCAAAACAGCCCTCCTCGAAATCCGGTGCAACCACCGCCAGCTCACCGTCGGCGTTCACCGCGAATGAGCCACCATCGAATACCAGCTCGTCCTGCCCGCCCACCTGATTCACATAAATCATCGGAATAGACTGCTCGGTTGCTCTATCGGCCAATACTTGCCAGCGCTCTTTATGCTTGCCGCGATGGAATGGGCTCGCATTGAGGTTGATCAATAGCTCGGCACCCATGCGTCTCGCCGCATCTGCAGGCCCTTTGTGCCAGATATCCTCACAAATGGTGATACCGACTTTTATACCCGCGACATCAATAACACAGGGGGTATCACCCTCACTGAAATAGCGTTTCTCATCGAAAACTTGGTAGTTGGGCAGCCGCTGCTTGAAGTACTCGCCAACCACCTGACCGCCGTGCAAAACACCGGCCGCGTTGTACAGTCTGCCGTCGCATCGCCTGGGGTATCCGACCACCACGTAAAGGTGAGTGGGAAGCTCGCTCGCAAGTCGAGTCAGCGCATCTTCGATCTGCGCCTGCAAACTGTCGCGCATCAGAAGGTCTTCAGGTGGATAACCGGTCAGCGTCAGCTCAGGAAACACGACAAGGGTGTCCTGACCGGCAGTGTCAGCCTCGCGCGACACCTGAATTACTTTCTCAGTATTACCGTTGATGTCACCAACAAAGGTATTGAGCTGCCCCATGACAACTTTCATGCACATACTCTCCTAACTAAGAGTCTCTTGCTCGATGATTAGTGACTGATATAGTGCATAAATCAGCCGCAAATCTGTGTACAAACGATTTCTGAAGACACGTCCGTGAGCGCTAAGGATAACATTGACCGCTCACAGATCTTTGCTGTTTACAACGTTTACCGACTCGTCATTGGCTCGGTTCTCTTTGCCTTGACGCTTTCCTCTACAGGATCTGCACTGGTAGCAGATGAAATACCCGTGCAAATGGTCGTGGCGGGCATCCTAATCGTCAGCAGCCTTATTATCGCGACCTTGGGTCCACGTTCCAAGCTCACCTCAGAAAGCGGCATTTTTGGCGTCATGATGATCGACGTTGTGGCCACAACCTTGATTGCCGATCCCAGTACTGTTGTAGCCAGCGGTTTTACGGCGCTTTATCTGGTGACCGTGGCCGCGGCAAGCATGCTGCTGCAGAGCCGCCAGCTCTCAACCTTGGTTGCTGCGCTGACTGTGATGGCCATTCTGGCCGATGCCCTCTTTCATATGTCTCGCGGTGAGACTGACTTGGGTGAATTGCTCTACGCCGGCTTGCGGGGTGTACTGGTATTTGTCGTTTCCTGGTTAGGTCAGATCGCTTCCGCGACCCTGGTGCAAGCCGAGCAGCGCGCTGAAGTAGCAACCGCCCAAGCGCGACGATTGAAACTCTTCAACGATCAGATCGTTGAGCATATGCAAACAGGGATTTTGATTGTCTCCCCCACCAACGGTCTGCGCCCGGTTAACTCTGCGGCGCGCGATCTTTTGCTGCTCGATAGTGCGAGTGAGCGGCCCGCTCATTTAGTCGACCCACAACTGGCTGTATCGCTTGAGGACTGGCGGGAGGGCGATACGCTCATGCCATCGCCCTTTAAACCGGAACGTGGGCACAGGACGCTGTTACCAAGGTTCACTGCGCTGGATACAGGCAGAGATGGCGACGTCCTACTCTATTTGTGCAAAGAGCTTTGCGAGAGTAATGGCGCAGATATTAGCTATCGCAGAACGGCCGACGGCCGCAGTAGCTTTCGCCTCAGTATGAGGCTGCACGGTGAGCCAAACAGTTCTACTTGTCGACGATGAACCCGACATTCTCCAACTCCTGGAGATTGCCCTGGCGCGGATAAATCTCAATACGGTGAGCGCAAAGACACTCAAGGAAGCCATGGCTCTGTTGGAAACGTCGGAGCCCGACCTGTGCCTTACCGATATGCGCCTGCCCGATGGCAATGGACTGCAGTTAGTTGAGCATGTTCAGCAACTTGAGCGCGAGTTGCCTGTAGCAGTCATCACGGCGCATGGCAGCGTTGAGGCGGCCATTGATGCACTCAAACTTGGCGCCTTCGATTTCGTCTCCAAACCCGTCGCACTGGATAAACTGCGCGAACTCGTCGGACATGCGCTCAATCTGACGCGTAGCGATCACCCGCCTTCAACGCGAGATCTTATTGGTAGTTCACCCGCCACCGAGCGACTTCGCTCCAAAGTAAAGAAAGTCGCACGGAGCCAGGCTCCCATTCATATCCACGGCGAGTCAGGTGCCGGTAAAGAGGTCGTTGCGCGTCTCGTACACAGCTCAAGCTCTCGACATGCAGGACCTTTCATTGCTGTGAACTGTGGGGCTACTCCACCGGAGCTTGTGGAGAGTGAACTGTTTGGTCACCTCAAAGGGTCGTTTACGGGCGCGATGCACGACAAGCAGGGCCTCTTTCAAGCTGCTGAAGGCGGCACACTATTACTCGACGAGGTGGCCGATCGCCCGCTTGGTACTCAGGTTAAGTTACTCCGCGTGCTCCAGGAGAAAGCGGTGCGGCCCGTCGGTAGCGAAACCGAGGTCTCTGTCGATGTTCGCCTGATCAGTGCCACGCACAAGCGCCTCAATCAGGAAGTAGGTGCTGGACGCTTTAGGGATGATCTGTTTTACCGCATCAATGTCATCGATATTGAAGTCCCAGCACTCAGGGAGCGTAAAGAAGACATCCCTGATCTTGCACTCCACCTGCTTCAAAAGGTGGCAGAGGACAACGGTGATGAAGCAAAAACCTTGTTTCCTAAGGCAATGGAGCAACTTTGCCATGCCAACTACCCAGGTAATGTCAGACAACTTGAAAACACGCTAGCTCGCGCCGCAGCGATGTCAGAGACAGCAGTTATTGGTATAGAGGATCTTGAGGAGTTGACGTCCGCAAGCCATCCCGTAGTCGCAAGCCCTGCGGTATCTAACGATACTGACGAAGGCGCTGGTTCGTTAGATGCCGCAACCAGCTTGTCCGCTGTGGCGGGCGATCTAGAGGGTCACATGGATTGTATCGAGCGTGAGATTTTGCAAAAAGCCATGACCGAGTATCGGTGGAACAAAACAGCGGCCGCCAAAGCTCTCGGGGTCAGCTTCAGAAGCCTGCGATACCGCCTCAAAAAGCTGGGCTTAGACGACTAGCACACGCCCCATTGTCGCCTTATCTCAGGGCGTCCTACCCGATTCAGCACCAACGACAAATTGCGCTCGGTTACACAAGTTGACCAGGAGAGGTTTCGATTGGCCAAACCCTGCGTATTGAAAACGACGGCCTCGCTCACCTTTCGGTTGCCGCGACGATTAGTCAGCGTCGTTGATGACCATTGCCATACCCGTCGAAGTCGCCAACCCATGGCTTGCTCACTCCAAAGAGCGACGCCTTCAGAATAATTTGCGTCGCATGCCGGACGTTGGCTCGCGTCCATCCTCATCCCCGCACGAGCAGGGCAAATTAGGACGGTGGTTTACTCGATAATGGATAGGTGACGAGCCATAAGAACCGCGGCTTGGAGTTGGTAAATGACCTGCAACTGCTGCGCATGGTCGTTGAGTTGCCGGAAGGATGGCACTGCCATAGCCGTCATAATGGCAAGAATTGAAATCACTACAAGGCATTCGACGAGGGTAAATCCCGCATGTTTCGTCTGCTTCAGCATCATGCAACACTGTTATCAACGAACGGATACTGACAGTGCTTAGCCGTTTGAAGCTGGAAAGTGCCGCTGCATCAGACTAAAAAGCGTCACTCGATTCCCTAGGTCGCAAATGAAGCATGCATTGCCTGTCCCATTTCTTGGCAGCGCTTGCGTCAAAAAAAGGACAAGACGAATGAGAGAATTAACGGCTTGTTAGAGGAATAAAAATGAGCATCCAAAACGTGCTAGAGCATATGTGGCAAGACTATTTACTGTTGAACCCTGAAGCCCAACGAGTGGTTGATACCTTACTTGCTGAAGGAGAGAGTATTGTCAACGATCACATTGCGCTTAGGACGTTTAATGTCGGAGTGGTCGCGCTGGAAGAGTGTGTGAAACCTTTTCTTGCCATGGGTTACGAAGAAAAGGATGAGTATTTTTTTGAAGCTAAAAAGCTTCGTGCTAAACACTATGAATACACGGCGGACCCCAGCACGCCGAAAATCTTTATCAGTGAGTTATTGGTCAATGAATTCTCGAGTGACTTTCAAGCCTTAGTCAACTCACTTGTGTCTCACATCTCTTCCGATCGAGTTCAACAATCTGATTTCTTTTACTCGGGCCGCCCCTGGAATGTGAGCTTATCGCAACACGAAACATTGCTTGGAGAGAGTGACTACGGTGCTTGGATGGCAGCTATCGGATATCGCCCTAATCACTTCACTGTCTCTATTAACGACCTTAAAAAGTACTCGGACATCTACACGCTGAATGACTTCTTAAAGTCGAAAGGTTTTAAACTGAATTCGAGCGGCGGGGAGGTTAAAGGGACTCCGCACGTTTTTCTGGAGCAGTCTTCCACCCTTGCCAACAGAGTAGAGGTTGAATTTACCGACGGTAAGAGGGGAATTCCAAGTTGCTACTTCGAGTTTGCCAAACGCTATTCATTAGATTCGGGTGAGCTGTACCAGGGCTTTATCGCTAAATCTGCTGACAAAATTTTTGAATCGACGAATACCGACCAAGCCGCTCAATAACCAGGCGTGACAGTCTGGCAATCGTTCTCCCGGACAAACTGAGGCTGCGGCCTTAATTCACTTCCACTGTTGGAATGCGGAGCTCTTTGGGCAGTGAGAACGTAATGTTCTCGGGTCGTCCATCCAAGGATTCGACATTCGCATGCCCCTGGCTTTGCAGCCACTTAACCACGCCCTCTACCAAATGCTCGGGCGCCGATGCCCCGGCAGTAACGCCAACGGTATCGCCTTCATCCACCCAGCTGGGATCGATCATGTCAGCCGAGTCGATCAGATATGCGCTGGAACCACAGCGCTCCGCCAATTCTTTAAGGCGGTTGGAATTTGAGCTATTGGGAGAACCGACAACAAGGACAACGTTCGCTTTTTCAGCCAGAGCTCTAACTGCATCCTGACGATTTTGAGTCGCATAGCAGATATCGTCTTTACGAGGACCCTGGATATTAGGGAAGCGCTCGCGCAAGGCCTCAATGACCTTCGCTGTATCGTCGACGGACAGCGTCGTCTGAGTCACATACGCCAGATTGTCTGGATCCCGAACCTCCAGAGTAGCGGCCTGCTCCTCGTCTTCTACCAAATACATCACACCACCGTTGGACCTGTCGTACTGACCCATCGTACCCTCAACTTCAGGGTGTCCCTCGTGACCAATCAGAATGCATTCGCGCCCCGATCGACTAAACGCCGTTACTTCAACGTGTACTTTGGTCACTAGCGGGCAGGTTGCATCAAAGACCTGAAGACCGCGATTGGCCGCTTCATCCTGAACCGCCTTCGAGACTCCGTGGGCACTGAAAATAACAATCGCATCATCGGGAACTTCATGAAGCTCCTCGACAAAGACAGCGCCCCGATTTCTGAGGTCATCCACCACCGTTTTGTTATGAACAACTTCGTGGCGAACGTAAATAGGACGTCCGAAGACTTCGAGGGCGCGGTTGACGATATCGATCGCGCGATCAACACCGGCACAAAACCCGCGCGGGTTGGCAAGCATCACTGTCATCAGTGCAACTCCGCTGGTTCCACGCGGTCGATTTTCACCTCAAACCTGAGGG
>Ga0255767_1002168_pt1 | contig 17128 bp, 16 predicted proteins | sample 071ome_24_FD_179967 | JGI IMG/M metagenome (GOLD analysis project Ga0255767, IMG submission 179967) | Coastal salt marsh microbial communities from the Groves Creek Marsh, Skidaway Island, Georgia - 071402CT metaG (version 2) | ecosystem: Environmental > Aquatic > Marine > Intertidal zone > Salt...
TTATATAATCAATAAATTCGTCCCTGCTAGTAATTGCCATATTTTATATCCTTTAATATCTTACCTCTATTTATAAGGTTAAGAACCCCACACTAGAGTACTACCGACATAGATTGCAGAAACAGCTGTTGAACCAATACTAACGCTATTAAATGCTGAGGAGCCAAGATAAACATCAGTAGAGCCACCTCCACCTCCACCTCCTCCGCCAGATGGAGCTGGAGCCGAAGCACTACCACTAGACCAACCAGTAGCGGTGATTGTTAAACCGTTGCCCCACCCTGTCGCTGAAATAATTGGCTTAGCCATTATGTCACCGTAGCAGTAATACTGTTAAACCAGATCATATCATTAGTTCCACTTGGACCTCTACCAGTCGGAGCTGAAATGTATATTTTTACTATCATATGTTTAGAGTTTTGCGTTCCAAGATCAGTAGTTGTGTATGTTAAATTATAATTAGTTTGAGCAGAATTTGCACTAACATTACCATAAGCAAAATTTCCGTTCCCATCAATTTTTAAAACATTTATACCATAAGTTCCAGACCAAGATGTTGATGTTGTAATGTTAGCAACTACGGATAATGTGTTTCCTGCTGCATATGCATTACATGGTATTTCAACGTTTTTCAAATATGTATATGTACCGGCTGTATCAGGTTTAATAAAACATAAAGCTCCGTCAGATTCATTATAATATAACATAGGTGTATGGTTATTATTATTAAAATTAGTTGAAAATGCAGCTCCTACTGGAATATTATCATAATCATTTGTAGAAAAATGAACATTAACATCACCGGTATACAGATTTGAATTATTATATAAATACATATCAGTTCTTACATTGAATCCTGGATTTGTTGTTCTATAGTCATTTCCATCACACTTTAATTGTCCAAAAGCCATGTTTCCTTCAGTCAAATAATGAGGCGTGCTGGATCTTCCATCATAGTAAATATTTTTATTATCATACCAATTAGTAGCTGAAAGCAGAACGTCTTCATATTGACCCGCGATGATACTACTGATTGTAGAGCCTGATGTTGGACCAACATCAGGACCAAACCTTTCAGATTTATTTACTGGCCCCCATACATCTCCTAAAAATGTAAATGCCGGCAAAGTGCTATTAGTAGTTATAAAATCCTTCTGGCCTTGATATACACCGATATAAGCACTATCTAAAAATTTAATTGTATTAGAAGTCACTGAACTAGCATACATAACTCGATCAGTGTAAGACATAATAGTACCAATTGATACATCGCTATCATTAGATCCGCTCCAACCCTGAAACCGTTGGCCGGTATAGGCCATTACATTATTTAATCTAAGAGTTGTATTACCATAAGTAGCATTCCTATAAGTATATAATCCATAATAACCAGTGGCATAATTAACTTCGCTATTATTTGTAGCACTATCAGCTCCTGAGCTAACCCCGGTATAATAGTAATAAGTAACATAATTATAATTTGGCCAACCTGGATCAGATTTTACCAAGCCTCCAAATCTTTGGGTGTACTGATTACCACTATAATATCCTCCTAGAGCTGAGTACATATACATATACATATATGGATAGCTGTTTGATGATGGATATATTGCAGCTATTGTAGTGTTTGGAAGATCATAAAGAGTATCCGGGCCAGTACTTGAATTACCACCAGTGTTAAAATATAGATATCTCCAACTATTCATGTTAGTGAACTGAAAACAGATAATGGTATAACCATTTCTTGTTGTTTCGCTATCCCAACCATCTGTAATTTTTACACCCACATTATTATAACAACCCAAATACCAATTGCCACTACTCCAATATGTATTATCATCAAAGTAATATCGATAATCTACTACTTTAATATTAAAATTACTGGTATTACTATTATTATAAGGACTAACATAACTTAACATATTATATTGCAACGGCCGTTGATAACTATGTGGTGTAAACCTGTCATCTGAATTATTATCATAAGCTTGAACAAACCAATAAGGTTTGTTTCCGTCTGTATCAGGTACACTCATGGTATCAGTAAATGTCTTATCAAATAATATTAAATGACAGTCAGTTGTGCGGCTAGTATAAGTTTGTTTATTAGATCTACTAGTAGACCAAGCACTAGGAGTCGTTTCCCCGGTTATTCTATAAAGTTGAAGGCCACTAAAATAGAAAGTACCAGCATCAATTAGGTAGCTACTGATAGCTTGGCCTTTTAGGCGAATTTCATCGCCATCACTCATACCACTTATCACATTATTACTATCACCTGTACTAGTACCCTTTATGTCAGACAATGCATATGGTGCAGAATAAGTTCCTGATCGAGAAGAAGTGTCCGTAGTACCGTGAATACCACCAATAGGACATTCAATGTATGGATCAACCCAATAAACTGTCATAATTATGCTCCTTCAAAGGATTGTTCATACTCGACTAATTTAGTTTGAACAGCAGCATCTAGTTCTCCAATTGGCATATTTAAATTATCAGTAAGCACGAGCTGTTTCATAATTTTGTCTTGAATATCATTAGTTTCGTCAACGATAGTAGCATCAAATTCTAAGATCATTTTATCATTTCTCTGAAAAACTCTGTATGTAAATTTATCTGCGTGTGCAATAATAGCCATTTTATTATCCTGTTACAAAATAGATTGTGTTAGCGTCTGGTGAACCTGGCAATGATGCGACAACTTCAATTGCATATCCTTTAATTGCTTTGCCGGTTACGTAAATATTTCCAACCATTGCTGCGTGACTGGTACATTGATATACAAGAGAGTCTGGAGCATCCATAGGAACAGTAAACGTAACCTTGACAGTACTAGCACCAGATACACCAGATGTATATGCAGAGCCTCCGTCTGATACTCTAATTGCTAATGGGTGAGAAGAGTATGATGAATTATTAATTACATAAGTCTTTCCACGTTCAAAGTACATATCTGGATTATTTCCAGACTCTGTTGGAAAGCCATCTCCTGTAAACTTATACACACTACTGTTAGCCGTAGTGACATTTATAACTGAGTTTGGAACAGCAGTGTTAGATTCTAGAGCAGATGTAATCTCAGTATCTAAACTGGTTAGATTAGCAGCATCCAGTGTCTCAATGGCAAGTTTTTTCCATTTACGGCCATCCCACTTATAAGAAACGTTGTTCGTGGTGATTGTTTGATTTAATGATTTGCTACTAGGAAATTTTACCTTAGCCATATTAAAACCTCTTCTAACTAGTTATCACTATTTATAAGAGTTCGAACAACCAATCGCTCTGAATAAGTTTATATTCTGAATAAGAATTTTCTAAAATATCTATTGGTTTATAACCGATCGAATTCATGTAGTTAAACACCTCTGTGATCAAAGGTGCTTTTTCATTATATTCGATATACGAACATTCGAGCAGAATAAATCTTGGCTTTTGTTCTAAAAACTTCTTTGCGCCTTTAAGAATAATAATCTCAGAACCTTGAGTGTCAATCTTAACCAGACCTTTGGACCAATCCCCAGACATATCAACAACAGAATCTAAAGTCTTCATATCTCTAAATTCAGTGTTTGCATTCTTGTAGAATTCAGTGTTCTCTTTAAATATAGAAGTACCAGTCGTTGAACCCCAACCAGTATCAGCAATACTATATAGACTGGTCAGCTGTTCTTGATCGCCTAATACTTCAAAGACGGCATCTGATTGCAGATATTCTTGATTTCTCTTATCAGCTTCAAATTGCTGCACATGACAAGATGGCCAAACGGACTTTACAATATTAGTAAACTCACCTCGATAAGCACCAATATCTAAAGCCCGTTCAAGCTCAAATCCGGTTCTTTTTAAATAAAAGAACCTTTCAACAAAACCTTGCATTACTCTTCAGCGAGTTCTTCTGCAACGTTATCTTCTGCTTCTACAGAAGCAGATAGGTTGTTTACAAAGAACTGACGTGCAGCCTGAAGCTGACCCATCTCTGCATTTAGGTTTGCAATCTTGCCATCAAGATTATTAATCTGTGCAAGCATCATTTGCTCATCACTTGTTAGATCCTCAATTGCATATTCTTTATCGTTAATTGTGATCATTTGCTTTTGTTCTTCAGCCATTTGTTACCTCGTTAATTAGCTGTTGCCATTGTTGTTGTCTTGTACCCCAAGACCAATGATTTAAATAATAATTATACTGGCTTTTACGCCAATGATAGTTATCCCAATATGTGTCAATAGCATTATTCAATAATTTAGAATATCTATCAACCAATTTATTACAAAGGGGAACATAGTCAGCCCATGTTCCACAAGTTTCATAAAGTGCTCCGTAGTTAGTTGTAACTACTTTACATCCACTAGATAATGCTTCTATTGCCGAAAGACAACTGGTTTCTTCAAAAACTGATGGATAAGCTAGTATATGAGCGTTTTGTACTGCATCTCTTACTACAGAATTTGGAGCATATTCGACATGGTTGTATCCAAGTTCTTTTATGTTATTATATATCCAATCAAAATTACCTTTTGTTTGTTCTGCAAATCCAGGACCGTATATTGACGTACCAGAATATATATCAACTTCAATGTCAGATCTATTAATATTTTTTAGAACTTCTACTAAAACATGTAGACCTCTCCATGGAGTTGATGTATAGATTAATTTTATTTTATCTTTTGGCTTGTCTTTCCAATCAAACTCTGGTATAGCATTCTGAATGACATAGCAGTCAACATCTTCCAGCGGAAAGTTTTTTCTGAATTGTTCGTGTTGCCAATGTGAAACAAATACTATAGCATCTAATCTATTTGTAAATCTGGTATCCTTCAACCCTGCAGCATTTTCTTCGTTGATGTTTAGATGTTGCCATAGTACATTAGGTTTACTATCGGATAAAAGATCTGGATGGCATATTGACAATATAAGATTAATATCAGAAAAATCAACTCTTTCTGATAAATTATTATAAAGTAGTTCGGTGCCACCCATAGGGCTATTTGGTTTCTGCATATAGGAACCTACAATTCTTTAAAGGATGATTATCTTGTTTCCAGAAATCATATTCAGCATACATGTTAAATAAGTCAGCAGGCAGTATAGTATCTCTTGGTACTAATTCTACATCTTTTCTTACTTTATGTAAACCTTCGATTTTTGCATCAGCATCATAATTATCGTACGATGCTTCTGTATCATTAAAGTCATGCTCGTACCATTCCTCACCGAGAAACTCATAAACATGCTTCATAACTTCTTTTGGAAACTGTGCTAGTACATCATATTCTATGAACATAATATTATCTTTTTCTTCACAGACAGCAGCCTGCTTTACAAAGTCCAAAGGACCTTTGACACGAGCATTCTTATCTGGATATTGACCCATTAACATATGACAGCGCTCATATACAGACGGCCAATCAATATGATCGTATAGAGGTTTAATTTGTAGTGGATTCTTTCTATGCAGTCTCTCAAATGAATCTAAAATCCAAGGAATACTACGAATAGTAATAATCATACGAAAGTCAGGATACATCTGTTTGAGTAAATGAGTATCAGCAGCCCAACCACGTCCCGTATTGAAACAAACCTCAGTGTCATCTTTGTAGAAAGCATCAAAGTCAGCTCTCATGAGATCATACAACCTCTTATCTGGTACTACATCCTTCATCCCCACATTTGCGTTGACTGCATTAATTTTACTCTTTACAAAGTCAGACAGTGGATCAGAAATCCCTGCTGTGAAGCGAGGATTTTGATTAAGTATGGTAGATAAAAGTGTAGAACCAGATCGAGGTAACCCGGAAATAAAATTATATTTTTTAGTACTGCTCATAGGATTTTTCTTCTATTAGATCGGATCCAACCTTTAGATTAATTTGTTTTTTGACTTCGGATCTTCTATCATTGGTTATATAGACTGATCTTGCTAATTCAATAAACTCTTCATCAAACTGTTTTGATCTTTCTTTCTCACGAATATCATCTTCAATATCCCATAGCTCACGATTAATATCTTCAAGCTCAACAAATTCAAACAATATATCAGGAATTTCTAGTTTTGAGAATATTGTTATCAATTGATTCAATTCATTATTAATATTAATAAGTTTTTGTTTATCTTTAATCCTACGACTCTTAATTCGTAAGATAGTAATCTTATCTACTAATTCACCAATACTAACAGGAGTCTCAACTATCATTTATGTGCCAATCTAATATCTTCATCTTTGACTTTTTTGCCATGCACTTTATCAATATATGTGTTTAGAACATCATTGGCATCTACCATAATATTTCTAGGATCTGAAATGTCCATTTTATAATACGTATTATATTTTCTTTTATCATGGAATGACATGTTATAGTTTTGCATATAACCAAATTGAGTCCAACGAGTGTTACCCCAGATCACAACTCCTGGTGTTCCAACTGATGCAGCAAAGTGTTGTAGACAAGAATCAATTCCAATGAATCCCTTTGCTTTCTTTAGTAGTTCGTGAAGAACAGTAAAAGACATTGCACATTTAATAGCACCATTATAACCTGGTTCATTTGGCATACTTGCATCGATAATAGTATGATTTGGATAACGCTCTTTCAGAGCATTGACAATCCCTTGTGCAAAGTAAGGATGATAGTTACGTCCTGCATTAGAGCTAACATACTGATTGTTTTGATTCCAACCAATTGGCGTCTGGCCTCCGGTAAACTGAATCATGATATAATTATCACCAATATTGTTATCGGTTAGCCATTTAGTTGTATCTGCCTTTGCCCAATCAGTATACATCTTTGGCCGCATCGAAGGATCATATTCCACCCCATGCAGCTTACAATATGCTTGAACCAAATGCCAATCACCCTTAACAAAATTACTTTTGTAAGGCTCACTATAATGAATATTATCTGATTCGAGAATTCTAGGATCATCCATAGGAATGGATGATTCATCGTAACACATCTTGACTAGAGGATTATCTCTAAACACATCAATATAAGGTGTTACAATTTGTACTGGGCCACCAGCTCTTTCAGCAAGTTTTGGTAAAAGTGATGTGAACATAACACATTTACCAATCCCACCCTCAACAACATAAGTATCTAAAGACATAATATCTCCATAAAAAAATCATTATCTGTATTATATATTATAGCTATAAAGAAGTAAACTATTAATTTAACTGTTTACTGATTGAAGTATCACAGTATTTATTTCATTTCCATTTTCATCTGTAGTAGATGTTAATTCAGCAAAATCTGCTAGACGCTGATATTGTATCCAAGAGTTTTTACTTTCTTGAACCTCTAAAGCTAAATCTGTTACTTCTCTTAGTTCTCCATCCACTTCATTAGAGCATAAAAATACCCCTTCTGGATTTGCTAATATTTCTGCATTAGTTAAACCATCTCCACTATCCATAGTATAAGTATTTGAGCCTGTCTTTATAGCTTTTTTTGCTTGCATATACTCTCTTGGATTTTGCGAAAGCCAATTTAAATAATCCTGACCTGCAGTTTTAGCTTCATTTAAAGTTTGATATTCTGTGCTTCTATAAAAATATTTTGTTTCTGTAGTCATTTCTATGTGCTTCCGTAGATTGTGCCGTTGTTTGTAAGGGTTCTTGACGTACCAGTGATAGCAGCCCCGCCCGTTCCTCCTGAGGTATAACGGCCTGCACCGCCAGCTGCTCCCCAGCCACCACCGCCGCCTGCTGTATCAAAGCTAGTTCCAGCTGTACCATTACCAGCATTATTTGAAGAGCCTCCATCTTCACCATCAAGACCATAACCATATGGTCCAGTAAAATTAAATAATCCTCCTGAACCTGCAGTACCTGGTAGAACTCGACCACCGCCACCACCTGCTCCGCCAAACCAATAAGTACCATTAATAGCCACGGCACCAGAGCCACCGCCAGCACCACCGCCTGAACCACCATTTGCCATTCCAGTATTTACATAGTTTATACCGGCCCCATTAGAACCTGCTTGTCCTACTGCACCACCAGTACCCGCATTAGTATAAGAACCATTTCCTCCAACGCCCCCGCCAGCACCCCCGCCAGCACCAGAGTTGGCACGACCACCACCACCGCCGCCACCAGCAATATAGGCATTGGAATTGTTAATAATTGTTGTATTAGCTGCGGTTACATTAATGGCGGGACCACCATCCTCTGGCAGATAGCTACCGCCACCTCTTCCACCTTTACCAATAATATAACCATTATTAGTAACAGTAGAACTAGCAACATCAACAATAAGAGCTGCTGTTGATATGTTATCAGACCATACATAAACACCAGAACCAATAGTAGCTTCTAAAGCCGAAGAGCCATTCCATCCTGCAGCCGTAGCTAGTGTACTAAGAGTACCTTCTTGTGTATTAGATGAAATGGTAAAAGTAAAGACATTTGATGCACCATACCACTCATTAAAGCCCATCTGTGCTGCAGCACCTTTAGAGATCAACCCCCGAATATCTGTATCATTCATACTACATTCAGTGCCAGTAGTACCACCTGCTTCAACATGAAGATCGTCTAGTGAAACTTGACCACTACTTACAACAGGCATCCTTTAGCTCCTCAATCTCTGCTTTTAAGTCTTTAATTGCTTCAATTAGTAAACCATGTAGCTGATCGTATTGCACAATCATATATTGTTCGCCCTGTTCAGCATGAAGTGGCGTTTCTTTCTTAGAAACAGCAGACGGTAATACTCTTTCTACTTCTTGTGCTATAACTCCAGCTGATGCTCTACCATCTTTCTTGTAAGTAAAGGTATAGCCGTTAAGCTGAGATAACTTATCTAGTGCATTATCAATACGTTTAATGTCAGTCTTTAAGCGTTCATCTGAAATTGTAGTTGAATAAGCAATAACGTTACCATCAAAGTGTGCATCTTGTGAACTGTCGATGAACATACCAATGTTACCACTCCCATCTGACAGTACGATGTTGTTGCTTGAGGTGCGGATGTCTAGACCATCTCCGTTGCCGCTGTATCTGCCAAGAATAATATTTCCAGAACCTGTCGTTATCTCACATCCAGCAGCGCCTCCAATGTTAATGTTATCAGAACCTGATGTTATTCCCTGGCCGGCTCTACAACCTATACCAATATTTCTATCACCACCACTAATATTAGTTAAACCATATGAACCTATGGCAACGTTATCTCCATGTCCAGTTGTAGCCATTCTCAAAGCCTGATTACCAATAGCAATGTTTCTACCATTTCCACTAGTAGTACATCCCAGAGCTATATTACCTATTGCTATGTCAAACCCTTGACTTGTTTTCTTTTCAAGTGCACCCGCACCAACTGCTATATTATATCCACCCGTAGTTAAACAACACAAGGCGTAGCGACCAACTGCAACGTTTCCGTAAGAACCTGTGCTAGAGTACATTGCACAAAAACCAACAGCAGTATTAGTAGAACCAGTTGTATTACTATATAAAGCACAGCTACCCACAGCGGTATTACAAGAACCTGTCGTTCCTAACCTCAAAGCATAAATACCAAGAGAAACGTTAAGTTGCGCTGTTGTTTGACTAAGTTGAGATCCATAACCAATAGCAACATTGTTACAGCATGTGTTATTATATAATGAGTATGCTCCAACTGCTGTGTTTCTTACACCAGTTGTATTTGCTACTAATGAATTATGACCTATCGCGGTGTTCATACACCCAGTTGTATTACTGCATAATGTAGGAGTACCAACTGCTGTGTTATAGTTACCACAGTTATTTGCTTTAAGAGCGTAGTTACCAACTGCAGTGTTATACCAACCAGTAACATGATCACATAGCGCATTCGCCCCAAGGGCAGTATTGCTAGACGATCCTATTGCTGCTTGATATAATGCACAAGCACCCAATCCAGTATTACTGTTATATACAAAACCATCACTAAGATCATTAATCTCTGATGCACCACCTCCGGCAGCTGCTAGTACAAGGCCTCCGCTAGAAGTACTATAAGTTAACACTTCGCCATCTGTTGATCCTAGACCAGGAATACGAAGTAGACTGACATTAGCATCCCCAATTGTAACTTCGTTGGTAGCTGTAGCTGAACTTGGTTGAGCATTATAGCCAAGAACAGTTAAGTTTGATCCAGTAGTAATTGTACAGCCAGAAGAGGCACCAATAGCAGTATTAGTAGTACCAGTAGTATTATTACGAAGGGCATAAGTGCCAAAAGCAGTGTTATAATCACTGCATGTGTTGTTGCCCAAAGCTAGTGAACCAACTGCATTGTTAAAACGTCCCGTAGTATTACATTTTAGCGCCAGCAAACCAACTGCGATATTCTCAATCCCGGATGTATTACCATAACTAGCACAAGCACCTAGTGCTATGTTATAACAACCACGTGTGTTTTTATACAATGATTGATAGCCAACAGCTACATTAGTATGACCACTAGTATTAAAATACATAGCATCTTTACCAACAGCAGTGTTACAGCTAGCAGTAGTATTACTTTGTAATGCACAATCACCAACAGCTGTATTGTTACATCCAGTGGTCGTTAAGCGCATTGCGCATTTACCCACAATTACGTTTCTGAGGCCAGTAGTAATAAATTCTCCAGCTCTATATCCAATTGCAGTATTATTGCCGGCGGTTGAAGCTTTTAGTGCGTAACTACCTATACCAATATTATAAAAGTTCGAGGATTGAGAACAAACTGCATCAGTACCAATTGCAATATTATGATCACCAACTGTCATGCTGCAACCAGCTTTATTCCCAATGAATACATTCCATTCGCCATTCCCAATTAAGGAATATCCAGCATAACAACCAATGGCAACATTTCCGGTTGGAGCCCCCGAAGTGCTATTGCCCATTGCATATGAACCAATGGCTGTATTGCCATAACCAGTTGTATTTGACTGTAAAGAATAGTGCCCAATGGCAACATTTTCACAACCTGTGGTGTTGGCGTATAAAGCACAAAAACCAACTGCAGTGTTTCGAACACCTACAGTATTTTGCCTCATAGCTTGCATACCTACTACAGTATTACATTGACCAGTAGTGTTAGTGAATAACGATTGGAAACCAACAGCTGTGTTGTTTGAACAAAGAGAGTTAGCCAAAGAACCATATCCAACAGCTGTGTTATAACCGCCAATTAAATTATCCTGCATAGCCTGGAAACCAATAGCTGTATTCTTTAAACCAGTTGTTTGGTACCTTAGTGCACAAGCGCCAAGTGCTGTGTTACATGAAGAACCAGTATTGCTTGCCATTGCATTAGTACCAACAGCTGTGTTATAACTGCCGGTAGTGTTCTGCCCCAATGCATTATTACCAACAGAGGTATTATCAAAACCAGTAGTGTTAGCATCCATTGATCGGCTACCAACAGCTGTGTTAGCTGAACCACTAGTTAATCGACCAGCACATGCACCAATCATTGTGTTATCGTTACCATCACCATACATCTTAGCCTGGAAACCTATTGCAGTAGTTCTATTGCTAGATGTATCTCTGAAACTGGCAAGAGAGCCAATCGCAGTCCCATACCTTGTTGTCACAGCGCAAGAGAAAGCCTGGTTGCCTATAGCTGTGTTTTCACAACCAGTAGTTAGAGCCGTCAGAGTACCGTAACCTATGGCTGTGTTCCGGCATCCAGTAGTAACATTTTGTAGAGCATATGCTCCAAATGCTATATTACGATTAGAAGATCCATCGTCATTAGCTAGCGCACTAGTTCCCAAACCAATTGACGTAGTGTCGGGTGATTTACCATCGCTTAAACCATCAATAGAAGAAGCACCGCCACCTGCAGCTTGTGGCGTCCAAAGAAATTCACCCAATGATCCCGACCAAGAAAGAACATCACCACTATCAGCATCATTTGTATCGAAACCCAGACCAGGAATTCTAAAACGATTAATGTTCGTGTTACCAATTGTAAGCTCATTAGACATCGTGTTTCCGCTTGCCTGGGCGCCTTGGCCAAGGACAATGTTATTATTACCGGTGGTAATTCCAGCACCAGCTCGACAACCAATACCAACGTTACCATCACCACCATTAATAGCTTGTAATGCACAGAGTCCAATACCAACATTCCAATAGCTATTGCCTATTGCGTCCCTCATAGCCATTGTACCAATAGCGGTGTTGTTGCCGCCAGTGGTAAAGTTATGCAACGCGCATATACCAACTGCAACGTTAGACGATCCCCATGTTTGGTTATGCAATGCGCGGTGACCAACTGCTACATTGTTTACACCAGTTGTGGTATTCCTTAAAGCACATGAACCAACTGCAGTGTTACAACTACCAATTGTATTACTTCTCATTGCAAAAGCGCCAAGAGAGGTATTACATGCGCCAGTTGTATTATATGTCATCCCATAATAACCAACAGATGTGTTGTTGTTGCCTGTTGTATTAAAGTATAATGAATAGGTTCCAAGTGCGGTTCCATACATACCAATTGTATTAGCGGATAATGCCAATGCACCAACAGCAGTGTTTCCTTCGCCAGTTGTAGTTGATGCTAGCGCACAGCACCCAATAGCAGTAGCACCGCCACAAATGTAGTTTTGCAGCGCATAAGTACCAACAGCTGTGTTTGACTTACCAGTCACGGTTGATGCTAAAGCTAAGCATCCAATAGCAATATTGTCAGTCGTACTGCCAAACAGTCCAGTATATGTGCACAATGCACCATAACCAACTGCTACAATACCCCATGAACAAGTAACTTGTTTTCCAGCGTTCGAGCCTATAAAGACGTTTTTACATCCATAAGTCATGCTCTGTCCAGCATTATATCCAATAGCAGTATTGTGCCCACCGTTACTAGTGCATAAACCTAATGCTCTAAACCCAATACCAACGTTGGCTGCATTACTATTATTTTTAAGAGCTTCATATCCAATAGCAACGCTCCAACCTGTACCAGTGTAATTAAGACCAGCATCAACGCCTATGAAAACGCTATTTTGAGAAGTAGTATTATCTCTAAGAGCTTGATACCCAATCGCAACATTGCATTTACCAGTTGTGTTTGCTTGAAGGGCACAGTATCCTAATGCTGTATTCTTTTCTCCAGTAGTATTAAATTTTAATGCATGATACCCAACCGCGGTTTGTAAACCAGTAGTAGTGGTTCGCAAGGAGCAGGCACCAACTCCTACGTTACCGGCACCTGTATTACAACGAAGGGAGTTACATCCAATAGCAACATTGTTACTACCAGTTTCTTGTCCAAATCCAGCACCTCGGCCAATTGCAATATTATCACTACCACTCTGTTGACAATGGCCGGCCTGGTATCCCATAAGTATATTATGATTTCCAGTAAATGAGGTACTGCCAGAACCAACACTGCTGCCAATACCAATATTATACGTACCAGTACGGAGATTTCGTAAAGCAATATTGCCTAGAGCGGTGTTTTGAAGGCCTGTGGTGTTACAACACAAAGCTCCACGTCCAAAAGCAGTATTGCCGCTTGCACCAGCTAAATTATTAAGAGCATCAATACCAGTTGCAGTGTTACCAGTACCACCAACACTAGCAAATGTTTCTCCTAATGCAAGGTTGAAATTAGCTGAATCACTATATGCATCACTTAGATCGTTAATGGCAGAAGCTCCACCACCACCACCGCCTACTGCAGCAGAGATTGTTGCGCTGGTCGTGGCGTCCAAGGCAGTAATGTTCTGCAGTGCGGCGCTGTCATTAATAACTGTGGTACCTTGAACTTTGATTGCCATTGGTTAATCCTTATTGTTTTATTTTATCTAACCATCTCATAAAGTCACCATTCCAACGTTTTGTACCTACGTGTGAAAGTTTTATAGACGGATCAAGCCATACTTTTCCACCCAACTTTCTCCACTTTCTACAAAATACAATATCCTCAGATATCAATTCACCTTTTTCATCTACTGTAATATCAAAAACCATTTTAATTGGTTTTGGTTTATGTGATTCTGTATATTCTATACTATCATCTGAAACTGTTTGCAACGCTTTTCTTGTTAATCTTAAAAATCCTGTTGCAATTCCTTCCACTTCTATCAAACCATTCTCTTCAAACTTTATATTCTGATTTAATGCTTTGACTGGATAGTCTTCTTCATCACCCTTCTTTGGATAGATTCCTCCTACGACATCAACATCATACTCTAATAGTTTAAAGAAATCTTCTGGTGTCCAATCTACATCACAATCAATGAAAACCAAATCATCAACTTGTTGATCTAATGCTAGTTGGACAATATCATTTCGCGCTCTCTGAACTAGAGAATCGTATGACATGTATATACAATATACGTTAATCTCTTTTGTGAGACCTAACTTACAGGTCTCACTTAGAGCCGATGCATGCCATACAGTTATAGTGCCATCGTACGATGGCGCAGCAATCATAACGTTTCTCATAATGTAGAATATCCATTAACCTAGAGTATCTAAATCAAAGTCGTCTTCTGCTGTTTCTTCTGGTTCTGCTGGTGCGAGATTGAACGCTTCGTAATGTGCATGGAAAACATGATCATCGATAACAGCAGGCATCATTGCAATCAATTCGGCTTTTGTGTAGCCTGTTGCAACTTTTTCTGGTGTTTCGATTTGGACTGATTCTGAGTAATCAGTATCCCATGCTGGTTGTACTGGATCTGCGTCTGCATCTCCTGCATATGCATAGTTGACTTCGATCTCCCAACGGGTTACAAAGTTATCTGATGCACGCTTCGTAGGTACTGCTTTCACGAGCGTTTTAGTGATTGGTGCGTAAGTTGCCATCTTCGACTCCTTTAAGGTTACTAGGCATGATATTCATACCTTTATTTATAATATTTCTACGTTCAATATCTTCTTCGATACATTTTATTCCATACTGTACTTCAAGTATGTGACAAGGCTTATCGTATGGATTATAAGCTCTGTGCCAGTCTTCTCTTCTTATAACATAGGTTTGATGCTGTTTTAATGTAATAGTCTTATCTCTACCCACATTTGTCGAGATTATCTCCCCATGCTCAATATCCATCATCATAGCACCTTCTAGGACATACCAATGCTCATTTCTATAAAAATGCCTTTGGTCGGATAATGATTTCCCTGGATAAATTACTAACTCCTTTGCTTTGACCGTATCCTTATCATCGAGTACACGCCAATAGCCCCATTCTCTTTCTGTTTTTTGGGTTTTCCATTCGTCAAGTATCCAACTACTTGAATTCATCTTATCGGTACCACCAACACCAAAAACAAATTGAACATCATCAAATATCATTTCTGGAACATTGTCTTTTGTTCTATCACCACCGTTGGCAAAAATAACTTCAGGTTTTGGAAAAGTACCTTTGACGTGCTCAATAGCTTTCATTGCTGTATCATCTTGATCATCAAACCCAAATGCATATCCAACTGGTTTGATATTTTCTACAATAGCCTTTCGTTCTTCAAAAGACATAAATGGCCGACCCTTTTTACGAGTCAACCATTCATCACTGTTAATACCAACACAGAGAATATCTCCGAGTTTCTTAGCTTCTTTAAAATATTCAATATGACCAGAATGGAGGGGGTCAAAGCCCCCTGTCACTAGAACAACTTTCATTATATCCTCATTGTATTTTAGATTTCAACTCATCTATTTGTCTTTGTTGATCTTGTACAGCATCTACTAAGAACGCAATAATCTGCGTATAGTTAACATGCTTGTTCCCTTCTATATTAGTGGAAACTGCTTCAGGAATCAACTGCTCAATTTCCTGAGCAATAACACCATATGATTTCTTACCAGATGACTTCCAATTAAAGCTAACAGGATTGATATTGTTAATTATATCTATACCATTATTAATACGCTCAATATTCTCTTTGAGGTTTTGATCAGAAGTTGTGTTAAAGTTTACTGCTGATACTTCACCAGTGCTATCAATGCTGTAGCTCAAAGCTGGGATACGAAACGTCTTAACATTAGTGTCACCAAGCGTAATCTCATTTGATACAGTTGCTGAACTAGTAGCTGCTCCGTTACCAAGTAATGTATTGTTGCTACCAGTTGTAAGACTATATGCCGCACCATACCCAATTGCTGTATTTTTACCACCTATTGTATTATTAAACAATGCAGCTGGACCAACAGCAACGTTACAATTTCCAGTAGTATTGTTTTGCATTGCTGCTGAGCCAATAGCAATATTTCTTACACCACACGTGTTTTTGCACAATGTGCACGAGCCAACAGCTGTATTTCTAAACCCAGTTGTGTTAGAGCACAAAGCATCATGTCCAACCGCTGTGTTCATAATTCCAGTTGTATTGCAACGCAATGAATTTGCACCAATGGCCGCGTTTTGAGTTCCAATTGTATTTCCAACCATAGAGTAGAAGCCAACTGATACATTGCAAGCTCCTGTGGTGTTACCGGTCAAAGAAGATCGACCAATAGAAACATTGCCACCACCGATGGTATTGCTATTTAAAGCACTTAGTCCAATAGCAATATTTTCTGACCCTGTGGTGTTTAATCCCAGAGCATTTGCGCCAATAGCAACGTTTTGGCAACCAATTGTATTTTTTCTTAGTGCTGTATACCCAATAGCTGTGTTGCTATTACCAGTAGTGTTAGAGCAGAGGCTGCACGCGCCAAACGCTACGTTTTGACTACCAGTAGTATTAAAGTATAACGATTGTGGGCCCATTGCAACGTTGCCAGACCCAGTGCTGTTATTTTGAAGTGCAGACCAACCAACAGCCGTGCTATAGCCAACAGTGTTATTTCTTAACGCGTTTTGACCAATAGCTGTGATAAAACTACCTGCAGTGTTAGTACACCCTGCCCAAGCGCCCATGATAGTATTATATTGCGCGCTTTGGATACTACGTCCAGCACTCCAACCAACTGTTGTGTTACCATAGCTACCAGTACTACAGTATAAAGCCTCAAAACCTACTGCTGTGTTATTTCTTCCAGTAGAGTTAGTACGCAATGCATAACTACCAACAGCTGTATTACTACATCCAGTGACATTGCTGCATAAAGCATGAAAGCCTACAGCTGTATTACAATTACCAGTTGTGTTCTGTGTTAATGCAGAATTTCCCATTGCAGTATTAAACGAACCAAAGGT
>Ga0255767_1002190_pt1 | contig 17048 bp, 12 predicted proteins | sample 071ome_24_FD_179967 | JGI IMG/M metagenome (GOLD analysis project Ga0255767, IMG submission 179967) | Coastal salt marsh microbial communities from the Groves Creek Marsh, Skidaway Island, Georgia - 071402CT metaG (version 2) | ecosystem: Environmental > Aquatic > Marine > Intertidal zone > Salt...
ATACTGCGCAGGCTCAGGACCTGGCTTGACCCGCTCACCCTGACCATGTGCCAGCCGGTAAGTTTTGGGGGGAGGCATGCCGCCCACGCCCGTACGGAGTTCGCCCGATGACATTTGAAGCGGCCAGCCCTCGCGCTTTCCTTCGCGATGCAGATAGCCCACCAAAATAAAGAAAAGAATCCAGAACGCATAGAGCGCAAGTTGCGCGACGTCCACGTATTCAGTGATTGCACCAGTACCCATGATTGAGTCCTCCCAATGTGGTGTTTAACTCGGAAAATCCGCTAACCCGAGACGTTTGCCATGCTCACCCGCCTCGCCGGGTCGCCTTACCAGTCGACCCATTGCTGCGAGCGCGACGAATAGCAACGCAATCTCGATGTGATAAACCGCTCCATAACCTGAAGCGGGTGTTTGCAATGCGATACCTAACAGCCCCGCATCTGCCCAACCCGCGACCAGGTCACGGATTGCACCCCCAGAAAACATGGCCACCCCGGCGGCGGCGGCCTGCACTGCCCCCCAGGCGCCCAGCGTCAAGCCTGCCATTTTGTCGCCGCCAAAAACCATGGCAGCGGTCAGCATGCCAACCGCAAATAAACCGTTACCCAAGCCAATCAAGGCAGCCCCAAGCTGGAACAGTGCCGGCGCCTGAAACGGCGCACTCAAGATCACCGCGGCGAACGCGACGATCCCGACCAAAATGCCCATAGAGGCCGTTCTAATTGGATCAGCTCCGTTACCCAGTCGACGCGAGGTCAGTAACAACGCCAGAATCATGCCGCCGGCAAACATGGCGGTGAGTAGCGTCGTATCACTGACCGAAAGCCCGAGTACCTGAGCGCCATATGGCTCCAGCAAAATATCCTGCATGGTGAAACCCATCGTGCCGAGGCCGAGGGCCCAGAGCAGGCGGCGGGCCCTTGGTAACGCGATGAAGTCCTGCCAGGCATGGCCAAAAGTCGGTCGCGCCAGACGATGATCGGTGAGGTCCGGCCGTCTCATTTCCTGCTTCAACATCGCCGCGACATTCAAAACCAGAGTCACGACGGCGGCACTTTGGATCACCTGAATCAAACGGAAATAACTGAAGTTCTCCAGAAACGCCGCAAAGATAAGCGCGCTGCCAATCATGCCAACCAGCAACATGAAGTAGAGAAGTGCCACCACCCTGGGGCGGGTCTCCTCAGTGGCCAGATCGGTTGCCAGCGCCAGACCCGCCGTTTGTGCTACATGCATGCCCAGGCCAGTCAACAAAAACGCGCCCATCGCAGCCACTGGGCCCATCCACTCGGGACCGGAATGCGCCTCAGTCATGAGAATGAGCGCGAAGGGCATGAACGCGAGACCACCAAATTGCATCATGGTGCCGGACCACAGATAGGGAATCCGTCGCCAACCCAAGTAGGAGCGATGATGATCAGACCGGTAACCGATCAAGGCACGCGCGGGAGCCAGCAAGAGGGGAATGGCCAGCATGAGAGATACCCATACCGCCGCCTGACCCAGCTCGACGACCATGACGCGATTTAAGGTGCCGGTCAGCAAGACAATTGCCATGCCGGTGGAGAGTTGGAACAGAGAAAGCCGCAACAGCCGGGGTAATGACAGATCTGCCGACGCGGCATCAGCAAAGGGGAGCCAGCGGTGGCCGAAGCCCGCGAGGCGAGTCCCTGCGTTGCTGACCGACCGGCTCATCTTCGCGTCAACTCCATGGCGTGAGATTTATAAAAGCCGACATCGACACGATGTGATCGACCGACCAACCACTCCTGGATCAGCCCTGCTTTCTTGAGGTGTCGCGAGAGACGTTCCGGCGAGACCGGTTCAATCGATGGCGCACGGTCTGCACGGGGAAACAATCTGCCAGTCGCGTGCATCAGCGCCAACAGCGGCGTCTTTGGTGCGAAGGTAAAGACCATCTTGCGGTGTATTTGCTGCGCCATGGCTTCCAGTGTCTGCACGCCATCGGCGACGTCATAGTGAATCAAGGAATCCATGGCGACCGCGTAATCAAAAGATCCCAAGTCCATGTCGCGCATATCGCCAACAAGAAAGGTCACGTCCAACGTTTGATTCAGATCACGCAGCCGCTCTCTCGCTAAATTGACCAGCGTGGGCGACAGATCGACGGCCACCACTTCGGCGCCTCGCTGCGCTGCCTCGATGGCCAGCGTGCCGGTACCACAGCCAGCATCAATCAAGGTACTGCCGGTGAGATCGGCAGGTAACCAGCTCAACAGCGTGTCGCGCATCGCGTCGCGGCCACGGCGCACCGTGCGCCTGATGCGGCTCACCGGCGCGTCGGATGTGAGCGCCGCCCAGGCATCGGCGGCGGTGCGATCGAAATACGTTTCGATCTCATCGCGGCGCGCTTGGTAACCGACTGATGCCATCAATCAAATCCTAAAAAGTCAAAGAGGTCGCGGTCTTTCATCGGCTCACAGGGCAGCGGATCAGTCCCCGCCCACAGCTGCTCAGCGAGCTGCAGATACTCGTCACACACCTCGGTCAGACCCGGCGCATCGTCGAGTTCGAACAGGGTCGACTTTTTCAATCGACTGCGACGAATCACATCGAGGTCGGGGAAGTGGGCCAATCGCTTCAGGCCCACCGCTTCGTTGAACCGATCAATCTCATCTGTCGCAGCACTGCGGTTGGCGATCACGCCGCCCAATCGCACCGCATAGTTCTTGGACTTGGCCTTGATCGCAGCGGCGATTCGGTTCATCGCAAAAATGGAGTCAAAGTCGTTGGCAGTGACGACCAAGGCACGCTCGGCATGTTGCAGCGGCGAGGCGAAGCCGCCGCATACCACGTCACCCAATACGTCGAAGATCACCACGTCCGAGTCATCCAGCAGGTGATGCTGTTTCAACAACTTAACGGTCTGACCCACTACATAACCACCACAGCCAGTGCCGGCGGGAGGCCCGCCGGCTTCTACGCACATCACGCCGTTGTAGCCCTCATGAACATAGTCCTCGGGCCGGAGTTCCTCCGCGTGGAATTCGACGGACTCCAGAACATCGATCACCGTTGGCATCAGCGCCTTGGTCAAGGTGAAGGTGGAGTCGTGTTTCGGATCACAACCAATTTGAATGACACGCTTCCCCAGCTTGGAAAACGCCACAGACAGATTGGATGAGGTTGTGCTCTTGCCGATGCCGCCTTTGCCATAGATCGCAAAGACCTTGGCATTGACCTGCATCAGATCCTCTTCGAGGTGGACCTGAACACTGCCCTCCCCGTCGCCCACGTTCTTGCCCGGATCAATATTATTGACCGGTATATGTTGATTGGGTGAATTCATGCTGCCACCTCCCCCGTGACACCCTCGAGGAAATCCTCGAGATCCTCTCCTGCCCGTCTCAGGGCATCGATACTTTCTTCATCGGCCCCCCAGTACTCTCTTTCCTGCGCTTCTATCAGCCTGTTGGCGAGCCTTGCGGCCGACACCGGGTTCAGCTCTGCCAGACGACGACGCATCTCGTCATCGAGGACAAAGGTTTCCGATAGTTGTTGGTACACCCAGGGCGCGACGTCGCCAGTGGTGGCAGACCAACCCATGGTGTTGGTTATGTGCGCCTCGATCTGCCGCACGCCCTCGTATCCATGATCGAGCATCGATTCGTACCATTTCGGATTGAGGAGACGCGTGCGCGTTTCCAGCGCGACCTGCTCATTGAGCGTTCGCACCCGGCCCGAGCCTCCCGATGTGTGGTCTGCGATGTAGACCGGCACTCGCTCGCCGCGAGCGCGCTGCACTGCGCGACTGATGCCGCCCAACGTGCCAAAGTAATGGTCGACCGTGGTGACCCCCAATTCGACTGAATCGAGATTTTGGTAGGCGAGGTCGACATCCTCGAGCACTCGATTCAGCAAATCCGCTTGCTGGGAAACCTTGCCATGTCGATCGTAGGCGAAGCCCTTGCGCTGGGTATAACAGTCAGCCAGTTCTTCCTCATCCTCCCAGCGGCCGCTGTCGAGCATCAGATTGACGTTAGAGCCATAGGCACCCTCGGCATTGCTAAAAACCCGCAGCGCCGCCTGCTCCAGATCGCAACCGTGCTCCTGCTGGTACTCCAGCACATGCTTGCGAACATAGTTCTGTTCGATATCTTCGTCCGCGGTCGCTGCCAGCCAGGAGGCTTCCGCCAGCAATTGGGTTTGCATCGGAAGCAAATCGCGGAAGATCCCCGACAGGGTAACCAGCACGTCTATCCGCGGCCTGCCCAACTGCTCGAGCGGCAGTAGGCGCGCTCCCACGACACGCCCATAGCTGTCTTGCCGCGGCTCAGCGCCCAACAACGCCAGCGCCTGCGCGATGCTCACGCCCTCGGTCTTGAGGTTATCGGTGCCCCACAAGACCAGCGCAACAGACTCTGGCAAAGCGCCAGAATCAGCCTGATGGCGGGCGAGTAGCTGCTCGGCCTGCCGGACCCCCTCAGAGTGGGCAAAACGGGCAGGCAAACGGAATGGATCAAAGCCATGCAGGTTGCGTCCAGTGGGCAGGATCTCAGGCGCCCTCAGGACATCACCACCCTTAACCGGCTGGATAAAGCGCCCGTCCAGCGCTCGCAGAATGGCACGGAGTTCGTGGTCTTCACCTAATGTGGTTGCCGCCGCCAACAAGGTCTCAGAGAGAGCGGCCGGGGCATCCTCTTCGGCATCAACCATTGCGGTGCTCAAAAGCCCTTCAAGGGACGCTGGATCAGCCGCATCAACAGCCTGAGAAAAAGCATTAACATCAATGCCCGTCGCACCGCCCGCCTCCGCCATGGCGAGCAACAATTCATGTCGATCGGCGGTTTTCAGCGGTTCACCCACAACGTGAAGCCCAAATGGAATGAGCGCCTGCTCGATTTCATCGAGTTGATCACGCACCGTCGACACTTGTTCTGTCCATTGATCGGGCGCCCATTCCACTCCCTCTTCACAAAACTCACATCGCGCGGCCAAGGCCTGCACCGTGTCGATCATTGCTTGCTCAGCATCCCGCGCGATATCAGCTGGGCGCTGCCGCCAGTGATCGATCGCAGCGCGCAAATCAACCAAATGGCGGTATAAATCTGAGTGGGTAACCGGTGGCGTCAAATAACTGATCAATGTCGACGCGGCGCGACGCTTCGCGATCAAACCTTCTGAAGGGTTGTTGGCCGCATAGAGATACACGTTGGGCAGATCAGCAATCAGTCGATCAGGCCAGCATTGGCCTGACAAACCCACCTGTTTGCCGGGCATGAACTCCAGAGAGCCGTGGGTGCCGAAGTGCAGCACGGCATTGGCACCGAAATCCTCTCGCAACCACCGATAAAAATGAGAGAACACATGCGTGGGTGCAAGCCCGCCCTCAAACAACATTCGCATGGGATCGCCTTCGTAGCCCATCGGTGGCTGGATCCCGACCAGCACATTGCCAAAGGACTCGCCGAGTACAAACAAGTGCTGACCGTCGGTCCATTCCTTGCCCGGTGCCGGCCCCCACTGTGCCTCGATCTCAGCGAGCCAGGGCTCCGCCCGCACGTGGTCATCCACGGGCACGCGCTGATACACATTCGCCTCGGCGCCAAACTGTTTAGCATTGCCCTTGAGGATCGCGTCGCGGAGTGCGGCGTGGGAATCGGGAAGGTCGACCCGGTACCCCTCGGCCCGCATCGCCGACAGCGTGTTGTAGAGCGACTCGAACACGCTGAGGTGCGCCGCGGTGCCTGCTGCGCCGCTGTTTGGCGGAAAGTTAAACAACACGATGGCCACTTTTCGCTCCGCAACGGGCGTGTGTCGCAAAGCAACCAGCCGTGTAACGCGGTCCGCCAGACGATTGATGCGCTCTGGCGCCGGCTGCATGTCAAATTTTTCGCCCGCGGAGCGTTCCGAGCGACCGCCGAACACCATCGACCCTGTCGCGCCATCGAGCTCAGGAATCGCGACCATCATGGTCGCCTCAACGGGCATCAAACCCATGGACGAGGATTCCCAGTCCTGCAGACTCTGAAACTCAAGACCCTGCACCGCCAAATAAGGCACATCGAGGGCTTCGAGCATTTCCTGCGCGGCGTCTGTATCGTTGTACGCGGGGCCACCAACCAATGAGAAGCCCGTCAGCGATATCACCGCATCAACAATGGGTGTACCCCGGTCCATGAAAAAGGCCTTCACAGCGGGCCGCGCATCAAGCCCGGAAGCAAAAGCGGGAATCACGCGCAGACCACGCGACTCCAGGGACTCGATGACCGCATCATAATGCGCGCTGTTGCCCGACAGCGCATAGGACCGCATCAGCAGGACACCCACCGTGCCATTCGCCGCTTTTTTGGCTGCTTTGCCCAGCAATTTTGGATCGTCGGTGATGCGATCAGGCAGACGCTGGTGATAGAGACCCGTATCCGGGTACTCAAGTGGCGGCTCGTAACTCATCGCATCGCGAATCACGGCATGGGCATCGCCTGCGTATCGGTTGATCAGAAAAGCCATCATCCGAGCCAGATTCGTCTCAGAGCCTGCCAGCCAGTACTGTAGCGTCAGAAAATAGGCACGCACGTCCTGCGCGGTACCGGGGATGAAACGGAGCAAGCGAGGCAGCCGGCGCAGCATGGTCATCTGTTGTGCACCCGCCGAGCGGCCGGTTTTGTCGCCGCCGCCGCGCAAGCGCTTGAGTAAAGCCAGCGCACCCGTGGCTTCGGTATCCATGCGGAATCGGCCCATGCGAGTAAGGCGCATGATCTCAGGCGCGGACATGCAACAAATCAGGGCGTCGCAATGCTCGCGCCGCGCCGCCAATGCCTCCCGGACCGCCTCAATATGCGACTCAAGAAACAGCATGGTCACGATCACAATATCGCCCTCAGCGATTGCGGCCCGGGTTGCATCAAGCGCGGCTGGGTCTCGATCCCATTCGGTCGCTGCGTGAGAGGAGACATTGAGCGACGGGGCCTGACTCGATAGTTGCATTGCCGCCCGCGACCAAGCGCCACTGACGTGGTTGTCCAGCGTGACCAATACCACCCGGAGGGGGTTATCGGTCTTAGCGACTGAAGTGCGCTTTTGCTTCATAAAGCGTCTCGACATCAATCACAGAGAGCCCCTGCTCGAGTGCGAAGTGCTCTGTGTTTCGCCGTGCCTTGCCGCGAACGAAGAACGGAATTTTCCGCAACTCCTTCTCGGCTGATACCGCCCAAGCCACCGCACCGGCATCCACCGGGACCAGCGGCGTCACATTTTCAGGCTGATGCGCGCCGCCGCCCTCGCCACCAAGGTGAGAAGGCACGGCGGTGTCATTGAACTCAAAGTCATCGCGGAACATGGTGAGCAGGTGCTCTTCAAGACCCATGATTAGCGGATGGACCCAGGTGTCGAAAATAACGTTGCTGCCCTCGAAACCCATTTGCGGGGAGTAACGAGCGGGATAATCCTGAACATGCGCGGGGGTGGAGATGACTGCGCACGGAATACCGAGTCGCTTCGCAATGTGGCGCTCCATCTGGGTCCCCAGAACCAGCTCTGGCTGCAGATCCGTTACCGCGCGCTCGACCGCCAGATAGTCGTCTGTAATGAGCGCCTCGAGGCCGTATTCGGCCGCAAGAGCGCGCAGATCGCGGGCCCGCTCGCGGCTGTAGGTGCCCAGCCCCACCACCTCGAACCCCATTTCATCCCGCGCGATTCGCGCCGCCGCCAGCGCGTGGGTGCCATCGGCGAAAATGAAGACTCTTTTGCCTGTGAGGTAAGTCGAATCGACTGATCGACTGTACCAGGGCAAACGACTGTCGCCGACGCTGTCTGGATCAATATCGAGACCCAGTGTCTCTGCCACCTCGGCGATGAAGTCACGGGTCGCGCCCCATCCAAGGGGAACGGTGGATATGGTGGGTTGCTTGAACTGCCGGCGTAGCCAGTCGCAGGTCAGGTCGCTGACTTCGGGTGCCAGATTCACGTTGGCATCAGCATCCGGAATGCGAAGCAAATCATGTGGTGTTGCGTCCAACGGCGCCACCACGTTGACCCTGACCCCCATGCTCTCTAATAACCGCCTGACTTCAGTGACATCATCGCGGCACCGGAAGCCGAGCTTGGTCGGGCCCAGCAGATTGACCGACGGAACGTGGTCAGATGACGGTGCGGGGCGCGCCTCACCTGGTTTCGGCGCCGAGCCTGACAACAGGCCGCGCACCAACTGATAGAAGGTTTCGCTGGCACCCCAGTTTTCCTTGCGCGTGTAAGCAGCCATCTCAATCGGGATAACCGGCGCACTGAGTCCTGCGCCTTTCGCCAATGCGCCGGGCTGGTCCTGAATCAGCTCACCTGTGCATGACTCGGCAACCATGAGTACTTGTGGCTGGTAGCGCTCGCAGGCTCCTTGCAGTGTCTCGATCACCATTTCAGCGGTGGAGCTCCCGAGGTCTCGGGCTTGAAAGGTGGTCCAGGTCACGGGTGGTCTTCGCCCTTCACGCTCGATCATGGTGAACAGAAGGTCTGCGTAGGTATCTCCCTGAGGCGCGTGGAGCACCAGATGCACGTGCCGCATTGAGGCCGCGATGCGAATGGCCCCGACGTGCGGCGGGCCCTCATAGGTCCACAGCGTCAGCTCCACGACCCGACCTCCAGACGGCGCTCGCGCATGAGCGGTCTCGCAAACAATCCCGCCAGATCAGCCGCTTGATCAAAGCCCTGAACAGGCGTGAAGATCAACTCGATTGACCATTTTGTGCGGAGGCCCTCAGCCTCGAGCGGATTGGCAATCCCCATCCCACAAACCGTGAGATCCGGCCGGTGCGCTCTCACACGTGACAACGCGGAATCGAGATCAGAACCCTCAACCAGCGAGACACCTGCGCCCAATTTCGCCAACTCCGGTGCCATCAGCGTTTGATCCAAGTAAGGCGTCGCAACCTCCAGCAGCGTCATATCGCATTCATCGCGGAGGAACCGCGCCAAGGGAAGCTCAAGCTGCGAATCGGGTAAAAAGTGAATGGACCGGCCCTGAAGAGATTCTTTAACCTTGGCCAGAGATTTTTGCGCTCGCGCAATCGGTATGGCCAGCGCCTCTGCAACCTGCGCCGGGGTCACGCCCCACTCCGCAGCCGCTGCCTGAAACCAGGCCAATGTGCCGTCAACCCCCAATGGAAAGGGGGCGGTAATCAACTTGGCGCCGCGTTTGATTAACGCCGAGACCGTATCGCTCAGGTAGGGCTGCGCCAACAAAATGCGCGTGCCGGGCCCTACCGGTGGCAAATCGTCGGCTCGCGCGGCTGGAAAGAAATCGACCTCGGTAACACCCAATTGCGAAAAGTGCCGTCGGAATTGCTCTTCGACGATATCTGCCAACGTGCCCACCACCATTAGCCGCTGGCCCGTCTCGGACCCCTCTGGTAGATCAGGCACCATACTGGTCAGGCACTGATCCTCACCTTGAGTAAAGGTTGTCTCAATTCCTGAACCGCTAAAGGCAGAGATCCTCAACCGATTTTCATGCTCCCTTTGAAGGCGCGTGGCGGCATTAGCCAGATCCAGCTTGATGACTTCAGAGGGACAAGAGCCAACGAGGAACAATCTGCGAATATCAGGGCGTCGTTCCAGCAACTCGGATACCACGCGATCCAACTCTTCATGACAGTCGGCCATGCCGGCCAGGTCACGCTCGCCCAAAATGGCGGTCGCGAAACGCGGTTCTGCAAAAATCATGACGCCCGCAGCAGACTGGAGAAGATGCGCACAGGTGCGCGAACCCACCACCAGAAAAAACGCATCCTGAATTCGTCGATGCAACCATATGATGGAAGTCAGCCCACAGAAGACGGCGCGTTCACCTCGCTCGGTGGTGACATTGGGAAATTCCCCGGGGTCAGCACGCGCGATGAGTTGACTCATGATTCAAGCGCCCCCGCAGGATCCAGCACACCTGACCTCGAGTGCACCTCCGCGGTGGAGGTTTGCTTCGCCGCCTGAAATTTCAAAAGAAACTGCAGGGCATTGACCACGTAGCTGGCGTAGGCAGCCAATGCCACCCACATTTGTTCGGTGGGCGTACCCCAATTTGCCAACCACATCACTACATAAGCGGTATGCAGGGCCATCACGACCATGCTCACCACGTCTTCCCAGAAAAAAGCGGGCGCGAACAGGTAACGACCGAACACCACCTTTTCCCAAATGGCGCCGGTCACCATGATGGCGTAAAGCAACGAGGTCTTGATCACCACGGACACCGTCGCGGCGGTGAAACCAACACCATTCATCAGGAAGTTGATAACCAGACACAGGCTGATGGCGAAGGCTAGAAATTGCAGCGGCGCGAGGATGCCCTGCACCAATGTCCAGACCGTTGCGTCGCGTCTCGCGCGCTCCGCCGGGGTATATAGCGTCTGCCTCTGCCGGTGAGCGACCGGCTGATCCACGCCCATGAAAACCTCCGACCGTAGCAGGCACTACGGCAATTATTGTGGGATTCAGAGTAGAGTTACCCCATCCTACTGTCAAACCTTTTTTACATTTTTAAAATTAAGTTATTTAGACACTTAGGCGTGATTTTTAGCCGATTAATTTGATGCGCAAAGGGGTTTTTCTGACGCCTTAGCTGTGCCAGACTCCGCACTTTCTTGCCCGAGGTGTCAAATTATCCAGACACCTTTGTCATTTGGAGGCCAAAAAGGTGTCAAGTTCTGCCCACCAAAGCGTCGAGACGCTCCTGGCAAGCCTTGCTGACTTGCGCATGGCATTGAATGATTCCCTGAGTGTCAAAGATGTATCGGCAGACACTGGCCTAATGCGCAACCTCCCGCGGGACGCCATGATCGGAAAGCCCTGGCTGGATCTTGTCAGGGACTCCGACCAAGCAGTGGCCAGGGAGACGCTGCTTGCGGCCCAAACGGATCCAGGCAGCGCCCACCGCGTTGACCTGGCGATTCTGGCGGGCCCAGAAGAAGAACCGGTGCCGGTTTCTTGTTGGTTAACTCAAGAAAGGGATAACGATACCCTGCATATTGCCTGCGTCGATTTGCGCGGTGAGACAAATTTGCGCCAGCAGTTGGTCAACGCTCAGCGCACTCTGGAACAGGACTACTGGAGCAACCGACGGCTCGAAGCGCGCTATCGGCGCATGCTCGACATGGTGGCCGAGGGCTTTCTGGTCGTCGATGACCTTTCGGGCAGAGTGCTGGAAGCGAACACCGTCGCAGCCAATTTACTGCAGTTGGAGGAAGGCGCGCTTGTAGGCCGCGTTTTTCCTGTTGGCCTGGATAACGAGGGGACCCGCGCTCTGACTGAGCTTCAGCGGGAAGCTCGCAGCACTACCGCCGTTGTGCAAGGCCATATCACCACGAGCAGTGGGGACGCATTGTCCACGGGAATCACCTGCCTGAGACAGGGTAATGAGACCCGACTTTTGATCCGACTCGCCGCACTTTCAGAAGACCAAGCGGAACAGGGCCTGGGCGGTGACAGCTTCGAGACCTCTCCCGATGGCATCCTTATTACGGATCTTAATGGGGTTGTGATAGCGGCGAATGCGGCTTATCTCGATATGGCCTGTATCCAAGACTCGCAGCAAGCCACTGGCCGACGGGCGGATCGCTGGTTAGGTCGATCCATTGTTGATTTGGACGTGCTACTGGGCAATATAAGGTCGGATCGCCCTTTGCAGTTGTTCAGCTCGGTCCTGCGCACGGATTTGGGCACTCGCCTCGACATCGAGCTTTCGGCGGTCCAGACCGAGCGCTCCGGACGCTCTCTCATTTTGATGTTTATTCGTGATGTCAGCCGGCGTATCGATAGCGAGGAAAGCACTGAGGTTCATCTACCCCGATCTATTGAGCAGATCACGGGCCGTGTGGGTCGTGTACCACTCAAACAACTGGTGAGAGAGTCCACTGATGTCATCGAGGCGCTTTGCATTGAGGCTGCGTTGAAGCTGACACAGGATAATCGCGCCGCCGCGGCTGAGCTGCTTGGCCTCAGTCGCCAGAGCCTCTACACCAAGCTCCGCCGTTTCGATATTGGCGATTCCGAAGATGACGTCGCCTGACCCCGCCAAAACCATTCTGCCAGATAACTAGACAGTCATTCTGTAAATATAATTTGACTTGACGCCGAACGGCGCCCAACATGGCGTCATGGATCAGTCTGCCCCGGTCAGCGTAGCAGTTGGCAGGGCGTCACCGGGCGCACTGCTTGAACTCCTCAAACCGATCACGTGGTTTCCTCCCATGTGGGCGTTCCTGTGCGGCTGGGTATCTGCCGGACCCGGCTCAGGCATGAGTGGCTGGGCGCTCCTCGCAGGCATGACGCTGACCGGCCCCTTGGTCTGCGGTGCAAGCCAGGTGGTCAACGATTGGTATGACCGCGACGTTGATGCGCTCAATGAGCCCCACCGCCCCATCCCTTCCGGGCGCGCGCCCGGGAATCTGGCCCTCTGGTTCGCCATGCTCTGGACGCTGATCGCACAGACCTGGGCGCTGATGCTCGGACCTTGGGTGGCCGCAGCAACCTTTATCGGATTGCTACTGGCGTGGGCTTACAGCGCACCACCACTCAGGCTGAAGCTCAATGGCTGGTGGGGAAATAGCGCCGTCGCGCTGAGCTATGAGGGGCTGGCATGGATTACGGGAGCGGCCATCGTGCTGGGCGGCGATCTGCCACCCACACCGATTCTGATCATTGCACTGCTATACAGCGTCGGTGCGCACGGCATCATGACGCTCAACGATTTCAAGAGTGTCGAAGGCGATCTGAAAATGGGCATTCGCTCACTGCCTGCACAATTGGGACGCGAACGAGCGGCCAAAGTCGCCTGTGTGTTCATGTTGCTACCGCAAATCGTGGTCATCGCCCTCCTCTTACATTGGCAACTCGCGCCCTATGCTGCTGCCGTGACGGTGGTGGTAGCCGCTCAGTGTTTGGCAATGAAGCGCTTGCTTTCGGACCCCAAGGAGTTGGCACCCTGGTATAACGCGACAGGCGTATCGCTCTATGTATTGGGGATGATGAGTGCGGCCGTCGGTTTGGGGGGCTGGTTCGCATGATCCTCGCTGCGAATCCTGCGTCAACAGGGCTCAGCTGGTGGCACATCATCAGGCTCGGTTTGATACAGACCTGTCTTGGCGGGATTGTGGTGCTCACCACGTCAACGCTGAACCGCATTATGGTGGTGGAGCTCGCACTCGCTGCCACCATCCCTGGCTTTCTGGTCACCATCCATCACGTTGTCCAACTGGCTCGCCCGCGCATCGGCTACGGCTCAGATGTGGGAGGCCGACGGACGCCGTGGATCATCGGCGGGATGCTTATTCTGGGCCTCGGCGGGGTGCTTGCCGCATTGGGCACTACGCTGATTCCGAAACACTATTGGCTGGGCCTGCTGATCTCTGCGCTGGGCTTCTTCGCGATCGGTGTGGGCACCGGCGCCACAGGCACCTCGCTACTGGCGTTGCTTGCCAAGCAGGTGGCGCCGGAGAGAAAACCCGCCGCGGCCGCGCTCGTCTGGTTCATGATGATTATCGGCTTTGCGGTGACCGCAGGTATCGCAGGACAGTTTCTCGACCCCTATTCCCCGGAGCGACTCATGGCAGTCACCACCACAGTATCGTTACTGGCCATTGTTGTGACGCTGATTACCATCCGAGGAATTGAGCCGGCAGGTGCTGTGATCAAACCGAATGTAACCCACGACGCCGCAGAGAAAGGTGCTTTTGGCGCCGCCCTGGCAGAAGTTTGGCAGGACCCACAGGCAAAAGTCTTCACCATCTTTGTCTTTATGTCGATGCTCGCCTACTCGGCCCAGGATCTGATTTTGGAACCGTTTGCGGGCTTGGTCTTCGGACGAACGCCCGGAGAGTCCACCCAACTCGCCGGCGTGCAGCATGGCGGCGTATTACTGGGTATGGCCGCCATGGCGATTTCCACGTCGCTGTGTAAATCCAGAGGCGCTGCGCTACTGCGGCTCTGGATTCGCGGCGGTTGCCTGCTCTCTGCTGTTGCACTCTTCTTGCTGTGCTGGGGCGGACTTACAAGCCCGACCTGGCCGTTGGAAGCCAATGTCTTTCTGCTCGGCACGGCCAATGGTGGCTTCGCCGTTGCAGCCATCGGAGCCATGATGGTACTCGCCAGCGCCGGGCAACAGAAACGCGAAGGTATTCGAATGGGCCTGTGGGGCGCGGCTCAGGCTATTGCTTTCGCCCTAGGCGGTTTCCTTGGCACGGTGGCGGTGGACGTTACCCGCTACTGGCTGGACGACCCGGCCATCAGTTATGGCCTGGTATTCGCTTGCGAGGGCGTCTTGTTTCTCGTCGCCGCCTCGCTGGCACGGCACATTCACATTGCCAACTGGGGGGGCGGACAGCGTGATCACGTGCCTTCCTTTGGCGACATTGCTCTGGCAGAGGCCGGAGAGGGAGGCATACGATGACCACACCTACTGCGGACTTTGACACGATTGTGGTCGGGGGTGGCCCCTCGGGCGCTACTGCCGCACATGACTTGGCGCGTCGGGGCTTGAACGTGTTGCTGCTGGAGCGTGGCTTTCGCATCAAGCCCTGCGGTGGCGCGATACCCCCCTGTTTGATGGAAGAATTCGATATCCCGGATCACCTGATCAAAGCCCGGATCCGCTCCGCGCGGATGGTCTCGCCCCGTGGCGAATCGGTCGACATGCCGATCGAAGGTACCTTCGTCGGGATGGTGGATCGCGACGAGTTTGATCCCTGGTTGAGAGCGCGCGCCGGCGAAGCCGGTGCCACCGTCATGCCCGGCGTTTTCAAGTCCCTGCGGTATGAGGGTGACCTCATCTCGCTCACCTACCAAACCAAAGACGATGACCCGCGTAGCGTCACAGTGACAGCGCGGAGCGTCATTGGGGCAGATGGCGCTCGCTCCGGGGTTGCGCGGGCGACGATACCCGATGCTGAAAAAACGCCCTGGGTGCTGGCGTATCACGAAATCATCGAGGTGCCGGTGGATCAGGATTGGGAGGCCTATGACCCTGACCGATGTGACGTCTGGTACCAAGGACGACTCTCCCCCGACTTCTACGCTTGGGTATTTCCGCACGGCGGCAACGCCAGTATCGGCGTTGGTAGTGCCCACAAGGACTTCTCGGCCAAGGCGTCCGTCGCAGCGTTGCGAGAGGACTGCGGTCTGACTGACGCCATCACCAAGCGAAAGGAAGGTGCGCCCATCCCGATGAAACCGATGAAGCGTTGGGATGATGGGCGAGCCGTGCTTGTCTCGGGTGACGCTGCGGGCGTCGTCGCGCCCGCCTCCGGCGAGGGCATCTACTACGCCATGCTGTGTGGTCGTCTCGCGGCGGACGCCATGCAGGAATTCCTCGAAACGGGCGATGCAAAAGCATTGGGAATGGCCCGAAAACGTTTTATGAAACTGCATGGCAAGGTGTTCTGGGCACTGGGCCTGCTGCAGCGCTTCTGGTACGGCACCGACAAGCGAAGAGAAAAGTTTGTCGCCATGTGCCGGGATCCCGATGTACAAAGTCTGACTTGGCAGTCTTACACGACCAAAAAGTTAGTACGGCGACGCCCCCTCGCGCACGTGCGAGTCTTTTTTAAAGACGTGGCCCAACTTCTGGGGCTGGCGCGGGCTTGATTCGTGATCGAGTGGCTGTCGATTCCCCGGCTACTTGATTGCATCTTGTTAGGCATGGCGTTCGAGGCTCTATGGCTTCAGCGCCGACACAAACAACAGGGCGGGGCCGGTGCCCCCGGAATCCTCCTTCATCTTGCGTCTGGGGCGCTTCTTTTGATTTCCATGCGACTGGCTCTGACAGATTACCCTTCCCTATTGATCGCCGCCGTCTTGGGATGCGCTGGGTACTGTCACTTTGTAGACGTCCGTAGAGCATTAATGGCCCAACGTTGAGTCCTGCTGCCGGGGCATATTCGTTTGAGTCGACCGCCCTTTTTTGACTACTATCTGCGCCTACGTCGCTCCGTCACGGAGGTAGCGACCCATGCATTTGCAATAAGTTCTGGTTCAAAGCCGACGCATTTATGACTTCAAGAAACGCACCCTGTAGTTGCGGGAGTGGCAAGCGATTCAAGCACTGTTGTGGCGCGCTCGAACCCGCCAGTGCAACTCCTGCCGCGCCCCAAGAACTTTACACTGATGCCGGTTGGTTCCTGCCTAACTTTCGCAACGTTGCGATGAGACGCTTTTGTCCTGAACCTCCCGGAGCGGGGAGCATCTCTAAAATGATCGCACCGCCGGGCGTATTGATCATTGAGGGTTTTCTCAGCGCAGCCATGTGCGAGGACTGGTGCAAGTTCATGGAGAGCCAGTCCACCGTATGGCTTGGTGTTCAAAATGTGGAAGGCTTCGAGCAGTCGGGGGAAGTGTCTTTTAAAAGCCATGACGCACGGATCACCGAGACAATCGACCTCGCCGACTATAAAACTGACGTACTAAGGGAAGTCGTCCGAGGCTACCGCGATTACGTCACTCGCTTTTTTCGACAGGAACTCGACACAATCGAGCAGCCGTCCGTATTAAAGTACGGGCCCGGCGGTCGGTATAACGCGCACTCAGATAGCGAATACTGGGATGAAGGTAGCCATACCTGGAAGCGATCGCTGGACCGCGACTACAGCATTCTGATCTACCTCAATGAGGGCTTTGAGGGCGGTGCGCTGTTTTTCCCTAATTTCGAGTATCGCATTGCACCCAAGAGAGGCATGATGATCGCCTTCCCGTCTGACCATCGCTACATCCACGCTGCCGAGCCGCTGATCTCGGGCAAGCGTTTTGCGGTTGTAAGCTGGGCAAAAGCGAAAACACCACAAGGCTTCACACCCTTCCCTGAATGATCCAAGGAGATCAGCGATAGCAATGCATGCGCAGCACTCTTTTTCTCTGAAGCCCCTTGGTAAGCCAGCGGCCCATGCTCAAATCAATGCCTGCTATATGATCGCGTTAGCCCTAGCAGCTCTCGTCTTTCTGACACCGAATTCACCTGTCTTGGCTCAGCCTGTGATTCAACCGGGCGCGCCAGGCGAGGTCTCGCGCGACCTCAGCGCCGAACAGGCAATCGCTATCGCCAATACCAGTTA
>Ga0255767_1002192_pt1 | contig 17036 bp, 13 predicted proteins | sample 071ome_24_FD_179967 | JGI IMG/M metagenome (GOLD analysis project Ga0255767, IMG submission 179967) | Coastal salt marsh microbial communities from the Groves Creek Marsh, Skidaway Island, Georgia - 071402CT metaG (version 2) | ecosystem: Environmental > Aquatic > Marine > Intertidal zone > Salt...
GGTGGCTTTTGCCGGTTGGGCTATCTTTCGTGAAAGACTGTCCTTACTTGCGGCATTTGGTCTGTGCCTAGGGTTTGTTGGGGTCGGCATGATTATGGGTCTTCGTATAAATGGGGGTGCAGACGGGGTTGGCGTATTTCTCTGTATTGTTGGGGCGGCAGCACTAGCCGTGGCAACCCTGTCGGTGCGCGGAGCAAGCGGTAGTGGCAACCTTATGATGGTGGTCGGGCTTCAGATGATCGTTGGCGCAATCTTTCTTGGAATTGCGGGTGTGCTGACCGAAGAGCTCAGGGTCGAATGGAGCTGGCTTTTTGTCTATGCCTTTATATACACAACTTTGGTTCCGGGCCTAGCTGCAACGGTTATTTGGTTTTTACTTGTCAATCGGATTGGCACGGTAAAGGCTTCGACCTTTCATTTTCTGAACCCGTTTTTCGGGGTTGCCGTTGCGGCCGTCATTTTGGGCGAAGCGATGGGGCCATTTGACTTTGCCGGTGTCATCATCATCACAATTGGGATTTTGGCTGTTCAGCTATCGAAACAAAAAGACCCAATCAAAGGCTAAGATGCGCCTCATTTTCAGCCGATTTTACCGCCATTACCTTCCCCCATTTGTCCCCGATGCAACAATATGTGGTCAAGAAGAACGCAGGCCATCATCGCTTCACCAACAGGTACGGCGCGGATGCCAACGCAGGGGTCATGGCGTCCTTTGGTAACAACCTCTATCGCATTCCCAGCTTTGGTGATCGATTGTCTCGGGGTCAGGATTGAAGATGTGGGTTTCACTGCAAATCTGACAACAACATCCTGACCTGTGGAAATTCCGCCTAAAATCCCTCCTGAGTGGTTTGACGAATATACAGGAAGGCCATCATTCCCCATGAATATCTCATCTGCATTTGCGGATCCGGTGAGGCTGGCTGAGGCCATGCCTTCCCCAATTTCCACGCCTTTGACAGCGTTTATTGACATCATTGCCGAGGCCAGATCAGAATCAAGCTTTGCATAGATAGGTGCGCCAAGTCCAACGGGGACACCTTTGGCCACGACTTCGATGACGGCACCAACGGAGTCATGAGATTTGCGAATATCATCAAGATAAGCTGCCCAATCTTTGGCAGCTTGCGCATCAGGTACCCAAAACGGATTTTTTTCGATCTCTGCCATATCAAAATTTTCGCGATTAATGTGGCGTTGCCCCATTTGCACCATATAGCCAGTTATGGTCAGGTTGGGGGCAAGAGAGTTTAATGCAGCGCGCGCGATACCGCTGGCAGCAACCCGCGCCGCAGTTTCGCGGGCCGAAGATCTTCCTCCACCACGATAATCACGGATGCCGTATTTTTGCCAATACGTAATATCAGCATGTCCCGGACGAAATGTGTCTGCGATGTCGCCATAATCCTTTGAGCGCTGATCTGTATTTCGGATCATCAGTTGGATCGGCGTTCCTGTGGTTTTTCCCTCAAAAATACCTGAAAGAATTTCTACTTCGTCTGCTTCGCGGCGCTGGGTTGTGAATTTATTTTGTCCGGGCTTTCGTTTGTCCAGCCAGTGTTGGATCATCGCTTCGTCCACACTGATCCCTGCTGGACAGCCGTCCACCGTCGCCCCAAGCGCAGGTCCATGGCTTTCGCCCCATGTGGTGACCCTAAATAAATGTCCGAAACTGTTCAGGCTCATCTCATCACTCCTTTGATCCAAGGCAATATAAGCCAGTGTTCAAAGAGACAAGATCAATCGTTTAATCGATGAATATTCAAAGCCTGAGTTTACGATATCCCTTAACAATATCTGAACGCGGCAATAGAATATGATTATGTCGCAGGCACGCCGACGCCACAACAGGAGGGCAGAGCCAATATGCTGTGCTTTGAGCAGGTGGGAAGCTTAAATATTGTCAGTAACGTAATTCAGACCTGAAACTCAAATTAACGGGATATAGAAAGGCACATTTTTGTGGTCAAAACTTCAAAAACGGAACTTCGCGATGATTTTGACCGTCACGGGTGGATGTCACCGTTGAACCATGACGCGATCTGGGCTTTTTGGCGTGAGCTTTATCCAGACATGGAGGGCGATCTGGGCTGATTGAGTGTCGCCTTGTGACGCCAACCGATCAAAGTCCGTATGATTTGACCGCTTTGGCTTCTCACAGGCTCATTGCGCCAACACTTGCCCCGCCGCAGACATAAAGCGTTTGACCCGTCACAAAACTGTTTTTGGGATCACAGAAAAACAAAAATGCGTTTGACACATCTTCGGGAGTGCCAAGTCGGCCGATCGGGATCCGTTTGGCCAATGCCGCCTCCTCGGGGCTGTCTTTTTTGATGATCCCCCAGAAATTATCGGTTTGAATGGGGCCGGGCGCCACCACATTGACGGTAATCCCAAAGGGGGCAAGTTCAAGCGCCCAAGTCCGCGCCATCCCGATGATCCCTGCTTTGGTCGCGCTATAGGCCGTACGGGTGGGTACGCCAAGGGCCGCGCGCGATCCGTTGAACATGATGCGACCGAATTTGCGCGCCTTCATGGCGGGCAGGGCGGCTTGAGTCAGCGTTAGCGCGGATCCCAAATGCAATTGGGCAAGTCCGGCGATATCGCTTGGTTTTGCCTCTTCAATGAGATTTGGCCAGATCATGCCTGCGTTATGGATCACGTGGGAAATACTGTGGACGCCGGCAGCTTTTTTGGCTGCTTCGGCCACTTGGTCGGGCTCCAATAAATCGACTTCGATGGAAAACAGGTTTTTATGCGTGATCTCTGGTGCGCGGCGCGCCATGGACACGACCGTATATCCCTGATCCAAAAGGCGGGATGCAAGGTCAGCGCCAATGCCTTTGTTTCCTCCGGTGATGAGGGCGGTAAATTCTGTCATATGTCATTTCCCTGAACGAGAGCCATCACACGCAGAGGGCTTCCGGTGCCATCCTTAATTTTCAACGGCGCGGCGAGTAAAATGGCACCCCTTGGCGGAAGCAGGTCCAAATTGGCAAGGCACTGCAGACCAAATTTTCCCGCCCCGTGCAGGTAAAAATGTGCGGGGTAGGGGGGGGTGTAGTGGCTTCCCTGTCCGGCGTCTGTTCCCACAGTTTCTGTCCCAAACCCCCGGATATTGCGTTCATGGATTAAAAACCGGATGGCATCGGGTGTCGGCCCGGGGGAATGGGGACCGTCATCGCGCATATTGAGGTAATCCGCACCGGTTTTTTTTGACCAATCCGTGCGCATCAGCACCCAGCTGTCTTCGGGTATTTCACCATGCTCTTCTTCCCATGCGAGGATCAGTTCCGGGGTGAGTTCAAAATCTTCATTTGTGGCGGAGCCTTCAGAACAATCGATGACCATAACAGGCCCCACGAAATTTGCGGGGTTGATCGTATCCACAGAATTATTGGGCAGGTCACGACCAGAAATCCAATGTGCGGGTGCGTCAAAATGGGTGCCCGTGTGTTCTGAGAGTGTGATGTTATGCCATTTCCATGCCGGACCGCGGTGATCATAGGCGCTGATTTCTTCCATCCGGAACCGCGCACATTGGTTGAATTCCGGTGGCAGGATGATCACTGGGAAATCAGGGTCCAAGGTGTGGGTCAGATCAATGACTTTTATGCTTTGATCGCCCAAAGCTTTGGCAAGGTCGGAAAGAATGGTTTCACTCATGCGCCGTCTCCAGCCAATGTTGTTTCGCGTTCAAGGATCAGGGGGTTGTCTCTGAAACGTTCAAAAACGTCCTTTGCAACATCCCCGCAATAGGTTTCCTCAAGCCCGTTTTGCAATCCTGTGACCAATGTGCGCGCCACGGCTTGGGGTGTGACTTTGGGAGGAGGAAGCGGTTGATACCACTCATCCTCTGTTGGGCCACAATAAAGGTTCATGACACGCAGGCCAGAGGCGCGAAATTCCGCCCGCAGCGATTGGCTGAGGGACCGAGCGGCCGCATTTGAGGCGGAAAAGCACCCGAATTCTGGCTGTGACGAAAGCGCATGCACCGAAAGAATATTCACCCAAGCAACCGAGGCATTCACCCCATCTGCTGTGCGCGAGGCCATCGCGGGACCAAAGGACTGTGCAAGCCGCATGAGGCCGAAATAATTGACCTCCATTTCCTCTTTGGCAAAAGACGTGTCAGAGCGCGCCAAAACCCCACCGGGGCGTAAAAAACGCGCATTGTTGATCAGGATATCGGTTTTACCGCCAATGGCGCCAGCCAGTTTCTGCACAGAATGCGTATCTGTCACATCCAGAGGCAGCATATCAACCTTATCCATGGCAGACAAGGCATCCACCGTCGGGGAGGGACGCCATGCTTCGCTCAGCCCAACAAAAATCATTGAAGCCCCCGCATCGCACAAAGCTTTCACAATTTCCGGCGTATTGGGATTACGCGCATCCGTGATCAGGATACGGCGGTGTTTTGGATCGCTCGTCATGGCTCTCAGTTGCGGGTCGTCTTCCATGTGGGGGCTCCTCTGTGAGGGAAGGGCAAGCAAAACAGCCTGCCCCGATCTGTCCAAGCGGTTGATGATGTCTACACGACCATTTCGCACACAATCCCCGTGCAGATGGCAAATAATCACCGGTCCCGCATCCAATTGCACGCTGCCTGTGCGCCAAGGCGTGCGTTCGCGAAAATAGAGCTTGGTTGAGGTGTGGATCGTGGTTTCGGCAAGAAGCGTTCCCTTTGTATCCGTATCTTTCCAACGAAGCTCTGTTGAAAGACATCCGCTGCAGGCATCGCGCGGGGGATATTGCACTTTGCCGCAGTCGTCGCAGTGTTGCAGCGCAAAACGCCCCTCTGCCGCGGCAGCACTAAGGCCAAGAGCGGTGCGGCTGCGCGCCTCGGGCGGTCGTGTAGGGGAAACTGTCCTGACCTGTGGATTTTTCTTGGGAGGGGGGGGCAGCGGGTCTGTCATCGGGCACCCCCAGTGATCACCGCCGCCGCGGAACAGACGCCACGATCATAATTGATCATCCCAAATCCAGAGACGAGCGCAGATGAGGCACCCGCAACCTGCGTTGGGCCTGCTTGCCCCGTGACCTGACGGATGGCTTCGACCAGTCCGATAAACCCGCCCGCCGCCCCCGCTTGACCGGCAGACAGCTGCCCGCCAGAGGTGTTATGGGGAAAATCGCCCTTTATCGTCATATCTTTGTCCCTCAAAAACGAAGGGGCCTCACCTTTGGGACAAAAGCCCAGATCTTCGATCTGCATGGCAGAAATCACCGGATAATCATCATAGGTTTGCACAAGGTCCATGTCCACGGGCGCACAGCTAGCCATATCCCAAAGCTCGTCAATATCAACGCTCCATCCGCCGCGCAGCTGGATGGGATCCTCGGCATGTGCATTATGCCGTTCAATCGCGCCCGAAATACGGGCATAGGGCAGGGCGCGCTTTGCTGCCTCTTCTTCGGACATAACCAGAAAGGCCTCTGATCCGGCGCAGGGCATCACACAATCAAACAAGGCGATCGGGTCTGAAATCGGCTTAGCCGCCAAATATTGTTCTAACGTGAGCGGTTTTTTCATCACAGCACCCGGATTGGACAGGGCGTTTTGACGTTGGGCCACGCAGATTTTCCCGAAATCTTCGCGCGTTGCGCCAAATTCCTGCATATATCGGTCAGTCAACAGCGCAAAATTGGCGTTTGGCCCGCCATAACCATAGGGGTATGACGCATCCGAAGCAAAGCGTGAAAAACTTGACAGCATCAGGCGGAAACTGTCGATATGGTTTGTATCGCCCGCGACACAGGCCACAATATCCGCATCCCCCGACTGAACAGCACGCGCGGCACGGCGCAGCGCGACAACGCCGCTGGCGCCACCCATCGGAATATGGTCAAGCCATCTCGGAGACAGACCCAAATGCTGCGTCAACCCCACCGCCGTATCGGGGAAAAGCGTAAAACTCGACACAGTAAACCCGTCAATTTCGCTTGGCCGCAGCCCTGCAAGATCAAGGCTGCCCTTCAGGGCGCGTGCAATCCACCAATGTGCGGTTTCAATGGAATATCGTTGATAGGCTGTGGTGAAGGGGGCGCAAAGCACAACACCGTCATATGATTGCCGCTTTCCCATCAGGCCACCTGCCGTTTTTTAAGATGACCGGTGTTGATCGTCTCTGGCGTATTGAGCAAGGCGCAAGCGCGGGTTTTCAATTCCGCGCGTTGGATTTTCTGGGTCGGGGTGAGGGGAAGCGCATCGACAAAGGCGATAAACCCCGGCGCTTTGTAATAGGCCATTTCCTGAAGGCACCATGCCGTGATGGCATGGGCGGTGTCTTTGGTCGGGCTGTCTGAGACGATGCAGGCAAAGACCTCATCGCCCCGAATGGGGTCTGGAACGGCGGTAACCCCCACGGCTTTGATGTCCGGATGGCGCATCAGCACCGATTCCACTTCTACCGCGGCGATATTTTCGCCAGAGCGCCGGATGACGTTTTTCTTGCGGTCCACAAAAAATATGTCGCCCTTCGGGGATTGGCGGACAAGATCGCCGGTATGAAACCATCCTCCCTCCCACGCTTCATCGGTGGCCCGCGGGTTTTTGTAATAGTGAGAGAAAAAACCATATTTCGGGTCACCTTTGGCGCGGCGCACCCAAAGTTCACCCGGCGTGTCATGGGGCACCTCTTGCCCCGCTTCATTCACGATTTTGCAGGCGATGTCAGGCGCGGGTGTGCCAAGGCTTGACTGACCGATCAGGCGGTCATGGGTGTTGGCGGCGATGACAGCACCTGCGCCGGTTTCGGTCATAGCCCATGCTTCAACCAAGGGAATGGCAAAACGGGTTTCAAAGGCCTGATGCAATTTGGGATCGATCCCTGCACCAAAGCCAAACCTTACGGAATGGGTTTGGTCTTTGGGCGATGGCGGCGCGCGCATCAACATGGTGGGCATCACCCCAAGATAATGGAGACAGGTCGCGCCGGAGTTTCTGACATCTGACCACCATGTCGCGGGATGAAAACGATCCAGTGCAATAAGGCATCCGCCCACCGCAACCATCGCCATAAAGGAATAGGCCATCGCGTTCATGTGAAAGACGGGGAGCGGAGTGATCATCCGTTCCCCCGTTTCGCTCAGGTCTGCAAGACCCCCAACGTTGCGGTACCATTCCCCCGCCAAGAGGAAGTATGTGTTGGGCAGAACACAGCCTTTGGGATGTCCTGTGGTGCCTGACGTGTAGAGAAGGGCGGCTTCTTGTGCTTCCCCGTCCAGAATATCCGCGACGGTCCCGCCGCCTTTGGGAACGGGGATGCTGTCACCCGGGCCAATGACGTCTACAGACAGGCCGGCGGATGTTGCCGCTTTGCGCAATTCTTCCTGACGGGCTGGGATGGCAATGACCAATGCCGGTTCTGAATGGCCGATCAGGTAGGTTTGTTCGCTTTGTCGCAGGTCCGGATTGATCGGCACCACGGAAACGCCAAGCCGGTTCAGCGCCAACCAGATGAGAAAATAATCTGGACGGTTTTCCAGCAGAACCGCGACACGCATACCGCGGCGATAGCCTGCGGCATCAAAGGCCTCTGCGCGTGAAAGGCTCTCATGATATGCCGTGTGATAGGTGATGGTGCCCGCAGGGATTCCGTAAACCTCTGCCGTGTCCGGCATCACCGTCAGAAAATCCCTTTCGGGCCAGCGCAGGGCGGTCTGTTCAAAGGCGGCAAATACGGTTTCAGGGGGCATCTTGGTCATGGAAGAAGCTGGATGTTTCCAAAGGCGGCGTCAGAATTCAAAAGATCGACCCGTTTGTTGGCGATCCGCAATTGCCCCTCGACACGTTTCAATTCATGCGTTGCTGTCAATGCGAGCAGAAACTGGTCATCAAGGCGCGTTTCCACGTAGTGCATGGAGGTATTTGTGACATATCGCCCGGCCTCATGGTCCATCTCATCCACAAAGGGGCGTTGGATGACGTGGTGACATCGGCTTTTGGGTTTTTGACTGAAGGTGCGCGCGCCGTTCAGCCGCTCCACCCTCAATTTCAGCATAAACATATCTTCGTATAGGAGCGAAGTGACCAGATGCGGATCGCTTTGTTTATAGTCCAGCGGCATCCAGTAATGCCCGTCCGGCAGCCAAAGCGCGAGCCAATCGTCATAATGTCCTTCGTCCAGCAGTCGTGCCTCGGCGTAGATGAAATCAATCAGTTCTTCTTTGGTGACAGGGTTCATTCTGCGGCCTCCGGCGTACCGAGGGCGGAGTGCCTCATCGTGGCGGTCATGAATTTGCGCCAGGCGTCAAACTGGTTTCGCATCTGACGCTCTGTCGTGCCGTTTTCTACGGCTTCTTCGGAAAAATCCTCGCCGTCGACGGGGTAAAGCCGCTGCAGGTTCACCCATTCAAGCCCGTCCGACATCAATCCTTCTTGGGCACGTTCATACATTTCAAGATCATCATGTCCCACAATAGACGTCGGTGCATTGATCATCCGGTTATACATTGCCGTGCGCGCCAGAAGCTGGTCAGGTGCGTCCACAAGGCGGTAGATATAACTTTCCACCAGCGTTTTATCCGGACCAAGGGGGATAAAATTGCGCAGCTGCTGTATCGGGCCTTTGACCATGATAGAGGGAAAATAAATCGTGTTATGGCGGTTTTCGTCCAGAATTGCCTTGGCGCGGTCTTCGCCATAGGCGTCACACATCGCTTCAAAATATCCCGGGATTGCTGAATAATCGGAATGGATGGAATGGTGCACACCTGTGTGACCATGTCCGTTGGGCCATGTGCGAATGCCCATGTTTTCAAAAAATTCATAAGGCGACATGAAGGGCGCGATGATTTGCATCGCAGGCGGGCGGGGTTCCGGATTTCCCAGTTCTTCCCAGATTTTCACGGCCGTTCCGGCAGAGCTTTCATGGGCGACCATCGGATGACAGGTGTCGGTCTGGTTTTCGACCAGCATTTTCCAGTTGCATTTGTGCATATAGCGAAGCGGGGGGCCCGCGACCTCCAACCGGCCTGCAGGGGAGCGATCCACCATATTGTCAATCGAGGATAGGCTGTCGAGAAAGAAATCCTCAAAGCTGATACCGTCTTCGGCCAGACGGGCGAAAATAAAACCGCGGTAGTTTTTCACCGCGCCAACCGGTTTCATCCCTTTGGCGTTGTCAGTATTTTCAAGCCCTGTGCCCTCATACCCTTTTTTCAACGGGATTGCCAAAAGACAGCCATTGGTTTTAAACGACCACGCGTGATAGGGACAGCGGAAAAACTTTCCGGTGTTGCCTTCGCGGTCAATCGCGATTTTGGTGCCTTTATGAGGGCACCTGTTGTGAAGAACCTTGATCTCACCATCGCTGTGGCGCACTTGGATGACGGGCTGATTACCGATCTGTGTGGTATAATAATCGCCTTTGTTGGGCGTCTGGCTGTCATGCCCGACAAAGACCCAAGTATTCGCAAAAAGGTGGCGCATTTCGAGGTCAAAGACCCTCTGACTTGTATAGACATCCCGATGCACCTGATGGCCCTCAATCATCGCATCAATATCTTCTGCACTTAGGGGGTGATGTCGTTCAGACATGATTTTCCTCCGCTATAGATCCAGCACAAGCCGTGCCGATTTGGCCCGACTTACGCAGATTTGCATGACTTTGCCCGCTTTGCGGTCTGCCTCAGACAGCACAACATCGCGGTGATCAGGGACTCCGCTGATCACATCGGTCTGACAAATACCACAGTCACCACGTTGGCAGTCATACAGAATATCTTTGCCTTCTGCGGTCAGCACGTCAATGATCGATTGGCCTATGGGGATGGTGAACACTTCTCCGGTGCTGTGGATTTCCACTTCAAAGGGGGTATCTTCTGAACTGTCTTGGGGCGTTGAAAATAGCTCTACACGAATATTTTCGCTGCTATGTCCCGCAGCTTCGGCTGCGGTGCGTGCCGCCTCAATCATGGCTTTGGGTCCACAGATATAAATCGCGCTTCCCGCTGGCTGATTTTGCATAAGGTCGCTCAAATCAAGGGGGGTTTTGTCGTCAAAGTGGAAGGACATCTGTGGTGCAAAAACTGCATCAAGCCTGTCTTTGAACGCCATGCGTCTTTCAGTGCGGGCGCTGTAGTGGAAGCGAAAAGCGCGTTCCTCAAAGGCAAGTTGCGTTGCCATTGAAATCAGAGGTGTGACACCGATCCCTCCGGCGAGCAATAAGACCTCTGAGCCGTCTTTGATGAGTTCAAAATCGTTTTTGGGATGGCTGGCCTGTAAAATGGATCCGATTTCAAGCTGATGCATTGCTTTTGATCCCCCCGCTCCGTCGTCTTCGCGCTGCACAGCGATTTGATAGGTACGGGGATGTCTTTCTTCCAAAGCCCAATCAATGAGAGAGTAGGCACGCGCCCCAATCGCATCCAGTTCAAAATCAACATGTGCTCCGGCACTATATGCTGGCAGGGCGTCGCCCGAAAAATTTCGGAATTCCAAAAGGCGAACCTGATCTGTTACGTCCTGCGTTTCAATAAGCTGCAGATTAAGCATGCTAAGAAACCTCCTTGAAAAATTATATGAATTTTCATATAAAAGGGCAAGCAGTTTTTTGATCTCTGCCGTCCGTGGGAGAGTACCTTAAAAAACCAGATGATCGGAGGCCCAATGACACAAGCAGATCAAACTTCGGAAGCGTTTGTATCTTCCTACCTTTTGTACCTGCTTGCGGCGTCAAGTGATGCGGCAAGCGCGCAGTTTCACAAGATTGTCCGCGACAAGGGTTTGCGGGTTCCTGAATGGCGGGTCATTGCCTGTCTTTACGATCAGGACGGGCTGATGACCACAAAACTGGCGGATTACGCATTGATGGAACAATCGCGGCTGACGCGCATCTTGGACCAGATGGATCAAAAGGGCTGGGTGGAACGGCGCATTGATCCAGAGGATCGCCGCCGCGTTCGAGTGCATCTGACGGATACGGGCAAAGGGCTGGCAAAGTCATTGGTTGAAGACGCAAAAATACACGAACAAAAATTGCTGGGCATTCTCAAAGACACGGATGCCGCGCGGCTCAAACCCGCGCTGCAGGCGCTTTTGGCGCATCTTTAGCGCAAGGGCATGTCGCCTTTTTTGTCACCGCGGCAAAATAAATGCGTCTGGGCGATTAAAGGTATCCATCCAGAGAAAACAGAACGCGCATCTTTGGCAGTGTTTGACATTTTGGAATCTGGGCTGGCACGCAACCAAGTCACATGTCTGGGCTTAAGATGATTTTTGGCGTGGCAACGACCCCTGAGCGAATGTCGCAAAACGCTTTTTGCCCATATTTCAGGGGTCTTTGTTCCGTCCAATCCAGGTGTCCGAGCCGTCCGTCAAAAATCGCTTCTGCCGTGTCGCGAAAATCCTCAGCCGTATAGGTATAGGTTCCTATAAAGGTGATTTCCTGAAGCGTCATACGCCGGACATCCAATCCCCCCGCGTTTGATCCAAGTCCGATATGGGCAATTACCCCACCGGCGCGTGCATATTCAGAAGCAAGTTTTCTGGTGGCTTCATACCCGACACCATCCACCACCAGATCGAATTCTGTCTGTGGGGGGATGGTCTGTGGTGTCGTTACGGTTTGGGCGCATTGGGTTGCGATATACGCGCGGCGCAAATCATTCGGCTCCACGATCAGCACGTCTTTGATCCCTTGCGCTTGACAACTGAGCGCAGCGCCAAGGCCAATTGCCCCCCCTCCGATCACCAAAGCGCGAATATCGCGGTCTTTTCTGTTCAAAACGGCTTTGGCTTTGCGCACCGCGTGCCAGCCGCAGGCAATCGGTTCTGCCAGTGCTGCAACACTGAGCGCGATATCATCAGGTACGGTGACAAGATTGCGCTCCGGCATGGTGATATATTCAGCAAAGCCGCCTTCGCGGGGGGCCATGGAAATGATCTGACGCGTGGTGCATAGGTTGTCTTGTCCGGCGAGACAAAAGGGACAGGTGCCGCAGGTCACGAGAGGATTGACTGTGACGCGTGTGCCATCGCGTGGACCGCCTGTGATGGTGCCGGCCACTTCGTGACCAAGGATCAAAGGGGCAGGGCGGCGTTCATCATGGCCAAGGAAGGCGTGCATGTCAGATCCGCAAATCCCCACACTGTCCACTTTGACCAGAACCTCACCGTCTTGGGGTGTTGGGTCGGGGACATCGCGGTGGTCCAATGCCTCTGGTCCGATGTAAACAAGCGCCTTCATGTCGCAAAATCCAATATCCGACGATGGGGGACCAGCTCAAACATCGCTTGCCACCCCGACGAGGTCAAAGTTTTCATGTGGAAAATACTTGGCAAGGCGCACGTCCGCCGCACGCGCATGGCCTTCCATACCTTCCAGTCGGGAAATACGCGCGGTGGCAATTGCCACGGGTTTTGATCCTTCACGGGTGGCGCGCTGCCATGTGACAATCTTCATATATTTATGGACAGACAATCCCCCGGTGTAGGACGCGGCGCCGGACGTGGGGAGCACATGGTTTGTGCCGGAGGCTTTGTCTCCGTAGGATACGGTGGTTTCTTCGCCCAAGAAAAGCGATCCGTAACAGCTGAGCCGGTCGAGCCACCAGTCAAGATCGTCTGCCTGAACCGTCAGGTGTTCGGGCGCGTATTCGTCTGACGTCGCGGCCATATCTTCACGATTTTCGCAAAGAATGACTTCTGCATAATCTCGCCAGGCGGCAGAGGCGTTGTTGCGGTTCAACTCGGGCAGATCATCAATCAGTTTGGGCACAAGTGCGAGAACTTCTTCTGCCAAAGCCCGATGATCTGTCACCAACCAGACGGGCGAATTATATCCATGCTCTGCCTGACTGACGAGGTCCGTGGCCACAACAAAAGGATCCGCCTGTTTATCGGCAAGGATCAGACTGTCGGTTGGACCGGCAATCATATCAATCCCTACGCGACCAAAAAGCATCCGTTTGGCTTCGGCGACAAATTGATTGCCCGGACCCACAAGGATATTTGCCTTTGGCAAACCAAACAGCCCGTAGGTCATGGATGCCACCCCCTGCACCCCGCCCATGGCGAGGATTTTATCCGCGCCGCATATATGGGCTGCATAGATTATAGCTGGTGCAATCCCGACCCCTGCACGTGGTGGGGAACAGGCAATGATATTGTTGCACCCCGCCACTTTGGCGGTGGTCACCGTCATAATTGCGCTTGCTATATGATTGTAGCGACCGCCGGGGATATAACATCCCGCCGTATCCACGGGGATGGCTTTCTGTCCGGCGATGAGACCGGGAACAACTTCGACTTCGAAATTTGCCACTGTCGCTTTTTGTGCTTCAGCAAAGCGGCGCACGTTTTCATGTGCAAATAGGATATCGGCCTTAAGCTTATCCGGCACCAGCGCAATTGCAGCCTCTATATCCGCTTCAGAAAGCAAAATAGGCCCGTCGTACTGATCAAACTTAGCGGAATATTCCAGTGCTTTGGCGTCCCCGCCGGTCTCTATATCATCCAAAATCGCGCGCACGATGTCTTTGGTTTCGCTGGCATCAGATTTTGATGTCAAAGTCGCTTTTTTCAAATATTCACGACGCATGTTTACTCCATTTACAGTTTGATCGACTCGTCGGGTTTCAAGAGAAATCTGTTTTCTACTGGATGCTTATCATCCCGACAAAAATTTTGGCAACCACAGAACAAGTTGCGGGAAGGCAAACAACAGCGCCAATCCTACAAGTTGGATCACCATGAATTGCATCATACCAAAGTAGATATCTTTGAGGTCCCAGCTAGGCACAACACCCTTGAGGAAATACGCCGAAAGGGCAACAGGCGGGCTGAGCCAAGCCGTTTGCAGGTTAACCGCCACCAGAATACCAAACCACACGAGCATATCGTAGGTGCTGTCAAAATACGCCAAGTCCAGTGCAATCACGGTCGGAAGCAGGATGGGCACAACAATCAGCACGATGGGCACCCATTCGAGGGGCCAACCCAATAGGAAAATGAGTGCCATAATCAGGATAAGAACCACATATGGGGACATATCAAGCGACAATAAGGCCTCTGTCATCATTTTTGGCGTGCCAAGGCTTGAAAATTCAGCACCGAAAAAATTGGATGCGGCAACAAGGAACATGATCAGCACGGTGATTTCCAGCGCTTTGATCATGCTTTCAAAAAATCCCCCAAGCGTGAATTTGCGGTATGCCAGCGAAAGAAGGATGGCACCAAAAGCCCCCATAGCCGCAGCTTCGGCGGGGGTGGCAAAGCCTAAAAGAATTGAACCAAGCGCAAAAGAGATCAGGATCGTAGGCGGCATAAGCCCCGCGAAAAATTCGTCCCAAACATAGGAGAAATAAAAATCTGATGCCGCCTCTTTGCGATAAATAGGGGCGCCAAGCAGCGCCAAGAGCACCACAAAGCCGCAAAAGATAAACGTCCAAAGGCTCAAGCCGGAGTTTGCCACGCTGACGGAGACATGGAAAATCACGGTGAGCGGGACAAGAAGCCGCAAAATGTTCAGATTTCGATAGGCCAGATAAGACAGCCCAAGCGCCCCAGCGAGGACAAAAAACCCGCCAAAGGGCAGATAGGTTCCGAAAATTCCGCTCAGGCCAAGGCCAAAAATCCGACAGAGGGTGAGGATACCCAATGACACAAGTGCAACTTCGGCACCATAGAATTTCGAGGTTTCAGGTTGATCTTCTTCGGACAGGATCGGGCCAAGCTCTGGATTGATCCAGCAGCGCACAAGCGTGTAAATCAGGTACAAACTCGCCAAAATTGCGCCCGGAATAAATGCGCCACGAAAAAGATCCAGCGTGGATACTTCCAAAACGGGACCCATCACGATCAACATGATGGAAGGCGGGATCAAAATACCAAGCGTACCGCCGGCAGTAATGGTACCGGCTGCCAATTGAACATTATATTTTGCGCGGTTCATCGTGGCGCCGGCCATGATGCCCAAAAGTGTGACGGACGCACCAACGATACCTGTGGCTGCGGCAAAAATCGTCGAAACAATCAATACCGCAATATACAGAGAGCCGCGCACCCGTGCCATGATCATCTGAATGGATGCAAAGAGGCGTTCCATCAACCCCGCCGTTTCCATAACGATGCCCATCAATACGAATAAAGGAACCGCCATGAGCTGATCATTGAGCATTGTGGAATTGGTGTTGAGCGTGAAAAGCAGCGTTGTCAGCTTAAAATTCGCGCCCCAAATGCCAAAGATAAAGGCCAGAAAAATGAGCGTGAAAGAAATCGGAAAACCGATGAAAATCACGAACAGCATGGCGGTGAGCATGATTAAACCGATGGTGGGTTTGGACAGGCCGGGGCGGGCCTTCATCAGATCGGTAAACCATTCTCCACCCGGAACAAGATCAGGGGTAAAAACCGCAAGTACCAGCCAAAGCAGAACGATAACGTAGATCGGTAACGCTCTGACAAAAAGCCGCTCGCGGTCTTTTCCCATTTTGTGGAGGGCACGGAAAATTTCGGGTATTCCCTGAATAAGCAGTAAAAATCCCCCGACAGGCATGGCTGTGCGGGCAGGCCAGAGAAGCGGACCCCAAGCGCTGTCGATTTGCATGGTTTCAGAGGTAGAATAGGCAAGCCACCAAAATTTTGCAGAAACTATGGTGAAAAAGATCATGGAGGGGATGAAAAACAACAGATAGAGGGTGGCATCCACTGTAGCTTGGGTTTTGTCAGACCAGTTTCGATAGAGAAAATCTGCGCGAATATGCACACCGCGCATCAATCCATATCCTGCGGCCCCCATGAAAAGCACGCCGCTGATCATGCGGCTTGTGTCATAGACCCAAAGCGTCGGTCCAAGTCCAAGCGCTTTGCCGAGCCATCCCATCTCTGCATCAATGAGCATGGCGTCGATATTTCGGGACAGGACTTCGTAGACCACCACTGCAATCAGCGGCACCATGAGAAGGGCAAAAAACTGACCGGCGCGATAATTGACCACATCGATAAAGGCAGTGATCGGGCGTTGCCAAGGCGTCATGTCTTCGGGTGTTTCCCCCGGTTTTTCGGCCCGACGTTCGGCGATCAGCTCATCCGCGATGTCAAGCTCTTGGGGATTTGGCGTATCGGCGGCCATCCCAGTCCTCCCATTAAATTTTGCCCTTCTGGGCGTCTTTTTGGAAAAAGGCGACCTGTTTGGAGATCATGCGCCTTTGTCGAAAAAGACGTACGGGACCAAAAGGCCCCGTACGAAGAGTGGATTATTTTTTGAGCGTGTCGGCGTGTGCCTTGCCCAATCCAGCGTTTGACGCCTGCGCACCAGCCCAGAAGGGAACAGCGACGTCTGCAAAGTCTTTTTGGGACTGCCAAACTTCTGCAAAAAACGCGTTTTCATCCGCGGCGGCCTGAAGCGCTTTCTTGGCGGCGGCCATATATTCGGTGAAATAATCTGCAGGCGTATCTTCGAGGATAACACCGTGGTTGTCTGTGAGATCTTTCAACGCTTTGCCGTTTTCGATGATCCGGTAGGACATGGATTTTGACAAAGATGCGTTCGCCGCCACTTCGAGCGCTTTCTTTTCCAGATCCGTGAGGCTGTCATAGAAATCGCCGTTCACATACATATCGGCGTTCACAACAACCTGATGCAAACCTTGCAGATAGTAATGCTTCAGCACTTTCTGAAAACCAAAGACAGAGTCCGGTTTCGGGCAGCACCATTCGGCGGCGTCGATTGTGCCTTTTTCAAGCGCAGGAAGGATATCCCCGCCACCCATGGCAACGGCTGGAACACCGATGTCTGCATAGGCTGCACCGACCATACCGGGAGGTGCACGGAAGCGCATTTTACGGAAATCATCCATGGTTTTGATTGGTTCTGGGAACCAACCCAGAGCTTCTGGACCCACTGGCTGCAGCATAAAGCCTTTGACGTTCACACCCATTTCATCCCACAGGCGGTCATAAAGCTCTTTCCCGCCGCCATATTGGAACCATGACAAGAACGCGAGCGCATCAAGACCGACACCGGCCCCAGCCACAGGCGCGCCAAAGAGGTTGGCGGCAACGTGTTTACCACCCCAGTAATGGGTCC
>Ga0255767_1002199_pt1 | contig 17002 bp, 15 predicted proteins | sample 071ome_24_FD_179967 | JGI IMG/M metagenome (GOLD analysis project Ga0255767, IMG submission 179967) | Coastal salt marsh microbial communities from the Groves Creek Marsh, Skidaway Island, Georgia - 071402CT metaG (version 2) | ecosystem: Environmental > Aquatic > Marine > Intertidal zone > Salt...
CTGGCGCCGCCGGCGCTGATCGGGCTGGATGTGCAGGGCTTGCAACAACGCCTTGGCGATGCCGACTTCAAACGTCGTGAGGGGCCGGTAGAAACCTGGCAATACAGGTTCCCGACATGCGTTGTTGATTACTTTATCTATGCCGATCAGGCGAATCCGGCGATCCGCAGCTGGGCATGGCGCTCGCCGGTCATTGGTGGCGGGCTTGACGTTGTGGCCTGTCGCCGGGCACTGGCCGACCGCGACCGGGCCGAACCTGACCGGGCTGAACCTGACCGGGCCAATCCTGAACGTGAAAGCTGAGGACGCTTCCTAGTCGGCCGGCGGTGTCTTGTCCCGATAATTGCAGAATTCGGCAATCGTGCATCGCCAGCATTCCGGCTTGCGCGCCTTGCAGACATAGCGGCCATGCAGGATCAGCCAGTGATGCGCGCCTTTCTTCCAGGCATCGGGAACCCGGCGCACAAGCTCGGCCTCGACAGCGTCCGGCGTCTTGCCGGGCGCCATGCCGGTACGGTTGCCAACGCGGAAGATATGCGTGTCCACGGCGATGGTCGGGTGCCCGAAGGCCTCATTCAGCACCACATTCGCCGTTTTCCTGCCAACCCCGGGGAGCGCCTGCAACGCAGCCCGGTCATCCGGCACGATGCCGCCATGCGATTCAAGCAGAATTTCCGACAGCCTGTGGACATTCTTCGCCTTGGTGTTGAACAGGCCGATGGTGCGGATATGGTGGGCGATGCCGTCAACTCCCAGATCGACCATCGCCTGCGGCGTGTCGGCCGCCGCATACAGCCCCTTTGTCGCCCGGTTGACGCCGACATCGGTGGCCTGCGCTGACAGCACCACCGCCACCAGCAATGTATAGGGATCACGATAGTCCAGTTCGGTTTTCGGTTCGGGAAGAACGGCGGCAAGCCGTTCGAAACAATCCTCGATATGTGCCAGCTTCATCTTGCGGGATCGTGCCATGGAATCGCTGTCTCCGTATGATGTCCCGTGTAACGTCTCATATGATTTCCCGGGGGAAAGTTCTGGACCGCTGTCAAGATTGCCCTAATGTTGTCCGAGGTGCAATTTCCCGTACGCAGTGGCATGACGGTTTTCAATCTCGGCTCCATCAATATCGACCTTGTCTATAGCGTGCCGCATTTTCCGGCACCTGGCGAAACGCTGACAACGCTGGATTATCAGCGCATGCTTGGCGGCAAGGGAACGAACCAGTCGATCGCGCTGGCCCGCGCCGGCGGCACGGTGGTGCATATCGGCGCCGCGCATGCCGAGGATGGATGGATCCGCGACGAGATGCGGGCGGCAGGCGTGGATATCAGCGCTGTCCAGACCAGCCGGACCGCCACCGGCCATGCCGTTGTGTCGGTGTCGGTCGATGGCGAGAACCAGATCCTGCTCTGGCCCGGGGCGAACCACGCCATAGATATGACGGACGCCATCGCGGCGCTTGATGCAGCACAGGATGGTGACTGGGCACTGTTGCAGAACGAGACCTGCGGCGGCGATGAATTTGTCGCCGCGGCGCGGGAACGGGGCCTGAATATCGCCTATAGCGCGGCACCCTTCGATGCGGCTGTCACGGCACAGCTGCTGCCGCATACTGATCTCCTGGTCGTCAATGAGGTCGAGGCGGCGGCGCTGGCCGACATGCTGGGCACACCGGCATCGGCGGCCGGAATCCCTCATCTCGTCATCACCAGAGGCGGTGACGGTGCCGACTATCATGGCGAGGCCGGCACGCTTCACCAACCGGCATTTCCGGTCTCGCCGGTCGACACCACTGGCGCGGGTGACTGTTTCTTCGGCTATCTTCTGGCCGGTATCGCCGCCGGCAACGACATGGACTCATCGCTTCGCCTCGCCAGCGCGGCAGCGGCCCTGCAGGTGACGAAAACCGGCGCGGCGGCGGCGATTCCGACACGCGCCGCGGTTGATGATTTCCTGGCGTCGCATTTTCCGGCATCACATTTTCCGGTGTCAAAGGGATGATTTCGATGCCGGGTGCCGCGCCGCAGAAAATCATTATCGACACCGATCCCGGGATTGATGATGCCATGGCCATTCACCAGGCCTTTGCCGACCCCCGGCTGGAGGTAATCGGCCTGACAACGATTTTCGGCAATGTCACGGCCACACGGGCGACCCGCAATGCCCTCCATCTTGCCGAGATGGCCGGACACCCGGCGGTCATTGCCGGCGGCGCGCCGGTGCCGTTGCGCCGCGCCCCGGAACCGCCGGCGGATTTTGTTCATGGACCGGAAGGGTTCGGCAGCCTGCCGGCGCCGGCACCCGACCGCGCCGCCGACCCACGGAGCGCGGCACGCTATCTGTGCGAAAGCTGTGCCGCCGCGCCGGGAGAGATCATCATCTGCGCGGTCGGGCCGCTGACCAATCTGGCTGCGGCACTGGCGTATGACCCGTCAATCGCCAGACATGCCGGACGCGTCGTTGTGATGGGGGGCAGTGCCGCCCGCCATGGCAATGTGAGCGACTGTGCCGAAGCCAATATCTGGAATGACCCGGACGCGGCAGACCTTGTTTTTGCCGCCGACTGGGATGTCACCATGGTCGGGCTGGATGTCACCGAGAAAACCCGCTGCAGCCCACAGGATTTCGCCGACCTCGCAACAGAGTCTCCCGGCATCGGCGGGTTCCTGCAGGCGGCGACGGAATTCTATTTCGACTTTCACGAGGCCAAGCTTGGCGAGAGGATTTGTTTCATGCATGATCCGTCCGCCATTCTGGCCATCACCGATCCACATCTGTTCGATTTCGAGACGATGCCGATCTCGGTCATCTGCGACGGTAGCGAAATCGGGCGCACCGTCGCCGGCGGCGAAGGCAGGCGGGATGTGTCGGTCGCGATGCAGGTTGATTCGCCGGCCGCCCGCGCCCGCTTCATGCAGGTGGTGGCAACCGCCGATGACAGCGTAGCCACGCGGCGACGCAACCACCATGCCCACAAACCTCACGGTCATGAACAACAGGGTCATGAACAACAGGGGCAAAAACATCATTCAGGGAAAACAGTCACAGGGGGCTGACATGCAGGTCGAAACCGTTGATTACAGGGCGGCAGATGCCGCCGAGACACTTGAAAGATCACTTCGCGAGACCGGTTTCGCGGTGCTGGCGAACCACCCGATCACACCGGAGCGGATCGACGCCATCTATGATGCCTGGGGGCGGTTCTTTGCTGGCGAGGATAAATTCACCTATGCGGTGGAGCCGCCGGCACATGACGGCTATTTCGCCTTCCGGTCCGAAAACGCCAAGGATTCGCCGATGAAGGATCTGAAGGAATTCTTCCATGTCTATCCGGGCTGCCGGCTTCCCGATGAGCTGAATGACCTGACACGTCAGATCTATACTGACCTTGAATCGCTGGGGCGCGAGCTTCTTGGCTGGATTGAAAACCGCGCGCCCACCAGTGTGTCCGGCAAGCTGTCGATGCCGCTTGGCGAGATGATGGAGGGCAGCGACCAGTCCCTGCTGCGGATCCTGCATTACCCGCCAGTCGAGGATGCCGAGCCGGGGGCGATCCGCGCCGCGGCGCATGAGGATATCAATCTGATCACACTGCTGCTTTCGGGCTCGAAGCCCGGCCTGCAGGCGCAGGATGCCGATGGTAACTGGCACGATATTGCCTGCGACCCGGGGATGATCACGATCAATAATGGCGACATGCTGGCGATGGCGACGGACAATTATTTTCCTTCGACAACGCACCGCGTCACCAACCCTGACAGCGGCCATAATGTATCGCGCTACTCGATGCCGATGTTTCTGCATCCACGTCCCGACGCCCCGTTGCGCCCGGATGTGACAGCGGACCAGTATCTGCAGCAGAGACTGAGGGAGATTGGCCTGAAATAGGCGTCACATAGACAGTTTTCAGCGCAAAGAAATTGGACTGTCCCGCCAAAACAGGATAGGAACCTATGTAGGTGATTAACGTCGGGGTCCGGCGTTTCATCATACCGGCGGCGTGGCTGTGGGTCATGCGCCACAAAGAAACGGGAGATATGAACATGTTTATGAAAAAGGCTGCACTGACTTCAGGAATCGCGGCAGCATTCATGCTTGCTTCGGCTGGCGGCGCGTCGGCTTTCACCGCCTGCCAGGTAACCGATGTTGGTGGCATTGACGATTCCGGCTTTAACGAAACCGCCTGGAAGGGCGTGCAGGACTCCATGAAGTCTTACGGCATTGATGGTCGTTATCTGGAATCGCAGTCCGAAACGGACTATGAGCCGAACCTCAACGCGCTTCTCGACGCCAAATGCGACATCATCATTTCCGTTGGCTTTCTGATGGCCGACGCAACCGCCACCTCGGCGGGCGCCAATCCGGGTGCGAAATTCTCGATTGTCGACATGGCCTATGACCCGACCATTCCAAACGTTCTCGGCCAGGTCTACGCAACCAACCAGGCAGCCTTCATGGCAGGCTACATTTCGGCAGGCATGTCCCAGACAGGCGTCGTTGGCACTTTTGGTGGCATCAACATCCCGCCGGTGACGGCCTTCATGGACGGCTTCTATTACGGTGTTGCCTATCATAACAGCCAGAAGGGCACCAATGTTCAGGTCCTTGGCTGGAACCCCGAGAGCAAGGAAGGTCTCTTCACCGGCAATTTCGAGAGCCTGGATGATGGCCGCGCCTTTGCGCAGAACCTCTATGACGAAGGTGCCGACATCGTGATGCCGGTTGCCGGTCCGGTTGGACTCGGATCCGCCGCGCTTGCGACCGAGCTTGGTCCTGACGCGCTGAAGATCGTCGGCGTGGACGCGGATATGGAAGTCAAGGACACCAACAACCCCGGTGTTTACCTGACCTCCGTTCTCAAGCGCATGGATTCAACCGTCATGCAGGTCATCAAGCAGGCCATGGACGGGACGTTCGAAGGCGGCATGATTGTTGGCACGCTTGCCAATGATGGCGTCGGCATCGCGCCATACCACAGCTTTGACAGCGCCGTTCCGGCAGCGCTGAAGGCCGAGGTGGAAGAGATCCGTGCTGGCATCATCGCCGGTTCGATCAACGTCGGCGGCTGATCCTGTAACATATCCGCTGTCCCCTGATTGCGTGGGGACGGCGGAACTTTTTTTTGTGAGCCGGTTTTTATGGATATCGAGCTGCGCGGAATCAGCAAGCGTTTTGGCCCGGTGCAGGCAAACCAGGATATCAACCTGGACATCCGCGCCGGCGAGGTGCTTGGCCTTCTTGGTGAGAACGGCGCCGGCAAATCGACCCTGATGAATATTCTGTCCGGGCTTTACAGCGCGGATTCCGGCGAGATCCTGATTGATGGCATGCCGGCAGTCTTCACCGGTCCCGGCGACAGCATCGCCAGCGGCATCGGCATGGTGCATCAGCATTTCATGCTGGTGCCGGTATTCAGCGTCGTCGAGAATGTGATCCTCGGCGTCGAGCCGACATCCGGCGTGGATTATCTCGACCTTGAGGCGGCACGCGCCCAGGTTCAGGAGATCAACACACGCTATGGCATGGAGGTGCCGACCGACGCGCTGATCGAGGATCTGCCCGTCGGAATCCAGCAGCGGGTCGAAATTCTGAAGGTTCTTTTCAGATCTGCCGATGTTCTGATTCTTGATGAGCCGACGGCGGTTCTGACCCCGCAGGAGGTCGAGGAGTTCTTCGCCATCGTGCGGGCGCTTCGCGATGCCGGCAAGGGCATCGTCTTCATCACCCACAAGCTTCATGAAATTCTCGAAATTGCCGATCGGGTCAGTGTGCTGCGCCAGGGACAGGTTGTCGGGCAGGGCGATCCGGCCAGCTTTTCCGAGGCCGATCTTGCCGAGATGATGGTCGGCAGGCCGGTGAGCTTTTCTGTTGGCCGGGCCGAGGCAACCCCCGGCGACACCGTGCTGGAACTTGCCGGAGTCAGTCTTTTTGATGCCGCGCAGGATGCCCGCCTTGTCGACATCAACCTGTCGGTGCATGGCGGTGAGGTTGTCGGCATTGCCGGTGTTCAGGGCAATGGCCAGACCGAACTTGTCGAGGCGATCACCGGCCTGTCCCCGGCGACCGCCGGCAAGATCGGCTTTGCCGGACAGGACATCACCCGCACCAGTGTCCGCCAGCGCCACCGTATGGGGATCGCGCATATTCCCGAGGATCGCCACAAATCGGGGATGGTCGGCAATTTCACCGTCGCCGAGAACATGGTGCTCAACAGCTATTATGATGACAGCGTCACCACCGGCGTGCAGATCGACTGGCGACGGGTTCATGCCCGCGCCGCCGAAGCGTGCCTCAGCTATGATGTTCGCACACCAAGCGTCTTTCTTGGCGCCGGCAGCCTGTCGGGCGGCAACCAGCAGAAGATGGTTATCGCGCGCGAGCTTGAACGTGACGTCAAGCTGATTGTCGCCTCACAACCGACCCGCGGCGTCGATGTCGGTTCAATCGAATATATCCACCAGCAGCTCATCGCCTGCCGCGACCGCGGCAATGCAGTGCTGATCATTTCCTCCGAACTTGATGAAATTCTCGACCTGTCGGACCGGATCTATGTGATGTTCGAGGGCCGGATTGCCGCCGAATTCGACAACCGGGGCGGCGGCGCCGACCGCAACGCCATCGGTCTTGCCATGGCCGGAGTGAATCAGGGGATCAACCGGGATGAAACCCGGGGGAGCGCGGCATGAGCAGCGAGGCACAATCATCCGGCCCGGCAATGCCGCCGGAGATGAAGGCGCTTCTCGCGCCGGCCATCGACAGCCGGTCATCCTTGCGCGAGCTGTTCATCCTGCCGCTGGCGGCAATGTTCCTTGCCATGCTGATCGGCGCCCTGATCATGATGGCGACCTCGGTGGCACCGGCGACAATCCTGCAGAGCTTCATCGCCATGGCGCATGGGTCTGTCGGCTCGCTTCACGCCATTTCGGAAACCCTGACAGCGGCCATACCGCTGGTGCTGGCCGGGCTGGGGATCGGGTTGGCCTTCCGCGCCGGACTGTTCAATATCGGCGCCGAGGGACAGATGGTTGTTGGCGGGCTGGCAACCGCCATTGCCAGCTTTTCGGTCACCGGCCTGTCGATCTGGCTTCATCTGCCGCTTGTACTGCTGGTCGGGCTTGCCATTGGCGCGGTTTATGCCGCCATCGCCGGTCTTCTGAAGGCGGCGACCGGCGCACATGAGGTCATCTCGACGATCATGCTCAACCTGATTTCCATTCGCCTTCTCGACTATATGCTTCGCCAGCCCTTCATCCAGAAGGAGGGGCGGTCCGACCCGATCTCGAAAGCGGTTCTCGAAACCGCCGAGCTGCCCCGCATCCTCGAGTTCCTCGACGGCAATCTGCGGCTTCATGCCGGGCTTTTCATCATGCTGGCGGCGGTGGCGGTCATCTACTGGCTGCTCTTCCGCTCGAAACTCGGCTTCGCCTTTCGCATCTCCGGTGAAAACCCGGGGGCCGCGCGCTATGCCGGCATCCGGGCCGGCCTGACCATTGTCATGGCCATGGCCATCGCCGGTGCGCTGGCCGGTCTGGCCGGCGCGACCCAGGTCAGCGGCGTGCTGGGCCGCGCCACCCCGGGCTTTACCGCCGGGATCGGTTTCGACGCCATCGCAGTGGCACTTCTCGGGCGATCGCATCCTGTCGGCATCCTTCTTGCCGGGCTGCTGTTCGGCGCATTGGAGGCGGGCGGGCGTCAGATGCAGGTCGATGCCGGCGTGTCGATCGACATGATCGGGATCATGCAGGCGCTGATCATCATCTTTGTCGCGGCACCGTTGCTGGTGCGCCGGATTTTCCCGCCCCTGTTCCGTGAACGGCGTCGGGGAGGTGATGAACATGACTAATCCGGCATTGCTACAGGATGGAACCCCGAGGCTGACCGATTGGCGCGCCATGATTTCAGGCGCGGTTCTGATTGGACTGGCCCTTGTCGTTACCTTCTTTCTCGACACGCCGTGGGATTCGGTATCGACCTTCCGCATTTCCCGGCCGCGCGATGTATGGGCGGTTGGCAATCTGACGGTGCCAAGCCAGTGGTTCAATGTCATTGCCTCGGTGTTGCTGGCCTTTCTTGGCACCCGCCTGTTCCTGAAGGGGGGCGGACGCTGGACAGCGCTGGCGCTTGGTATCGGGTTGCTGGTTCTGGTCCTGTCCTTTCTTGTCTGGGCCACAGCCGGCAAGGCCATTTCGCTGACCGGCATGCTGCAGGCCACCGTCGTGCGCGCGGTACCGATTGCGCTTGCCGCGCTTGGCGGAATCCTGTGTGAGCGTGTCGGCGTGATCAACATCGCCATCGAGGGCATGTTGCTTGCCGGCGCCTTTGCCGGCGCCATGTTCGGCTCGCTGATGGGCGGCTGGGCCGGCATCATCTGCGCGATGATCACCGGCGGTGTGTTCGGTCTGTTGCTGGCTGCGCTGGTGATCACCTACCGGGTTGACCAGATTATCGCCGGGGTGGTGATCAACCTGTTTGTCCTTGGTCTGACATCCTATGTCTCGAGTCAGGTCTTCGCCGAATATCGCTGGCTCAACAAGGCGTCACCCTTCCGGTCATTCAAGATTCCGGTACTTGGCGACATCCCGCTGGTCGGACCGGTCCTGTTCAACCAGAACCTGTTTGTCTACGGCGCGCTGATCCTGGTGACCCTGTCGACCTATTATCTTTTCCACACGCGGCACGGCTTGCGTGCCCGCGCTGTCGGCGAGCATCCACGCGCCGCCGACACGCTGGGGATCGATGTCATCAAGACCCGCTATGCGCATGTGATCGTGGCCGGCATGGTGGCCGGTTTCGGTGGCGCCTGGTTCACCCTCGGGTCGGTCGGCAGGTTCGACGAGAACATGACCTTCGGGCGCGGCTTCATCGGGTTGGCGGCAATGATCTTCGGACGCTGGCATCCGCTTGGCGCGCTGGCGGCGGCGTTGATCTTCGGCTTTGCCGATTCGCTCCAACAGAAACTGTCGATCCTGAACACCCCGATTCCATCGGAGTTCCTGTCGATGGCACCCTATATCGCGACCATTGTCGTGGTTGCCGGGCTTGTCGGGCAGGCGCGCCCGCCAGCCGCGATCGGCAAGCCCTATGTCAAGGAATAGTCCGGCGCAACGTGCAGGAGGCATCAATGCAGGATGACGAAAAGCTGATGGCCGCCGCCATCGCCGCCATGGGCCGCGCCTATGCCCCCTATTCCAGCTTTCCGGTCGGCGCCGCCATCCTCGATGAGAACGACGCCATTCATGTCGGGGCGAATATCGAGAATGCCGCCTATCCGGTCGGCAATTGTGCCGAGGCAAGCGCCATCGCCGCGATGGTGATGGCAGGTGGCAAGCGGATCACGATGATTGCCGTGGCTGGCGGTGACGGCGATCTTCTGTGCACACCTTGCGGTGCCTGCCGCCAGCGCATTCGCGAGTTCGGTGCCGGGGAAACGCCCGTTCTTGTCGGCGCCGCGGACGGCTTGCAGCGGCGTTTCACCCTTGACGAGCTGCTGCCGGAAAGCTTCGGGCCGGAGAATCTGGCTGACTAGCGTCACCCGGCTGACGTGACATGCCTTCCTGCGGATCAGCCGGTGCCGTAGATCCTGTCGCCGGCATCGCCGAGGCCCGGCAGGATATAGCAGGATTCATTCAGCTCGCGGTCAAGCGCCGCAGTGACGATGGGCACATCGGGATGCGCATCATGAAGCGCCCTCACGCCTTCCGGCGCCGCCACAAGGCATGAAAAGACGATGTCCGTGACGCCGATATCACGAAGCGTGTCCAGCGCCATAACAGCGCTGCCGCCGGTGGCCAGCATCGGATCGCCAAGAATGACCTGCCGCTGAACGATATCCGTTGGCAGGCTGTTGTAATAGGAGATCGGCGCCATCGTGTCGTGATCCCGATACAGGCCGAGATGCCCGACACTGGCCTCGGGGCAAACCTGACTGAAACCGTCGATAAGCCCATTGCCGGCACGCAGGATCGAGACAAGACAGGGATAGGGGGGTTGCATCGCCTGACAGCTTGTCATCTGAAGTGGTGTTTGTATGTCCACGCTTTCGGTCTTCAGCGCCGCAAAGGCCGGATAGGCCAGAAGCCAGGACAGTTCATGAAGCGTCTGCCGGAAGCGATGTGGCGGGCTCTCATGATCACGGAGAATTGAAAGCTTGTGATCGACGAGCGGGTGATCCATCACCGTCAAACCGGGTATCTGCGACGCGTTCATAATGCTGTGCTCCTTCAGATGATATCGGATGACATTACCCATAACGCGGCGCTTTTTCCATTCACAAAAGCCGCGCCCGGCGGCAGTATGACGGGCCATTCCAAGAGGGTTCCGATGGCCAAGCTGTATTTTTCCTACGCCGCGATGAATGCTGGCAAATCCACCATCCTGCTGCAGGCATCACACAATTATCGCGAGCGCGGGATGAGCACGCTGTTGCTGACCGCGCGGCTTGACGACCGGGTCGGCGAGGGCAAGATCGGGTCCCGGATCGGGCTGGAATCGACCGCCTTCGTGTTCGATGGCAGCACCGACATGACGGCGCTTGTCGCGGCCGAGAACGCCAGCGCACCGCTTGCCTGTGTGATGGTCGACGAAGCGCAATTCCTGACCGACGCACAGGTCTGGCAGTTGGCCGGCATCGCAGACGAGATGGGCATTCCGGTGATGTGCTACGGCCTCCGCACGGATTTTCAGGGCAACATGTTTCCCGGCAGCGCGCGCCTGCTTGCCATTGCCGATGTGCTGCGGGAAATCCGCACCATCTGCCATTGCGGGCGCAAGGCGACGATGGTTGTCAGGCAGGATGATGAAGGCCGGGTGATCCGTGAGGGTGCGCAGGTCGAGATCGGCGGCAATGAGCGCTATATCTCGCTATGCCGTCGTCACTGGGTGGAGACGATGGCCGGGGACTAGCCGGACAGAACGTCATTCATGTCATAGAAGCCGGCTTTTGCGCTGGCGGCAAAGCGTGCAGCGCGCAGCGCACCCCGGGCAAAAATGGCGCGGTCGGTCGCCTTGTGCGAGATTTCAACGCGTTCGGAATCGCCAAAGAATATCACCGAATGTTCCCCGGTGACATCACCGCCGCGCAGCACCGCGAACCCGATATCACCGTCCCTTCGTGCGCCTGTCTGGCCCTGGCGGACCATGTCGGAGACATTATCGAGCCTGACCCCGCGTCCACGTGCCGCCGCCTCGCCAAGCGCCAGCGCGGTACCGGACGGGGCATCGACCTTGTGATGATGGTGCGCTTCCAGAATTTCGATGTCCCATCCCTCGACAAGCTGCGCCGCCACCTGTTCGACAAGCTTTGCCAGCAGCGTGACGCCAACCGAAGTATTGGCACAATAGACGAGCGGCACGGATTGTGCCGCCGCCGCCAGCGCAGCCTCGTCATCACCCGACAGGCCGGTGGTGCCAACCACCATGGCACAGCCCTGGCCTGCCGCGATGCCGGCATGGGCGATGCTTGCTGCCGGGCTGGTGAAATCGATCAGCACATCGGCGCCGGCGAGGGTTTCAGGATTGTCCGAGATCAGCACACCATTCGTGCCCGTGCCGGCAAGCAGCCCACTGTCCTGGCCAAGCGCTTCGGATTCGGAGCGGTCCGTCGCCGCAACCAGTTCAAGGTCGGGCGCGGCGGCAATCTCGCGGATCAGCATGCGGCCCATCCGCCCGGCGGCGCCCGGAATGCCGATCTTGATCATGGGGGATGTCATTGGTGCGGCCCTCCTCGCCGAATGCGGCGAGACTATAAAGCCCGCGCCGGCAGGGCAAGATGAAATCGGTGCGGACCCTAGCTGTCGTCAGCCCAGATCCGGCGCGCCCGCTTCAAAAAACTGTCGGTTTCCGGGCTGGTGCCGCCCGCCTCACCGAACTGCTTCAGCAGGTCCTTCTGTTTCTTCGTCAGGTTGGTAGGCGTTTCGACCTGCACCTCGACAATCTGGTCGCCACGCGTGTTGCGACGCAATACCGGCATGCCCTTGCCACGCATGCGGAAGCGGCGCCCGGACTGTGTCCCCGATTCGATGGTCAGCCGTGCCATCCGGCCCTCGACCGTCGGCACATCGATACTGCCGCCAAGCGCGGCGGTTGCCATCGGTACCGGGATGCGGGTCAGGATATCCGCCCCGTCACGGACCAGAATGGGATGCGGGTCAACCGAAATGAAGATATAGAGATCGCCCGGTGGACCGCCGCGGAACCCGGCCTCGCCCTTGCCTGACAGGCGGATGCGGTTGCCACTGTCAACACCTGCCGGTACCGAAACCGACAGCATCTTGCTCTGCCGCACCCGGCCTTCACCGCCGCAGGTACCGCAGGGGTCGGTGATGACCTGCCCCATACCCTGACAGCTGTGACAGGTGCGCTCGACAGCAAAGAAGCCCTGCTGTGCCCGCACCCGGCCGCTGCCACCACAGGTACCACAATTGCGCGGCTGTGCGCCGGCGGCCGACCCGCTACCACTGCATTCGTCACAGCCGACCGGCACGGTCACATTTATGTCACGCTGAACGCCGGAGAAGGCCTCCTCGAGCGAGATGTTCAGATCATGGCGAAGGTCGTTGCCGCCATGGTCGGGCTGCGCCCCACCGGCACCGCGTGAGAACTCGGAAAACATCTGGTCAAAGATGTCGGCAAAGCCGCCACCGCCGAAACCGCCACCGCCAAAACCGCCACCGAAACCGCCGCCAGCAGCATTGTCAAAGGCGGCATGCCCCATGCGGTCATAGGCGGCACGCTTTTGCGAATCCTTCAGAACTTCATAGGCTTCGGTGGCCTCGCGGAACCGCTCCGCGGCTTCCTCGTCATCAGGGTTCCGGTCGGGATGGTTCTTCATCGCCAGTTTGCGATAGGCGGATTTGAGCGCGGATTCGTCGGCGTCCCTGGACACGCCGAGAACATCATAATAATCACGCTTGCTCATGACTTCGCCACCAGACTGACCATTGGAACAGGGCGGGGGACAGTGCTGTCACCGTCCGCCCGCGTCATGGTTTGAAAGGTTATTTCCTGTCGCCGGCAGCATCGTCGCCATCGACTTCCTCGAACTCTGCATCGACGACGGTTTCCTCATCGCCGGCATTGCCGCCCTCGGCATCACCCGCAGGCTGTTCGGCCTGATAGGCAGCCTCGCCCATCTTCATCATCGATTGCGACAATTCAGCCGATTTCGCAGAGATGGCCTCGATATCGTCGCCCTCAAGGGCTTCCTTCAGCGCGGCGATTCCCGCCTCGACCTCGGCCTTTGCCGCCGGGTCGGCCTTGTCACCAAGATCGGTGATGGCCTTCTCGGCGCCATGGACAAGCGCCTCGCCCTGATTGCGTTTCTCAACCGCGTCACGGCGTTTCTTGTCTTCCTCGGCGTTGGCCTCGGCCTCGCTGACCATGCGATCGATCTCGCTGTCATCAAGACCGCCGGAGGCCTGAATACGGATCTCCTGCTCCTTGCCGGTTGCCTTGTCCTTGGCACTGACCTTGACAATGCCGTTGGCATCGATGTCGAAGGTCACCTCGATTTGCGGTACCCCGCGCGGCGCCGGCGCGATGCCTTCCAGATTGAACTGGCCGAGATGTTTGTTGTCGGTCGCCATCTCGCGCTCACCCTGATAGACCGAAATGGTCACCGCCGACTGATTGTCATCGGCGGTCGAGAACACCTGGCTCTTCTTCGTCGGGATGGTCGTGTTGCGGTCGATCAGGCGAGTGAAGACACCGCCAAGCGTCTCGATACCCAGCGACAGCGGGGTGACGTCGAGAAGCAGGACATCCTTCACATCGCCGGTCAGGACACCGGCCTGAATGGCAGCACCGGACGCCACAACCTCATCCGGGTTCACGCCCCGGTGTGGCTCGGCGCCAAAGAAATCCTTCACCGTCTCGATGATCTTCGGCATGCGGGTCATGCCACCGACAAGAATGACCTCGTCGATCTCGCCCGGCTTCACGCCGGCATCCTTCAGCGCGGCCTGGCACGGCTTGATCGTGCGCTGCACCAGCGTTTCGACAAGCTGTTCCAGCTTGGCGCGGGTCAGCTTGACATTAAGGTGCTTGGGGCCGGTCGCATCGGCGGTGATAAAGGGCAGATTGACATCCGTCTGCACCGCCGAGGACAGCTCGATCTTTGCCTTCTCGGCAGCTTCCTTCAGACGCTGCAGGGCCAGCTTGTCCTTGCGCAGATCGATACCCTCGCTCGATTTGAATTCATCGGCCAGATACTGGATGATCTGGTGGTCGAAATCCTCACCGCCAAGGAAGGTGTCGCCATTTGTCGACTTCACCTCGAACACGCCGTCGCCAACCTCGAGGATCGACACATCAAAGGTGCCGCCGCCAAGGTCATATACGACAATCAGGCCGGATTCGCGCCGGTCGAGACCATAGGCAAGCGCCGCCGCTGTTGGCTCGTTAATGATCCGCAGGACCTCAAGACCGGCAATCTTGCCGGCATCCTTGGTGGCCTGGCGCTGTGAGTCATTGAAATAGGCCGGCACGGTGATCACGGCTTCGGTCACGCTTTCGCCAAGATAGGCCTCGGCATCTTCCTTCAGCTTGCGAAGCGTGAAGCCGGAAATCTGGCTCGGCGAATATTCCTCACCATCGACCTTGACCCAGGCGTCACCATTCTTCGCGTTGGTGATTTCATAGGGCACAAGCTCGGCGAATTTTTTCGTTGCCGCATCATCATGGCGGCGCCCGATCAGACGCTTGATCGCGAACAGGGTCTTTTCCGGGTTGGTTACCGCCTGACGTTTCGCGGCCTGACCGACAAGACGTTCACCGTCATCGGCGAAGGCCACCATCGACGGGGTGGTGCGGGCGCCTTCGGCGTTTTCAATTACCCGGGCGTCCTTGCCATCCATGACGGCGACGCATGAATTTGTCGTTCCAAGGTCGATTCCAATAACTTTCCCCATGACGAGCTCCTTTCTGGTCCACCAGTTTCCTCTAGACTGACACCCTGGTGACGTTCTGGCATTTGGCCCTGTAGCGCCCTTGGCACCGCGCTGGCAGGTCATGCTCTTGCTGTTGAATTACACCGTCCATATAGGACGCGCTGTTCCGGTTACAAGTGCGGTCACTCAACCATTCCCGCCCGGCATTCCCGCCCGGCATTCCTGCCCGGCATCCTTGGCCATTATCCTCAGCTGGCATCCTCAGCCGGCGTTTCTGCGTCGGGTGCCGGGTCTGCCGCCTTGGCGACACCCACCATCGCCGGACGCAGCAGCCTGTCATGAAGCACATATCCATGCTGCACCACCTCGACCACGGTTCCCGGCGGCTGGTCGGGATGTGGCATCTCGAACATCGCCTGGTGGAAATTATAGTCGAACTTCTCGCCAAGCGGGCTGATCCGCCTGATCCCGTGCCGCTCCATCGTGGACTGGATTTCGGTCCAGCTCATCTCGAGGCCGGTAATCAGCGCGTTCACGGACTCCCCGATCGATTCATCATCGGCGGCCGGTGCGGCATCGATGGCGCGCGCCAGATTGTCGATCGCTCCGACCAGGTCGCGGGCAAACCCGGTATGGCTGTATTTACGGGCTGTCTCCACCTCGCGCTCGGTGCGGCGACGCATATTCTCGACATCGGCAAGCGCGCGAAGAAGCTGGTCCTTCAGCGAATCACGCTCGGCAATCAGCGCTTCGAAAGCATCATCATTGACAATGTCGTTGCTCTTGGCTGCGTCACCGGCATCAGGCAGCGACCCGGCGTCCCAGGACACCGATTCGCCCGCCGCCGCGGCCTCGGTTGTTGCCTGCGCGGCCTCGTCACCCCCGGCGTCCATATGCACATCCTCGTCGGGAGCGGTATCCGCCGCCACATCCTTTTTGTTTCCAGCCATCATCCATCCTTCATTTCAGTCGGCACCTGCCAGACATTTCGTCCTTTGCGTAGCGTTATTTAGGTCCATTTGTGATGTCAGCCAAGGGCAAGGGCACCGGAATCTTCGCAAACGGCATGGAAGTTGCGTGATGGATACCGCGCGGCGACACCCGAACGGGCCGGACCTTGCAAGGCCGGTCATGTTGTCCGCAGACGTTGATTATGCAAGACTTGGCATGATGGCAGGCGGCCCGGACAGCCGCCACGCAGACAGGACAGAGGCCGATGGCAACCGTCAGACAATCGATCATGGCGCTCTATGAGCAGTCGCAGAAATCCGCCACCGAGGGCCGGGCGATGTTTGCCGTGATCGAATCCGAAGCCGTTACGTCGGACGAGATGGATTTCGGGATCCCCGCGAGTGAAGGACGTCCATCGATCGTCCGCCGGTTCGATGATTTGCTTGACCTTGCCGAACGTGAAATGCCGGACCGGACATCACCCCGTGATGCGCCGCCGCCATCCGCGGACATGACCGGCCCCGCGGATGATCCTGCGGCGGCCAGTTCAGGTGGCAGCTGGGGCGTTCATTTCGATACCGGAGAGACCTGGCCGGCCATTGACACCCCCCAGTTAACAGACACCCCGGCAGCGCCCGACAGCGACGATATCGGGGACGATATCAACACCAAAATCAATGCTGGCATCAATGCCGACAGGCAGGCCAATACGTCCGCACCGACGCTTCCGAACGAACCGCCGGCACCGGCCAAAAGTGATGCCAGCAGTGACAGGGTGGCCGATCTTGATGTTGCCGACATCCAGAAACTGGTACGGCAGGCTTGGGAAGACGAAAAAGCCCTGGATGGCCTTGACAACAAGCCCGACACGGATGATGCCACCGCCGGTAATGATGCCCCGGCGGGCGACAAATCCGGGAACGGAAAATCCGGGAACATCGCCGCCAATGCTACCGGCAGTGCCGACGGCCATGATGACCCGGATATGGAGGCCGCGATGCAGGAGATCGCCGCCGCTGTTGTGAAATCCGTGGATGCGCCCGAACCGGTCGATCTCGCCTCAGTGAAGGCCGAGCTTGTCGCCGCGATGCGAAGCGAGTTGCAGGCGGTGGTGGCGGCTGATCTGCGCCCGATGATCAAGGTGGCGATTGCCGAGGCATTGCAGG
>Ga0255767_1002208_pt1 | contig 16984 bp, 15 predicted proteins | sample 071ome_24_FD_179967 | JGI IMG/M metagenome (GOLD analysis project Ga0255767, IMG submission 179967) | Coastal salt marsh microbial communities from the Groves Creek Marsh, Skidaway Island, Georgia - 071402CT metaG (version 2) | ecosystem: Environmental > Aquatic > Marine > Intertidal zone > Salt...
GCACCGGGCAGAGGAAAATGCCGTGGTTATGCGCTACATTAGGCGCTTCTAGGGTTCCACACACTGGGGAAAGGTAAGAACCATGAAAAACGTAACGCTTTACACAAAGTGGCTGGGTCTGGTTTTCGCAGCGCTGGTTTTGGCAGCCTGTTCCGGTAACGACACCAAGGAACAGGAGGCGGCAGCCGCGGCTGCCGAGCAGGCAGCTCAAGAAGCCGCCGCGCAAGAGGCAGCACAGAGGGAGGCTGCGGCCACCGCAGCTGCAAGTCAGCGAGAGGCTGAAGCTGAGGCCGCGGCCATGGGGACGGTCTTCTACTTTGATTTCGATAGCTCTTCTCTGACTGATGAGGCACGCGCTCAGGTTGATGCCCACGTCGCTGCGTTGCTCGGCAACAACGACAGTGTTCGTTTAGAGGGGCACACAGATGAGCGAGGTACGCGGGAATATAATCTGGCCCTGGGTGAGCGACGCGCCAATGCAGTCCGGGATTACATGGTTGCCAATGGTGTTCCGAGCTACCGCATAGAGACAGTGAGCTATGGGGAAGAAAATCCGGTTGCCTATGGCTCTGGTGAGAGCAACTGGCAGCAGAACCGTCGCGTTGAGCTCAAATAACTGAGGAAGAGACTTTGACAGTGTTACCCATCAAGCCGGCGCTTTGTGCCGGCTTTTTGTTATTGGGCGCCATTGTGGTGCCCGTCGTGGCTCAGGATTATGTCGATGTGGAAGCGGAGCGCCGAGCCGCGGCGGAAAATCTCAATGTGCCAGCGAATGACAATGCCGATGCCGATGCCGATGCCGCAACTTATGCGGGAATTCGGCCGTATTCAGGTTCCACCACAGTGGCTGCTCCACCGGCCGAGGCTGTTCAAACGACAGTTACTGGTAACGACTCCGGTAGCCTGGTGTTGCGAGTGCAGCAGCTGGAAGCTGACGTCAGGCGCTTAAACGGGCTTTTGGAAGAGGCGAATCAAGCGCTGACCCGGTTAGAGGCTCAGAGTCTGGAGCGATACGTTGATCTGGACCGTCGGATCGCTGCCGGTGCTGCCGCCGATGGGATCGTAGAGGGCTCGAGCGCTGACTCGAGCGCACCAATGTCACCCACGAACGGTGCAGGGGAGGACGCGGGCCCTGAGGGCAACGCTGATCCACAGGTCGGTGAAGAGGCTGCCTATCGCGCCGCGTATGAGTTGGTTCGGGAAAAGTCATTTGATGAGGCAGTAACAGCTTTCCTCGCATTTCTGGCTGATTTCCCCTTTGGTCGATATGCGCCTAATGCCCATTACTGGCTGGGCGAGCTCTACCTTGTTCTTGACCCCCCGGACCCTGAACTGGCGCGTCAGAGCTTTAAGCTGCTGTTAGATCAATACCCCGCTGATCCCAAGGTACCTGATGCGCTCTACAAGCTGGGCCGCGTTCAGTTCATCAAGGGTAATCGGCAGCGCTCACAGGAATATCTTGACGAAGTGATACGTGAGTATCCCTCACATGCTGCTGCACAGTTGGCGCGGCAGTTCCTTCTGGATAACTTTTAAGGTCTCGTCCAAGGCTTGAAAGAGAGGGACGTCGATTGGGCGTTCGGGAACAAACTGCCTAGTCCCGAGTGTCCAAACGAGGAAATACTCAACCGCCGGTATGCACGTTTTTTTTCAGGACAGCGAGACAAGTGGCCCTGTCTATTGGGTCAGCTATCACTGCGCGAGTCCTTGCGCTGCTGAATAGCGTGGGACGATTGCCGAGTGGCCAAGCAGGCCTGAAGCAGCGATTTCTGTTGGGTCGGGCACACGACCTCTGCAACACTGCAGTGGCACACGTACTGACAGGTCGGTGCTGTGTGTTTCTCTGTGATCTGGGTATGGGGCCGCGAACCGCTATTAGGACTTGAATTTTTGACCGTTAGCGTTAGCATACGCGCCTCCTCTGTTTTGGGCCGTTAGCTCAGTCGGTAGAGCAGTTGGCTTTTAACCAATTGGTCGCTGGTTCGAACCCAGCACGGCCCACCATTACAACGAACCACCCCACGGGTGGTTTTTTTATGAGTTGCGACGGCGCTTTGGCGGTAACCGTCGCTGCACTGTTTGAAGAAAGTTGGGAGAGCCCCGTGTCACAGACTTTTTACCCACCGCAGCGCACCTTGATGGGCCCGGGGCCTTCTGATGTATCGCCAAGAGTGTTGGCGGCCGCGGCGCGTCCGACGATCGGCCATCTTGATCCCTTGTTCGTCGGGCTTATGAATGATGTGAAAAGGCTGCTGCAGTTCGCTTTCCAGACCCGTAATGAGCTGACGATCCCCCTCTCTGCGCCGGGATCAGCGGGCATGGAAGCGGCGTTTGTCAACATGCTTGAGCCAGGTGATAAGGCGATTGTGTGTCAAAACGGTGTGTTTGGCGGACGTATGAAGGAAAATGTTGAGCGCTGCGGTGGCACTGCTGTGATGGTTCAGGATCGATGGGGTGACCCGGTCGATCCCGAAAAAGTCGCGGAGGTCATACGGACCAATCCGGATGCCAAGCTCTTGGCCTTTGTTCATGCCGAAACCTCCACCGGGGTGCGCAGTGATGCCCAGCTGTTGTGCGCCATGGCGAAAGAAGCGGGACTCCTGACGATCGTTGACGCCGTAACTTCACTGGCCGGTATCGATTTGCCTGTCGATGAATGGGGAGCTGACGTTGTTTATTCCGGTACCCAAAAGTGTCTGTCCAGTTTACCCGGCATCGCGCCGATTACTTTCAGTGCGGACGCGGTGCAGGTCATTACTGCGCGTAAGCACAAGGTACAGAGCTGGTTTCTTGATATGAATTTGATCATGGGATACTGGGGGGAGGGCACAAAGCGCGCCTACCACCATACGGCGCCGGTCAACGCTATTTATGCTCTGCATGAATCGCTGCTGATGCTTGAGGAAGAGGGCCTTCAGGCGAGCTGCGTCCGCCACAAGGCAAATCACCTGAGGTTGGTTGAAGGCCTTTCAAAGCTGGGCCTCGAACTTGCTGTCGCCACGCCTTGGCGACTGCCGCAGCTTAATGCCGTCGTGATTCCTGAAGGCAAGGACGATGCCGCAATCAGGGGCGCCTTGTTGAATGACTTTGATCTGGAGGTAGGTGCCGGCCTCGGGGAGTTGGCGGGCAAGCAGTGGCGCATTGGTCTAATGGGCAGTAGCAGTAACGCGACCAATATCAATCGATGTCTTACCGCTCTGGAGGCGGCACTGCACCAGTGATTGCCCCCGGCATTACCCGTGGCAGGCCAGCATGAACGCAATAATATAACTTCAGTCGGCGTAGTCTGGTTCTTCCTTATCCAGTATCGCCCGAAGCGCCGAAAAGTGTCGTTCAGCCTGCTCAGGATAGTGCTCTAACTCCCTCGCCGTTTTCTCGGCAATCTCGTCAGACAAAACTCGCAGCGGTTGCCCCGTCCACAGCGCCTTGATGTACGTTTCCGCTGCGCGCTCGAAATAATACAGACGGTTGAATGCGTCGGCGACGTCCTCACCGATGACCATGATCCCGTGATTGCACATGATGAGTATGCGCTTCGAGGCGTCAGCAAGGTGTTGGCAACAGCGCTCGGCCTCCTCTTCAAATGCCAGGCCGCCGTACTCCGTATCAATCGCATACCGGTTGAAAAACATCGCACAGTTTTGATCGATTGGCGGCAAGACGGGGTCGGCCAGGGACGACAGAATCGTCGCGTGCATAGAGTGCACATGGAGCGCTACACGAGCGTGGGGGCACTGACGGTGCAGCGCGCCATGGAGGCCCCATGCAGTAGGGTCGGGGGCATCCGGTCGCTTCATGGTCTCAGGGTCCATGGCATCAACGAGAATGAGATCCGAGGCTTTGATCCTTGAGAAATGAGATTGGTTGGGATTCATCAGAAACTGTGTTCCGTCTTCGTTGACGGCAACGGAGAAATGATTGGCCACGGCCTCGTGAAAATTGAGCCGAGCGGCCCAGCGGAATGCCGCTGCGAGATCCTCGCGCTGGCGCCTATGGCCCAGCTTGGCACCCGGAGTGTGCGGCGATTTCGCACGGGTTAATGGGGGCATCTGTTGACTCTCGGTGGCCCATGAGCGCACACAATAGCACCGCTTTCGTGCTGACGTGAGACCGGTGTGGGGCTGGCTATTGTGGTGTCCATTTTGATTGTGGTGCTTGACCAGAAGGCCGTCGCTGAGAGTGAGGGCTCGCGATGTATACTCAGGGCCCAACCTCTGGCATTGAACAAGGGTGCAGACCAGATGCTTCCTCGCTACAGCGCTGACGACCCAACCTCCGATATTGTCGCTGCGCTTGAGAAAACCGGTGCGGTCATTATCGAAAATGTCGTGCCAGAGTCTCTGATTGCAGGGCTCTCTCAGGATTTACGAGCGGAGTTTGACCGCGAGGGACATCTTTATCAGAACGCGTTCAACGGCCATCAGACGCTTCGGGTAGGGGGGGTTACGAAATATTCGAGATATTTCTCCGATTTTTTGCTGGAGCCGACGGTTCTCGCGGTCGCAGACGCCATTTTGAAGCCGCACTGCGAGGTCTATCAGGTGGGTAGTACCACTGCTATCGAGATCTTGCCTGGTGAAAAGGCGCAGGTGCTCCACGCAGATGATGCGTGTTATCCAAGCCATTTGGTGCCCTTCGAGCTTCAGGTTTCTGCGCTGTGGGCGCTGGACGACTTTACTGAAGAGAACGGCGCCACGCGGGTAGTCCCGAAGTCTTGCGGCATTGTTGATCCGGAAGCGGTTACCGAGGCGCATGTGGCGCATGCGGTCATGCCAAAGGGCTCGGTCGTGATTTATTTGGGTTCGACGCTTCATGGCGGGGGAGCCAACCGGAGTGCCGAGCCGCGCAAAGCGCTCGTCAACACTTATTGCCTCGGTTGGTTGAGGCAAGAAGAAAATCAGTACTTGACCCTCACGAGGGAAGAGGTGGCGTCCCAATCAGACTCAATGCGGAGAATGCTGGGTTTTCAGGCTCACGGACCCTATTTGGGTGTCTGGCCGGAGGATCCCGATGGTCTGTGGTACGAGACCTGAGCCACACCCTGTATCAAGGCCCTGCCGAAATATTCGAAGCGCCGCGGGGGCCGCGGTGATACCGCCGATAGAGCACTGGATATAACAGCGGCCCAGATAAAATGGCAATCAGTCCGGCCAGCCCGTACCAGCCAATTTCAATGCCGATAAAGCCAAATCGGTCTCGGCCCCACAGCATCACGCTGTGATCCGTCAACGTAATGCCGATCATGAGCATAATGAGAGCCATGGGAGGGAGCACAATTAAAATCAGCGTGTATTTACCCCCTGGAATCCGGAAGGGCCGTGCGAGATCAGGCTCTACAAACCGCAATCGGACTGCAGCGAGGAAGATCAGCGCGTAGGCGCTGACGGTCAACAGCACGTCGATAATCACCAGACTCTGGAAGGGCCCAATGATCAGCACAGCGTTGACCAGTGCGATTAGCAGCAGGGCTACGATGGGGGTTTGGTAGCGAGCGTTGAGTCTGGCTATGGCCGAGGGAAGTAACCCATCGCTGGCGAGTGCCTGAAGCGGGCGTGCGCCCGAGGCCATATAGTCGAGATAGAGCGCCAAGTTACCTAGCACTACCGAGGCGAGCAGTGCGTGCCCAAGAGCAGTGCCGCCGAGAATGCGACCAATATCGACAAAAGAGACCTTGCCGTCGCCGCTATCGACTGAGAACAGGTCCCACTGACCAAACGCAGCGATGCTGGAGGCAGTCGGCAGCAGGTACATCAGGGCGACAAAGGGTAAAGCCAGCATGAGCGCTTTCGGGACGATACGCTGTGGGTTTTCGATTTCACCGGCAATTGTCGACATCGATTCGTAGCCTGAGTACATCCACATGCCGATACTCAGACCCAGTATTAAAGCGCCATTGCTGCCCAGTAGATCCGTATCCGGTGGCGTGAGCGGGGTCATTGGATTGAACTGCCAGTTTAAGAGCCCGACGACTGCCAGCACCAGGAGGGGACTAATAATCAGCACTGCGAATAGGCTCGAACCAATTGCCACGATCTTGATGCCAAGGATATTGACCCCTGTGAACACGGCAATAATGAACCAGCAGGTCAGGTAATACAGCGTGTCATCAAAACCGATCTGGTTTTGCAAATAGGTCACACTCAGAACGATGTAGAGCGAGGTGTCTACGAGGATGGCCAGTGACCACCACCACCCTGCTTGAAATCCCCAGAATTCGCCCAATCCGCGGCGGGTCCATACATAGAATCCACCATTGTTGGGCAGTGCCGAACCCAGCTCGCTGGCGATCAATGCCATCGGCAGCGCCCAGAAGATCGGAAGTAATATCAATAGCAACAATGTCAGGCCCGGCCCGGCGCTGGACACCATCTCCTCAATGCCAAAGGACCCACCGGAAACAAAGATGTAAATCATGAAGAATGCGCTGAACAGCGGCACGCGAGTGCGTTTTATCACGGCGCTTGGCCTATTGTCTGCGTCTGGTCGCTGCAAGGTTTGCCTCTAACCGCATTCTTGGAATCACCGATTTGCATCCGTGTCAGTTCGGGCGTCAGCCACCTTCAAGTTCGCAGTATATTACCGACGATGAGGGGGGGCTGAGGTGGTGCCGTCCGCTGCTAGCCAGCGTCTGAGCTCAGCTGAGGCTCGCTTCCAGTGAATGCAAATACCAGCGCACGAACTGCTGCAGCGTGAACTCGAACTCCGGATGATACGGGCCCGGCTCGAAGAACCGTGAGTTAACCCCCGCCGCATTCCGGGTGATGATGTACTCATCTTCCAATGTCGTGTGATGCCAAAGCCAGGTCACTTTGTCGAGATCGTAATCTTTGCCCTCTTCAGCGTCGTTTCGAACAAACCACACCAGCTCCATATCGGTCTCGGTCAATGAGCGAGGGATAAATCGGTACAGGACACAATGATCCGGATAATTGAGCATGAAGGTCAGCGGGCCCATTTGGAAATCGCCCGCGCCGCCATCGTAGTCTTTAAAGTTACCCATGAGAGGTGCGACGGGCTGGCCATCCTCGCTGCCTGTCACGGAGCCGTCGAATAGGCCATAGCGCATCGTATGCGCGCAGGCGCCAAAGCTGGGCGCATCCAGATAGATCTCGGTGTGCTCCTTGGAGATTCCTGGGATGCCCGTGATTTCCTCGGCCCGCTCCAGCATTTTGGCAACAATCGGCCCTGACTTCTCTTCGAGGTCTTTCAGCGTATGCAGGCGCGCATAGGCGCGATGGGACGTCGCGCAGTGATAACACTCCAGATAATTTTCAATCGCCAGCTTCCAGTTCGCGTCAACGCGATAGGTTTTTCGATGGGCGACCTTGGCGTTATCCAGATCGTAGGCCCCCAGAGGCTCGCGGATATTCTCAAGTGAGGCCAGGAAATCGCCGGCTGCTGGGTCGCAGTTGATGAACACCAGGCCCATATAGGTGACGCATTGCACGGGTTTCAGGCCATGCGCTGCGGCGTCAAAGCCAGGCATTACGTGGGTTTCTCTCGCGGCTTTCAGAGAGCCGTCGATGTTGTAAACCCAACCGTGATAGGGACAAACATAGGTCTTGCGACTGCCACTTCGCTCTTCGCACACCCGGGCCCCACGGTGACGGCAAATATTGTGCATGGCGGCAATCTCGCCCGTCTCTGTGCGCGCGACAATAATCGAATCCTCGCCGATATCTAGGAGTTGATAGTCACCCGCGGTGGGGATTTCGCTGGCGTGCAGTGCATAGATCCAGCTTTTGAAAATCAGGTGCCCCAGCTCCTGCTCATGCACGAGGTGTGAGCGATAGAAATAAGGATCCATCGCATGGTGAGGCCGGACTTTTTCAGCCTTCAGCTTGTCACGCATGCGCTCGAAGGAATCGTCTACTGAAGTCGCAATGGTATGCATGGTTACTCTTAACCAGTCTCTCGTTATTCAGTGGGGAGGGGCTGGAGTTTGCCAGCGCTTGGGCGATTTGAATATCGGCGCGTCGATCACTTTGCAGGGCGCCAGCAGTCGGGTCCAATGCAATTCGCGCTGGTAATAAATCTCAGCTACCAGCTGGTCTCCTACCGCTCCGTGTGGCATTTCGATCTGGGCGTAGGCGATATTGGCTTTGGCGGTGGGGCACCACGCGGCCGACGTTACAGTCCCCACTTGCTGGTCTCCCTTGAGGATAAAGGAATGCTCCGCCGGCTTATTGCCCTCGACATCCAGCATTGCAAAACGGTAACGAGACCCTTTTGCTCTTTCCTTCAGCAGCGCGCTCCGGCCGTTGAAGAGCGGCTTATTGAAATCCACCAGCCACTCCAGACCTAATTCAAACGGACTTCTGGACCGACCGACGCGGACGATTTCTTCAGCTGGCATAAAGTCGACATTTGCCTGCAGAAAACCCGCCTCGATACGCGCGAGTTCTAGGGCGTGGGAGCCGATGGGTTTAATGAGATAGTCGCGACCCAACTCGAACAGCTGGTCCCACAGTGCTTCGGCCGACTCGGGCGGAATCCATACTTCATAGCCCAGATCACCGGTAAAGCCAGTGCGACTCACCATCAGGGGTCGCCCTTCAAAGGTGTAGTGTGCGATACCGAAAGGCTTCAATTGGTTGAGATCAGTACACCCCAGCAAGGTTAAAACCGTACACGAGGTGGGCCCCTGTATAGCCAAACCGGCTACCGCCTCGGACTCGTTTTCGATCGTTACGTCGAAGCCCAGCGTATTCCAGGCCAGCCAATCATCAGCGCGCTGGTAGGAGCATATGCGGTAATCCTGATCATCCAGCCGGAAAATCGTGCCGTCGTCTATTACCTGTCCGTTATCGTCGCACCAGATGGCATAGCCCACGCGATTAACGCCAATCTTTGTGACGTCGCGGGTGATCAGTCGATCCAGATAACGTTGGGCGTCCGGCCCGGTAACGCGGTATTTGTTCATCGGAGACAGGTCGAATACACCTGTGGTGCTTCGGATGGCGAAATATTCCAGCTCGACGTCGAAGTAGGCGTTGGGCGTGGTGTAACCCATCCAATTGCCCCAGTCATTCAGATCGCACATGGCCTCCACCCGAGAGTGGAAGGGCGTAGTGAGCAGCATGGTGTCTCGGCTGATGTCACTCATGACAGCGCTCCTCGCTTGAGAATTTCTTTAGCGGCATTACGCCCCGGTAGCCCCTGTAGACTTCCCCCAGGGTGAGCGCCCGCGCCGCAGAGATACAGGCCATCCACAGCTGTCGCGTACTGGGTTGAGCCTGGGAATGGGCGCATCATCAGGGCCTGATCAATAGACAGCTCACCGTGGTGCCAGTTGCCGCCCGTCATGCCATGAGAGGCCTCCAAATCTGAGGGCACGATTAACTCGCTAGCAGAGACCTGAGCGCCAATGCCCGGGGCGTAGGCCTCCAGCTCGCTCAGTAGCTGGCGCAGTAATTGTGGCTTCCCCGCTTCCCAACCGACATCGGGCGCATAGGGTACGTAATGCACGATCGCTGAGAGGACGTGTTGGCCGTCCGGGGCCAGCCCGGCGTCCTCGATAGTGGGAATGCTGATATCGAAGGTGTGCAACTGACTGAGTTCCCGATATTTCATCGGGTTTAACGCCGTTTCCATACCATCCATCGAGGGCGCGATGACCAGTCGCTCCTTGAGTTGTTCAGCGGTCAAGCCGTTAAACGCAGGCAAGGCGCTCAGCGCCAGGTGCAGCTTGGCCGTACCGCTGCGGGTGCGGTAATGCTCGACACGCTTGGCGATGCCGGCTTCCATCTGGTGATAGCCCAGCAGGTCACGAAACGTGGTGGTGGGATCTGCGCTGGAGATAACCAGCTTGGCTGACACGGTTTCGCCTGAGGCGAGCGTCACGCCTGTCACTCTGTCTTCGGTTTTCACTATCGCCTGTACTGCTGATCCGAGCCGCAACGTGGCACCACGCTTCTCTGCAGCCGCGGCAAGGCATTGCCCTAAGGCCCCCATACCTCCCATCACCTGAGTCGTACCGGTTTGCGCAAGGTGCTCGCCCGTCACCCGATGCAAGTAGCTGTAAACCGTATTGGGTGACCGAGGCCCCATATTCGTCCCGGTAATTGCATCCAACGCAATGGCGCTTTTCAGAGCGGCATTGGAGAAATGCTCGTTCATCACATCGTAGATATTAATTAAAGCGATGCGCATCAAATCCTGAAGCCGCTCGCGGCCCATCAATTTAAGTCCCAGACCCAGCTTCATCAGGGTCAGGCGATCGGTCCAATTTTGTTCAACCAGCTTGGGTGGGCGGCCACGGTATAGAGTGGTCATCAGCTTCGCGAAGGTGCGGACCATATTTTTGAAGTCGCGATAAGCGGCTTGATCTGCCGAATCGATGCCGGCACCGCTAATCGTGTCGCCCGCCAGGATCAGGTGGTCGCCGTCGGGTTGCAGTGAGATCGTGGCCTTTTGTTCGCTCAGTTTGAGGCCCGTGCCGCCAAGATCCAGATCTTTGACGATGCTCTGATCGAACTGTGACAGCCACTGCGCGCAGTCCGAAACACTAAAACCTGGGGCGAATTCCCGCGTACTGGCGCAACCGCCGGGCTCGGCTCGTCCGTCGACGACCAGCACTTTTTTTCCGGCCTTGGCCAGATAGCTGGCGCAGATCAAACCATTATGGCCGGCCCCAATGATTACCGCATCATAATCAGTCATCAGCGTATCCTCCTGGCACGGTATTGGGCCGTTTCAAGTCAGCCAGGATCTCTCTTGCAGCATTAGCGCCCGGAGCCGCCATGACACCGCCCCCAGGGTGGGTTCCCGAGCTGCACAGATACATGCCCTTGATCGGGGCTCGATACTGCGCGTAACCAGGGAAGGGTCGGTTGAATAGCAGCTGATCGAAGGTGAGTTCGCCCATGAAAATATTGCCCTCGGTCAGTCCGACTTCGGCTTCGATCTCCCGCGGGGTGCGTGTTTCGCAATGCAAAATCAGGTCGCGGAAATTGGGGCTGTAGTTGGAGATCTGATCGATCACCGATTTCTCAAACCCGTCTTTGTCCTCGTCCGTCCACTCCCTGCCCTCGACTTTGGGTGGCGCGTATTGCACAAAAACCGACATCATGTGCTTTCCGGGTGGTGCCATGGTGGGGTCGGTCAGCGATGGGATCATCATGTCGAGGTAGGGGTCTTTGGACCAAGTACCTGCCTTCCAATCATCGTAGGCTCTCTCCTGTCGCTCCAGTGAATCACTGAAATGCAGATCGCCGGCCATTAGACGGTTGCGGGGATCCAGCCCGTGAAATACGGGTAGCCCGTCCAGCGCGATGTTCAACTTGCCCGAGGAGCCCCGGATTTTAAAGTTGCGCGCTTTCTTGACGACATCTTTCGGTAAATCCGAAGGATTTGTGATATCGAGGAAGGTGCGCTTGGGGTCCAGATTCGAGACTACGATCGGGGCTTTGTACTCCCTGCCATCCTTGAGAGCGACACCCGCTGCCCGCCCGTTTTTAACGATGACTTCGTCCACATTGGCATCGCAGATAATTTCGCCGCCGTAGGATTGGAATGCCTTCGACAGCGCGGTGGCTACGGCGCCCATCCCGCCGCGGGCAAAACCCCAGGCGCCCACATTACCGTCAACGTCGCCCATGTAGTGGTGGAGCAGGACATAGGCGGTGCCTGGCGAATACACCCCCAATGCAGTACCAATAATCCCACTGCCTGCCATGTGGGCCTTGATCACGTCAGTTTCGAAATACTCGTTGAGGTAGTCTCCCACGCTCGCGGTCCAGAACTTGATGGTGTCGAGCAATTTCTCTTCGCCCAAATCCATAAAAGAGCGCGCGAACTCGAGGAGGTCACGGAGATCACGGGGCTTCAGTGAAGTTGGATCTGGAGGGGTGCGCATGAGATAGGGGCGAATAAGTTTGGTCTGCAGGCTGGTATCCGCCGCGTAGCGATCGTAAGCGTTGGCGTCGCGCTTGGAATGTCTGGCGATCTCGCGATAGTGGCGGCCATGATCGCTGTAGTTGCCAAAATAATCGCCGTTGCGCATGAAGGTCGCACCGCCGCCAAAGGATACAACTTGCAGGCCATGGCGCGGCAACTCGAGATCCCGTGTGATCTCTGGCCGCAGGAGACTCGCTACATAAGAGCAATTTGAGTACCACCAGCCCTTATGTAACTCCCGGCTCACGGTGGCACCACCAATATAGGGATTGCGCTCCAGAACGGCGACTTTCAGTCCGGCTTTGGCGAGGTAGGCCCCATTGGTGAGGCCATTGTGGCCCGCACCAATGACGATCGCGTCGTATTGGTTCACTGCTCTCTCCGGTGAGTCAAGCGGAGCAAAATAGTGCCATGGCAGGCACTGAGCGTCTACCTCAGAATGAATGATTGTTCATTCTCGATTGAGACTTGAGTCGGAAGCCCTTAGACTCGATTCAGGAAACCCAGAGACCATTCATGAGTGACGCATCTGCCACGGCGGAAGGCACTTCGCCGGATACGGGTAACAAGCGGCGCCAGATCCGACCCAAAGCGGAACGACGGCAGCAGCTGATCGATGCAACGATCCGGTGTATTGCACAGCACGGGCTGTCCGCGGTGACGATGCAGATGGTGACCAGCGAAGCCGGCCTCAGTGCTGGAATCGCCAATCTGCACTTCGAAAGCAAGGAGAATCTGCTCAGGGAGACACTGCGTTTTGTGGCAGAGGAGTATCACGATGGTCAAATTGAAATCATGGAAGGCTCGAGAATTCCTGACCTGAGTGAGCGACTCGATGCGCTGCTCGACTTCCAGTTGGGTCGCGGTGTCACGCAACGCCAGAAAATGTCCGTGTGGTTTGCGTACTATGGTGAAGCCGGTGCGCGCCCGGTGTATCAAAGAATTGTCTCGACCGTTGACCGTTTGGCTGCGCAAAAACTGGAGGCGTTTTTTACCGAAATTATTCTCGATGGGCAGTATCGCGACGTGGATCCTCGTGATTTGGCGACCGGTTATTCAGCACTCATCGATGGGCTACATCTTGGCTTATTGGTTACCCCGCGAGAATTAAGTAAACGGCGCGCGAGATCTGTGGCGCGGGAATTTCTGCGTAGGGCGTTTCCTCAGCATATTCCCTGACGCTCTGCGAGTGCTCGGCGTTGGAAAACCCGGCGTTAATGGGATCCGCGTAGACGCGTCACCCGGCAGTCAGGCTGGTCAGAGGCGGTGGCTAAAAGTGGGTTGGGCCGATCGTGGCCTCAGCGCCGGATTTTTGTTGGCGGAACGTAATCGAATATAAAGTTGATCCTGCCCTCGTCGCCTTTGTTCATCACGCTGTGTTGTTTTTGGTTATTGATTTCATACACGTGCCCAATGGGCATGTTCTGGGGGCGACCGTCAATCATGAAGCGCACTCTGGGGTTGGTATAAATCGGTATGTGAATGCGATGTCCGTAGTGGAATGAGGGATGTTTGTCGGTATGGGGTTTGATGACGCCTCCGGCCTCAAGCCTTGCTGCCATGGCGCGAATAATAGTGCCGCCCGGCGGATAATGATCCTCAAGAATTTTGTGCATCAAAGGCACTGCTTCTTCGGCAAGCACGTCCCAACCTTGATCTTTGGATACTTCGATGTTGGGCCAGCCTTCACCGCTGGTGAATACCAGGACGATCGATTGTGTATGTTGATGGACCTCGTACTCTAATTGCCGGAATTGATTGCCCCACCACGCTTCCTCGGGCAAGCCCATAATTTTGGTTTGCAGCGGCTCGATGTCGTAAGCCCCAAGGTCTTTAATGGGGACGCCTATATCCATGGGATGCACCAGATGGCCAGTCAAGGTGTTCAGATGATGGCGAACTCGCCGTTACGGTTCAACTCGCTGCGATACCGTGCCTGGGGCCTTGATTAATCTGCCGTCTTTCATGACGACTGCCACGTCGCGCAAAACGGTGGGGTCGGCGAGGGGATTGCCTTTGACCGCAATGATGTCGGCCGCTAGCCCCGTTGCTATCGCACCCACTTCATCGGCCAACCCCATGTGTGCTGCGGCGACCGAAGTTGCGGACCGAATCGCATCCATCGGCGTCATACCCCGCTCGATCATTATCGCAAACTGCCAACCTCCCATGTCATGCGGCAGCACTGCAGCGTCCGTTCCATACAGTAGTGTGACGCCTCTTGCGTAGGCTTTTTCAAAGACCACGCGTTGAGCCTCGGTAGTTTCGGTATTGCGTTTGAGAAACACCGCTGGGTAGCCCTGCTCCCTGCCAATGGTGTCGGTGTAGGTGCCGTTATAGACATCCATGGAAAACGCTACGCCGCGATCTGCCGCGAGTGCAATTGTGGCGTCTTCAAGTAGCGAGGCATGCTCCAGCGAATCGACACCAGCGAGGATCGCTTCTCGTCCCGATTGGTCACTATGTACGTGAGCGGTCACTTTCTTGCCGTATCGTTTAGCGACCGCGACAACGGCCTCAATGTCGGCTTGTGTCATTTCTGGCGCACCGGGTTCAGTGCCGACTGAAAACACGGCGCCCGAGGCGATCACTTTCAGAAAATCAGCGCCGGCCAAAATGGCGTCTTCGGCGCGCGCGGCAAACTCATCGGGTGTGCTGGCAATGCCCAGTTGTGATTCTGGTGGAATGCGCTCGGGCGGAATCTCCGGGAAGGTGAGGTCGCCGCCGCCGCCCGGAATCGTGAGATAGGGCCCTGCGGTCTGGATACGAGGCCCTAAAGCCTCACCCGACTCGATGCGGGCTCGGGCCTGATACACGGCTGCTGGAAACCAGGCGCCGACATGGCGGACGGTTGTGAAGCCGGTGAGTAACGTGGTTTTGGCATTGTCGAGAATCACTTTCAGCGTTTCGTCCGAAGTTCTTCGCGCATAAACACCATAATCGACGGAGTCTTCAGGGTTGCCGTCGAAATGGACGTGGCTGTTAATCAGACCGGGCAGACAGGTGAAATCAGATAAATCGAGCATGGCGGGTGCCGATAGCCCCTGGCTTGTGGGCGCGACGGACGCCACCCGTCCCGCATGGATGGCGATGGTTTGATTTTTTCTTGGCGTGTCGGCGACTCCGTCGATCAGCATGCCGCAATGAATCACCGTATCAGCATTTGCAGGGTCTGCTGTCGAGGCGGTTGTAGTTGGCTCTGACGCCTGCCCACAGCCGCCAAGTACCGCGACTAGGATCATGGCGCTGAAAAATAACGCTGCGCTGCGGAACCTCTGTGCACTGCGACAGGTGTTGAGCGTGTACCGATGTCTAGACGGATTGATGGCCGTACCTCAGATAGATCAGTGTGTAGACCAATAACGCCGTTGCTGATGCTAATGCGCAGAGCACAAAAACACCTTCAAAACCCCAGCCCAGATCGAGCATGATTGAGGCGGCAAATGGACCCACGGTTTGGCCAAGGCCTTGTGCCCCGGGGATGAAAGCGGCAGCGCTACCAGAGCGGTCAGCCACTGATACGCCACCCATTTGATACACATCGATAAAAATCCATAGGAAGTTAAACATCGCCACGCTGAAAACAAACAGTGCCGCTGTGAAGTTCACGGCCAGCAGACCTACCGCCAGCACCATCAAGAAAAACGTGAAGAGCAGCGGGCGATCATAGTCAAACCTTTTAAGCGCCCACATCGCTACGAAACAACCGCCAAAGGACAAGAGTACGCACCAGGCAATCACCTGTGCGGCCCAGTCTCCGTCCAATCCGGCGGCTTCGGCGGCGAGCTCAATATTTGACCAGTAAGCACCGATATTGATGTAGGCAATGACGATGGCACCAATTCCGACCCAGGCGAGCAATGAGGGTCTTTGCCCAAGGGCTTCAGGCTCGGCGGCAGGCGCGGGTGGATTGACTGTCGGGATTAGTCTGACGAAGGGCAAGGTGACCACGTACGTGGCAATAAAGAAAAGGTAGATGCCGTCCATTGTCAGATGCGGTATGAGCTGCAGTTCCAGAAACTGTGAGATCGCGAACGCCAGTAGCATCCAGTTAAACGCCTCGCGCGGTTTAGAGTGGGCGCCAAGGCCCGCCACCGCGACTGCGGTGTAGAAGCCGGCGCCTAGCCCAGCGACAAATCGCAACACAAGCGTCATTTGATAATCGACATACTGTGTGCACAACCCGTTGGCGGCGACGGCCAGCGTGATGCCCAGATACGTGAGTCGCTGTCGGTCCCACCTGCTTATCAGAGCGCTCGTTAATACGGCTCCGATGAATAATCCCAGCAGATCCGATGAAGCCACACGATTGACTTGCACTTCAGTGAATCCCAGCTGATCCACCCAGGCACCGTTAATGGCTGGGAGCGCTACCAGCACGCTGTAACCCACCAAAGTCATAAACAGGCTGAGGAGAAACGGGCCACGCTGATCAAAAGGATTGGTGCTAACGGCAAGGGAAGTCATCTTGAGTAGCCTCTGGAGAGTGGGTGCTCATTGACCCTAACGAAGCGGCAACTCTCGCATCCACTAGGGCGAATAGCAACGCGCAATCGTGTCGCCCTGAGTGAAATCTGGCACACTTCAGGCGAGTATCGGGTTCAGCTTGCTGAGTCCGGCAGTGAGGCCACCGAATGAGTAACGACAATCCCAGAAAGGTGTACGAGCAGGTAATCGCTCTGCTCAAGGAGGGTGCGCGCGAGGATGCTGAAACACTGTGTCGCGAAGCCTTAGAGCGAAACCCGGGGGATATCAATTTTGTATCTCTACTCGGCTCCATCCTCGCAGGGGGTGGCGCGATGGAGGAGGCGGCTGAGCTGCTCAGTCGGGCCGTGCGCGCGGCGCCGGGAAATGCCAGAGCCAGGGAGGATCTCGGTACCATATATCTTAATCTGGACAGACCCGAGGAAGCGGTGACGCATCTGGAAAAAGCCAAATCATTACAAACCCCCTCCGCGCTCTTGTTAAGCAAGCTGAGCGCGGCATACCAGCAGCTCGGGCGAGAAAGCGAAGCCGCCAGCCTGCGCAACGAGGCATCAGCGCTATCGCCTTCGCAGGCGAAGCTTGATGAGGCTACCCGGTTGTT
>Ga0255767_1002216_pt1 | contig 16948 bp, 14 predicted proteins | sample 071ome_24_FD_179967 | JGI IMG/M metagenome (GOLD analysis project Ga0255767, IMG submission 179967) | Coastal salt marsh microbial communities from the Groves Creek Marsh, Skidaway Island, Georgia - 071402CT metaG (version 2) | ecosystem: Environmental > Aquatic > Marine > Intertidal zone > Salt...
ACCCGTAGTCGCTGGATCCATCGAGCGGGTCGACGATCCATACCCGTTCCTGATCAAGGCGCGACCGGTCGTCGCGGCCTTCCTCGGAGAGGACCATGTCGCGGGGACGGAGCCGGGCCAACTCCTCCACAATCATGTGGTGGGCACGACGATCGCCCTCGTACTCGAGCCCTCCCCAACGCCGGTCGTAGTCCTGGTGCCGGACGAGGTCGACGAGCATTGCGCCGGTCGTGGTGGCGATCCACGCAGCGACCCGGTGATCGTCAGCGTTCTCACCGATCGGATCGTCGGTCACTCGGCCACCGTGGCCCGCCGATGGACCGAGACGGCGTAGTCACCGGCGGCGGGGTCGAATGGGTCCCCGTCCCATGTCGACCAGCGAGCGACGGGCACCAGACCGGCCGCCGCCAAGTGATCGTCGTAGTCGGCCAGGCTGAGCCGACCCTCGCCGAGTTGGAAGCCGGCCACGAACAGCCCGTCCGGGTCGAGGTGGCGGGCGAGGTTGGCGACGACCGCCCGCTCAGTGGCGGGAGCGAGAAAGATCATCACATTGCCGGGGAGGGCGATGATGTCGAAGTGGCACCCCAGCTCCACGTCGAGCAGGTCGGCGAGATGCCAGTCGACATCAGGGGCTTTGGCTCGTGCGGTTTCGAGCATGCCGGGGTCGAGATCGACGCCGGTCACGCGATGACCACGAGCGGCCAGCTCGATGGCGACACGGCCGGTCCCGCACCCGGCATCGAGCACGGCAGCGGGCGAATCGATGCCGTGCTCGTCGATGAGGCGGCTGAGACAGTCGGCCTCCCCGTGGACCGACACGCCCTCGGCAGCCATGGCGCGCCACCGAGCGTCGTAGTCGTCGCCCCGCGGGACGTCGTCTCGCTGGCTCCAGCGACTCACGACGGCGTCAGCCCTTGACCAGTTCTGCGATCTGCCAGATCTCCTCGACGCTGCGAGGCGCCACATTGATCATCGTCACGGCGCTCTCCTCCCAGGCTTGCAGGCGATCCTTGATGCGTTCGGGCGAGCCGACGAGGGAGATCTCATCGGCAAACTCGAGGGGCACCTTGGCGATCGCCTCCTCCCGCTTGCCCTCCATGAAGAGATCCTGGATCTCGTAGGCCTCCTGCTCGAACCCCATCCGTGCCATGAGCTTGGTGTGGTAGTTCTGGCCCTTGGCCCCCATCCCTCCGATGTAGAACCCGAGCGAGCCGCGGGTCGGCCAGAGGCTTTCCTCAACGTCGCCGACCTTGCAGGTGATGTTGACGCCGATCTCGAAGTCGACCGCTCGATCCTTGATGTGGTCGTGGTACACCTCGGGCCGGAACGGCGAGTAGTAGAGCGGAATCCACCCGTCGGCGATCGCGCACGTTTGCGCAACGTTCTTGGGGCCTTCGGCACCGATCCAGATCGGAATTTCTCGCAGCGGGTGCGTCATGATCTTGAGCGGCTTTCCGAGGCCTTCGGTGCCCTCGCCGCTGAACGGCAGGTGGTAGTGCTCGCCCTCGAACTCGAGCGGCCCCTCGCGACGGAAGGCCCGTCTCAGGATTTCGACATACTCACGAGTACGAGCAAGCGGCTTGCGCGACGGCATGCCGTACCAGCCTTCGACCACCTGCGGGCCCGACACCCCGAGCCCGAGGATCGTGCGACCGTTCGAGATGTGGTCGAGGGTGACGGCATGCATCGCCGTGGCCGCCGGTGTCCGGGCTGAGATCTGCACCACGCCTGTACCGAGCTTGATGCGCTCGGTATGCGCGGCGATGAGTACGAGCGGCGAGAACGCATCGGAGCCCCATGACTCGGCGGTCCACACCGCATCGAATCCGGCCTTCTCTGCTTCGACAGCCATCGTGACGAGTTGTTCGGGCATCGCCCGACCCCAGTAACCGAGTGAGAGTCCGAGATCCATGCGGCGGACGGTACCCCGCGACGCACCGGTGTACCGAACCTGCCCTGAGGGGTTGTGCGCCACCTAGGGTGCGGCCGTGACGCTCGAACGTTTCGCGCTTCGTTCCGATGCCGGTGTGGAGGTCGAACTGGTCGACCTCGGCGCGGCGATTGAGGTGGTCCGGGCACCGGACCGTGACGGCCGGGTCGACGATGTCACGCTGCGGCTGGATTCCGACCAGGACCGACTCGCAGACAATCCACATTTCGGGATCACCGTCGGCCGTTTCGCCAACCGAATCGGCGGAGCCCGCTTCACGTTGGAGGGTGTCGAGTACCAACTGGTGGCGAACGAGGGCGCCAACATGCTTCATGGTGGACCGGCGGGCTTTGGCAAGGTCCGGTGGACGGGCGAGCCGCACGGAGAGGACACCGTCGGGTTCACACGAGTGAGCCCAGATGGCGACATGGGGTTCCCGGGATCGTTGACGACCACGGTCACCTACCGTCTGGTCGGCTCAACGCTCACCATCGACCACGAGGCAACGACCGACGCGCCGACCATCTGCTCGCTTACCAACCATGCGTACTGGAACCTCGGTGGGCCCGGCGAGGCAACGATCGACAACCATGTCGTCACCATCGATGCGTCCTCGGTCGTTCCCATCGACGATGCACTGATCCCGGACGGGCCCCCGACCCCGGTCGAGGGTCCCTTCGATCTACGCAAGGGCGCTCATCTCGCCACCCGCATCGGGTTTCCGCTTCCCAACGGGTACGACCACTGCTTCATGGTCGATGGAGACGGCCTTCGTCGCCATGCGCGTGTCGACCACCCGGTGAGCGGCCGCCGTCTCGAGGTGTGGTCCGACCATCCCGCCGTGCAGTTCTACACCGGCGCGTTCCTCACCGGTCCCGGTGGCGGAGGCCGTCATCACGCCCCCTACGCCGCCCTTGCCATCGAGCCTCAGAAGGTCCCCGACGCTCCCAACCAGCCGTGGGCACCAAGCGCAGTGTTGCGCCCCGGGGAGACCTACCGGCACCATCTCGAACTACGTCTCGGCATCGACGCCCGCCGGGAAGAAGACATCGTCAACCAGGATCGGGGCGAGGAGACACCATGAGTGAACGCATCACGACGCGCAGTCGATCAGTCGCCGGCAAGGTCGTCCTCATCACCGGCGCAGCCTCCGGAATGGGTCGGGCGACCGCCTTCCTCTTCGCCGACGAAGGTGCGCACGTCGCCGTCACCGACCTCGACGCTGATGCTGTGTCCGCCGTTGTCGACCGCATCCGGGAGGCGGGCGGTTCAGCCCACGGCGCCGTGCTTGACGTTGCCGACCCGGACGCAATCGAACGGGTGGTCGACCAGGTGCGAGCCCAGCTCGGGCCCATCGACATCGTCGTCAACAATGCCGGCGTCGGGGCCGGCTCCCCGATCGACGGACCTGGATTCGAAGACGCCTGGATGAAGGCGTTCGACGTGATGGTGACGCCGCACCAGCGACTCATCCGTGCCTGTCTCGATGACCTCAAGGCAAGCGGCGAGGGTCGCATCATCAACATCGCATCGACGGAAGGGATCGGCGCCCAGCGCAATATGGCGCCGTACACCTCGGCCAAGCACGCCGTCGTCGGGTTGACCCGCGCCCTTGCCGTCGACCTCGGTATTCACGGCATCACGGTCAACGCCATCTGCCCGGGCCCGATCGTGACCGGGATGACCGAGTTCCTTACCGAAGACATGCGCAATACCTTCGCGAAACGGCGCACGGCGGTTCGGCGCTATGGGGATCCCGAGGAGGTCGCCCACATGATCCTAAGCCTCGCTCTTCCAGCCGCTTCCTTCATCACCGGTGCCATCATTCCTGTCGACGGTGGGTTGACCGTCAAGAACGACTGACCGACACGGGGCGAGCCATGACCCACACCACCTGGAGTTATCCGAACTCGATCCGCACGGGTGCGGGGCGCGTGGCCGAGATCGGGTCGGCCTGCCGAGAGGCGGGCATCACCAACCCGTTGATCGTGACCGATCCGGGCATGGTCGACCTGCCGCCGATCAGCGCCGTGCAAGCCGCGCTGGCAAGCGCATCGCTTCCCGGCGAGGTGTTCTGTGACCTGCGCCCGAACCCGGTTGGCAGCGACGTCGCCAACGGTGCCGCCGCTTTCACTGCCGGCGCTCACGATGGCGTCATCGCCGTTGGAGGTGGCTCTGCTCTCGACGTTGGCAAGGCGATCGCCTTTCATGCCGGACAGGCCAGACCCCTCTGGGACTTTGAAGACATCGGCGACTGGTGGACCCGCGCCGACATCGATGCGATCGCACCCGTGATTGCGGTGCCGACAACCGCCGGCACCGGGAGTGAGGCGGGCCGGGGTGCCGTCATCACCAACGAAGACAGCCAGCGCAAAGTCACCATCTTTCACCCGCGCATGCTGCCCGCCGTGGTCATCGCCGATCCCGAACTCACGGTCGGCCTGCCACGAGTGCTCACGGTTGGGACCGGACTCGACGCCCTGTCGCACTCGTTGGAGGCGATCTGCACACCCCTCTACCACCCGCTCTCGCAAGGCATCGGCATGGAGGGCTGCCGACTCGTGTTCGAAAATCTCCCGACCGCAGTCGCCAGCCCGACCGACCTCGAGGCCCGCACCAGGATGTTGACCGCGGCGAGTATGGGGGCGGTGGCCTTCCAGAAGGGGCTCGGCGCCATGCACGCCGTCTCGCACCCGTGCAGCGTCCACTTCGGCACTCACCACGGCATGACCAACGCGGTTGTGATGCCGTACGTGCTGGTTGCCAACCGTCCGGCAATCGAGACGACGATGGCCCGTCTCGCTGCGTACGTCGGCGTCGGGACGACCTTTGACGACCTGCTCGATCACGTGCTTGCGCTGCGAGCCGAACTTGACGTGCCCCACACGCTCGTCGAACTTGGTGTCGATCCTGCGGGAGTCGACACGATCGTTGCCGGGACAGTGACTGACCTCTGCGCAGCCACAAATCCGGTCACCGTTGATCACGACTACGCCCACGACCTGTTCGCGGCGGCGTGCGAGGGTCGCCTCGACTGAGCAATCATCGATCCGGAGATGTGATGCGACTCGAACAACTGCACCAGGCCGTCACCGACGGCGAGATCGACTCGGTCGTCGTCGGCTTCACCGACCACTACGGCCGGACCATGGGGAAACGGTTCGACGCGGCGTTCTTCCTCGAGTCGTGTGCGACCGAAGGCACCCACGGCTGCGATTACCTCCTCACGGTCGACATGGAGATGGAGCCAGTCGAGGGGTTCGCCTACGCCAACTGGGAACGGGGCTACGGCGACTTTCATCTGGTCCCGGATCTCGACACGCTCCGCATGGCCGGTTGGACGACACGGACTGCGTTCGTGCTCTGTGACGTGATCGATGATGAAACCCACGAGCCGGTTGCCGTTGCCCCCCGTTCAATCCTCCGTCGCCAGGTCGACCGTCTGAACGAGGCTGGCTTCACTGCGGCGGCGGCGAGCGAGCTCGAGTTTTTCCTTTTTCGCGACTCGTACCGAACCGCCCATCAGAAGGCGTACCGCGGCCTCGAGGCCGCCGGCTGGTACGTCGAGGATTACCACCTGCTCCAAGCGAGCCGGGTGGAGGACTATGTCGGTGCCGCCCGTCGGGCGCTCCGCGACAGCGAAATCCCCGTCGAGAACTCCAAGGGCGAGGCGGCCATCGGGCAGCATGAGCTCAACATTCGCTATACCGACGCCCTCACCATGGCCGACCGTCACGTCGTGATGAAGCAGGGGATGAAAGAACTGGCCGATGCGCTCGGGGTCTCGGTCACCTTCATGGCGAAGCCCGATGCGAGCCAGCCCGGCAACAGCTGCCACGTCCACCTCTCGCTCTGGCACAACGACCGGAATGCGTTCGCCGACGAAGGCGGCGGCCGGAGCGATGTGTTCCGCTGGTTTCTCGGCGGATGGATGCACCACGCTGCCGACCTGATGCCGTTCGTTGCACCGACGATCAACTCCTACAAGCGCTATCAGGATCAAAGTTGGGCGCCGACCCGGCTCGCTTGGTCAACCGATAACCGCACCGCCGGGTTTCGGGTCGTCGGTTCGGGCTCGAGCCTGCGGATCGAGAACCGCATTCCCGGCGGCGACGTCAACCCTTACCTCGTCTACGCCGCCGCCATCGCCTCGGGGCTCGACGGGATCGAGAACCAGATTGAGCCCCCCGCCGAGTTCAACGGCGACGTCTACTCCTCTGACGTCCAGCGAGTACCCGGCACTCTGCGCGAGGCCACGGACCGCTTTGCCGCGTCAACGGCAGCCCGACGGTTCTTTGGTGATCTCGTTGTCGACCATTACACCCATCACCTTCGGTCGGAGCTCGCGGCCCATGATGCCGCGGTGACCGACTGGGAGATGGCCCGTTACTTCGAGCGGATCTGACATGGCCGACCCCATCATCGTCGCGGGTGGCGGGATCGCCGGGCTCGCCATGGCGCTCACCTGCCACCAGATCGGCGTGCCGGTCCGGGTGTTCGAATCGTCGCGAACGATCCAGCCGCTCGGTGTGGGCATCAACCTGCAACCCAACGCTGTCCGAGAACTCACCGATCTCGGCATCGCCGACCGCCTGCCCGAGATCGGCGTTGAGGCCAAGGAGTGGGCGCTCGTCGGCCGCAACGGCAACGACATCTGGGCCGAACCGCGCGGACGTCGAGCGGGATACCGATGGCCGCAGTTCTCCGTGCATCGCGGCGAGTTGCAGATGCTGCTGCTCGACGTCGTTCGGGAACGGTGTGGGCCCGATGCTGTAGTGGAAGGGCACCGTCTCCTCGGGTACGAGCAGGACGCGTCATCGATCACTGCATCGTTCGAGGAGCGGGCGTCAGGCCGAACCGTTCGGGTCGACGGGTCGCTCTTGATCGGTGCCGACGGTCTCCATTCCAGCGCTCGCCGCCAGCGATTCCCCGATGAGGGCGAACCGGTGTGGGGTGGCGCCGTGTTGTGGCGAGGAACGGCTCTCGGCCCACCGATTCGGTCCGGGGCGTCGTTCACGCTGGTCGGCAACCTTGAGCAGCGGTTCGTCCACTACCCGATCGGCCCCACCGACCCCGGCACTGGCCTCCAGCGGCAGAACTGGATCGCCGAGCTGACCTTCGATCCCGAGCAGGGGTGGAATGACGCCAGCTGGAATCAGGTCGTCGATCCCTCGATCTTCCTTCCTGCCTTCGCCGAGTGGGATTTCGACTGGCTCGACATTCCTGCGTTTGTCGGCCGGGCCGAACAGGTGTGGGAGTACCCGATGGTCGACCGCGACCCGGCACCGACATGGCTTGACGGTCGGATGGCACTGATCGGTGATGCCGCCCATGTCATGTATCCCGTCGGGTCGAATGGCGCGAGCCAGGCGATCGTCGACACCCGTGTCCTTGGCGCTGCGCTTGTCGAACATGGCGTGTCACCCGATGCGCTTCTGGCCTACGAGCACGCACTGCACGAGGACATCTCGGCGCTGGTTCTCCGCAACCGGGGTGCTGGTCCGATGGCGATCCTTGGTGAGGTCGACGAGCGGTGCGGCGGGGTCTTCGACGACATCGACGACGTCATTCCCCGCGCCGAGGTCGAGGCGTTCATGGCCCGCTACAAGGCCGCAGCCGGCTTTGCGAAGGATGCGCTCAACCTGGCGCCGCCGACCATCGCTCCCGGCGCGATGGTCTCCTAAGTCACCTCGAGGGGACCCCGGGGCGACAGGCCGAACCAGCCCCGGTATCGTTTCGTCGGTCCATTACGAACACGTGACGACCATGGGTACGGGTCCAACGCTCGCTCGCCACCGCCGAGTGGCTCTGATCGCGGCTGCCGCCGCGACCTCCGCCATCGCGTCTGTGGTGTCGGCCGCCACGCCGAATGAACTCCGCGACGAACGCAAGGACGTGCAGGCCGAGGCGGCCGACCTTGCGGCTGAAATCGACACTGCAACGGCCGAAGTCGCCGACCTCGAGGTGGCCTTGGCTGCAGCGCAGGCCAACGTCGATGCACAACGAGCAGCCGTCGAGGCAGCCAATCGATCCGTTCGAGACGCCGAGTTGGCCCAGGTTGCTGCCGTGCAGGCGATCGCTGACCTTGAGGCTGCGCGCGAGCAGGCTCGCCTCGACCTTCAAGCCGCAGCCATCGAGAACTATGTGTCGTTCCAAGGCTTCGACGATCTCGACATCCTCGGGGACGACCCGTGGGCAGCCACCCGCGAACAGACGCTGGCCGACATCGGAACCGGTTCGGGGCTCGACGGACTCGACCGGCTCCGTGCGCTCGGGGCCGAACTCGATTTTCAACGAGAACTCGCCGAGCAGGCCACGATCGAGGCGGAGACCAGCCGGACCGAGATGGAACTCCGTCTCGCCGAACTCGACACGGCGCTCCTTCTTGAAGAGGAACTGCTCGCCGGTGCCGTCGAGCGCCAGGAACGTCGCCTTGGCGAAGCGGCGGCGCTGGCCGACCTCGAAGCAGAACTTTCCGAACAGATCCGAGTCGAAGAGCAACGGATCGCTGATGCCATTGCGTCTCGCCTGCCGACCGGTGGCGGGAGTGTCACCGTCCCGGCCGGGAGCGATGTCGACCTCGTTGTCGTTGGCGGGATCACCGTCAACGTGCTGGTCGAAGACCAGGTCCGCGGCATCCTCGCCGCCATGTCGGCTCGAGGGTTCAACCTCGGTGGCGGCGGCTACCGCAGCATCGAGAGCCAGATCCGCCTTCGTCGGGCGAACTGCGGCACTTCGGACTATGCGATCTGGCAAATGCCGGCCAGCCGCTGCCGACCACCCACGGCCCGACCCGGCCTCAGCCAACACGAACTCGGGCTTGCGATCGATTTCACCGTCAACGGGAGGGTCATCCGGTCACGGAACACCGATGTCTTCCGGGCGCTGTCCGAGGTCGCGCCCGAGTTCGGGTTCTTCAACCTGCCAAGCGAGCCCTGGCACTGGTCGACGACCGGCGGCTGATGCCGATCGACATCGCCCTCATCCATCCCGAACGGCTCGCTCTGGTCGACGACCTCGGCACGCGGCGCACCTTCGGGGAGCTCCTTGATCGAGCGACCCGCCTGGGCCGGGCTCTGCATGATGCGGGCGTCCCGGTCGGCGGCCATGTGGGGACCCTCACCGAAAACCGGGCCGAGTTCTTTGAGCTCTACCTCGCCTCCATCCTTTCGGGGATCTGGCTCGTCCCCATCAACGGCCTCCTCGCACCGAGCGAGGTCACCCATGTCGTTCGCGACGGCGAGCTTGCCCTGATCGTTGCCGAAGACGAGTTGGCCCATCTCGTGCCGGACGACGTACGCGTGGTGCGCTTCGGCGACGAGTTCGAGGCGATGGTTGCTGCGGGTGACAGCCAGCCGTTTGCGCTCGATGCTCGACCCGGGTCGCGGTTCTCGTACACCTCGGGCACGACTGGGCACCCGAAGGGCGTCAAGCGGGCGATTCCCGACACGCTCGATGCGATGCTGGCGGTTCAGCGCAATGCGGGCCACGACGTTGCGATGACGGGCGACGGCGTCCATCTCGTGACGGGTCCCGCCTATCACGCCGCCGTCGGCGGCTTCGCGTTCTTCGACCTGTGCAACGGAGCAACGCTCCGGATCATGCGCCGGTTCGACGCAGCGCGAACCCTCGAACTGGTCGAGACCGAATCGGTGCGACGCACCCATCTCGTCCCGACGATGATGGTCCGCATGCTGCGACTCGGCGAGGCGGGCCGACTCCGAGACCTGTCGTCGCTCGACATCGTCCTGCACGGCGCTGCGCCGATCGCACCGGCCGTCAAGCAGCAGATGATCGAGTGGCTCGGTCCGATCCTTGTGGAGTACTGGGGTACCTCGGAGGCCGGGGTGTTCACCCGAGTCGACAGCGACGACTGGCTCGCCCGTCCGGGCACGGTCGGCCGGCCGGTGCCGGGGTTCGAGGTCGTTGCGGTCGATGAGGATGGCGATGTGCTCCCTTCGGGTGAGGTCGGACGGCTGTTCTGCCACACCCCTGCGAAGCCGGAACCGTTCGCCTACTGGAATGCTCCGGAGAAGACCGCTGCGAGCTATCTCCGTCCGGGCGTGTTCACGCTTGGAGATATGGGGTACGTCGACGAGGACGGATGGATCTTTCTTGCCGATCGAGCCACCAACATGATCATCACCGGCGGGGTCAACGTGTATCCGGCCGAGGTTGAGCAGGCGCTGCTGGAACACCCTGCGGTCGTTGATGTTGCCGTGTTCGGGATCCCCGACGACGAGTGGGGCGAACAGGTGAAGGCGGCGGTCGAGTTCAGCGATGGCGCAACGATCGACGTCGACGAACTCCTTGCCTTTGCCCGGTCGCGCCTCGGTCGCCATAAGGTGCCCCGCTCGATCGACGTGCACGAAGCACTGCCGCGGCAACCGAATGGCAAGCTCTACCTTGATTCCTTGCGAGCGCCATATTGGGCTGGGCGCGAGCGAAAGATCTGAGCCCTCCCAGGCGGTGACTCAACCGAGAACGGGTTGACCGCGAGCAACGATCGTCGCCGGAAGCATCCGCCCCGTCACCGTGCCGTCGGGATCGATGACGATCTCCGCCACTGCGGAACGGCTGATCCGGTAGTGCCAGACGAAGTTTCCGAGTGACCAGAAAATCGGACGACCCAGATGTGTGGTCATCGGCTGCACCACGTGAGGGTGGTGACCGAGAACTGCGTCGGCCCCAGCGTCGATCATGGCGCGACCAAGGGCAGCGTTGGCCGAGGTGGGACCCGATGCGAGTTCGACACCCCAGTGGATCGTCACGATCACGATGTCGGCAACCTGGTCGGCCGCTGCGATCGCCGCCGCTACCACTGCGGGGTCGTCAGGCGCCATGCCCGCAACCCCGACATCGGCATGCCACGACGAGCCGATGCCGTTGAAGCCGAGCACGGCGACCGTGTGTCCACCCAGTTCAAAAATGGCCGGGCGGAGTGCGGCGGCGAGGTCGGCCCCCGCTCCCACGGGCGCAATCCCGGCGGCGGCAACGTTTTGCACGCCGTCCAACAGGGCCGGGATCCCGTAGTCGCCCCCATGGTTGTTGGCGAGGTTGGCAACGTCGACGCCAGCGTCGGCGGTTGGGGCCAACGACGCAAGCGGACAGCGGAAGTTGTAGGTCTTTGTCACCGGAGTGCCGAGGGCCGATGGCGCGCATTCCAGGTTGATGATCGTCAGATCGTCGAGACGAAACAGATCCCCTACCCCGTCCCATGCTGCTGAGAACGGCAGGCCGGGACCGGGGCCATACCCCGGCGCGAAATTCACGTCGCCCGTGGCATGGATCACGATCCGCCGCTCACACACCTCGCTCCCACCGAGACCGGGTTCGGGCGTTTCGGCGAAGCGGTGCAGAAAGGTGGCAACCTCGGCCCGTGAGAGCAGCCGGTCGGGAGAGAACTCGCGTGCGCTCGTCCCGGTCGTGACCCGCTGATCCGCCATCCATGCGACCGGGGCCTGCTGATAGGCGGCGCGGACATCGATAAACGGAGATGGTGGGGCGTCGGGCGAGCCCGCCATCCGGTGAAGAAACGTGGCGAACTCGCCCCGGGTGATCAGCCGGGTCGGCGCGAACCGGTCCGGAGCGACGCCGGTCGTCACTCCCACCTCCGCGGCCCAACTCACGGCGGTTTGTGCCCAACCCAGGTGGACATCGACGAACGGGTGGGGTGCAGCGGGCGTTGGTTCGCCGGCGAGACGATGCAGGAACGTCACCGCCTCGGCCCGGTTGACCAGTCGGTGGGGCTGGAAGCAGCCGGGGCTGGTTCCCGTACTGATCCCTGCCACCTCCATCCATGTCGTGGCGTCGCTGTACCACGTGTCCGCCTCGACATCACCGAACGATGTCGCCGAGGTCGTGAGCGAGAGCGACGCCACCGCTGCGCCAAGGACGATGACGATCGCCCGCCATCCCTGAGACCTCCAGGCCATGAGCGCCTAGGGTACGCGTGCATCTGCGAGCGCTGGGGGAGGATCCGTGCCGCGACCCAATTTGTTGCTGTTCATGCCCGACCAGTTGCGGGCTGATGCGGTGGGTGCGTTCGGGAACCCAATCGTCAAGACCCCCAACATCGATGCACTCGCATCACGGGGGACGCGCTTCAGTAACGCGTACGCCCAGCACACCGTCTGCTCCCAGAGCCGGATCTCCATGTTCACCGGCTGGTACCCCCACGTTGCGGGTCATCGCACCCTCAGCCACCTGCTCCAACCATGGGAGCCCAACGTGTTCAAGAGCTTGCGTGATGGCGGCTACCACGTGGCCCTCGCCGGGGCTCGCGGTGACATGATGGGTGTCGGAGTAACCGAAGCGAGTTCCGATCGGTTCGGCTTCACTCACCGGCCCGATCCTGGAGCGTTGCTTCACCCGAGCCCGTTTCCCGAGGATCACAAGTGGTTCTCGGCCTTCTACCACGGACGCCAAGAGACCGAGCCGAACGACTTCGACGCAGCGACGGTGCAGACCGCTGTCGACTGGCTTACGGATGGACTCCCCGAGCCTTGGTGCCTGTTCGTCCCACTGCTGTTCCCCCACCCGCCGTTCACTGCGGCCGAACCCTGGTTCTCGATGCATGACCGGTCCGACGTGCCGCTTCCGGTCCAGACCGATCGCAACCGCCGTCCCCGGTTTATGCAGGCGATCCATGACCGATACGGACTCGCTCGCCTCGACGATGCCGACTGGCGGGAGGTCATCGCGACCTATTACGGCATGACGTCTCGTGTCGATCATCAACTCGGTCAGGTCCTCGAGGCCGTCGAACGCGCCGGTGCTGCGAACACCACCGTGACCTTTTTCTTCACCGATCACGGCGAGTACCTCGGTGACTACGGCCTGATCGAAAAGTGGATGGCGGGCCTCGACGCCTGCCTCGTCCACAACCCGTTGATCGTGCACGACCCTCGCGCCGGGTCAGGGGTCGTCGAGTCATTCGCCGAACTGATCGACCTCACCCCCACGCTGCTCGACCTTGCCGAGATCGAGGCGGGGCACACTCACTTCGGCCGGAGTCTCGTGCCGCTGCTGAACGATCCGTCGCGTTCCCACCGAGACGCTGCCTTCAGCGAGGGTGGTTTCCTTGCCGCTGAGGAGCCGCTCCTCGAGGCCGGGGCCAAGGGCCACTACAGGCACAAGCAGGATCTCCAGCACGAGGACCCGACACTCACTGGCCGAGCGATCTCGATCCGTACTGATCGGTGGGCGTACACCGAACGGCTCTACGAAGGGCCTGAGCTGTTCGACCGAGTGACCGACCCCAACGAGACCGTGAACCTCGCCGGATCGACCGACACGGTTGATGTCGAACGAGATCTCAAGGACCGGATTTTCCGCTGGCTGTTCGAAACGAGCGACGTCATCCCGTGGACACCCGACCCTCGAATGGAGCCGGCTCTACTGCGGACCTTCCTCGATGACGAAACCGTGGACCGCATCACCAACTCATGAGATCGCTTTCCGCTGATGGGAATGCGAGGCTGAGCTCCATGCCGGAGATCTACGACGAAACACACAACCTTTTCCGTGAGGCGTTCCGAGATTTCGCCGCGGCCGAAATGGTCCCGCACTTCGAAAAGTGGGAGAAGGCCGGGATCATGGATCGAGAGATCTATGCAAAGGCGGGCGAGCTCGGGTTCGTGGGCTTCAACCTGCCTGAGTCGCATGGGGGCGGCGGCAGCGACGATTTCCGATTCAACGTGATCGTGAACGAAGAGCTCCAGTACGCCGGTCTCGGTGGTGCGGGCAACGGGATCACCCTGGTCAACGACATCCTGGCGCCCTACTTCATCGAGTTGTCGACCGCAGAGCAGCGCGACCGGTGGCTGCCGGGCCTGGCAAGCGGTGACCTGATCTCTGCGGTTGCCATGACCGAGCCCGGCACCGGATCAGACCTTGCGTCGATTGCGACCCGGGCCGTCCGCGACGGCGACGAGTACGTCGTCAATGGGGCCAAGACCTTCATCACGAACGGGATCAACGCCGACCTTGTGGTCACCGTGGTCCGCACCGACCCCGACGCTGGTCGCCACGGCCTCTCACTTCTCGTCCTCGAGCGAGGAATGGCCGGGTTCGACCGGGGCAGAAACCTCGACAAGATCGGGCAGAAGTCTGCTGACACCGCTGAGTTGTTCTTCAGCGACGTGCGCGTCCCCGTCTCCAACCTTCTGGGCGAGGAGGGGCGAGCGATGGAGTACCTGACCGGCAACCTCCCCCAGGAGCGACTCTCGCTCGCAATCGGTGGCGTCGCCGTCGCTCAAGCGGCGCTGGACTGGACGGTCGAGTACGTCAAAGACCGGGCCGCGTTCGGCGCCCGGATCGCCGACTTCCAGAACACGAAGTTCGTGCTGGCCGAGTGCGAGTCGGAACTGGCGGCCGCCCGGCCGTACATGGCCGACTGTGTGGCCCGCCACAATGACGGTGCGTTCACGGCGGCCGATGCGGCGAAGGCCAAGCTGTGGGCGACCGAACTCCAGGGACGGATCACTGACAAGTGCCTCCAACTGTTCGGTGGCTACGGCTTCATGACCGAGTACCCGATCTCGCTTGCCTACGCCGATGCTCGCGTTGCCCGGATCTATGGCGGCACCAGCGAGATCATGAAAACGATCATCGCCAAAGATCTGCTCCAGTGATCGCTCGCCGCTTCGTCGAGGAACGCCCGGCGAGCTCGGCCTAGCTCTCGCGGCGGGCCGCCACCGTTGCCTTGGCTTCCTCGGAGTCGCCTGCGAACGACGCCTCCGAGGACTGATCGCCGGTGAGCACTGTGATCGGGTCTCGGAGGTCATCGACATAGCCCAGGGCAAAGGCCCCAACCCGGTACCCCATCATCCGTTGCAGTTCCTCGGGAAAAGTCGCTGCAGTGGCGAGCGGGACCGAGAGGTACTGGTTTTCTTCCTGCCGGAGAAAGCCGACGTTGTAGGTGATGTTGATGGCTCGCCGGTTGGCATCGGAGTTGTTGGCGCCACCGCCGTGATACACGCTGCCGCTGTAGAAGAGCACCGACCCCTTCGCCATCTCGGCTGGGATCGAGTCGTCGTTGTCAAAGCGAAGCCCGTCTTCGAGCGTGTTGCTCCCGATCACGACCCGGGTCGCCCCGTTCTCCTCGGTGAAGTCATCGCCAGCCCAAATCGTGTTGCACTGAACGTCGTAGCCAGCCGGGAAGGGAAAGAAGTCGAACGCCCACTGATCTCGGTGGATCGGCTGGGCCTCGCCACCCGGTCCGATATCGATGATCTGGGTGAGGTGGAGCTGATAGCTGGTGACGTGACCAAGAAACTCGTCGCACGTCGCCACGACCGTCGGATGCATCACGAGCTCCTGCGCAGTGGCCGAACGGGCGAGCAGACCACCGGTCCGCCGCGTCGTGAACCCGGTGAATCCATCGCTGCCGTTGGGGGTCGCATCAACGTGGGGCTGCATCTCGTCGAAGAAGCAGTCGAGCAGTTCGGGATCTACGAGGTCGTCAACGATGACTGCACCGTCACGACGGAGCACGTCGGCGATCTCAAGACCAGACGCCGACGACGACAGATGAACGATCTCCATGACTCGAAGTGTGAGGCAGCGGCGTGCGACGATGCAAACGATGCGTATCGCCTTCTTTCTCTACGAGGGGCTCACCACCCTCGACATCATCGGCCCTCACGACGTCCTGAGCCGTCTCCCCGACGCCGAAGCGATCAGTGTCGGTAAGACCACCGGCCCGTTCATGGCCGATACGGGCACGCTCGGCCTCACGGCGACCCACACGATTGATCAGGTCGATGCGGCCGACATTCTCGTCGTGCCCGGTGGGGTGGCCGGAACGTTCGCGGCGGCTGCCGACGACGAGATTCTTGCGTGGGTCCGACACATCGACACCACCTCGACCTGGACGACCTCGGTGTGTACCGGTTCACTGATCCTCGGCGCAGCCGGCGTCCTCGAGGGCAAGCGGGCGACGACCCACTGGGCCGCCGTCGAGATGCTCGCAAGCCACGGCGTCACACCGGTCGCAGACGAACGGGTCGTCTTCGATGGCAAGCACGTCACCGCCGCCGGTGTCTCCTCCGGGATCGACATGGGGCTCACGCTCGCGGCCAAGATCGCCGGTGATGAGGTCGCCAAGTCGATCCAACTCGGGATCGAATACGACCCACAGCCGCCCTTCGACGCGGGATCGGTCGACAAGGCCGGGGCAGAGATCGCCGCCCTCGCAGCCGGGATCTTCTAAACCCGTCGACGGTTAGCGCGTCGCCGACCCACCCGGTCGAACGGCTGGCATCCATCGGGGTCCGGCCGTCTCGTCGATTCGTTGCACGAATGCGTCCTGGTGGGGCTCGACGAGTTCGAGCAAGGTACGGGTCGTCGCTTCACCGATTGCCTGCCAGACCGGCGCCGTGAGCACGTCGGTGCGCCGCTCAAGGTCGATCCGCAGGGCTCGGCCCGCATCGTTCAGTCGGCGATCGGTTGCGAGACCGCGAGCCTCCAGCCGGGCCCAGGCGGCTGCGACCGTTGCATCGTCACCGCCTCGGCTCCGGGCGATCCATTCCTCGTCGCCGTACTCATCGACGTCGACCATCGCCGAGTGGAGCAGGCCGGCTTCGACGTCGTCGATCCCCTCGCTGGCGAGGAGCGCCCAGTGGTTGTCGCCGCGAAGTTCGCGGATGCAGTTGATCGCATGCCAGGCCGACAGGCCGGGATCACGATCGGCGGGTCTGGGTTGCGCCCGAAAAGCCGAGAAGAACGGGCGCATACCATGGAAGACCGAATCGACACCGCGCCACAGGTCGTCGGCGAGCTCACCGAGGTCGGCGGCCAGGCCGGGAGCGATCGACTCGAGTCCCGGTACGACGGCGTCGTCGAGTACACGGAGCACCGCCTCGTTGGTGGTGACATCGTCGATGGTGTTGCGAACCGCCTCGATGATGCCGGGATGGATCGAGTAGGTCATCGCCGCGGCAACCGGATGGGGGGTGCCGCCCAGACCGGCGAGACGCCACGCCACGATCCAAACACCGGGGTTCGGGAAACCAA
>Ga0255767_1002217_pt1 | contig 16941 bp, 14 predicted proteins | sample 071ome_24_FD_179967 | JGI IMG/M metagenome (GOLD analysis project Ga0255767, IMG submission 179967) | Coastal salt marsh microbial communities from the Groves Creek Marsh, Skidaway Island, Georgia - 071402CT metaG (version 2) | ecosystem: Environmental > Aquatic > Marine > Intertidal zone > Salt...
AAAAAACCCTGCCGCGACATACACCTGACTCAAGGCTGTCTCGTTAGCGGGGCGGAAATGCTCGCGGAGGATCAGCAATCCCCCAGTGTGGTCACTGTGAAAGTGACTGAGCACAACTTTCTCGACCCCTGAGAGATCGACGCCCAGATGCAGCACGTTGTGGAGGACGGTGTCCTCTTTGAAGCCGGTATCAAAGAGCACCGCGTCCTGCTCGCCCTCAAACAGCGCGGCAAAGCTCCACTCACCCAAACCACCATAATCAGAAATGTTGGTTGCCAGCACCGTGATCTGATACGGCGCACTCTGCGACGCCTCTGAGAAAATCGCGAGGCCCAGCATCAAAAGGAACGCTCTGAATTGACTACCCCACATGTTCACTTCCTCAATAATGAATTCATCGCAAATTCTGGATAAACGCCAGTCACCCATCTTGCCCCACATAACCGCCTAGTGAACATTGAACACAACATAAACCGCCGTCTATCGATGGTGGTTGTGCTGATTAAGCCAACCAAGAAGTAACGGGTTTACAACCTCTGACTTTTCTTGGTGTAAAAAGTGTCCGGCACCCACCACACGATGGAAGGTGACACCTTGTGGGAAATCATCAGCGACTGTCAGACGTTCAAAGACGTCACTGGCAATACAGCCATCAAGCTCCCCAGACAGGGCGAGTGTGGGCACGGGTACCGCATAATGCGCCGCCTCGGCACTCATCAGTAAAGCTTTGATCGACAGGGCCGCGCGGTAATACCCCAAGGCAGCTGAGCGCACACCGGGCTGAGACAGGGTACTGATGACGCCCTCGAGCACACCCGGTTCCGGCTGCCAAGAAGGGCTCCATTCCCGCCATAACCAACGAATAAAACGGTAATCGTGTCGACTGACAACCCAATCGGACAGCCAGGGAATATTGAAAAAGCCCATGTACCAGGACAGCCGCAGTTGCTTGGGGATCCGGAGGCCCTCGCGAGCAAACCGGCCCGCGTGGGGCACCGCCATCACCGTCAGACTCCGAAAGCGCTCCGGTGCCGCAGCGGCTGCAACGTAAGCCACAGCAGCGCCCCAGTCATGGCCAATCAGATGCACAGGGCCGGTATTGAGGCTATCGATGACCGCCAAGATATCGGTAGCGATCGTCTCCATGGTGTAGTCACCATCGCCCGGTATCGAACCAGGCTCATAGCCGCGCAGCGTCAGGGAGATCGCTCGGTAGCCCACCTCTGCGAGTGCGGGTAACTGGTGTCGGAAAGACCCGGCGTTATCTGGAAACCCATGCAAACACAACACGATGGGGCCATCCCCCATCGCCTGCGCCGAAAAAGTCAGCATGCCGTGTTCAAAGGTAAGGTGCTCTGGGTCGGTCACTGCCATCTTACTGTCATGCCTGTACGCCTCTCGAAAGTGTCGGCCAAGCAGGCCATACTTTCAATTTTTGGACCCACATTATGTCGACCACCATCTGGCACAACCCACGCTGCTCCAAATCACGCCAAACGCTGGCCTTGCTCGAAGAGCGCGGCATCAGCCCTGCTGTGAGGCTCTATTTGGATGATGCGCCCTCCACTACTGAAGTGGCAGAGGTGTTAAATCAGCTCGGCATCGCACCCTGGGAGCTACTGCGGCGGGGCGAGAAGGTGTTCAAGGAACTCGGGCTTGATAAAAACACCGCCGATCAAGTGTTGATCGAGGCCATGAGCGCCAATCCGATTCTCATCGAGCGCCCGATTGTGATTCACGGCGGGCGTGCGGCGCTCGGGCGACCGCCAGAGAGCGTGCTGGAGTTATTCGACTAAGGTTATTCGCGAACCGACTGGGCGGACTGCACCATATCCCCTGATAGCCCTTCACGCCCACAGACATCCTGCGCCACCCGCTGGGCAAAGATAAAGTCGCCCAGCGCTGCCTGCTGATCGTTCAGCGCTGCCTCACATTGTGATGTGTCGCCATTAGCTCGGGTCACACACTGATTAAACATATCGAAATAATGCCTGACCGCACCGTATTTGCTCTTGGCGCGGTCGCGCGCGGTATCGCAGTCGGTGGGTAAGGAATCAGCGGCAGCGACCGCCGCGCAAAGAAAAGCGGCTATCAACGCAGAGCCTGCGAGCCATCGAGTCCCTGCGCGCTGCCGTATTGGCGAAAATAGAATCTTCAACACTAATCAGCTCCTTACTAATATCGTTGTGATCATGGACACAGGTCAGGATCCGGGCTCAGATCGTCATCCAACTGCACGCCAAAGGTATTCAGCATCATCGACACCTGCGTGTACTGCGCCACCGTCATCACTAGATCCATCCGCTGTTTCTCAGAATACTCGTCCAATGCGGACCACGTAGCGTCGCTTATGAAAGCGTCAGCAGTTAGCTCGTCAGTGGCCGTGAGTAGCGCGCGATCGCTGTCGGTCCACTCAGGTGCGTCGGGCCCCGTCTTGATGCGCGCAATCTCGGCCTTGGTCAGACCACAGTCCAAACCGATGCGCACGTGCTGCGCCCATTCGTAGCCGGATTTCCAATTGAAGCCCGTTCGCAGAATCACCAGCTCCCGGTCTCGGGGGCTAAGACTGTTGGCATCCGACAAGATATAACCGCCCCAGGCCATAAAGCGCTTAAACGCCTTGGGCGCATGGGCCAGCGTACGGAAAATGTTCAGCACCGGGATCGCCTTGAAGCGAGGCCCCAGCAACGCGAGCAATTCGGGCGCCATATCCGCCTCAGCCAACGGCGCGATCCGCGCAGCGTTTAGTCTCATCTCTCACCTCCGATTTAAAAAGCGGCTCACTAAGACCACTTCCAGTCCAGATGATGTTACCGCACGCCCGTCTTGCACACGCCGCATCACGACACTAGGGCGTTTTCCCGGGTTTTGTTAAGGTGCGCTCCCAACGCGCCCGCCTTGCACTGTCGAATAAGACACTGGGCGGAGCCTATTCGGGGTGCAACTCAACGACGGAACGGCTATGGACCCACTCAGTCAGGCAGCGATCGGCGCTGCCGCCGCACAGTCCGGCAGCAAGGCCAGCACCCTGCGCCACGCGCTCTGGATCGGCGCGCTCGCGGGCATGGCGCCTGATCTGGATGTGTTCATCCAATCCGATACCGACCCCCTGCTGGCGCTGGAATACCACCGGCAGTTCACACACTCACTTTTTTTTGTCCCTGTCGGTGCGCTGATCTGTGCCTGCGTTTTCTATCCCCTGGTCAGGCAGCGTCTAACCTTTAAGAGCGTGTGGTTTTTCGCTGCGCTGGGCTATGGCACCCACGGCTTGCTGGACGCCTGCACCACCTACGGCACGCAATTACTCTGGCCCCTGACCGACGCGCGCTTCGCGTGGCACAACATCTCAGTCATCGACCCCTTGTTTACCCTGCCTTTGCTGATGTTTTTGCTGATGTCTGCTGTTCGGCGGCAGCCGCGGCTCGCGGTCTATGGCTTGTGCTGGGCGATCAGTTATCTCGGTTTTGGCCTGGTGCAACATCAACGCGCGCTCTCCGCCGCAGAACGCATCGTCAGTCACCGCCAACACGAGCCTCTTCGGCTTGAGGTGAAGCCGGGCTTTGCCAATTTGCTGGTGTGGAAAGCACTATACGAGTACGAGGGGCGCTACTACGTCGACGCCGTGCGTGTGGGGGTCACACCAACCTATTTCCCGGGGGAGTCGGCGGCCAAATTCAATGCAGCCCGCGATTTTCCGTTTCTCGCGCCGACCTCTCAGCAAGCCAAGGATATTGAGCGCTTTCGCTGGTTTTCTGATGACTGGTTAGCGCTCGATGATGAAGACGCGGCAATGATTGTTGATATGCGTTACTCGCAAATACCGAACGCGATCAAAGGACTGTGGGGTATTAAGGTGCTGCCAGCTAAAGCCGAGACCGAACACGTCGAGTGGACGGTGCAGCGCGAAACCGGCGCTGAGGAGCTCAATCTATTTTGGGCACAGCTGATGGGTGGGGGTTCGGTGCCATTGCCCTGAGCGCGCAGGGGTGCAAGCATCTTCGGTAAAGCTTTGCATAGCCGCGAACAGCGGCTTGACCCCGATGCGCAACCAACCCACACTTACCGCACGCATCGGAAAGGACTCCACGGATGGATCCTCGAAAACCGGGCGATAACGCCCTAACACCTCACAACAGCAACTCGCTAACCGCTGGAGATCCGCATGATCTCACGCGAGCGGGCGCCGCGGCTATTGCCTTTCATATGTTTATGGGCACCTGCGCAGTAGCCTCCGTACTGACTTGGCTTGAACTTTTACTCTACTCGCCCGATGGCTATACCCAATTACCCCGATTTCGCACTTTTTCAATCTACGCAACCCTCATTGCTGGCATCTATGCGGGAGATTTTTTAGCGAAGAGGCTAGGCGTCGAGGGCTATCGGCTCGCTACTGTGCGGGTTTCACTCCTTGTGGCCTTCTTTTCTGTATCGATGTTTGTCGGGTTCTATGTCCTCGGCTGGCACACTCACGGGGCGATCGCAGCCATTTTCAGCAGTATTTTGATTTGCCTCGTCTATTCGGCAAAGCTCGCTCATCTCAGCCTTGCGTGGTTCGGTATGTTGGCGATCGCAGGATTCAGTTTAAATCCAATGCGGGAGCCACTAAGTGACCTTTTATCCACTCAATTATCATCGTCATGGAGCATTTTCACGTCTCTGATCATCCCGTTCTCCATCGCCGCCACCATGACCTATATCGTTGATCGGATCATGACTTCGCACGAGCACCGTCAAGCGCAAATTCTCGACAGTAGTGAAGCGTTGGAAACGCTGGCTCACACTGACCCGCTCACGGGGTTTTTTAACCGCAACAAACTGGAAGAAGCGTTCTCTGCAATCGTAGCGAATATCAGTGATACGCAATCGCTATTGGTGGCCCTGCTGGATCTCGATAACTTCAAAGCAGTCAACACCTCGGCCGGCCACTCTGCAGGCGACACGGTGCTGCAGCACAGCGCTGAAAGGATTCGCTCATTACTTCCCAGCGCTTCACTCATCCGACTAGGCGGCGATGAATTTCTCGCGTTTTCTTTGATTGACGACGAGTCAGAGGATTTGAGGCCTGTGTTGTCGAGCATCACGGAACCATTCCCCACCGAGTATGAGGGCGAGAACATTTGGCATTCACTCAGCGTCGGCCACACCCTTGTGCGAGATAGAGCAGTGCCAGTCAGCCAAGCCATTGCCGAGGCTGATCTCGCCATGCGACAGGCGAAACGCGAGGGTAAGGGCCGGGCCGTAGGCTACGCCCCCGGTGAATCCGTGCCGTCAGCGGTATCCGCTCCCGCCACCCATGCGACCTTTAACCCGTCACTCACGGGAAGCGACATTAAACAGGAGATACCGCCCCGTAGCGTGGGCGCGGCCATCCTCTCAGGCGAAATTGACTTTGAATTTCAGCCAATATTGGATTTGACTCAAAGCGACATTGTTGCCGCTGAGGCCCTTTTGCGATGGCGATTGCCCGACGGGTCCCTGGTACCAATGAAGCACTATCTGGGGACCTTCGTCGCCTTGGAGTGGCAGTCGCCGTTCATCGATTTCCTTTCTGCAAAACGTTTGCAGCTAATTGAGGACATTCGCGCCACCTCCCCCATTGCGGTGCATTTCAATTTCGCACTGGAATCCTTACAGTCGTTCCGGCACTCATCCGATGTCGCGAGACTGCTCGATATCGCGGACGGGCGCAACGAAGGTCTGGTGGTTGAGCTCTCCGAGAAGCGCTTCAAACACATCACGACAGACGATACGCCGCAGAGCACAACGCAAGCGGAGTGCTTCCCCCACCGTGAAAAAGCGGCGGAAATGGGTGTAAACCTCGCGCTAGATGATTTTGGCACAGGCCAGAGCAATCTCGACCGTCTCGTGAGTTACCCGGTGCAGATCGTCAAACTCGACCGAAGCGTCTGCCTCAAGGTCGCGAAGTCCAAGAAAGCTCGCTCGGTCATTCGGCATACTCGTGAGATATGCGACGAGCTGAATATTGCGCTGATTGCTGAGGGTATTGAGACTCAGGAACAAAGTGATGCGCTGGTGGATCTTGGCGTGACCCTGCACCAAGGGTTTTTCCATTTTGAGCCAATGCCAAAGGATGAATTATTGGAGGTTTTGCACCGGCGGGCAGCTTGAAAGCGCTTATGGCGGTGACGGCCAACGATTTGGCGCAATGGGCCAATCAACACAAGCGGCTCGGCGAATAAGTTAGAGTGATCAGAGAAGCCTTCGGACAGCCGTCATGCCGGTTACCGGGGTTTGCGATTCATTAGACGACAGGATGCAGCATTGCAGTACCCGCCACCTTAGTAAGGCGGCCGCTGCGAATCAAACTCATGGAGGAGTTTGCTATGTCAGTCAATATGACTGAACACACACCTCAGATACAACGCAATGTCGATCACTCTGCAGATGAGATGAACCTCCGACATCGCGCCATCGCCACTGCTTTCTACGCTTGTATGGTGGTCGTGTCAGTGCAAGTCGGTGTGACGTTTTTGGAAATTGTGTGGGGTGGAGCGCAGGGCGGCGTTGTGCCTGCACAACTCTCTAGGTTTACCGTACTGGCATGCATCCCGTGGGTGTGTAACTTCGTTGCGCTCGCCATGCGCTCATCCGCAGCAAGCCTGGCATGGGTGCGCACCGAGACGGTGTTTGGCATGTCACTCATCGCGACCTTTATCGGCACCTACAATCTGGGCTTCAACGTGCAAATTGGCGCGTTTGGCATCTATTGTGGGGTCATTGGCACGCTGAGAGCAGGTCAGCTGAGTGGCAATATCAGGATTGCTTGTCTGTTTCTGGCCGCTTTGGCGGCACTCGCTGCCCGACCAGGCGGATTTGGTGGCGCGCAACTTGTTTCTGTCAGCGCCGTCAATGACTCACTGACCTGGAACCTGTTTGCCCCTTTCTTACAACCATATTCATTGGGCATCGTGATCAATTTTGCGATCGAATTCCTGATGAAGTCATATCAGCGCAACCGCGAGCATCTCTTCCGCGCCTATGAGGAAATCACTGAACGCTGGGAGCGCGACGCGCTCACCGGGCTATTCTCCAGAGGCACTTTGGAAGACAAGTTCAAGATCATTAATGAGACCAACACCGCCGCCAATGCGCGGCTCGCTGTGGCGCTTATCGATCTCGACAACTTTAAAAGCATCAACACCTTCTGCGGACACGGCGCAGGCGATAAGGCGCTCACTGCGTTTGCCGAGCGGCTGCAAGCACTGCTTCCGGACGCGGAGTTATTCCGATTGGGGGGTGACGAGTTCTTAGCATTGCAGTTAATCACGGACGATGCGAAGCCTTTAATTGAGCAGCTGGCAGCGACCGCAAGTCCTCTGAAAATTGCCCATCAAAAAGATGAGCTCAACCTTTCCGCCAGCGTGGGGTTTACGTTGGCGCCGACACCCTGTGCATACAAGAAAGTTGCCTCTGAGGCAGACATCGCTATGCGGCAGGCCAAGCGACAGAGCAAAGGATCAGTGGTTCGCTTTGCGGCTGGTGACTCCGTACCCCGCGCATCAAACGCAGCACGGCCAGCAATGGCGGTGTCACCTCTGACGTCATCAGCATCGAAAACAGAGATCCCCGCACGGGAAGTTGGCGCGGCCATTCTTTCCGATCAAATTGGCTACGCAGTGCAGCCCTTCTTCAATACAACAACGCACAGCATCTCAGGCGCTGAATGCCTGCTGCGATGGCGGCTCGAAGATGGCTCGTTCGTGCCCCTTGAGCACTATCTCAAGACGTTTGTCAGTTTGGAATGGCAAGCCACCTATATGAATCACCTACTAGAAAAGAAGCAAAATCTTTTTTCGGCGATTCGATCAGTGACACCGGTTGATGTGCATTTCAATTACACAGCCGAAGCGCTTAAAAGCTCCGCGTTCAAGTCCCGAGTCGTTGAGCAATTACGACGCAAGCAAACTGACCTGTGTGGATGGGTCATTGAGATCAGCGAACAAGGCTCTGGGCCAATGGGCACCATCATTGATGATGAAGATCTCGTGGTGCTGCGAAACTCTGGCGTCAAAATTGCCATCGATGATTTCGGCGTTGGTCATAGCAACCTGGAGCGGATAGCGAATGTTGATGCCGACATTCTGAAGCTCGACCGGCAGTTTGTTGCTAATAGCAGGCGCTCCGAACGGTACATAAGCATTCTGAAACATGTCCGCCAGCTAACAAACTCTCTGGGTATGAAGTTGATAGCAGAAGGTATCGAAACAGCGGAACAGGAATCAATGCTGACTGACGTGGGCATCGTAGAGCATCAAGGCTTCTTCCGGGGACGCCCCATGTCGCCGGGGGCGTTTCTGACAAAGCTGCAACAACAGAGGCTTGACGAGGCGGTCGCAGTCTAACTCGCTGGCAGCGGCTCGCCCGCTGGATCAAATGGTGCCTAGGCAACCGATATGAATAGCGGATATGCGCTGGCTGGGCGCTCTCACCGCCCCATTTGCCTTGTTGCACTGTGCCGCTTGGGGTAGCGTTCACTTTCCAGACAACAACCCAAGACGTTAACAGTTATGGCGCGCGGCAAATTTCAGAACATCGTCGAGACCGTGGGTGATACGCCCATCGTCAAAATCAACCATCTCGCCCCCGACCACGTGACCATGTGGGCAAAGATCGAAGCCTTTAATCCCCTCGGCTCGGTCAAAGACCGACTGGCCATGGGCATCATTGAGGCGGCGGAAGCCTCGGGTGAGCTGAAGCCCGGCCAGACCGTGATCGAGGCGACCTCCGGTAACACCGGTATTGGCTTGGCGATGGTGTGCGCGGCCAAGGGCTACCCATTTGTCTCGGTGATGGTAGAGACCTTCTCGGTTGAGCGCCGCAAGCTGATGCGCTTTTTGGGGGCCAAGGTCATTCTGACGCCCAAAGAAGAAAAAGGTATGGGCATGGTCACCAAGTGCCGGGAACTGGCGAAAGCCAATGGCTGGTTCATGGCCCGACAATTTGAAAACCCCGCCAATGCCGATATCCATGAGCGCACCACGGCGCGCGAGATCATGGATGCCTTTGAAGGCGAGCAGCTTGATTACTTTGTCTCGGGTTATGGCACCGGTGGGACAATCACTGGAATAGCCCGTGTGCTCCGTGCGGAGCGACCGGAAACGAAGATCATCACCACCGAGCCTGATGGCGCCGCGCTGCTTTCTGACGGTCGGGCGCAGGAGCGCCGGGAGGACGGCTCTGCCAGTGGCAGCCACCCTGCCTGGGCCCCGCACATGATTCAGGGCTGGACACCGGATTTCATTCCGCTGGTCGCCCAGGAGTCCATCGACAAGGGTTACCTCGACGAGGTGGTGCCGGTATCGGCGGATACTTCGTTTGCTACCGCGCAGGCCCTGGCGCAAAAGGAAGGCATTTTTTGCGGCATCTCCTGCGGTGCCACGTTTGCCGCAGCACTAGATGTGGCGCAGCGTGCTGCGCCTGGCTCTGTCATTTTGTGCATGCTGCCCGATACGGGGGAGCGATACCTTTCTACCCCGCTATTCGGTGATATCGAGGCCGAAATGACCGAGGAGGAGTGGGCGCTGGCGCGCTCGACACCCAGCGCGGTGTTGGCGGCGTAAGGCGCACAGCCTAAAGCAGCCTGACACGCCGCCCGCCTGTTCTACCCAGCAAAACATCGCGTCAACGCCGCCCTTCACGGGTGGCTGCTTCACCGCTGTTCCTGTGCCAACCACTCAAACCCCGTCGAAGCTGATCCGGGACGGCGCCTACGCGTATTCACACCATGCCCACGTGTGAAAGGACGCACCAATGCCGCAACTTCTCCAGTTCAGTCATATCAGAACACTCTTTGTCTCGCTCCTAGCATCTGTGATGACTACCCAAGCGATCGCCATCGAAGAACCCGCGTACCAAGTGGAAAAGGCCTGGGAGACCGAGCAGATCGAGATCCGGGCGTATGCGCCGAGAGTGATGGCGGTCACGGGTATGGCAGAGGATTCCGACAGCGGCTTCAGAGTGCTGGCAGGTTATATCTTCGGCGGTAACGCAGAGGAGCAAAAAATTGCCATGACCGCGCCCGTGCAACAGAGCATGGCGGGCGAGAAAGAGATGGCCTTTATGATACCCGCCGAATATGCCCTCGAGGACCTCCCCGAGCCGGAGGATCAGCGGGTGTCCTTTCGGGAAGCACCGGCCTATACCGCCGCCGTGATTCAGTTCAGCGGCTGGGCCTCGGCAGAAAAGGCGGATGAAAATTGGCAGCAGTTGCGGCAGTTTCTGATCGCCGAGGGGATTGATATCACTGGCGAGCCCACGCTCAACCAATACAACCCGCCCTGGACCCTGCCCTTCATGCGCCGCAACGAAATCATTGTGCCGGTTGCCTTTCCCCTCAGCGCGGTGAACTGAGCGCCGCCACACTGCTCGAATGGGAGTTGCCCAATATCGGTGAGCCATGGCTATACTGCTGTCGATATCGGTACGACAGTGATACCCATGGCTGAAGACACCACCCCTGAAATGAATTTGGCAGACAGCGGGCACATCGAGTGCCCGTACAAGGCTTATGCCTCCCTCCATGAGGCGGGTGGCGTGGGGCGCGACCCTAACATCGGCACTATCGTCGCGGGGTATGACACCCTTGCGGCACTTGCCAGAAATACCGGCGTGTACTCCTCCGCCATCACCGAGGACGATCGCGGCCCTCGACACATGGGCATCAACAGCGAACCGGTGCAGGACGATGTCGAGGAGATACTATCCAACGCACACCCCATCGTGAACGCGCTGTTCACCGCCGACCCACCCGAACACACCCGCCACCGCAAACTGATCAGCAAGGCACTGAGCCCCCGCAGTGTGCGCGCGTTGGAGCCACAAATACGTGAGATCACCACCGAGCTGATCGATGCGTTTATCGACCGTGGGTGTGTCGACCTGATCCCCGAATTCGCGGTGCCGTTGCCCGTGACGGTGATCGCTGACATTCTGGGCGTGGATCGCGCCGACATCTGGACCTTCAAGCACTGGGGCGACCTGATGATCTCAGGCAATATCGATCTGCTGAGTCATGAGCGACGGCGCGAAGTCGCCCACGCGGTGGTCGAACTCCATGACTATTTTGTGCCCAGAATTGAAGATCGACGCCGCGAGCCAACAGACGACTTGCTCAGCATCATGGTGAATACCGAGGTGGATGGCGAGCCACCACTGACCACAGAAGAGCTGCTGCCCATCATCGACCAGATCCTACTTGCCGGTCATGAGACCACGACCAACCTCATTGGCAACGCAATGTTAGTGCTGCTCAAAGACGACGCGTTGATGAATCGGCTGCGAAGTAACCCCGGTGATATCCCGGCCATGGTCGAAGAGGCGCTGCGCTGGGACCCGCCCATTCAGTGCACTTACCGCCGCGCCACACAGGATGACCGTATTGAGGGCGTTGAGGTGAAAACCGGCGAGATGGTGATCCCGATGTGGGCTGGCGCCAACTGGGATCCTGCGGTGTTCCCCAATCCGGAGCAGTTCGATATCGATCGCCCCACCACCAAGCCACACATGGGCTTTGGCTTTGGTCCCCACTTCTGTGCGGGCGCAGAGCTAGCTAGGCTGGAGGCCAAGATTGCGTTTGAGGAACTACTGGGGCGGCTTGGCGACATTAAGCTGGATGAGTCGGAGAGTGACCTCTCACACCTACCCAGCTTCGCGTCGCACGGCTACCAGAAAATCGGTCTGAGTTTCACAAGGGTCGACTAATCAGAGCGTTGTTCGCTGGCCCTGGGTTTCTCCCGGGGCCATCGCGGGGAACCCCACGGTCATCAGCTCGTGGCGATAATTTGGGCGCGGTGCGCCACCTTCTCTGCATTGTCGGCAATGTCGCCGATACCGGCCAGCAACTGATAGAGGAAGATGGCGTCGACCGGCGACAGCTCTGCCTCGCACTCCCGTAGCTTGGCACGCAGTGCCGCTTGGAGATCGTCGCTGCGGCGCTCACCCGCTTCGACCTGTGAGACAAAATCGAGGATGACATTGGTCTGACGGGTGCCAAAAGCCGAGCGCGACAGCTCTCGCGTGGCACCGATGATTTTCACAACGGTACGGCTCACATCAATCACCACATCTATGAAGGCGCTGACGTCACCCGTTAATGGCGCAGGAAAAGCCAACTGACGGCCCAATGAGATACCCGATACCTCTTTGACACCATTAGCCATCTTGTCCTGAACACGCACCAATTCAAGCAGGTCTGCCCGGGAGACAGACATCCACAGTCCGCGGGGCAAGTTGCTGCGAACATCCTGCTTGAGTTCATCTGCCAGACCCTCAAATCGGCAGATGTCTTCTCGCACCTCGCCCGCGCGGCCCCAGCGTCCCGCTTGAGCTTCTTCAAAGTACAGCGGCAGACGCTCCACACAATCCACACAGACACCAGCATGCCGCTCGAGTAACGCGAGTGGCGAGTTACTAATGACTTCTGAGATTGCGGGTTTGACCGCCATAACACTGAGCTCCTTGCTTTGACTTTAGCGGGTTATACCTTACTAACCAAAGATCGACCGTAAAATGTAAAAAAAGACAATGGCCAAACCGGCGCCGGCGGGTAATGTCACCACCCAAGACGACACAATCGCCCAAATAGTGGGAAGGTGCAGTGCCTCGACACCGCGAGCGAGACCCACGCCCAGCACCGCCCCCACCAACGTATGAGTCGTTGAGATCGGTAAGCCAGTGGCAGATGCCAACACCACGGTCGTCGCAGCCGCCAGCTCTGCAGCGAAACCGCGACTGGGGGTCAATTCCGTAATCTTGCGGCCAATGGTTTGAATTACGCGCCAGCCATAAGTAGACAAGCCAAACACTATGCCGACGGCACCCACGGCCAATACCCACCAGGGCATCACGCTGGTCGCCCCGACGGCGCCACCAGATTGAATGGTACTGACCACTGCGGCCAAAGGCCCGACCGCGTTGGCCACATCGTTAGAACCATGCGCGAAGGCCATCGCGCAGGCGGTGAAAATCATCAAAATGCCGAACACCCGCTCGACGTTCTCGATCGAGTTTTCATCTTTGCCACTGGGGCGAACACGACTGAGCAACACAGCGCCGATCAATGCAACCAGCACACCGATGCCCGCTGAAAGCACCAGTGCATTGGCAAAGTTCGAACCAAAGCCAAGGTTAGCGTCGAGGCCGACATGCTTCAACCCCTTGGTCAGGGTGACCATGGAGATCATGAAGCCCACCAGCCACATGTAGACCGGCACATAACGCCGCGCCCGAACGAAGGGGTCTTCCTGATCCAAGATGAGTGAGCGCACAGAGACAAACAGGGCAAACGCAATACTGCCCGCCAGCAGTGGCGATACCACCCAACTCGCGGCAATCGTGCCAACCTGACCCCAGTCCACTGCGTCGACGGATATTCCCACGGCCGCGAACCCCACAATCGCACCGACGATTGAGTGGGTGGTGGAAACCGGCCACCCGTTCAGGCTCGCGATATATAACCAGGTCCCTGCGGCCAACAGCGCAGAAAGCATCCCGTAAACCAACAGCTCCGGCGTGTCGCTCATCAGGGCGGGATCAACAATCCCTTTGCGAATCGTGGACGTTACTTCGCCCCCAGCAAGGTAAGCACCGGTAAATTCAAAAATGGCCGCGACCAAAATCGCCTGCTTTAGGGTCAGTGCACGGGCACCTACCGAGGTGCCCATAGCGTTAGCCACGTCATTGGCACCGATACCCCAAGCCATGAAAAGACCGAAGCCGCAGGCCAGCACTAATAAAATTGTCCCGTAGGACCCAATGACATCCATCGGGGATCCCTCAGAAAATGGTTGATGCGATGTACCAGTATAGGCCGCCCAACATGACAGAGATATGAAAGCTGACTCGTCTTTAGTGGGCAATAAGCCACTTTTCTCTTTTTGGCTTGGCTCGGACTGGACATATGACTGCTTCTGCTCCAGCCTTCGCGGCCAACCACAGCCGAGCGGGCAACCGTGATGAAACGCGCAACGATTTGGATTGCCGGATTAACCGTGATGATCGGTGTCGCAATGGCCCTGCGCCTCGCGGTGCAGGCGGGCGCGATTGGCGCGGGTTATGCCGCCAAGCAAATCTGCTCTGGTGTGTTTGTCGCGCGACTCCCGGAGCAGTTTGTTGTCGACACAGACGTACTACCGCGCCTCGCCACCGTCGGACCGCTGGCGCAGTTACTCGACTACGAACTCGACACCAAAAACCGACAAGTTGTGGCACAGATGCTGGGCCAAACCGTGACGGCGCAGCATCACCCACGCTACGGCTGCACGCTGGGTGAGGCGGTTGAAGCGCCGCTTTTCCCCTTCGCAGATACCACTATAAAAACTTCCAATGACATGGGTGCAGCTGCAGTAGTTGCTGATCCGTTAACCCTGACTCCAACCAGCAAGGACGATGCGGCGTTGGAGTCGGCTCTGGATGCCGCCTTCGCCGAGCCCCTCGAAGGCGGCCGCAACACCCTCGGGGTCATCGTTATGCATCGCGGGCAACTAGTTGCGGAGCGATACGGAGGACCGGTCACCGCTAAAACACCCATGCAGGGCTGGTCCATGAATAAGAGCCTAATGGCAACCTTTATCGGGCGACAAATTGATCAGGGTCATTTGCAGTTGAGCGACTCGGTCGTGACCGCACTCCAAACGGCAGGCGCTGGGGGCGCAACCGTTGCGAAAGTGAACCCCGATCTCACGCTCAGACACCTGCTGTCGATGACCACGGGCTTTGACTTCTCGGAGCGGTATTTCCCGGGTGACGATGTGACCGACATGCTTTACCGCCAGCCGGGGATGTGGCGCTCAGCACCGAATACGGGCCACACCTTCCCTCCCGACGAACAATGGGCGTACTCCAGTGGCGACATCAACACCGCATCCCTCATGTGGCAGCAGTCATTGCAGAGCGAGGCCTACCCGGACTGGATTCGCACCCACTTCAGCAATCCACTAGCGATGGATGAAATCGTTTTGGAACCCGACGCCAGTGGCGTACAAGTGGGTTCCAGCTATGCCTACCTCACCGCACGCGACTGGGCACGTATAGGTCAGTTATGGCTCGATGCCTGGCACGGCCGAAGCGAGGTGATTAGCGCAGCATGGCAGCGCCTGGCTGTGATGCCGGGGACCACGAAGGGCGGTGAGATCTACGGTCTCGGATTTTGGCTCAATACGGGCCACCGGGCGTTCCCTAGTGCGCCGGAGAACACTTTTCATGCCGGCGGTAATTCTGGTCAATTTGTTGTGGTGATTCCAGAGAGAGAACTGGTCATCGTGCGGCTCGGCTTAACGCTGAATGAATCGCGAGCCGATATGAATGCGTTGCTGGCCGATGTGCTCGCGGCCCTCTAATTAGCTGCTCTGGTGTTGGCAGACCTGTAGTCGCCAGAGATAAAGCTGAGAGAGGGCTCAGCCGGATGCAACCGGTCCGAGCCCACCGCTCAACGTGCGAGGCCGAGCCGCGGTGCGGCATCGGCCTGTAGCACCCTCTTCCTTAATCGACCTTCTGCATGAGCGGCATCAGACGGTATCCGTCAAACTTCACCCTGTCAGAGGGGATGTAGTGCCGCACAGTAAAGTTGAAGACCCCGGTGTCGTTGCTGATGGGCAAATTATTGGGCGCATCCGCTCCACAGCCCAAGCTTACGGTATAGGTTCCATCATCGTTGGCAGTGGCGATATCCGAACTCATATGCGCAACGTCATCGAACATAAAGCCATTTTCGTCATAAACAGTGAAAGACCAAAAGGCAGCGTTGTCTGGATCCTCAAAAGTGGCCGAATAGCACCCCTCTGCAGGAAAGTTGGGTGAGCTTTCATACAGATTATCGCGGAGCTGCGCGCCACCCCACCCGAGAGCCGCTCCCACGGTATATTTTTCAAAGTCATAAAGGCCGCGTGAATCATCCGTAGGCGCCGTAAACATGCCGTACACAACCTCAGCGCCGTGAGTCGCTACCAGCGCCGGCAGCTTTTGGCGAAGCGACAGCTCAACCGCGTCAAAGCTCTCTCGGTTGACGGGCTCTGCCGAGAACGGCTGGGCGCTTGCCGCGTTAATCACCATGCCATCCTGAATCGCGTTCGCCTCGGCCTCACTCAGCGTGCTGTCCAGTCGAACGATCAGATACATGTGTGAGCCATAGTGCGTTGCCAGCTCAAAAGTGCCACTCCCGTAAGACATGGGCTGAATACGGTGATCCATTGTGACGGGCTGAATCGACACGTACTTCCCCTCAGGAACCGGCGGAATGGTGATCGAAGCGCCAGCTGAGACATCCATCACGGCAAAGCTGTAGAAGGTATCCCGGTTCATCCTTACGACGGGCTGGTCGTCTGTGGGAGTGAGCTTCCGATTGTGCGCGAAGTTATTCACGGCGGCCCTACCCTGCGCAGCGAGTAGCTGGCGCGATGTCTCGAGGGTCGGGTAATTCTCAGCAGTTGCCGTCATACCGTCCGGCTGAAAGAAATCATCAACGGATGTCACGGGCTCCGCCAGTGTCGGTGTAGACACGCCCAACAACAGCGCGATCGATAGAGGCTTTAAGTCAGGCCGACGTGTTTGCGGGAAAGATTCGTGCATTGCTGTGGTCTCGCTCACTTTGGGCGAACAAGCATAGCGAAGGAGTAGCGATGTTCAAAACGAATTTCACACTTTCTGAAACGACGCCAAGGTGATTGCTGGCGACCCACGCTTTCGCCTGGGTCGCCAACCTTTTTAGTGGGAGCCCATCTGCTCCTTGAGCTTCTCGACGATACCTTTGATATTGAATTCGCCAGGCTTCTGACTGGGCGGGTATTCAATGAACGACTGCGCGAATTTCGCCGTTACCGCCTGCATGGGTATCAGCACGTATGGCCGATCGAGGAACCAATCGTAGTAGGTGTTGGAATTATGCTGCGACTTCTCGAAAGGGTCTCGTCGCAGATTGAAGAGCAG
>Ga0255767_1002237_pt1 | contig 16835 bp, 18 predicted proteins | sample 071ome_24_FD_179967 | JGI IMG/M metagenome (GOLD analysis project Ga0255767, IMG submission 179967) | Coastal salt marsh microbial communities from the Groves Creek Marsh, Skidaway Island, Georgia - 071402CT metaG (version 2) | ecosystem: Environmental > Aquatic > Marine > Intertidal zone > Salt...
CAGAGGAATGTAAAAGAAGCCTCGCTTAATGCCGATAAGGTGCGTCAGATCAACACTTCGCTGCATCAGCGGCAGGAGATGTCTGCGCAGGAGATCGGTAAGGTTCAACAACAGATAAATGAGGTGGTAGAGACCCTCAATAAGTACCTGAAGTTTTCTCCAAGCGATCTTAACTTCGCAGTCGATGAGATTTCGAATCGCTTCATGGTGACTGTCAGTAACGAGGACACGGGTGAAGTGATCAGACAGGTGCCGGCAGAGGCAGTATTGCGGGTCGCTCACAACATTGAGAAGTTAAAGGGCCTCATTTTCGATAAGACCCTGTGACATAGACGCGTTGATCTCGTTCTGATGTAAGCAAAAAGGCCGCCCTTGGGCGGCTTTTTTGTGCCCGCTGATTCGTCAGATTAGGAATTTAATTGCCAGATAAATGCCACTGTCTGTTTTCTGACAACGTGGCAATATGTTCAAAAAATTGCGTTAAATTCACGACACCTGACTTATAAACCATTGTTATATAGAGAAAAATAATATTGGCACGGCCATTGCTTTGATTTGCCCATAATTTTGAAAAGTGGCAATCACCGTGCTTGATAAAGACTACCCATTCATATTTGTAGACCCAAAGAGTGTCTCGCTCCTCGACCTAGCGAGGAGGGCGGCCCGCGCCGAGATCTCCATCCTCATCACAGGAGCATCTGGTTCTGGCAAGGAGGTGCTCGCGCACGTGATCCATGAGTCATCGCCGCGTGCTTCCGGGCCATTTGTTGCGTTGAACTGTGCGGCTATTCCAGAGTCCCTAATAGAGAGTACATTATTTGGGCATGTGAAGGGGTCCTTTACCGGAGCCAATGCCGCTTCGGAGGGCTACTTTGAGAAGGCGAATGGGGGGACCCTCTTCCTCGACGAGATTGGCGAGATGCCCATGCATCTTCAGTCCAAGTTACTGCGTGTCCTCCAAGAGAATGAGGTCTACCGGGTCGGTTCAACGACCCCAACCCCACTAGATGTCAGGGTAGTCTCCGCAACCAACATCGATATCAAGCAGGCGATCCTTCAGAAAACCTTCCGAGAGGACCTCTACTTTCGACTGAGCGGGTTCAGGCTCGAAATTGGCAGATTAAGCGAGCGCCCACTAGATATCGAACCGCTAGCGAGGCTCTTTCTGCAGAAGCATTCGCGTGACGCGTTTGAGTTCAGTGAGGGGGCGCTTCGCAAACTCCTCTCGCACGCCTGGCCAGGCAACGCGAGAGAGCTAGAAAATGTTATCTCCAGGGCGATTATTCTGAGCCCCGGTCTCGTCATCACATCCGATTCGCTAATCCTAGACGACTTGGCAGGTGATCATTCGCCAGCGCGTGGCAGCAGCGTGACTGCGCTGGATGCGGAGCCGACATTTTCTTCGATAGATGACCTGAGTGAGCTCTTAGACACCAATGTGTCGACACTACAGGGTGCGAAGATCGTCAGTGAACTAAAAGAAATACTTGAAGCCCTGGCAAGAAACCGCTCCAGAGCAGAAGCAGCTGAAGATTTGGGCATAAGCACCAGGACCCTTCGGCTGAAATTGAATAAGTTTCGTGAGGCTGGTTTACCTGTCCCTCGCGCGTATGCGCGGGCTTAGGGGTTGAGATATGGCGATTAATACCACGGCAGAATCATTGCTCGCCCAAGTCAGGGCATACCAAGATCAAATAGCGGCCTCTAGGCCCTCCGTAGATGGGCAAGAGCAGTCCGCTGAAATTAAGGGGCCGAGCTTTTCGCAGCAGTTCTCAGAGGCGATGGTAGATACGTTGAGGGAGGTGTCGGACGTTCAGCAGTCAGCGACATCGCTCTCTGAAGCCTATCAAGCCGGAGAGGATGTTCCATTGACCGACGTCGTTGTTGCTATGCAAAAGTCTTCGCTGGCCTTCGAAACTACGCTGCAGGTGCGAAACAAGGTCCTGCAGGCGTACCAAGACATAATGAACATGCCGGTCTAGCGCATTTGAGGTGTTGAAATGGCTGTAACAGCTGAAGAAATGGATATGCAGAACCAGGCGCTCCTGGGGCAAGATCAGGGCGATGGGTTTGAAGAAGCCAGCGCGGCTCCGGTGCTGGTCGACGATGAGAATTTGCCCGCGGCGACAGAAGAGCAGGGCAGCACGGTTGTAAATTTCTTAAACCAACCGGCGGTGCAGCGGTCCCTCCCGATCATCGGTGGATTGCTGGCAATAATTGGCGTCATCATGGCGGTTGCGCTTCTGCGTGAGGATACAAGCCGCGTTCTCTATCCAGACATGTCGGAGGCGGACAGGGCAGTGGCCTATGAACAGCTCTTGTCACTCGGTATCGAGGCAAGGCTCGATCAAGCAACGGGGGCTCTATTGGTCCCGTCTGAACAGTATTACGAGGCTCGCATGCAGCTAGCCTCTGCTGGTATACCGAGCAGCTCATCAATGAACACCTTTGAATCATTGGGCCTGCAATCCAGTCTGACGACGAGTCAGTTTATGGAGCAAGCGCAGTACACCGCTGCCATTGAGCTCGAATTAGCAAGAAGTATTTCACAAATTAACTCAGTGCAGTCGGCCAGGGTACATATTGCTGCCTCCAGGCAGAGTTCCTATATAAGGAACAGAGAGCCCGCCAAGGCATCGGTCGTAGTCATGCCCTATCCCGGACGTGTCATCACGGATTCACAAGTCCAGTCAATTGTAAACTTGGTCTCGTCGAGCATTCCTTACTTGTCCACGGAAGCTGTTTCTGTCGTCGATGCCCAAGGAAATTTGCTATCGGATAACTTAAGTCCAGCCATGCGAGTGGCAAATGAGCAGTCGCGGGTGCGAACCAATTTGGAAGAGTCGTACCAAGGCAAAATTATCGAAATCCTTGCGCCTATTTTTGGTAGAGAGAACGTACAAGCCGATGTAGACGTAACACTCGACTTCACTGAGTATGAATCAACCTCTGAAATTATCGACGGTAATGGAACCGGCGCCATGCCCACCTCAGAAGTTGTAATCACTGACACCTCGCGGACGGCAGCGGCTGCCGGTGTGCCTGGGGGCGCAACCAATATCGTCCCCAACGACACGGTGTTGGAGCAAGAGGGGGCGGAAGCCCAGGGAGCTCAGGGTGTGACTGAGCAGGTAGTGAATAGCCAGACCACGCGGGACTATGATTACGACAGGTCAATCCGCTATCAGCGCAACGCGACAGGGGTTCTGACCAGACTCTCGGCAGCAGTAGTTGTAAACGAACTGGCAGCTAATCGCTCAGTTGCGCAGGAAGACGGCACTGAAACCCTCATCCCGATCCTGTCCGAGGAGAGGCTTTTGAGTTTGATTCAGGGTGCTGTTGGTTATAGTGTCGACCGAGGGGATAGTGTTGCTGTATCGATCTCACCATTCCGGACAGAAGAGATACTCGAGATTTCAATTCCCTGGTATGAAAATGAGGCAATACGCTATTGGGCAAGAATCTTACTGATATTCGCCACGTTGGTTCTATTTCTTATGATCGTGGTAAGACCGCTCGTAGGAAGACTGGTTGGCGGCCAAGTAATGGGAGTTACATTCGGTGTGAAGGAAACTGCGGCAACGGGTACCAAGACAACGGTTGTAGAAAGTCTGGATGAGCTTACAGATGACCTCTCGGAAGAGGAGGCGGCAGAAGCAGCAGAGATGATGGATGCCGGTGAAACTCTTGAAGAGATCAAGAAGAAAATCCAGACCAAGAAGTCAAGAATTTCGGCTGATATGCTCGATACTGCCAATTCTTATGATGACAAGGTGGCCGTTGTCCGACTTCTGGTAAGCGAAGACGTGGGCCGTGTTGCCAACGTGTTCAAGAAGATGATTAAAGTTTAATAGGCGGATTTAGGTCATGGCTGATTTAGACAAGCTTTCCGATCAAGCTAAAAATGAAATCGCACTCCTCACCAGTATCGAGAGGGCGGCAGTATTATTACTATTGCTCGGCGAAGAACAGGCTGCAAACATCATTGCATATTTGTCTCCTCGGGAAGTTCAAGCGATTGGTACTTCAATGGTTGCGGTTGCGGACTTGTCACAGGAAACGGTGGACTACATCCTGGATGAGTTCATCATGACGATCCGTGGTCAGACAAGTCTCGGTTTAGGAACCATGGAATACGTTTCCTCAGTTTTTAACAAAGCGCTTGGTGAAGAGAAAGCAGCCACAGTGCTTGGTCGAATCATGCCAGGCGGAGCATCCAGCAAGGGACTGGAGATGCTGCAATGGATGGACGCTAGATCTATCGGCGAAATGATAGGTGGCGAGCATCCACAGGTAATCGCAATCGTGATGTCTGTACTCGAATATGATGTGGCAGCTGATGTATTAAATTATTTGCCGGTAAAGATTCGGCCCGAAATAGTAAAGCGAGTTGCAAATCTCGAAACAATACACCCGAATGCCATGGCGCAACTTGAGGCAATCATGAAGGAACAATTTCATAGCACAAGTGCTAAGGCATCTTCCTTTGGTGGCGTTAAGACTGCCGCAAAGATCATGAACTTTACTAAGACTGAGATGGAATCCTCGATTTTTGGTGGCCTTGAAGAGGGCGACCCTGATCTTGCGTTAGCTATCATGGACAATATGTTCACATTCGAAAACCTGAGCGCGTTGGACAATAAGAGTATCCAGACACTTATGCGGTCGCTAGATCAAGACCTCCTGATGACTGCGGTCAAGGGTGCCGATGAGGCCGTTAAGGATAAGTTCCTAGATAACATGTCTCAGCGAGCGAAGGTTATGTTTATGGATGAAATGGAAGCAAAAGGGCCTGTTCGAATTACCGATGTTGAAGAAGCGCAGAAGCAGATCTTGCGATTGGCCAGACAGATGTCAGATGCTGGTGAGATTGTCCTAGCGGGTAGAGGAGACGATTTTGTCTAAGAGAGAACACGCCTTCGAGCCCTGGGAGCCACCAAATACTGCTTTGCTGAGTGACTTTACTCCAGTTGATTTTTCTGAATTGCAAGCCTCAGCTTCTTCGGAAGATTTCGAGGAGTGGGACCCCGCTACCTCTAAGCTCTTGATTAAGGAACTTGTCAACGACGTAGAGACCCTAGGTCGGGATTCAGATGCTTCTGATCACGAAAATGAATTGGAGCCCGATCAGGCTCCTGAAGAAGAAATTGATCCAAATGAGATAGCAAAATACAGTGAGATCGAATTACAAGAATTTGGTGAGCAAAGATATCTTGAGGGCAAAGCCGATAGCGAGGCTCAACTAGCTGAGAGATATAAGGTAAAAGAGCAGGAGATAGCTGAGTTGCTAGAGGCGCTAGCTCTAGAAAAAATTGACACAACCGCATTAGAAATCGCCCTCAGAGAGTTATTGGTAAAAAGCATCGAATTGATCACTCGGGCGTCGATCAAAGAGAGTAAGAAGGGTCTTGAAAATATTATTCAAGAGCTGGTTAAGTTTTCGCAAAACTCTTTCTCTGATGAGAAATTAATCTGCCTTTCGGAGGCGGACTTTGAAAAATTCGATTCGAAAGCTATCAAGCTACCTAAAAATATTAGGATTAAGTCTGATCCTGCTCTGAATCCAGGAGATGTAAAAATCGAGATCGAAGAATCAACGCTCGAAAATTTCTATGAAGACCGCCTTAAGAAGGCTTGCTTCGAGCTCATTGGCAAATGAATATATTCGACGCTTCAATTCAAAATCTCTGCAAGTCCCAAGTGAATTTCGCACCACTTAAGCCAATCTCCTGTGGCAAAGTGGAAAGATTAGCCGGCCTGACGGTGAGGGTTTCAGGGCTGTCCGCTGAGATTGGTTCAGTCTGCAAAATCCATGTTAATTCGGGGAGGGAGCCAGTTTCGGCAGAAGTCATCGGATTCGATTCTGATGGCTTGATGCTCATGCCACTTTCCGACACGGGCGGCATAAAGCCAGGCTCTCAGGTGCGACTTTCAGAGAAAGACCATCTATTCGGTATCGGACCGGAAGCCTTAGGACGGGTTGTTGATTCTAAGGGGAATCCTGTAGATGAATTGGGTCCGATTGTGAGGGAGAGGTTCATTGATCTTGAGCACAGGGAACTGAACCCGCTCGATAGAGGAAAAATTCACCAAGTCCTTGACACAGGCATTAAAGCAATCAACGGCGCGTTGACCTTTTGCAAGGGCCAACGAATTGGATTAGTTGCAGGTTCAGGTGTTGGTAAGAGTGTTTTGTTAGCGATGTTGGCAAAGAATACAGCAGCTGATGTTGTAGTAATCGGATTGATTGGTGAGCGTGGGCGAGAGGTTCAGGAATTTATTCAAAATACCTTAGGGCCGGAGGGAATGCAGAAAGCCATAGTAGTCGCTGCCCCGGTGGATGTTTCGCCGGTAAGTCGCGTGCGGGCTGCAAAGGTAACACACGCCATTGCCGAATACTTCGCAGGCCTAGGTAAAGACGTACTTATTCTATTTGATAGCCTCACTCGAGTCGCACATGCGCAGAGAGAAGTCGGTCTTGCTACAGGGGAGCCACCTACCACTAAAGGATACCCGCCCTCAGTATTCAGCCTATTACCAAGACTGATTGAGAAATGCGGTGTTAATAAGAATCAAAAAGGTTCCATTTCAGCGATATATACCGTGCTCGCCGAAGCAGATGATAAAAATGATCCAATAGTTGACATTGCGAGAGCGACACTAGATGGCCAGATCATGTTATCGCGTGAACTAGCAGATTCAGCTCACTATCCGGCGATTGACTTAGAGGGTTCAATATCACGGGTTGCTAGTAATGTTGTGACAAAAGAACACAACGACTTAGCCATGAAACTAAGGAGACTGTGGACCACTTACAGTCAAAATCGAGACCTTGTTCAAGTCGGTGCCTATCAGAGTGGCACAAATTTAGAACTGGACGAGGCTATAGGAAAGAAGAGCGCTATCGATGAGTTTCTAAAACAGGATCAGAATGACTCTTTTACTTTTGATGAATCCATTGGCAGGCTTTCTCAGGCACTGATGACCTAGTTATGAGCGCATGGAAAACACTATTGTCCCTCGAGAGCTATAAGGCTGATGATATTCGATCCGATATTTCGAAATTAAGGCTCGAAATCTCGAGCGTGACGGAACAGATAGAGAAAATTGAGGGGCTAATTCTTGTTTATCATGAGATTTCATCATGTGAACAAGGGCAGCGACTAGATAGCTATAAGGTTTATCAAGCCTTCAACCTGATTTCACAGCTAGAGTCCGGGAGAAGTCAGCTGTATTTGTCTAAGGAGCGGCTCCACAGCCAGTTAATGCAGAGTCAGAGCAGACTTGCCTCGGCTGAACGAGAAAAGTTGAAATATCGCAAGCTGCAAAGCAAGGCTGATAATTTGGTCGAAATGAAAGCTCAGTCAAAGGATCAGGGGGAGATGGATGATATTGCCCTCCACAGGTTTAAGAAAATAAACTGATCTCTCCAGATTGGAATAAAACTTGCTGATATCACTTGGACCACATTATATTCCAAGCGAGATACACGAGTTTTAAATGATAGAGCTATCAAACTTCGACCTTTCCTCTATAATTGGCAAGTTAAATCAAGGGGTTACAAAAACCGACTCCGATCAAGGTTCTGAATTCGAGAGGATATTATCTGCGCAGTTAGAGTTAAGCGGAACCGAAAGCGGTAAAGAATATCCGCTTTTGAGCCAGCGCGGAGATTCAATCGGCCAAAAAAATTCGGATGAAGAGTTGAGCCAATTGGCGATAGAGGGCATCAGTGACTTTGCCACTTTGGTGCATTCCAAAGTCGGTGGCCCTCTATCGCGCGACAATGAACTAGTGCCAAGTAGGATTATCGGCTCACGCGAGGTTGGTCGTATTGAATTTACAAATGTGCGTGCTGACAGAGCGGGAGAAATGTTGCCAGAATTGTCTGCGGTAACAGAGTACGCCCCCGAGGCGGTTGCGTCGAAAATCGTCTCGCCAATTACTTTTGAACTACAGCCCGCTGATTATTTCTTTGACGTAGAACCTACGAAAAAGAACCAGATCGCTAAGTTACCTAGATCTGGGCCCGAAGTCTTGAACTTAGGGTCTCAGGTATTGCTCCCAGAAGCTTCCATAATGAAAGAAATTGCGGAGGAGAGTGACCTGACCTCAAAATTTGTTGATGGAGTCAGGCAGTCCAAGAACTCTCCACCTGCCAACGACCGCAACGCGCCAGTCTTTGAATTCAAGTCGCCTCAAGTCCAACCAGTTGCTAATCAAAAAGGTACAGAATCTGGATATGAACTAAAAGCCCGAATAAGCCCGGAAAGCCTAGAATTATCTGCGTTGGATATGGAAGACCCGAATACAGCTGCCTTTTATGGTGATAGGGAAGGCAATTCGACTGAGGGGGTATTGGTTCAAAGCACCCCGCGTCGTGGAGAAGGTCTAATTAAAGGTAAGCCCGCCCTGCTGGGGGCCACTCCCATCGTGTCTCAAGCAATTCAAGAGTCTTATCGAGTAACAAAAATTGATCCTCAGTCGAAGCTCGAACTTGCAAAGGCTCCGGCTTCACCGTTGCAGGAATTACCAAGATCTGTTCGAGGGGAAAAAGAAGATCCAGCGATTCTGGATGAACCTTTAGTGAAGGTTAGCCAGATGGCTACCGCAAATGAAGAGGGCATAATAAGGTCAAGGCCGGACGGATTTACCGCTGCCATTGCAGAAATGACACGCAATGACTATAGCCATGAGAGGCAACCAGACGGACAAGCGCACCGGCAAGGGATTAGTGTCGGGCACCGTTCTGAGTCGATAGAACCTCGTAATGGTCCATATATAGATACCTTGAGCGGTCAAAGGCAAGTTTTAGTTGGAGGGCGTCCGGCTAAACATTCAATGGTCGATCTGGCAGATGAGTTAGAAGCTTTAGCGCGCGTCGATGAAGCGCCGGCGAAATCTAAATTAGGAAGAACAAATTTATCATTGTCATCAACAACTAGGCTGGCAATGACACAAGAGTCGGACCTGCAGTCCCTCAAGAACCAGGAAGGATTGGCAGGACTTCCACAAGAAGCAGAGTCTCAAACAAGGGCAAGACTCAATAAATCACGCGCTGCCTATTCGGGAATTCGACAGACAGGCCGTGCGCAGGCAGTCGATTCAAAAATTTCTAGTCTAGATATAGCTAAGAATATTTCCAAAGCTCAGGAGATTGAAAATATTCCGGGTAGTGTGAAGCATGAGGTTATTAGTGAGGCGTCCGTGGGAAGGATTAGTGACATCCTCTCACCGAGTTCAGAGAATAGAGGGAGTGTAAGAAGTACTGCTGCTATTCTGCAGCCTGCCGAATTTATTGTGCCCTCGGCCATCGAGAAAGATCCAGCCCTGGAAGGCAGTGCGAACCGTGCAGTGTCAAGTTCAATTAAAGCAGAGCTAGATCTTACAGGGTATGAGAGCCGTAGAGAGCTGCTTCGCGAAGAATTAGATAAGCGAGTGGGTCAATTAATCAGAAGCGTTAGTTCACAGATTAAATCTGGCCAGACTAACGAGCTTCAGATTAAATTGCACCCTCGCGAGCTCGGAATAATTACCTTCGGAGTTGAATTACTCGATGGTAATGATATTAGTGTTAAGATTCTGAATGCGTCCGAAGAAGCCACGAAACTGGTAAAAGAGCACTGGCCATCTCACTGGCAGGATGGGGGGGCGAAAGTATCGAATCTAGAGGCTGGCGATAGGGCGTTTTCTGGTAATAACTCTGACCCTAACTCCGAAAGGAAAGAGAACCGGAGCGGGAAGGGCGCATCGGAAGATGGGGCCGACTCAATGAAGCGGGTCGCGGAGCGGGACTTGGCCCAAGGCCTTGCTGAAAGCGCGCACAATATTGATATTACGATTTAGTTAACAGAAGGAAAACTGCAATGGCTGATGAAGAAGTTCAGGAAGGCGGTAAATCAAAACTACCTATTAAGTTGATAGCTATCGTGAGTCTGATAGGCATAGTACTAATAGTTGGCACTGTAGTAGGAACGCTATTCATAACAGGATATTTTGATCAACCAGATCCAGAACAAGTGGTAGCTGAAGGTGATGGGGCTTCAATGGCTGACGAAGAAGATGAGGATGCAGGTCCTGCGCTGCTTGAAACACCGAATCCGTCAAGATTGGACACGCTTTACCATAGATTCGAGACGCCGTTCACAGCTAACGTTTCCCAATCTCGTATGGTTATGCAGATATCTGTCAGCTTGATGACGCATTATGATCAGCTTGTGATAGATAATGTATTGAATAATGAAGATGCGATTCGAGCGGCTATTAACGAGGCTTTATCTGAGACCACTGAAGCCGAGGTTATGATGCCGAATTTTCGACAGATCATCGAAGAAAGGGTTCGAATTCGTGTGAACGCGATGCTTGAGCGATTAGAAGATTTTGGTGGAATCGAATCAGTTCTTTTTACAGAATTCCTAGTTCAATAATTGAGAGAAATACCGATGGAAAACTCTGACGAGTCGCAGCTGACTCAGGAAGAAATCGATGCTATTGCGGAGGAATTTTCAGATAAGGGAGTCTCTGTTATCAATCCTTCTTCGTCAGCGGCTCGGGTAAAATCACACGATCTGACGTCTCAAGATTCATCGCTTGGATTCAGTAACAATTCAATTGATCTGTTGAATGAGAGGTTTGCTAGACAGTTGCGTATGGGTCTTAATGACGTGCTGCGCACGCATCCTCGAGTTACTACTGAGCCTGTCCAGCTTCTGCCATTCTCAGAGACCATGGTCGATATGAGGCCGCCTCTTTCCATCCATACATTTCGTATGGAGCCGCTAAGAGGAATGTCTATACTTGTTGTTGATCCTAATGTTGTTTTTACCTCATTGGACGATTTTTTTGGTGGTATTGGTGAGCCTATAGGAGACCTGACCCCTACCAGAATATTTACCCCTACTGAAGATTCTATTATCGAGCTGTTGTTGAACATCGTGTTCGGATCGCTCAAGGAAGCCTGGGCTCCAGTGATGCCAGTTAACTTTCATAAGTCTGCTTCTGAGATTAATCCGCAATTTGTTCAAATAGCGGATGAAGATGACTTGATGCTGAAAAGTACAGTCAAGTTTATTTTGAAGGACGGATCTGAGGCAGCGTTGTATTTGATTCAACCAGTTTCGCTGTTTAAACCGGTGCGGGATTTACTCCGCACAAGAGTTCAGGGATCCGAAGATACCGGCTCTGACAATCGTTGGCGCGAGCAATTGAAAGATGCTGTTCTTGATGTCCCCGTTGAATTACGGGTGACAATGGGGTCGGCATCCGTCAGGTATAAGGATATAAAGAACTTAGAAATCGATCAGATAATTTTGTTCGATATGGAGGACGACTGCACCATTTACGTGGACAAGAGCCCTTTTTATTACGGCACCCTTGGAAAAAAGGATAACCAATCGGCTGTAAAAATCACTAAACATTACACGATTGATGACTAATTCATCTATTTGAGAGAACGCCATGAGTGAAGAAAACAACACTGCAGACCAAAGTTCCGAGCATGATGTGCTTTTGTCGGCACAACAACAAAAGGCCGACAGTAGTTCTATTATTGAGAATAGTATTGATCTTGAATCAGACCTCATAAATAACCTTCCCGTTAACATCTCGGTGGAAGTTGGTAGAACTAAATTCAAAATTGAGGAGCTGATGCGATTGACTCAGGGTTCCGTTGTGGAACTTGATAGGCTGGCTGGGGAGCCTCTTGACTTGCGAGTAAATGATGTTCTGATTGCGCAAGGGGAGGTTGTATTAGTGAATGACAAGTATGGCATTCGACTGACCCAAGTAGTTCCAAAAACTGAGCGTCTCAAGCAGATGGACAAATAGTGGTATTTGAGAAAATACTGATTCTTACGTGACGATAGACCTCTTACAAATATTACTATCCGCAGTAGTGGTGCTGGCATTAATCTATGCCTCTGCCAAGTTGTATGAAAAATATGGAACTAATCTAGCGCAGAAGCCAAGTGGCGAGATAAAAGTCGTTGATTCCGTGTATCTCGGCAAGCACGGGAGGCTGTTCTTGGTGGAGGCTGAAGGTCAAATTTCCCTAATAGCCGCCGATAACAGTAACTTATCGGTAATTTGGACGAGGGAAATTTCAGACCCTCGACTATCAGTGGGAACGAAGAAATGCTCGTCAGCAGAGCAGGTTCAGGAAGAGGGTTAAAAAAAGCAGCTAGGGCGTTGCTATCAATTATTTTGATGGCTCCAGCGGCACCTCTCTTTGCCCAGGGCCTCCCCGCGGTCTCCGTCACGACAGATGCGTCCGGCGTGTCTGAATACAGCCTTACCCTGCAGATACTGGTTCTAATGACGGTGCTGACGTTATTACCATCATTGCTGATAATGATGACTTCCTTCGTCAGAATAATCATAGTCATGTCGCTTCTGCGCCAGGCCCTAGGTACGGGCCAGACTCCTCCGAACACAGTCTTAGTTGGTATTTCTTTATTTCTCACTTTGTTCGTCATGAGCCCTGTATTTGAGTCGGTCTATAACGACGCTATGGTTCCTTATTTGAATGAAGAGCTCAGTGCAGAGTCTGCCATAGAGATAGCTTCGGCTCCTGTAAGGCAATTTATGATTTCTCAAACCCGAGAAACTGATCTTTCGGTATTTGCATCTATCGCTGAGATCGAGGAATTAGATGAAGATTCAGTGCCGACAAACGTCCTAATTCCGGCATTTATGACGTCAGAATTAAAGACAGCGTTTACGATAGGCTTCTTGATATATATCCCTTTCGTGATCATTGATCTTGTCGTAGCGAGTATTCTTATGTCGATGGGTATGATGATGCTTTCGCCGATGATGATATCAATGCCATTTAAGCTCATGTTTTTTGTTTTGGCGGATGGGTGGACGTTAATTATGCAATCGTTGACAGCAAGCTTTTCTATCTAATGACTGTTTCTGATGTAATAGATATTGGGCAAGATGCTCTACTGACTGCGGCCCTACTTGCTGGGCCGATTCTTGGTGTTATTCTTCTGCTTGGTCTGCTGATTGGTATATTGCAGGCAGCGACTTCGATCCAAGAAATGACATTAAGCTTTGTTCCAAAACTTCTGGGACTGATACTTCTGCTTTACTTCATAGGAAACTGGCAGCTTGGTGTGCTTATCAATTATTTTGAGCGACTCATGGACGCGTTGCCCATGTATCTGATTTGAATTGTGAATTACGATATCGTTAATTTGATCACGAACTCGGGATACATATTGATACCCTTCGCGAGGTTGTCAGCGTTCTTAATTGCAGCTCCGATATTTTCACTCACCGCATTCAATCTTCAACTTAAAATTTTATTTGCTCTGGCAATAACCTTACTTATCTGGGATCCTGCAATGGTCCCTGCCGCACTAGACTTGATGTCTTTAGTAAGAATTATTTTCTTTGAAATTGTCCTTGGTGCTGGGCTAGGTCTATGCCTACAAGCTGTAACCGCCGCTGTTGCGGTTGCTGGAGCTGCGCTTTCGAATTCAACTGGTCTGGGCATGGCGAACCTTGTTGATCCAACTTTGGGAAACTCTCCGGTTATTTCTCAATTCTTGGTGATTCTCTCGAATCTGATCTTCTTAACGATTGATGGTCACCTCCTTCTCATTGATCTTCTTGCTAGTAGTTTCGAGACGATTCCAGTCGGTTTTAGTGGGGATTCCTTCGAATTCTATGAAGCTCTCCTCAATGTAACGGGTCTTATTTTTACGGGTGGATTGGCGATTGCGCTTCCAATCTTGCTGTCTATCTTGGTGATCAACCTTGCATTGGGATTGATCACTCGATCCGCACCATCGCTGAATGTAATTTCAATAGGATTTCCATTTATTCTTATTATGGCTTTGCTTGGCATAGCCTTAGCACTACCTGTGCTCGTAAATTCAATTTCAGGTGCGTGGACGACGCTCTTCGAATTCATGGTTTTTTAGTTGCATGGCAGATCAAGACTCAAAAACAGAAGAGCCAACCCAGAGGAAACTCGAAAAAGCACGGGAAGAGGGTCAATTTGCTAGGTCTCAGGATTTGACCGTCGCAATGATCACTCTGGGGGCTGCATTGGCGATATATGCTATCGGGATTTACTTTCCGCGCAATATCTTGGAGTTAATGACGTCGCTCTTCCTCTTGGATCAAAATCTCATTGAAAATCCGAATAGCATGCAGGCTAGCTTCCTTACTGCCTTTGTGAATCTGCTATTGCTATTTTTGCCTGTTGTAATTGTAACAATTGTTATGGCCCTTGGGGCTAATTTCCTATTCGGCGGTATAGGGTTTTCTATAAAGGGGTTCCTGCCGAAAGGTCAAAAAATTAATCCTCTTAGCGGATTAAAAAAAATATTTAGCGCCAAGAGTTTATTTGAGCTGGTAAAAAGCTTACTTAAGCTCGTGGTTATTTCAGGATTTCTATATTTTTGTTACGTCTTATTCTGGGAAAAGTTGTTGATCATCGGCGCATTGTCAACTCAGGTTGCAATTATTTCTGGGCTGTCAATCGTTGCTCAGGCGTTTGTTGTGCTCTCGATAGCGCTGCTAATCATAGCTGCGGTAGATGCTCCTTATCAGTTCTTTCAATTTAAAGATCAACAAAAAATGTCATTTCAAGAAATTAAGGATGAATATAAAGAAAGTGAAGGCCAGCCAGAAGTAAAACGAAAAATACGAGAAAAGCAGCGGGAAGCGGCAATGGCTTCTATGATAGATGCAATAAAGGATGCCGATGTGGTCGTGACTAACCCGAACCATTTTGCTGTTGCACTTTCTTATCAGGTTGGTGGAACAGCAGCGCCGGTAGTTATAGCAAAGGGAATGAACTTAATTGCTGAAAGAATCAAGGAAGAGGCAAAGAATCTCGGGGTCACGATTTTTGAGCAACCTGAATTGGCGCGTGCATTATATTTCACGACTGAGATAAATTCCCAAATTCCAGAACAGCTATACAAAGTCGTCGCTGAGGTGATTGCCTATGTATTTAACCTGAACGCTTTCGTGGCAGACCAAAGACAAGTACAGAAGCCATTAATTAGAGTTCCAGATGATTGCAGATATGACGAATTCGGAAGAGCCATCAACAAATCAGACTGAACAAAATATTGAGCCTAGTACCATTAGTGCTCTTAATAGAGCAAATAAGGATGGCGAGCTTGTTCTATCTTTGACTCATTATGAGACGCTAAAGCGTGCCAGGAAGAGGCTGCTCTCCAGGGAGCCTATTTGTTTTTTGAAATCTAATAATCCTCTCATCTTGGCGCATTATAAAAAGTTATTAACCAAATACATTACAAACAAGAAAGAAAGGAGTGTCGTTTATTACAAGGGTGGTTCTGTCGATGCAATGTTGTCGGTCATAAATATGAGCATGAAGTCATATTCCATTGACAAAGTTCTCGGTCAGAAAAACAGTATTCTGGCGCGAGACAAGCTAATTCTTGTAGTTGAGAGAGAGGAAGATTTGGTTGATGACGAGTGGGCGTTGCTTGAGCTATTCAAGTCTGATCTGAGGTTTGGTCCGATGGGGATTATTGCAAGCACAAGTTCCAATGTGCGGGATGATGATATCGAGAGGGTTCCTCAAGAATTCCTATTTGAATTTGGAGAATTAAGTGAACAGGAATTCGACATTCTTGATCGTGTTGATATTCCGCAGAGAATCTCTCATGGTTATGAGTATATTCAGATGCGAAAAGAAGGAGCTACCAATGGAAAAGTAACGGATAAAGATATTGGAAGCCTAATTCAACACGAAACTTCGAGTTCAGAGAGTTTAGCCTCGAGACTTTTGAGCGTGTTGTCCATCGACGAGCTTTCTATGCTGGTTTTCTTTACGCTACTGATCTTAGAGATCTTCTATTTCGCGGGTAGACAAGGAGTGTTTGGATAAATAATGAATCCTGTAGTCTAGAACAATCGATAAGACGCTGACTGAGCTTTTTGTTCTTCCAACCCAGCATTATACTGATCGATCGACTCCCGAGCTGTCCCCAAGTCTATCTCCTCACAGGTACCAAATATGTTGTAGTCGTAAATATTTGTATATGAGCCGTCATAACGTGAAATCCTTGATCCGGCATAGTACCGGAGATTTTGGTCATATCCCTCATACCACGTAACACCACTGTAATAATCATAAATTTCAAGTCTATCTATGTAACCCGTGAAGCCATACAAGGTTGTGTCTTTTCCATGAAAAATAGGCACTCTTGCTTCGTACATTCCATCTGGTGCTAGTTTTACTGAGCCTACCAGTTGATTTGTTCTTCTAAAAAAGAACAAGTTCGTGAACTGATACTCATAATCTGTTCGGTAAAGGTCGCACTTTAGAATTAGATTTCTTCTCAGAGGTTCTGCGACGGTGCTCCATTCCTGGGCAACAATTGGAGTAGCTACGATAGATATGAGTAACGGTAGTAGAGAACGATATCCCATTTTCTCAACCTCGGTATTGCAGCGTGTCCCCCAAAGCTTGGGGCCTAGTGGAAAAATCGTCACTTTGGCAATCCTTCTTTAATCTCTCTGAATTGAGGGCCATAACCTTAACTGAATCTTAATGCGGTTAAACTTTATCAAAATTCATGCCCTAATGGGCTTGAGGTTATTGCTATGGCGATGCTATAACAACTTAGAGGAGTCTAATTAGCACCTAGGTGAAATATGAAATTAACTAAGTCCATTGTAGCTGTCATTTCTATTCTGGCAGTGTCTGTGTCAGTGCTGGCGCAGCAGCCACCTCAGCCTCCTGGTGGTCCCGGTGGTCCCCCTCCTGGCGGTCCTGACGGTGGTCCTCCTCCTGGCGGTCCTGACGGTGGTCCTCCTCCCGGCGGTCCTGGTGGTCCCCC
>Ga0255767_1002260_pt1 | contig 16731 bp, 9 predicted proteins | sample 071ome_24_FD_179967 | JGI IMG/M metagenome (GOLD analysis project Ga0255767, IMG submission 179967) | Coastal salt marsh microbial communities from the Groves Creek Marsh, Skidaway Island, Georgia - 071402CT metaG (version 2) | ecosystem: Environmental > Aquatic > Marine > Intertidal zone > Salt...
ACTCGAGAGACTTCTTCTTTGAGAGAGAGAGAGAGAGAAAATCTCTTCTCGTCTCAAAGAAAAGCAAAGAGAGAGAGAGAGATTTTTTGAAAACCCAACCAAGAAGACTACCATAAAGTACAACACACGAAGGCGCAAAAAAGTACGTAATAAACGAGAAAAAGATACACCCACTGACTGTATCTATATCGCAATACTGTTTTTTGCTGCTGCTAAATAAACTTTTTTCCATCACGTTGTTAAACAACTCGTCTCTTGTCTCGTGATAATAAACTTTGCGAGACACGAAACCTCTCTCCTCCAGAGAAAAAAAAAGAAGGGACGACGCAGGGCGCCAGAAAAGGGAAGAGAGAGAGAGAGAGAAGAGAGAAGGAGCGGTATACAGGCTCTCTCTGTTGTTCGTGGTGTTTTTGCGAAAGAGAGAGAGAGAGAGTTAAATTCCATTTTTTTTTTTCCATTTTGTCAGATAAGAGAGAAGAGAGGCGAGAGTGCCGGCTGGGAGCGGAAAGAAGAGGTGTCTCTTACCAACGCGCAGCATCGTAAATAAACTCTCCGACGACGACGCGAATAACAACAATGATAGGCAGAAGACTCCCGTCTTTCGTGGAGAGAGCCGGGAGCAACTGGTCCCCGAACGAGGAAGAAGAGAGAGGAGAAACGACGTCGTCGTGGTCATGTACTTCTTCAATGGATATGCGTCGTCGATCGGAAGAAGAAGAAGCGCGAGAAGAAAAGAAGAAGACGGGAGGAAGCGAAGAAGCCTCATTACGCGTCGAAAAAAACAACGATGGAAGAAGCGAGAAAAAACCAGCGCTCGAGAAGAAACCATCAAACAAAATGCTAGAATCGCTGACGGAAGAGTTGATCGCGTCGCTCCGGCCTTCGAAACAATCGGAGAAGAGAAGACGGATGGTGTTTAAGAAGATGGAATCGCTCGTGCGCGAGTGCTTCGAGACGACGACGACATCTTCGACTTCGTCTTCGAAGATGAAGGTGAAACCGCCAATCGTTGTTTCTTCGTTTGGTTCGGTGCCGTTTGGAACGTATTTACCGGACGGGGACATCGACATGTGCATATTAGGCGATCACGAGGTTTTGGATTCGCAGACGTGGCCGGAACGGCTGAGCGCGTTCATAGCGAAGAAAGAACGGGAGGAGAAGAAGAAGAAAGAGACTAAGAAGAAGAAGAATGAAACAACAACAACAACAACAACAACAACAACGAAAGAAAACGAAAACGAGATAGAGAAGGATAACGATGTTGAACGACGAGACGAAGAATATCCTGATTTGGAGGTGAAAGACGTCGTGGTCATCCACGCGGACGTGCGCTTGTTGAAGTGCGTCGTCGACGGCATCGTGGTCGACGTGAGCGCCAACCAATTCGGCGGCTTGGCCACGTTGGCGTTCTTAAACGAGGTGAACGCGAAAATCGGGAAGAAAGATTTGTTCAAACGATCGGTGATTTTAGTCAAAGCGTGGGCGTTTTACGAGTCTCGGATATTGGGCGCGCCGTACGCGTTGTTGTCCACGTACGCCTTGAAGACTTTGATCATTTGCGCTTTGAGGAGATTTCAAACGAGAGAAATCGAGACGCCGCTCGACGTCTTGAGAGTGTTTTTCGAGTACGTGTCGAACTTCCCGTGGGAAACGCACGCGGTGACCATCTTTGGCGACGTTCCCGTTGAGAAGTTGGACAAGATGTCCTTGAAAGAGTTTTGCGAAAAAGAAAAAGGAGAATCGGAAGCCCCGGATCCGCGGCTGAGCTCGAGCTCATTGAACGACAACTTTATGGACACGATTTTGAAGCTGTACGGACCAGACTCGCGACCGGATGCAAACGTTCTGTTGAACATAGGAAACGTCAAGAAAGTACCGTTTCGGAGACGCGCGATTGGTGCGAAGCACTTGCACATCTTAGATCCGCTCTCGGAGACGAACAATTTGGGTCGATCGGTTTCGCTGGGCAACTTCGCGAGAGTTCGAGCAGCGTTCCGATTAGGCGCAGAGCGATTGAAACGGTTGGAAATGGAAGCAGAACCTGAAAATATACGCAGAGGGTTCGAACATTTCTTCAAAGTTGCCCTGGCAAACCGAGGCGGGAAGCTCGCCAGCTGCGTGGGAGACGACGAAGAGGACGACAAAAACGACGAGAAGTTCAAAAACGTCAGACTGCCCGTTACGCCGCAGACAACGAACAAAACTTTGCACAATAGAAAACCATCGCTCGGTTCGTCTTCGCCGTTTCACTCGCACTCCGTCGCGGACGATTTGGTGGCGTTGAAGTCGCCGTGTAATAAACTCAACGAGTCGCCAATTAGTAAAGATAAGATTTCAAAAGAAGAAGACGACGAGGAAAAGATTCGGTTAATGCTCGACGAGGAAGAGAAAGACGCGCACGGAGAAAGAGGTTTGTTCTGGGGACGATGGGATGGACCATCTAAGCCGAGCACTCTTCCGAGAGCGTTATCATCGGCTGAGGCCAGAGCGGAAATAGCAACCGCGCACGATAGAACGGCAAAGATGTCGTCGAGTGACGGTTCGATATCGCCGCCAGATTCGGAAGCGTCCTCGCCGGCTGTTTCTCCGCCGCGATCGGAAACGGGCGATTCTACGACAGATTCTGCGGAATATTCTGGAGACGATGCAAAGTCTGTGATGTCGCTTGGATCGGATAGTAACACGACGTCTTCAAACGGAAGCATGCCGCCGAATTCGCCGTTATCACCTTTAGATAAGTACATGTCCTCGGCGGCGTTCAAGACAGCTTCCATACCGCCACCTATTGAAGAGTCGAAAGATATCATCACGGGTTGTTTGGAAACTATTCACACGCACTTGAACTTTGGCATTGAAATGCAACGATTGGCAATTGAACGACAAAACGCGACGTTGAACAACGCGGTGATGATGCACAAACGTCATAGCGGAAACGTCGTCGCGCCACCGCCGCCGCCGCTGCCACCGTTGCCGTCCTCGCCACCGCGAAGTAGCACTCCGACTTTCGTGCCATCGGTGCCTTCCATGCCTTCCATGCCACCACCGCCGTTACCACCGCCGTTGCCTCCGCAGCTCGTACCGCACCCAGTCGCCGCGGTATCGGCACCGTCCGCTGTTGCTCCGAGGTCAGTCCTTCACATCCCCGCGCCACAAGCGACGAGAACAAAAACGCCCTCGATGAACGTCCGACCTAAGCCGAATCCGATACCGCAGATAAATTCGACGAAAACAAAGATTGTTCCAGCGGCTCGAGTACCGTCGATGAACTGGAAAATCGCGTGCGGCAACTCGAATTCTTCGTCTGATGCAAACACGCCCGCGAGGAATACGACGACAACGACGACGAACGTGGAACCGGCCGGCAGTAACGTGGTGGCGGCGAAAGCAGTTTCGGCGAAGCTTTTGGAGCACCAATCGTCAAAGGTTTCCGAACAAGACGAGCCTTCGAGATCGTCATCGGAGACTACCGCCGTCATTGACGGAGGAAACGCGTCATCATCCATGGTGGAAACCGTGGCGTGGGTCCACGTCGCACGCGGAGGTGCTGCTCGTCAAACGCAATCGAGCAACGATAACGAAGACGCGCTGCAGAAACCGTCTACTCCAACGTCCGAGGAGAAGAAATCAAAGAAGACTGGTAAATCGTGGGGAACGAAGAAGACGAAGAAAGCGAGAGCGGAAGAAGCCTTCGTCAACGACGATCTCGTCTACGAACGAGAAGAAATCGAACGAGACGTTTCCAAAGGTTTCTCTCCCGCTCGGTCCAAATCGGTCCCTTTGCAACCCTCCTGGGGCCCGAAAGGCGCCGTCTGTTTGGATACGCTGAGAAAAGTTGCCGAGAAGAAGACGACGACGAGCAAGCAGCAGAAAATCTCGCCGCCGGGTTCTGTTCTCAGCGAAGACGGAGGCGCGACGACGGCCGTCACTTTCGACGAATCCGACGTCCAACTCGCCGTAGAGGCGGTCAGATTGTGCCTAAAAGGCGTCTGGGTCAGCGACGAAGAACGCGCCTCCTCTCAGAAATCCAAAAGCGCCAACAGCAGTCCGCGGCGAAAGAGAGAAAGGAAGAGAGACGCAGTCGCGCCTCCTCCGGAATCCTCCTGCGAAAAAAGCTTCCCGAAATTCGGAAATACCACCACCAACGCGACGACAAAAACGACCACGACGACGAACAACAAAGGCAGTACCGACAGCGCCGACGCTCAAACACAACCACCACCAGCGACGCCTCCCGCGACGGCGACGCGCTGGGCTTCCATCCTGTAAAAATGAAAAACAAATAGAAGCGGTAAAGAAAATATGCATATACACACACGCGCGCGAGCATCGTAACACAGACATACACGTAAAAAACGAATTAGAATTAAAGAACGAGAGATATATACCGTGTTGTTATGAGTATAAAGAGAAAGTTTTAATGATGAAAAGCGGCACATTCGCGCGGCGCGAAAGAGTTGTTCACATTTTTTTAAAGTCTCCGCGTATCTCTCGAGAATTGAATTCAAACCTCATTCATTTTTCGTCAACTCTCTTCTTTCTTTTTACGTACCTCGATAAAACAGAATGGAGAACGCGACTACCAGAGACGACCAGTACTTGACGGACTTGCTGTCCTACTCCGTCGATCGGCTCGGCAAGGTGCGCCGCTTTTTGTTATCTTTTCTCTCGTTCTTCTTCTTCGGGAATAATATTTATATCGTCGTCCCCGCGCTTTGAAACGCGTGTTGGAATCGCGCGCGCTGACACAGATATCTCTCTCATCACCCTTACTCTTTATCTCTCTCTCTCTCTCTTTAACAGGAACCGGAACGATTACAAACAGAACTCGCGCGCGCGGAGAAGAAGCAACGCGACGCCGCGATAAAACATTACCGCGCGTTTATCGCGGCGCATTCCGCGTACGATGTCGTTCGCGATCGGGTGGAGAAAGCGAGAGTTGATTTGCAACACGTCGCGGACGCGTTGCCGGAACTGAAGAAATCGTGCAGAGATTTTGCGAACAGAGCGGAGAGCGTGGCGCGAGCGCGAGCGGTGAATCAGCAGCTGTTGAATCGCGTGCCCGGGGACATTTCGGATATATTGGAGATTCCGCAGACGCAGGAGCAGTGCGGGAGGAACGGAGCGTACGACGAGGCGTTGGATTTGGAGTTGTACGCGGAACGTCTGAGAGCGAGTTTACCGGACGTGCCGGTGATTGATGATTTGAGGGAAAGCGCGAGGGTGGCGAATAAGAAGATGTTGAAGAAGTTGTTGGTGAGGTTGCAAGAACCGATTCAGTTGCCGGAATGTTTGAGGATCGTGGGACACGTGCGAAGGTCGAGGTATTTTGAGAGCGAAACCGCGCTGAGAAGAGCGTTTTTGGCGAGAAGAGAAGTGTTCGTGAGAAACGCGTGCGAAGAGGTGAGGAGATGGTTGGCACCGTACGATCGCGCGAAGAAGTTGACGGACGTGCACAGAGTGCACGTGTTCGACGTGGTGACGCAGTATCGCGCCATCTTTAGCGACGGCGACGGTACTAGCGCGTTCGAAGAAACATCAACAACGAGCACTAGCAATAATAGCAACGTAACCGCGGACGAATCAGCGGTGTTACTCTCCGCGTGGTCCTCACAAAGGGCGGAATCGTACAAGAATGCTTTAGACGAGTCGTTACAAAGAGTCGACGAAGGCGGCGCGTTGGCGTCTGTTTTTGAACACTGCGAGTACTGCGGGAATTCATTAGCTCGAGTTGGCGTCGAAACGAGACCGCTGCTCAGAAAGGTGTTTGAAAAACACGCCTTGAGGATATTCGAAGACGCTTTAGTTGCCGCTTCGGAAGCGTTTGAGAAGTCCTTGAGCACGCACCGATGGACGACGTATTTAGCGGGTGGAGAAACGACGACAGAAAACGACGCGAATAAGGATGGTAAAGATGCAAACAGAGAATACGCGCCACCGCAATCTCTCTTGGAACATGCCCCGATTGCTGCGTTCGTCAACGGCATCGTCGCGGCATTTAACGAAGTTCGTTTGTTGACCCCCAAATTGAGAGGATGTAAGAAACCGTTCGCGAAGAGTTTGCGAAAAACTTTCGAAAGCGGTCAAAAGAGTTTGAAAAACAGAGAAACGAACGAGTTAGCGTCGAGCACGGAGAAGAAGAAAGAAGCGTACAAAGAGGCGGTTAAAGCGTACGAGGAAGTCGCGGCGCCGTACGTCTCGAAATGTTTCGCGAGACTCTTCGGGAGCGCAAACGCCGCCGAAGATGTTGGTTTAGTTTTGTTATGAGTTTTAGTAGAATACCAGCAAGTACTCGTAAAAAAAATAATAAACAAGAGCGTGTGCGTGTCCAGTAGTGCTTCTCTCCATTGTTCCAATCTTCTTCGTGTGAGAGAACAGCGCTTTTAAAACGGAGTTTTCCCTCCTCAGAGAGAGAGAGAGAGAGAGAGAGAAAAGTAAGTTTCCCCAGTAAAACGAAGAAAGAAAGAAAGAAAAGAGGGTGCTCACAAAACTAACTTCAAAAAAAAAAAGAAGAAAAAAAAATGTTCTAAAACCCTAAACGACTAAAAAAACTCTCGCGTTTTTCTTCTTCTTCTTCGTCTTCAAACCGCGGCTGCGTTGTTGTGGAAGATTCGAGAGAATCCCCCCGTCTCTTCCGTGCGCCGCGCGCATCGATAATAATAATAACGACGATGAAGACGACGACAAAGAAGAGGAGTTCTTCGTTTTACCTATTTACGGCGACAATTCTTCTTCTTCTTCTTCTTCTTCTCAACGCAGCAGAGCGCGTCGTTTCCGCGCAAGAAGATTCCGACGCCTCTGTGGAGGGGGAGCCCCCGCGCCTCGTCGCAGAAGAAGTCATCGACGACGACGGTTTGATTCCAGACGCGAGAGAACTGGCAAATAAAATACTCTCCGGCGGCGGTGGGACGACGACGACGAGTGGGCGACAAGGAGGAAGACTTTCGCGACCGAAAGCTTTCGATGACATACGCGACGAGAGCGTTGATATTCACCGGCACGAGGCGATTGGGAATCTCCTCGCGGAGAAGCTGCAAAGTTTAGAAGAACTGGACGAAGAAGAAGACGAAGAAAAAGATGATCGAGATCAAGAAGAAGACGAACAAGAAGAAGAAGAAACGGAACGCAGATTGGACAGTCGCTTCGAGGACTGGCTTCGCAAATTTCCCGAACGCAGAGAGTCGTACTGCGACGACGACGACGGCGACGACGACGGAGAGAGGAAGAAGGCGTTGTGCCCGCAGTCCTTCGCGAGAGAACAGATTTACCTCGAGAACCTGAGACGGGTGGAAAGGCACAACGAAGCGCTCGAGCGAGGGTGGCCGACGGAGACAAAGTTAGAGCTGAGCGTGGATAATCAGTTCGCGGATAGGACGAAGAGCGAGTACGAGAAGCTGATGAGCGAGACCGGGATGCGGAAGAGGAGCGAGTTTGAGAAGACTTCTTCGTCTTCGCCGCGAAGGTTGTCGGACAAAAAAGAGGAGGAGGAGAACGTAGTCGCGACGAAGGAGATGAAGAAGATGACGGTGGCTGCGTCGTACGCGATGGCTAGTTTAGGAAGTTCGCGGCGCGAAGAGACAGAAAAGCATGACGATAAAGACGACACGTCTTCTTCTTCTTCGTCGTCGTCGACGAAGAGAGGAATTTTTGGTAAAGTGGTAGAGGAAGTAGACGACGCCGTAGTCGTCGCGGAGAAGGACGAATCCGGACCGAGTTTGGAGGAGTTGAAACAAGCCATCGCAGACGACGCGAAGAAAGACAAAAGCGAGGTCGAGATTGATGATACTTCCATCGAAGAGTCGACGACGACCACGACGCAAACGCAAGCGAGCAAGAAGACGGAGGACATCTTATCTAGACAGTTTCCAGAAAAGGAACGCGAGGCAGTCAACGCGAGAGTCATTATCCCGAAGAAGATGCAAAACGCCACCGGCAGCAACGCGAAAAAATTTTCTTTGAACGACATCACGGATGCGACGTTAGATTCTGAGTTTGTTAAATTCGTGTTTAAATACGACAAAAGGTCCGAGTATTGCGGCGATGACTCGCGGTGGCCGTGCGAAGTTGCGTTTCAAAAGCAAGACGTTTTCTTGGCCAACGTGAAGGAAATCGACGAGCAAAATAGATTAGCTAAGAAAAGAGGATCGCACATGCGCAAAGGGATCACTCGATTTGCGGATTTGACGCAAGATGAGTTTGAAGATACGCACGCGACGTACGTTCCGAAAGAGCATCAAGAGGATAAAGCGGAAAGAGAACGCAGAAAGGCGAGCAAAGCGAAGAAGGATAAAATTGCCGCCGAGGCTGCTGCGAAAGGCGGCGCTTCTAGAAAGTTTGGCAAACATAATCATCACGGATTATTCGCGAACAAAGAAGTAGCTGCCGCAGGAGACGACGAGAAAGACGATTCAAACGCGGAGAAAGATAAAACGACGACGTCAACGACGACCGAGTCGATGACGAAAGAGGAATTCGTGAAAGACGAGGAAGAAAATCGGGAGGCGGAAAGCGTTGAATCCACCACAGACGAGAAAGAAGAAGAAGAAGAAGAAGAATCGTCTGGTTCTTCTCCGTCGTCGTCGAAAACGTCGTCATCTTCTCATTCTTCAAAGAAAGCTTCGGCATCCTCGTCAAAAAAGAGCAAGAAAGCCACCGCTGAAGAGAAAGAGAAGGACGAAGAAGTCGAGGCTGCCGCGGAAGAAGCCACCGCGGAAGAAGGAGAAAAAGAAGAAGAAAAGTCGAAGCCTGCGAAAAAGCGCCTCTCCAAAGAAGAACGCAAAGAACAAGAAGAACGCGCGAAGAAAATGACCCCGGAAGAGATCAAGAAAGCTCGCAAAGCGAACAAGTTGAAAAACGCCAAGCAGGGCATCGCGCGCGAACTTCCTCAACTCGGCGAGATTACCAAGGATGAAAACTTGAAGAAGAAAGTCGTCGATAAGTACAACTTTCAAAACGAGAACGAATCCGAGGAAGAAGATGAAGAGGAGACGTCAAACAACGTCATTGACGTCCAAATTCACGAGTTTAACGATCCGAACTCGAACACGACGACGTTCAAGAAACATCTCGACTGGCGAAACAAAATCGATATCGGTCCGGTGTATTCTCAAGGCGCGTGCTCCGGATGCTGGGCGTATTCGACGGTGCAAGTAATCGCGGATTCAAAAGCAATCAATACCGGCAGTCGACCGGATTTGTCACCGTACCACTTGTTATCGTGCGACACGCTCGATTCCGGGTGTCACACGGGCAACATGGCAACCGCGTACGCCTGGATCGGCGTCCAACGCGACGGCATTTTGCGCTCGAGAGATTTCAGCACTGACATCACGCCCGCAGACGAGTGTCCGTTACCGTCCAACTTGGGCTCGAACGGGGAGATAATACCCGACTCGCGAGCACCGAAACCGAGAGGAATTGGTATCGACGGATACTGCGAAATCGCGCCGTTAGAAGGCAAAGATACCATTTTGGCTTTGATGCGCGCGGTGAAGCAACAACCCATCGCGGTTGGATTAAACGTAAAACCGTTGCAGTTATACGGCGGGGGTTTGGTCCAAGTCGCCGATTGTCCTCCCGCTTCGATGGATTCAGTCACCGCAATCAACCACGCCGCAGTCATTGTCGGATGGGGCATGGACGAAGCCGCCAAGAAACCGTACTGGTTGATCAAAAACTCCTACGGCGTCGATTGGGGCGAGGACGGCTACGCGCGAATTGCCATGGAGTTGACCGAAGGTGGTGCCTACGGCGCGTGCGGTTTATACTCTGAGCAGAACTATCCGCTCACGGATGGTAACAGCTGCGCCGAAGGCAGCGACAAGCGATGGTCCGAAATCCAAGGCTCCGACGGCGACGTCTACCTGATGCCCGATTACGTCCTGGTCCTCCCCAACGGCGGCGGCTTACTCACGCCGGCAAAGTTCACCATCTTCGGCCACGACGTGACCAACTTGCTCAAATACACCTCCGTGTTCTGCTTCGTTTCCTGCGTCGCGCTCATCTTGATGGAAATCGCCCAGTGCATCCACCCGGAGATTGAAAACTGGGGCAGTGGCGCCGGTCCCGCGCGCGACGACGACGATACCGCGAAAGAGACCCTCCTCGCCGCGAACGACGACGACGCCAACAACAACGCGAAGAACAAAGATAGAAAGAACACGTACGGTACCAGCGATACAGTTTGAATGAGCTGAGTGATAAAAATTATTATAATAGCGCGCGTAGTGTGTACGAGTAGTTGTGTATTGTGTAATAGTATTTCTATAGAGTTTTAGAAGTCATACGAGAGAGTGAACACACGAAGAGCCCGCGGCCAAAAATCTCAAAAATCTCCCCATTACATTACAAAAAGCAGAGCAAAAGCCGCTCAGAAAAGAGAATGACAACAGAGCCCCGCGATTGATATCAAAGCAACACACGCGCGCATACACAGAAAGCAAAAAGAAGAAGATGGCGACGATGAAGAAGCGTTTGGGAGCCGTGGTGCCATCCTTCATCCTCGTCGCGCTCGTCGTCTTCCTCTTCTTCGTCCCCGCGGGGGTCAATTGCGAAGAAAACAACGCCGCGCCAATACCGAACGAGAATAACAACAACAACAACGACGATTCCGCGCTCGGGAAACAGCATCAGAAACAATTCGTCCCGGCGGATAATTCTGGGACGGACGTGCACATGTACTACGGCTCGTTCGGTGGCGCGAGCAACTGCGAAAACTGCCTCGTGAAGGCGCGATGGTTGGCGGAGAAATTAAGAGTGGATACGCTGCACGTGCCGGCGTGTAAGCGGAAACCCGGGGACGAGAACATGTATCCGACGATGAACCCGCTGGAATATTTCGATCGGGATAGTTTACAGTCGTGTAATTTAGTGCCAACGTCGGATTCGAACGGGGAGTCTTTCGTGGAGCAGAGGTCGCTGCGGACGTTCAACGTGGAGAGTTTAGGAAGGAGCATAACGGCGGACGTGGTGAACGGGATGCCGTGTTTTGAGTTAGTCGAGGGGTGGTGCGAGATTGAGAGACACCGCCTCGGGGAGTATTTGATACCGAAGCATAAGTACAAGGTGGAGTGGAAGGTGGTGACGTCGAATATAGCGGAAGCGAGAGAGTACGGGAACGAAATTTATTTCGCCGGGATGTACGATTTCGAGCCGGTGAATCCGCGCACGGGAGCGACGTATCCAAACCTTTGGCAGAGAGAAGCGCAGAGGTACGTGAAAGGAGAGGTAGAACAGTTGGGTTGGGCGGATGAAGCCGTGGAGAAGAGGCGAAGGGAGCGAGACGCGGTGAGAGCGAAGAAAGCGGCGGAAGCGAAGAATGGTAACAAGAAGGGTAGGGACAACAAAACTGGTGAAACTCCTCTCGAACGCGCCAAACAACAAAGCATACCGCGAAAAGATATGTTTTTAGCTCGAGAACAGCAAATTAAACAGCAAAAATTAGAGGATAAACAGAAACAATTACAACTAGGTAGCGCAGGCGTTCCGCAGCAGCTGCAACCGCAACATCAAATTTCAGAGGAGACTATTCGCCAGGCGTGGAATGAAAACGCAAACTCGAACGCCGGAAGACGCCGACGAGCGAGAAACTTGTTGTCGTTTAGCAGCATCGAACCGTGCTATTCGAACGGGAACTTGAACGATGAAATCTACGAAGAAGCGAACAAAGAAATTGATAAGTTGAAAATTGAACCGAGCGACACGCTGTGCGTCCACTGGCGCCAAGAGGATTTCTTATGGAAGAAAATCGGCAACGAATTCGTAAAAAACATCAGCTACGCCGCAGAACGAATCATTAACAGAGCTGAGGTTATGCAATTGAGCACGGTTTTGTTATTGACGAACGACCCAGAGATGTACCCGGACGATAAACGGTACGACGGTCGCGTGGCGGTGAACACTTTACGAGGCATGTTGCACCAAATCGGTGGTTTACGCGTAGAATGGTCCATGCATCGAAGCGAAATGGACAAGAGTAAAGCGATTTATATCGACAAGGCGACGTGTTCGATGATGGAGGATTTTATTGGCACGGGCAAGAGTTCATTTACGGCGACCATCATGGATATTCGCCATACGCACGAGTTATGTTCGATGGAAGATCCAAACGCGCAATTGGGTAGAAACAGTAAGGAGAACGACAAGAGTAGAGATGCGACCGCGTTAATGGAAGGAGAAGGATCGTCGTTGTCATCTCCAGCGGTCAAGTATAAAATGTGCTTGAAAGAAAAGTATGGCGGCGTAAAGAGGGAGAGTTCGGACAATCACGGATCGCCGTTCATCTTCCCGATTGATGAAATTGAACACCCGATTCATGCGATTGAGTCGCTATTAACTCACGACGGTACGGTTCCTGCAACGAGCGATGACGTCGATGACGATAGCGAACACGAAATAGATTTAAAAGGCGGACCTGAAGTCGTGGACGAATACTTGACCGAAGAGGAGATTCAAGAATTCAAGTCGAAAGAGAAAAAAATCGAACCGAAGGTTGAGAAAATGGACCACGACGATTACGTCCAAGAGTACCAAGAGGAAAACCAACAGACGAATGCGCTGAAGGAGTTTTCAATCTTGGATCCGTCGATTAGCGCGGAAGATTTGAAATTAGATTTACGAGAGTTGGACGACGACGCATCGGCGGAATGCGATCGATGTTACGCGGCGATGCCGCAATCTGAAGTCGCGACGCCAAACGCCGAAATTTGGTTGACAACGCCATCGTGCGAGAAGTGCGGAGTGCAACTGTTGAAAGTGCAAAAGAAACGCGCGAACGCAAATGCAAAAAGAGGTAGCGAAAAGTAATTCAGAGGAATTTTTTTGATATTACGCAATGGTTCTTTTAGTTTTGAAATGAATTGAAATTAATTTTGATAAAAAAACACGAATAAACAACAAGATGTAATAGATTTTTAAGCTTGTAAGATTGGCTCTTGTCCCGGGATCAACTGAAAGCTCGGCGTACTTTTCGCGATTTCCAACTCGGATTCGTCCATGTCAGCTTGAATTTGGTCGTACAAAGGCGTGGACATGTATCTCTCCGAGGTATCCGGAAGCATGCACAAAATCGAACTGCCTTTCGGCGCAGAACGAGCAACTTTCAAAGCGCCGCTAAAGGTCGCCCCGCCGGAAATACCGGTGAAAATACCCTCTTTCGACGCTAAATCTTTTGCGCACTGCATGGCATCCGGACCATCGATCGGGATCAATTCATCGTGCATCGAAAGACCGGATTCCAAAACGAGCGGAATGAAATCTGGCGTCCAACCTTGGACCGGGTGCGGCGTGAACGCTGGGTGCGACCCAACCGGCGCGCCGGACGGCTTTCTTTCCGTCTTCGTCCCAGACGCCAACAAAGGCGCAGCCGACGGTTCCAACAAGCAAATCTTCACGTCCGGTCTGTTCGCCTTCAACGCCTTCGCGACGCCGTGAAACGTCCCGCCGGTCCCGTAGCCAGTCACGAAGTGCGTCAAATTCTTCCCGTTAAAGTCTCTCAAAATCTCCTGCCCGGTCGTCTTCTCGTGAAACTTCCAGTTCGCCTCGTTCTCAAACTGACTGGTCAAAAACCACCCGTGCTTCTCCGCTAACTCTTCCGCTTTCTTGACCATCCCGGTACCTTTACCGCCCTTCGGCGTGACGATGACCTTCGCGCCCAACATGCGCATAATTTTACGGCGTTCGATCGAAAACGGTTCCGCCATGCAAATGACGCACGGGTACCCTCTTTGCGCGCACACCATTGCAACCGCGATGCCTAATAATGAGAAGAAGAAGAAGAAGAAGAAGAAGAAGAAGAATCATTTTCGCGCGTTCATTTAATTTAATTGGAGAGAAGAGAAGAAGAGAAAAAATATCTCAAAAGGGCAAAAGCCCAATCGAGGAAAATTTCCGATTTCCGATCAAAAAAGAAAACAACAACGACAACGACAACTTACCCGTATTCCCACTCGTCGCTTCAACCACGGTCATCCCGGGCTTCAACTTCCCGCTCTTCTCCGCGTCTTCAATCACGGCTAACGCCAAACGATCCTTCACCGACGACAACGGGTTGAAGTATTCGCACTTGACGTACATGTCGACGCCTTCCGGGGCCAATTTGTTAATTTTGACGATGGGAGTATCTCCGATTAACGACGTGATGTTCTCGTGGATGACCGCGCGCGGGGTGAGGGCGACTTTGGTGCCACGCTTTGTCGATGGTTTGACTACTCGTGGGCGAGTCGTTGAGACGGATTGGGTGAATGATAACATGGTTCGATTGATTTTTTTGTACAGCTTTTTTGTGTGTGTTGGATTTTGGAACTTTTTGCTAACTGTCTTTCGTGTGTGTGGGTTTGGGAAAAACGAGAAACGAAAAAAATGTCGATTCGACGCGACATCGAGGAAGGTTAAAAACGACTCTTCTTCTTCTTCTTCTTCTTCCTCCGCAGTTTCAACCGTGCGCGCGTTATTACATTTTCTACTCTTACTTCTATTCGTTACTAACGTGTACACTAAATTGCCCTAAAATGTTCTCTGCGCGTATGCTTAATCCGACGTATATAATACATTTCTTGAATGATGTTTCGCGAGATTCCTCGAAATCAGATTGAATGTCATTCACATCAGATTCCCACTCTCTGAAAGCACGAGAGTATGATGGTACTCTCGGCGAGTTTTATTCCCGCTCCGCTCTTCCCCTCTTTACTCTTCTTCTTCGAGGACGATTTATCTTCCTCGCCGCTATCGTTTGAGTTTTGTTCTCTCTGGCCTTCTTTCGCGACGACTATTCGTAAAGGCGTGGTTCTTTGGACGTCTTCCAACGCGTTTGAGGAGATGACTTTTTCGTTTTTGTTTTTGTTCGAATTCGGTTCGCCGTCTTCGAATAAAGTCCTCCGGTACGTTCGAAACCATTTGCGAGGCATTTGGTCCAATCGACCGACGAGAGTCTGCTCGAACACGCATTTGAGCAACGCCACGTGATTGCTCTCCCAGTTCGCGTCGTATCCGTGAAAAAGTCTGCTCGGTGCGTATTTCTCGAACATGGTGTCGTCGTGGACGTGCCAATGTCTGAGTTTGGATCTTCGTTTACGCTCTTTCTCTTCGGCTGTGGCATCCCCTAATTCTAACGCGTCGATGGCGTCTTCCGTCGCTCGCGATCGGTCTCTAGAGTCTTCGAACGCAAATATATCATCGTCCTCCTCCTTCTCGTCGCTTAATCCATCTGCATCAAAAGCAAGATTGTTATCGCGACTGAAACCGTAAAACGTCGGCACCTTCCTCTTCAAAGCGTCCATCTGCTCCTCGAACTTCGCGCCTTCTCTCAAACTCGCGTCCTCCGTCATCTTCAACAAAGTCTTCACTGAAAACGTCTCCATCGTCTCCCGGTCGATCGGCGTCAACAAAAACTTCTCCTGCCTTCTCGTTTTATCCACTTTCCTCTCCTCTTCAAACCTTCGCATCGCGTGTCCCATCCGCCCTTTCACGCCGTACGCGAGCTCGAGAAAGTGCCTGTAATCGTCGCGGTCGCCCCGCAGCGCCCGCTCCATCCTCCTCGACTGTTTCGTCGCCTCTTTCTTCCAAATCGATATCTTCGCTCTCCCGGTCTCGTGCCGGTGTCGTCTAAATTGCTCGCCTACCCTGTGGTACCCGAAGTGCCGCAACGTCGGATCTGGAAACCGTTTCGATTTGCGCAGTAACTTGCGGTAGAGCGTCGTGACTGCTCTTTGCTTCTTGGACGCGTTGATGTTTTCCCCGAACTGCGCGCGATTGCGCAGTCGTTTGTCGTGGAGTAAAACTAACAAATCTTTCGTTTCGTCTTCGTTCTTCTCGGTCGCTCGTTTCTTCTTCTCGTACCGAGAGGTGGCGAATCCGGCTTTGATGCAGTTTGGCGGTTGGCGTGTGTCAGAAGAGCACGCAACACGCTTCCAAATTGGAAGAGAATTTGAGAGCGCTCTCTTCTTCGCGAGACCATCCGCTTCTTCTTCAAAAGAAGAAGAAGATAAAAAACGAGCGGAGCAAGAGCGAGAGAGGAACGAGAGCAGCGCTCGGCGAGAGGAGGATGGACGGGAAGAGGTGGAGGAAAGGAGCGAGCGCATCATCATCGTCCCGAGCGCCGTCTTCTGTGTTCGATTTCTAATTTGTGGAAGAGAGAGAAAAGTTGAAAGTTTAGGGTCTCGGTGTAAACCCTAAACCCTAAAAAACACAGAGCGCACGAAAATTTTTTTTCTCTCTCGAAGCGGCCGGCACACACAAAAAATTGCGAAAGAATCTGATGCCTTCTCCTCCCGGGGGCCAACAGAGTCGGCTCGCGAAAACGCTCTGCGGATCGCTCGTCGCCGGCGCCTGCGGGTACTACGGTGCGTTTCACTTTTTACTTCCCTCCTCGTTGGATCGTTCGTTTTACGGTCTCTCTCTCGCTTTTGTGCGCTTGTTTTCCGAATGCGACGATTGAATCTCTTTTTGTTTTTCCAATTCTGTTATATATATTCTCACGCGCGGCGTTCTTCTTTTACCATCATCATTTCCCCCCCTACCTACAGCGGTGAGCGCGATCAGAGACTCGCCAAACTACCGGAAGTTTCAACGAGCGACGGCTCGATACGCGACGGCGTTTTACGCGCTGAGTGAACTCGTGCAAGTCGTGGCGACGGACGTGAGTGAATTTGTCCTCAATTCTTCGGACGAGGAAGAGGAAGAGAGAACGGAGAGCGGGCGGACGTGCGGGACGTCGTCGGTCGACGAGGATGACGACGA